>Ga0070714_100001188_pt1 | contig 18748 bp, 16 predicted proteins | sample LARL83metaG_FD_65450 | JGI IMG/M metagenome (GOLD analysis project Ga0070714, IMG submission 65450) | Corn, switchgrass and miscanthus rhizosphere microbial communities from Kellogg Biological Station, Michigan, USA - LAR L8-3 metaG | ecosystem: Host-associated > Plants > Roots > Rhizosphere ... | reverse complement strand
TCCCCGGACAGCCCTGCCGCGTGCGGGGGAGGGAAGGGTGGGGGCAAAGCGGGGGAAAGGAGAACCTAACGGCGCGAGCGGGAGAGGTGCGGCGCGTCGAGCCCGACTCCGACGAGCTGGCCGAATAGCGTCGTGAGCTGTCGGCGGCCGGGCTCGGGCAAGGGCGGCTTCAGGATCGAGGCGATGTTGGTGCGCAGATGCGCGGGGTCGCCGGTCCCGAACAGCACGACATCGACGCCAGGCTCGTGGCGCACAAAGCGATAGGCGGCATCCGGCACCGTGGTGGCGCCGCCTTCATGGATCAGAAAGCCCAACGGATCCGGCGTCTCGGCGAGCCATTGCGGAACCTCTCCACCGGCCGCCAGATCTCGCATCGTGGCCCGCAGGCGCTCGGGCTGCGAGAAGATGTTGCGCACCGCGAACATCAGCAACGTGCCGACCCGGTTGGCGCGGGTCAGCGGAAAGACGCGGTCGCGGGCGTTCCGATGCATCATGTGAAATCCGAGCATCACAACCTCCCAAACCCCGTCCTGCGCAGCCCGACGCAAAACCTGATGCTCGGGATCGTGCGGCGCCGTCTCGGTAATGCCGAGATGGCGGAACTTGCCTTTCGCCTTCTCTCTCAGCAGCACCGGCGCCAGCTCGTTCAGTGCGTGGTCATAGGCGCCGGGTGGCACCCCGTGCAGCTGATAGACATCGATGTGGTCGGTATCGAGCTGCCTTAGCGATTTGTCGAGGCTGCCTACGATGCCCTCCGGCGTCGAATGCGGGTTGCTGAAGCTGAACGGCGCCTTGGTGCAGATCACGACTTCCTCGCGCCGCACCGATTTGATCGCCTTGCCGAGCACCTCTTCGGTGCCGTACGCCGCCGCGGTATCGAACAGGTTGACCCCGAGCTCTATGGCCTGCCGGATGATGGCGATCGCGTCCGCCTCACTTTTGCCCTGAGCCAGTCCCAGCTGGCTAAAGCCGCCGCAACCGAGACCGGCGACGCTGACCTGCAATCCGGTGTTGCCGAGTGCCGTGTACTCCATCGGTCACCTGCCCCTGTTTCCGCCGCATCGAGCTGTACATCATGCACAGCTCAGCCCCGCTCCGCTGGGGATTGTCGAGTGATGCAAAAATACGCAATGTTGTCGATCCGCACTTTGCCGCGTGTCGAGGAGATCACACGAGCATGAGGATTGATCAAGCCGTCAATATCGAAGACCTGCATCGCATGGCGAAGCGGCGGCTCCCAAAGATCGCCTTCGATTTCATCGAGGGCGGCCTCGAAGACGAGCGCGGCCTCGAAACGAACACTTCGGCCTTTCACAAGCACAAATTGCTGCCGCGTTATCTCGTCGATGTGTCGAAGCGCGACCAGACGAAGACGATCTTCGGCCAGACATTTGCGAGCCCGTTCGGCATCTCGCCGACGGGCGGAGCGGGGCTGTTCCGGTACCGTGCGGACCTGATGCTCGCCGAGGCCGCACGCGACGCGAATATCCCTTACATCATGTCGGGTGCCAGCAACGACACGATCGAGGCGGCGGCAAAGATCGCGCCGAAGAACCATTGGTATCAGCTCTATGCAGCGCGCGATCCCGCGATCAACGCCGATTTGATCAAACGCACCGCCGATGCTGGGCTTGGCGCGCTGGTATTGACCGTCGACACGCCGGTCGGATCAAAGCGCGAGCGCAATATCCGCAACGGCTTCGCCAATATCCGCGGCGGGCTGTTCCAGGCGCTGAGCCTCAAACCCTCGATCCTCGCCGAAGCGCTCACCCATCCCGGCTGGATCGTCGAATATTTCAAACGCGGTGGCGGCACACCGATGCTGGGCAACTGGCAGCCCTATGCCCCGCCGGGCTCGAATGCGGAAGAGGTCTACAAGCACTCCAGCATGCTGCGCCCGTTTAATGCGCAGACCTGGCGCGACCTGGAGACCTACCGCAAGCTGTTCCCGCGCGCCCTGGTCGTGAAGGGCATTATGAGCCCGGCCGACGCGTTGCGGGCGCTCGACGTCGGTTGCGACGGGATCATGGTGTCCAACCATGGCGGACGCCAGCTCGACCAGGCACCCGGGTCGCTCGACGTGTTGCCGGCGATCAAGGCCGCGGTCGGCGACAAGCTGACCCTGCTCCTCGACAGCGGGGTTCGCCGCGGCGCCGATATTCTGATCGCGCTGTGTCTCGGCGCCGATTTCTGCTTCATGGGACGCCCGACGCTCTATGGTGCCGCCGCCGGCGGCCTCCCCGGGGTCAAAAAGGCGATCGACATCTTCGTCAACGAGATCGACCTCGTTATGGGTCAGATCGGCTGCCCGAGCCTCGATCAGCTCGGCCCCGATTTCCTGTGGCGCGACGACTGGGCGCGCAACGCCTGACTGCCAGAGATCACCGGACCATGAACTTCGATCAAGCGATCAATATCGAGGACCTGCATCGCATCGCGAAGCGCAAATTGCCGAAGATCATCTTCGACTACATCGAGGGCGGAGTCGAAGACGAGCGCGGCCTGGCGCGGAACGAAGCTGCGTTCCACAAGCACCGGCTATTACCGCGCTATCTGGTCGACGTTTCGAAGCGCGACCAGTCTGCGACGGTGTTCGGCCGCACCTATTCTAGCCCGTTCGGCATCTCGCCGACCGGCGGCGTCGGCCTCTACCGGCGAGAAGGCGAGGTGATGCTGGCCGAAGCCGCGGCAGCGGCGAACATCCCTTACATCATGTCGGGGGGCAGCAACGCTTCGATGGAAGAGGCGGCCCGGGTTGCCCCGAACAATGTCTGGTTTCAGCTCTATGCGGCAAAGGACGGCAATATTACCGATGCGCTGATCGGGCGGGCCCGAGATGCCGGGCTCGGCGCGCTGGTGCTGACCGTCGATGTGCCGGTGCATCCCAAGCGTGAACGCAACTACCGCAACGGATTCTCCCGTATACGCGGCGGCGGCGTCATGGAATCGCTGAAGCTGAAGCCGTCGATCCTGTTGGAGGCGATCACCCATCCCGCCTGGATCGTCGAATATATGCGCCTCGGCGGTGCACCGACCTTGGGGAATTGGGCGCCGCACGCCGGCAATGGCGCGAGCACGTCGGATGTCATCGCTTTCGGACGCGGGCAGACCCCGGCGGCGGCGCAAACCTGGCACGACCTCGAACGCTATCGGCGGCTGTTTCCGCGTGCCCTCGTCGTCAAGGGCATCCTGAACCCGGCCGATGCGGTTCGCGCCGCGGAGATCGGGGTCGACGGCATCATCGTCTCGAACCATGGAGGACGCCAGCTCGACCAGGCCCCGGCCTCGCTCGAGGCTCTGCCGGCGATCAAGGCGGCGGTCGGCGACAAGGTCACGGTCATGCTCGACAGCGGCGTGCGCCGCGGCGCCGACATCCTGATCGCGTTTTGCCTCGGCGCCCAGTTTGTGTTCTTCGGCCGCCCGACGCTTTATGGCGCCGTCGCTGGCGGGCTCCCGGGTGTCAAAAAGGCGATCGAGATCTTCCGCAGCGAGATCGACCTCGTGATGGGCCAGATCGGCTGCCCGAGCCTCGACCAGCTCGGCCCCGATTTCCTGTGGCGGGAGGACTGGACCCAAAACCGCTGAGCTGCAGAGCCCCTTCACGGTGTGCCTCAAATCCCGAGGAGCGGCCGCAGCCTCAATAGGGTGTTCCAGCTTGGCGCGCGCGCCGCAGTGCGGCGGCGTACCATTCGAGTTCGTCTAGGAAGCGGCCGATGCGTTGCTCGAAGACGGGCTGCTTTGCATGTCCGCTATCGTCGAATGCGTCCTGTACATGAGGGATCGGGAAGATGGACGGGATGCTCGGCATGCCGAGCTCGCCCAAGGTCATCCGCAATTGCATCGCAGCACGAACGCCGCCAAAGGCGCCGGCCGAATAGCAGACGATCGCGGATGGCCGAAAGAAATACTCTTCGAGAAAATGATCGAGCAGGTTTTTCAGCGCCGGCGGCATGCCGTGGTTGTATTCGCCGCTGACGACAACGAAACCGTCCGTAGTGCGATAGGTTTCGGCCAGCGCTTCCAACACCGGAGGCGCGTTGCCTTTGGCGTATTCCTTATACATGCGATCGAGAAGAGGCAGTCGTTTTTCGAGCGGGTCGACGAGGCTGGTCTTATGGCCGCGCTGGGCCAGCTGGTTGAGGATAAAGCGGGCTGCTTTGATGCCTTGTCGGTTCTCTCTCACCGAGCCGTAGAGGACGACAAAGTGCAAAGACATCTCGGATCCTCTTCAAGCCGCTGATGTCGCGGTGGGCAACTGCATGCGAAAGGCCACCCAAAGCGGTCGAACGCCTGGCCGAGCGTGGCGCTCCCGACGAGACCGCCGAGAAAATCGCTCGCCAGATGGCCTCGGTGCCTAATTCGTGTTCTTCGGCAGCCCGACGCTCCACAGCGCCGGCGGGATTCCCGGTGTCAGGAAGGCGCTCGATATCTTCCGCGGCGAGAGCGATCTCGCAATGGGCCAAATCGGCTGCCCGAGCCTCGATCAGTTCGGGCCCGCCCTCTCTGGTACGAGGATCGGACACAGAACCGCTGACGCGGTCTGCGCTCCTCAGTTGCCCGCGGATTGCGCCACCGGCCTCGCAGTGGCCGGCCGGTCGAGCGCGCTGTCCATCTCCTCGAAGGTGCGGCCCTTGGTTTCGGGGCCGAACGCCCAGAAGCCGATGACGCCGAGAATGTACCAGGATGCGAAATAGACGAAGGCCGGGCCGAGCATGACGAGGTTTGGCGCTGCCGGCTTGATGATGTCGCCCGCCCCCATGATCACCGCCAAGCCAGCCGGCCCCAACACCTTGCCGCTGAGATTGCCGATGCCATAGCTGAAGCCCATGCCGCTGCTGCGGAGCCGGGCCGGCCAGATCTCCGACATATAGGGCCCGACGACCGAGTAGATCGCACTGCTGAAAAAGGTTCCCGCGATCAACAGCATATAGAAAAGCGACCAGGTGCCGATAAAGACGTCGTACAGGTAACCCGCCGACACGGTAAACAGCGCCCCCATTACGCAGGCCAGGGTTCCGGCGCCGCGGCGGCCCAGCGGCTCGATCAGCGCGGTGATGAAAAACCGGCCGACGATCCCCGAAAGGCCGACCCATACCATCAGAAACGCCGCATGTGCCGGGGTCGTGTTGAGCACGATCACGAGCAATGTCGCCCCCCAAAGACCCAGCGAGGCCCCGCCGGTCTGCGTCACACCGGTCAGGCAACCGGCGGCAACTAAGCGGGGATATTTGAACAGCTCAACCCAGCGGGTCTGCTCGGTAGCTGGCATCGTGGCGGGCAGCGCGATCCCTTTGGGGTCGATCATCAAGGCCCAGGCAAGCGACTTGCGCGCCTCCTCATGGCGCCCCATGCGAATCAGCCAGCGCGGCGATTCCGGCACCCAATAGCGGATCATGAACACCAGCACGAGTGGCGACAGGCCCACCAGGAACAGGTAGCGCCAGCCGATTATCGGCAGCAGCCATGCGGCCACGAGGCCCGCCAGCATGCCGCCGCCCGGCAGCAGCGTCGTGACCAGCGCGCTGACCCAGCCGCGCTTGTAGGCGGGGATGAATTCCTGCACCAACGGCAGATCGATCGTGAAGATGCCGGCATTGCCGATGCCGACAAAAACCCGGAAGAACACCAGGAACAGCCAGCCCGGGATCACGGCATTGGGTCCCGGCGTCAAGACCATAATGCCGGTGGCTAGCGATATCGTGACCGCGGACCACATGAACACAGTGCGACGGCCGATCAGGTCGCCCAGCCAACCCCAAATGAAGGCACCCGGGACCGCACCGAGACCGGAAGCCAAGAGGATCGCGCCGCCCTGCCAATAGGGCAGCGCCCACTCTTTGGTTAGAGCCGCCGTGACGTAGCCGATCAGGAAGAAATCGAAGAAATCGAGCAGATCGGCGACGTTAGCGGTGCAAATCAGCTTCCATTGATTTGCCGTCAGTCGCTTTTGCCGCTCCAACAGTTCTATCATCGTTACCTCCCGTTCCGTTCGTCTCAACGCAGTGTCGCGGCGAGCTTCTTAATTCGAAGTATCTTGGCGGCTTACCCTTGGCCACACTTCTGCCGCTCAGTTGCCGGTGGCGGGTCCCGCGCTGTGCATGGCGACACGGGCGGGCCGGCTGAGGTCGCGTTCGATCTCATCGATGGTGCGCCCGCGGGTTTCCATGCCGATGAGCCAGAAGGCGACCGCGCCAAGCACGTACCAGAACGCGAAATAATTGAAGCCGGGGATCAGCGCGTCGAGCGTCGCCTGCGGGCTGACAAAATTCGAAGAACCGGCAATCAACGCCAGGCCGGCCGGGCCAATAAACTTGCCGAGATTGCCGACGCCATACACGAATCCCATGCCGCTGCCGCGCAGCCGCGCCGGCCACATCTCGCCCATATAGGGCCCAACGATCGAGTAGTTGCCGCTGCCGAAGAAGTTCTGAATCACGATCATCAGGAAGAACATCGAGATCCCGCCGATGAAGACGTTGTGCAGATACCCGGCGAGCGACATGAACAACGCTGCGGCCAGACAGCTGAAGATGCCTGAGGCGCGGCGACCCCAGGCGTCCGAGATCCACGAGCAGAAGAAGCGACCGGCAATCGCCGACAGGCTGACCCAGATCACCAATTTGGATGCCTCGGGCGCGGTGATGTTCAGCACCATGACGAACAACGCCACCTGCCAGAGGGCGAGCCCGACACCGCCGGTTTGGGTCAGCCCGGTCAGGCAGCCGGCCACGATGCTTCGCGGGTATTTGAAAATATCGAGCCAACGCGTGTGCTCGATCGCAGGAAGCGTCGCCGGCAACGTGATCTGTGCGGGGTCGATCTGCAGCGCCCAGGCAAGTGCTTGCCGGGCCTCTTCCACCCGGCCCCGGCGCAGCAGCCAGTGCGGCGACTCCGGGACGAATGCCCGAATGTACAAACACAGAAAGGCCGGCAGCAGCCCCACGGCGACCATCCCGCGCCAGCCGATATAGGGCGCGGCGAACGCCCCGAGCAATCCGGCCAGCAATGCCCCGGCCGGCAACATCGTCGTGGTCAGCCCGGTGAACCAGCCGCGCTTGTGTGCGGGCGAAAACTCCTGCATCAGGGTGATGTCGACCGAGTACAAGCCGGTGACGGCGAACCCGACGAAAAAGCGGCAGACGACGAGGTAGATCCATCCCCCTTCCGGCGTCAGCGCCATCGCGCCGGTCGCGAGCGAGACGTTCAGCACGGCGGTGATCAGCGCCGGGCGCCGGCCGATCTTGTCGGCCATCCAGCCGTAGAGCAGCGAGCCGAACGGCGCACTGACACCCGAGGCGAGCAGGATCGCGCCCGACTGCCCGTAGGTCAGATGCCATTCCTTGACCACGAACGCCAAAACAAAGCCGATCAGGAAGAAGTCGAAGAAATCGAGCATGTCGCCAAGCGTCGCGGCGCCCGCAATCTTCCACTGGTTTGCTGTCAGCTTTTTCTGACGCTCCAACAGCTCCAGCATTCTCTTACCTCCTAGGCTGCTCCAATCGGACACGACCGCACATATTTCTTTTATCGAGCAGTATCAGAATGAGACACAGTCCGGCGTTGCGGCAACCGAACGTAACGGCAATCCTTCCGTGCTGGCAATAGGATAGGGAAAGCAGTCACCCAGCCCTGTGGGCTGAGTGACCGCAAAAGCAGGCTGACTACGACCGCTCGATGAGCTCTATGCGGTAGCCGTCGGGGTCTTCGATGAACGCGATTACCGAGCCGCCATGCGCCATCGGGCCAGCCGGGCGCGGTATCTTTACCCCGGCAGCGGCAAGACGCTCGCAGGTCTTGTAGACATCGGGCACCCCGATAGCGAGATGGCCGAAGGCACTGCCCAAATTATATGGCTCGGTCTGTCCCCAATTGTGGGTCAGCTCTATCACGGTATTGCTTGTCTCGTCGCCATATCCGACGAAAGCGAGCGTAAACTCGCCGGTCGGATAGTCGCGCTTGCGCAGCACCTTCATGCCGAGCTGGTTTGTGTAGAAATTAAGCGACGCATCGAGATCGCGTACCCGGATCATTGTGTGCAACAGTCGGAACTTATCGGCGTCGGGTACCGGCTTCGAGGTCTGGGCCACATCGGTCGTCGTCATCGTACACTCCTCCGTGCTGTAGAACCTGAAGTGCCGCACCGCCGGGCGGCGACGAGTTCGAGGATCTGGTCGGCGGCCCGCAGGCTCGGCGACACGCCATCCCCGGCGAGACGTCGGACGGCCTCATCATACCCCTGCCGATGCCTCGCGCGAACCCGTTCGTCGCGGATGAGCCGGACGAGCGAAGCTGCGAGCCGCGCCGGGGTGCAATTGGGACCGAGCAATTCCTCTACAAGCGGCCTGCCGAGCAGCAGATTGACGAGATTGACCTGACGCACCTTCAAGACCCGATCGAGCAACGCCTCGGTCAGCGGGTTTAGCCGGTAGCAGACGACCATCGGCAGACGCGCCAACGCCAATTCGAGCGCAACCGACCCTGACGCGGCCAGCGCGGCTCCGCTGGCCGCGAAGGCGTCGTATTTTTCTTGCGGCTGCTGCACGATGACGGCATCGCCTGGCCACGCCTCGACTGCATCGGCGACGGTCGCCGCCACCGTTGCAACGGTCGGCACGACGACGCGGAATGGTCCGACCCGGTCTTTCAGCTGGCTCAGCGCCGCGCCAAAAATCGGCAACAGACGCCGGACCTCGCCGCCGCGGCTGCCGGGCAATGCCGTGATCAGCAGCTCGTCCGCGGCGAGACCGTGCCTCGCCCGGAAACGCCCGCTGTCGCCGCGGTCGGCGCCGCATTCCACAACCGGATGACCGACAAAGCTGCAGGACAGCCCGACCCGCTCGAAGTAGGGCGGCTCGAACGGCAACAATGTCATCAGATGGTCGTACCAGCGCGCCATCCGCCGGGCGCGCCCGGCCCGCCAGGCCCAGACCATCGGGGCGACATAATGAATGAGTGGCAAGGTCTCCCCGCGGCGGCGCAGTCCGTGCGCGACCCTCCAACTGAACCCGGAGCTGTCGATCGTCACGACGGCGTCGGGACGCAGTGAGCGGACGGCCGTCACCGTTTCGCGCACCCGGCGCAAGATGACCGGAGCGCGCGGCAATACCTCGGCCACTCCCATGATTGCCAGGTCGCCGAGCGGGACCAGACTCTCGAGGCCCTGCTCCCGCATGCGCTCGCCGCCGATCCCGGCGATCCTGAGACTTCCGCCGGTGCGCTGGCGCAACGCTGCGATCAGCGCACCGCCGAGCGCATCCCCCGACGGCTCTCCAGTCACGATGAAGATGAAGGTCGCGTCGCTCGCAGTCACGATCGGCCGAGGCCGACCAGGAACAGTCCGGCCCGGTCGACTGCACGGATAACCTCGTCGCGATCGAGAACTATCGTTGCGTTGGCCTCGACGGCAATTCCCCGCAATCCGGTTTCCGCCCCCAGCAGAACCGTGCGCAATCCGATTGTCGGCCGGTCGGCACGGGATTCCTGACCGGGTTTCTCGACCTTGACGAGAACACCGCCCGGGCCTTCGCGGCGCAGCGCCGCACAGCGCCGCAGCAATTCGTCGGTGCCCTCTATCGCTTCGACGCCGAGCACGAGGCCCTGTTGCACGATGACGCCTTGGCCGACATCGAGCGCGCCCAGGGTCCGGGCGACGCGCAGCCCGCACTCGATGTCGGCCAGCGCTTGCTGGTCCGGACGGACCCGCCCGAGCGGCCCTTCCGCGACAAACGCCTGGTCAAGCAGCTGATCGGCGCCGACCACCCGAAAACCCTCTTCCTCGAGCTCCTTCACTACCGCCGACAGCAGGCCGTCATCGCCAAGGGCACGATAGCCGATCCGCGCAAACAGCTTGGCCGCGCGCCAGTCGGGCCGCAGTGCGGAGAGCGACGGCCGCCGGATGCCGCCCGCCAGCACCAGCTCGGTCACATGATTTTCGCGCAACAGGGCGAGGCCCGTCGCCGCGGCTCCAAGCCGACACCAGGCATGTGGCACGCCCTCTACCATCGCCCGCTCGGCCGCTCCTTCGAGAGCGAGCACAAAGACGTCCCGGCCGGTGGCGCGGCAGCATTCCACAAGATGACGCGGCAGCTCGCCGCATCCGGCGACAATCCCGAGCCTATCCGCCATCTTCCGCCTTTGGCTGACAAATGGCCCGGCTCGAATCGGCGCGGATGAATTCGATGACGTCATCCACTGGCCCAATACCGCCGAAACGCTCCGCGGTCTCAGCTACCCGGTCGCTCAACGTGCCGTCCGTGGCGAATAGAAACTGATACGCGTTGCGCAACCCTTGAATGTCCTCGCGGTTGAAGCCGCGACGCTGCATCCCGATGATATTGAGACCGCACAGCCGGGCCCGGTCCCCCATCACCTGGCCGTAGGGGATGACGTCGCGCTCTACACCCGACATCCCGCCGATCATGGCGTGCCGGCCAATCCGAACGTATTGGTGGATGGCGCAGAGCCCGCCGAGGATGGAATAATCCTCGACCACGACATGACCCGCGAGCGTCGCGTTGTTTGCCATAACGACATGGTCGCCGATCTGGCAATCATGAGCGACGTGAGCGCCGACCATGAAGAGGCATGCGTCGCCGACTCGGGTGACCATGCCCCCGCCCTCCGTCCCGGGGTTCATGGTCACGTATTCGCGGATTGTGTTGTTGCAGCCGATGACAAGCTCCGACTTTTCGCCGCGGTATTTCAGATCCTGCGGCTCGAGGCCGATCGAGGCGAAAGGAAACAGGCGGGTGTCCCCCCCGATTGTCGTGCGGCCGGTGACGACGACATGCGAGGCGAGCGAAACGCGCGGGCCCAGCGTGACATCCTCGCCGATAATGCAGTAGGGCCCGACGACGACATCATCGCCTAGCCTCGCCCCCGGCGCGACAATGGCCGTGGGGTGGATCTGCGGCATGATGCGGCCCGTCTAATCGTCCAGGATCATTGCCGCGAACACGGCCTCGGCCATCACATCCTCGCCGACTTTGGCCTGGCCCTCGAACTTCCAGACATTCCCGCGGTTTCGCTGCTTGGTGACGTGGATCTCGAGCTGGGTCGGAGGGAAGACCGGGCGTCGAAAGCGGGCGTTGTCGACGCTCATGAAATAGACCAGCTTACCCTCCGCTTCCGGGCCCAACGTGTGAACGACGAGGACGGCGGCAGTTTGCGCCATCGCCTCAATGATTAGCACGCCCGGCATCACTGGCCGCGCCGGGAAATGCCCTTGAAAGTAATACTCGTTCTTCGACAGGTTCTTGATCCCGGTGGCTCGCCGGTTGGTCACCACGTCGACGACCTGGTCGATCATCAGGAACGGGTGGCGGTGCGGGATCATTTCCATGATCCGCTGAAGGCCGATCTCTGTTCCCTGGCCCGAGGCGCCGACCGGATCGGTCACGATCCGCCCTTCTTTTTCGCCAGACGCTGCAGCACCGCGGTCTGCCTCATGAACTCGCTCAGCGGGACTGCCGGACTGCCGCATACCGTTTCTCCGGCGGGGACGTCGCGCATCAGACCACTCTTGGCCGCGATCCGGGCTCCGCTCCCGATATGCAAATGGCCGGCGAGCCCGCCCTGCCCTCCAACCATGACAAAGTCGTCGAGCCTCGTGCTCCCCGAGATGCCGACCTGACCTGCGAGAATGCAGCACCGACCGAGCACCACGTTGTGCCCGATCTGTACCAGATTATCAATCATCGAGCCCGATCCGATCACCGTATCGTGTCCGGATCCACGGTCGATCGTTGTGTTGGCGCCGATATCGACATCGTCGCCGATCACGACGCGCCCGAGCTGCGGGACTTTGATCGGCACTTCCGGGCCCGGCGCAAATCCGAAGCCCTCCTGGCCGATCCGCGCGCCGGGGTGCAGCACGACGCGCGCGCCGATCAAGCAATGGCTGAGCGTCACATTGGCCGCAATCCGGCAGTCGTCGCCGATCTCGACCCCGGCGGCGATCACCGTATTTGGACCGATGCGGCAACGATGGCCGAGTTGGACGCCGCGTTCGATGACGACATTCGGGCCGATGTCGCAATCCTCGGGGACGATGGCCGTCGAGTCGATGATCGCAGAGGGCGCGCGGCGAGCTATTACCTCGATCGTGGGATAAAAGGCCCGGGCGGCGAGCGCATAGGCCTTGTAGGGCTCTTTGATGACAAGGAGCGCCATGCCGGGCGGCGCTCGTTCGACGGCCTTGTCATCGACGAACGCGGCGCCAGCATCGGATCGGACGAAAGCTTCTATATATTTGCGGTTTTCGAGGAAACTAACGTCCTCTGGTCCCGCGGTTTCAAGGGGCGCCACATCGCTGAAGAGCCGACCACCGTCCTCGACGTTCACCAACCTCGCCCCGCTCAAGGCGGACAGCGCATCGAGCGTAAAAGGTCCGGCTCGATCAAAGAAGCGTCGGTCCGCCATCTGGGCTCGGTCCCGGCAACCGGAGCCTTTATTTCTTCTTTGGTTTGGCCGGTGCACTCGGAGCCGGCTGCGCGGCGGTGGCGGCGGGACCCGGGGCGGCGGGGGGAGGAGTGGGTACGGCGAAATCAACCGTCAGCGCCGGCATCAATTCGTCCAGCTTCTGCAAAACCTCGTCTGTCACATCGAAGCTTTGATCGAATAGTACCAAGTCTGCTCTCTGAAACACCAAATTAGACTTGCGATCTTTGGCAATATCCGCGATGATTTTCAGCATCTGTTCTTGGATCTTGGAAAGAGCATCGCCATTGGATTTCTCCAGAGCCTGACGTTTACCCTGAACATTGCGTTCGAGATCGTTGACCTTCTGCTGAAATTCACGGCCCTTTTGGTTGAGAGCATCCGCCGACATCGATGCCTGCTGCCGCTGCAAAGCATCTCGTTCGGCGCGCAGCGTCTCCTCTTGGTGAGAGATTTCCTTGGTGTACTCGTTGCGCTTCTGCTCGATCTGGCTGCGAACCATCTTTGCCGCTTTGGAATTTTGCAACAGCGCCTGCACATCGACCACCAGGACCGTTAATGGCATCGGCGCAACGGCCGGGTTAGCCGGAGCCGGAGGTGCGGGTGCCGGGGGCGCGGGGGCCGGAGGAGCTTGCGCCAAGGCGCCGCTAGCGAGACCCCATAGGAAGGCCAGTAAAAGTATCTGAAGCCTGAAAGGCTGCACCGACATCAGAACCTCGTCCCGAAGCTGACCCGGAAGAACTGGGTTTTGTCGAAAGGTTCCTTCCTGATCGGGTACGCGACGTCAAGTCGGATCGGGCCGACCGGGGATTTCCACGAGACGCCGATGCCTGCACTCGCACGAATGGCCGGCGACTGCTGTACCATCGGCTGCACTCCACCCGTCGTCGCCAATTGGGTGGGCGTGAGCACAATATTCGTCGGCTGGATGTGATAGAGCGTCCCAAAATCGGTAAAAACGCGCCCGCTCACCCCGAATTCCTTGGGCAGGCCGAGCGGCACGCCCAAGGTCACCGAGCCGAGATAGTATTTTTGGCCGCCGAGAGCATCGCCGCTCACCGAGTCGCGCGGCCCGATGCCGGCGCTCTGAAAGCCGCGCAAATTGTCGCCGCCGACAAAGAACCGGTCCTGAATAAGCACGTTTTGTCCGTTCCAACCAAAGATATAACCGGCCTCGCCGGTGACGCTCAAAACCCATTCGGGGAAGACCGAGTAGTAGTACCCCGCACTTACTTTGTTGCGCACATAATCCACCCCGAAACCGACCCCAGCGAAGTCATTGCCGACGGAGGCATAATAGCCGGCACTCGGATCCAGCCGATCGTCGCGGCGGTCGTAAAGCAGAACTTGACCGATCTCGGAGGTCGTATGCTGACCGGCCTGCAGCACGATGAACAGCGATGTGTTGGGCTGTAGGTCGGTGATATTGTCGGATCGCGCGGTGTATTTCAGTGTCTGGCGCAGATTCTCGCTGATTTGATAGCCGGTGCGGAGCGCTCCGCCGTAGGAGAATTGCTGGTAGGGAGGGGTCACCCCGCTGAAGAAATTGGCAGTTGGGCTGGTCTTGATCTCGAAAATGTCGAAGCCCGCGGCGATATTGCGGTCCAGGAAATAGGGTTCGGTGAAGCTGAGATCGACCTGTTGCGAGCGAAGCGAAACCACGGTGCCGATCCGCAGGTCCTGACCCCGTCCGAGAAAATTCCGCTCACGGATATTGACGTCGGCCAGCGGCCCGTCGGTAGTCGAGAAGCCGACGCCCAGCGACAGCTCGCCCGTCGACTGTTCCTCGACCTCGGCGGTTACGACGGTCTTGTCGGGCGCCGATCCCGGGCTGTTGGTCACCTCCGCCTTTTTAAAGAAGCCGAGATTTTTTATCCGCTGCTGTGAGCGCTGCATCTTTGTGCTGTTGAACGCATCCCCCTCGACCAGCTGAAACTCGCGACGGATCACCTTATCGAGTGTGCGAACGTTGCCGACAATGTCGACACGCTCGACGTAAACTTGCGGACCCTCCTGGACATCGAAGGTTATGTCGACGGTGTGGTCTTCCCGGTTCCGGGTGACGTTCGGTTTGATTTCGACAAAGGCGTAACCACGGTTGCCGAGCGCGTCGGTCAGCACCGAAATCGATTTTTCAACCGCTTCGGCATCGTACCAGTCGCCGGTATGAACCGTCAGAAGCGGCAACACGGCTTCGGCGGGCAAGTCCTTGAGCTTGATGTTGACGTCGATTTTACCGAATCGATACCGCTCGCCTTCGTCGAGGGTGAAAGTAATGATGAACCCGTTGCTATCGGGCGTCAGCTCGGCTACCGCCGAAACCACCCGGAAGTCCGCATATCCTTCGGTCAGGTAAAATCTGCGCAACAACTCCCGATCGTATGTCAATCTATCCGGATCATAAGAATCGTCGCTGGTCAAAAAACGATACCAGCGGCTTTCCTTGGTCTGAATGATGCCGCGCAGCTTGCCGTCGCTATATTGGTGGTTGCCGACGAAATTGATGCCGCGCACCCCCGTGAACTCGCCCTCGTTGATCTCGAAGACGAGATCAACCCGGTTTTCCGACAGCTGAATAACCTTAGGCTCGACGGTCGCACCGAACCGGCCGTGCCGGCGATAGAGATCCAGGATGCGCTTGACATCGTTCTGCACTCGAGTGCGGGTGTAGACGACGCGGGGGCGCAACTGGATTTCGGCAGTGAGCTCCTTCTCGTCGATCTTGCTGTTTCCCTCGAACGCAATGCGGTTGATGATCGGGTTTTCGACCACCCTGATGACCAGGGTGTTGCCGGCTCGAGTGAGATTTACGTCCGCGAAAAGACCGGTTGCGAACAGCGCCTTAAGCGATTTGTCCACCAGCTCATCATCCCAGGCATCGCCCGGCTGGATCAGTAGGTAGGAACGGATCGTCTCGGGCTCGATCCGCTGCACCCCTTCGATTCGAATATCGGTGACCACGCCGCCGCCCATCTGAGCGAGCGATTGCCCAGGAACCGACTGAGCCGTCGCCGTTTGCTGCCACGAGAAACCACCCAACAGGCTCGCGGCGACCGCTGCCGCGAGCACGCGAGCCAAACGAATCCAATGCAAAAAACGCCCCCACCCCCGGCCCGAACCTGTCCCCTTGGATCGATGATCGCGCTACGTCAAGGGTGCTTGAATAAATGGACGAGATCGTTCCACGTCGCAAACACCATCAACGTAAGCACGAGAGCCAAACCGATCCGAAAACCGTATTCCTGCGCCCGCTGGCCCAGCGGCTTTCCGCGGAGGGCCTCGGCTGCGTAAAAGAGCAGATGTCCCCCATCGAGGACCGGAACCGGAAACAGGTTGATGAGCCCGAGATTGATCGACAGAACCGCCATGAACCAGAGGACGGCGACAATCCCGCTCTGAGCGACCTCACCGGACATCTGCGCGATACGCAGCGGTCCGCCGAGCTCGTCCGTGCCGCGCGTTCCTTGAATCATCTGCCAGAGCGCGCCCAGCGTCCCGGCGGTCAAATTCCAGGTCTCTTCGCCGGCCTGCATCACGGCGGTCGCGGGATCACGCTTGACGTATTCCATCCCGCTTCGCGCGATACCGAGCAGTCCGATCTCATAATGGTTACCAAAGCGATCGGTCAGTTCTGTCCGGCTCGGCGTCACATGCAAGGTCTGCTCTTGTCCGTCGCGACGCACAACGATGGTCATCGGCACGTTCGGATTGAGACGCACCGCCTGTTGGACGTCCTCGAAGCGACGAACCGTCCTCCCGTCGATCTCGACGATCACGTCGCCGGCGCGGACCCCGCCTTGCTCGGCAGCGCTGCCCGGCTGAACCTGACCGACTTCGGCCGGCGTGAAAGGCTGACCATAGGTCATGAACAAGATCGCTAAGGCGACAATAGCGAAGATGAAATTTGCCGCTGGTCCGGCGGCGACGATCGCGGCGCGCTGCCCTAGTCTCTTGTAATGAAAAGAAACCTCCCTCTCGGCCGGGCTGAGGCGCGACAGGCCGGCGACCGGAAGGCCCGAACTGGCATCGCTGTCGCCGAACATCTTGACGTAACCGCCAAGCGGGACCGCGCTGAATTTCCAACGGGTTCCGGCGCGATCCCACCAGCCGAACAGCTCCGGTCCGAAACCGATCGAAAACACTTCGACCCGCACCCGATTCCAGCGGGCAATTATGTAGTGACCGAACTCATGGACAAACACGAGCACCGTCAAAATGACCACGAACCACAGCACTGAATAAAACAAGTTATGGAGCTGCGTCAGCCCGTTCAGAAATTCGATCATGACAAGTCCGCTGTTGCAGTTGGCGGCTTAGAGTTACGCAGGGTGGAAAACCTGGCGGCAATCTCGCGCGCCGTCCTGTCGAAATTGTAGACGTCGTCGAGCGATTCAAGCTCGCCTTCCGGGATTGCCCCCAAGGTGCGCTCGACGGTATCCACGATATCGAGAAATCCTATGCGACCTTCGAGGAAGGCGTGGACCGCAGTTTCGTTCGCCGCGTTGAGTACGGTCGGACAGCCGCCGCCGCGGATCAGCGCCTCGCGGGCGACGCGCAGAGCCGGGAAACGGTGCTCGTCGGGGGGCTCGAAAGTGAGGCGTCCGATCGCCGCCAAATCGAGCCGCTTGGCTGGCGTTTCGATGCGGCCGGGCCAAGCGAGCGCGTAGGCGATCGGCGTCCTCATGTCGGGCGAACCGAGCTGGGCCAGCACCGAGCCGTCGCGATAGACGACCGCACCGTGCACAATCGATTGGGGATGAACGACGATGTCGACCCGCTCGGGCGGCAGCCGAAAGAGATGATGTGCCTCGATCAACTCCAGCCCCTTGTTCATCATCGTGGCCGAATCCACGGAGATTTTGGCCCCCATGCTCCAATTCGGGTGGGCGACTGCCTGTTGGGGCGTGACTGCGCGCATCTCCTCGAAGGCTCGCTCACGGAACGGCCCGCCGCTTGCCGTCAGAATGATCCGTTCGATTGTATCGGCACGGTCGAGGTCGAAGCATTGCCAGATCGCATTATGCTCACTGTCAACCGGCAGCAATGTCGCGCCGCAGCGGGTGACCTCTTGCATGACAAGCCCACCGGCGCAAACGAGGACCTCCTTGTTCGCGAAGGCGACAATGGCGCCCCGCCGAATGGCAGCCAAAGTCGGAGCCAGCCCGGCCGCCCCGACGATGCCTGCCATTACCAATTCGGCGGGACGCAGCGCCGCTTCGATCAGCGCTTCGGTGCCGCAGGCCGCCTCGATACCGGTTCCCGCGAGCGCCTCTTTCAAGGCCGGGTAATGGTCGGTATCAGCGATAGCGGCGAATCGCGCCCGCAGAGCACGCGCCTGCTCCGCTAGCCGCTGCGGGTTACGATAGGCGGTGAGCGCCTCGACCTCGAAGCCATCCGGGTTGCGCAACAACAGATCGGCGGTGCTTTGACCGATGGAGCCGGTCGAGCCGAGAATCGTCACCCGCCGTACCCCGCCGCGGCGGTAGCGGAGCGTGTCGGGCGAGTTCATCGCCAGGCCAAAAGGCTGCGGCCGCCAATCAATGTCAGCAGCGCCACTACCGGGATCACCGCGAGCAAGCCATCGAGCCTGTCGAGAAGCCCGCCATGACCGGGAATGAGGCCGCTCGAGTCCTTCACGCCGAACCTTCGTTTTGCCACGGATTCGGCAAGATCGCCGAACTGCTCCACAATCGCAAGGCCTGCGCTGACGCCTACAAGCGGCAACGCCGGGGAGATCCCGAGCCACGCCGCGGTGGCCCACCCAATCAGCGCCGCGCAGCCAATACCTCCGGCCAGTCCGGCCCAGGTCTTTCGCGGGCTCCAGCGAGGTGCCAATCGGGGCCCGCCGAAAGTCCGCCCGACAAGGTAAGCGCCGATGTCGGTTGCCCAGACAACCGCCAGCAACCAAAACAATGTGGCCCGGCCGGTCGGCCCATCGCGCGCCAGCCATAAGAGACAGACACACGGGAGCGCAACCCAAATGGCGCCAAAGGCCGTCCATTTTGGCTCGACATCCCTTGTCATGCGAGCCGCCCATAGCACCAAACCCGCTCCGAGCAGAGCAGTGCCGAGAGCCAATCCCGTGGAGGCGAGTGCTGCGGCCGCCACGGCCGCCAGAACGACCGCGACCAGCAAGATCCCGGTGCGGCCGAAATCACCTCCGCGACAAAGCCGTCCCCATTCCCATGCCATTACCGCAGCGGCAGCACCGGTCAACAGCGGAAGCCAGGGCCAACCAAACCATATCGCGGCGACCGGTAGGGGCGCCAGGACCAGCGCCGAAACGACACGCAGCCAAAAGGGATTGTTA
>Ga0070714_100001187_pt1 | contig 18748 bp, 18 predicted proteins | sample LARL83metaG_FD_65450 | JGI IMG/M metagenome (GOLD analysis project Ga0070714, IMG submission 65450) | Corn, switchgrass and miscanthus rhizosphere microbial communities from Kellogg Biological Station, Michigan, USA - LAR L8-3 metaG | ecosystem: Host-associated > Plants > Roots > Rhizosphere ... | reverse complement strand
CGGCGCCAACCGCATGCCGTGTCGCGACATGCATGATCATGCAACCGGGCGGTATGTGCGCTGACGGGTTATCTTCGGCAGCTATGACCGTGCACGTCACCTCCGAGATCGGACGCCTTCGGTCCGTCATCGTCCACACGCCCGGCGCCGAGCTGCTCGGGGTCACCCCGGCCACGCGTGAGGACTATCTCTACGACGACCTCCCCGACGCCGATCAGGCGCGGCACGAGCACCGCCGCTTCACCGCCGTGCTCGAGCGCTTCTGTCAGGTCCACGAGGTGCGTGATCTCCTGGCCCAGGTGCTCGAGAACGACGAGACGCGCGACCTCCTCGTTCGGGAGACGATGGACATCGTGCCGAGCGAGCCGCTTGCGCGTGAGATCGCCGCACTCCCCCCGGCCGAGCTGGTCACGATGCTGATCGAGGGCAGGGTGGAGACGCCCGGCCCGCTGGCGAGGACGCTGAATGAATTCGGGTACGAGCTGCCGCCGCTCCCCAACCTCTTCTTCACCCGCGATTCCGCGATGGGCGTCGGGCGCCACGTCCTGATCGGCTCGATGCGGTACGGCATCCGCTGGCCCGAAGAGCTCATCATGAAGGCGCTCTTCCTGTACCATCCCCTGCTGCGCAACGAGGGGCTGATCTACGACGGCTCGGTGGAACGTCGGCTCAACTACACGCTGGAAGGCGGCGACGTCCATCCATTGCGTGAAGATCTCGTCGTCATCGGGTTCAGCGAGCGGTCGAGCCCGGGCGCGATCGATCATATAGCGTCCGTGCTCTTCAAGCGGACGAAGGTCACCGACATCATCGTCGTCGTGATGCCCAAGGAGAACACGGCCATCCACCTCGACATGATCTTCACGCAGGTGGACCGCGAGCAGTGCGTCATCTTCCCGCCGCACTTCCTCGGTCCCGAGCGGCTGAGCGTGCTGCACTGGCACAAGGGCCACGACACGCTCCACGAGAAGGCGGACGTGTTCACGGCGCTCCGTGACTGCGGCATGCCGATGACTCCGATCCGCTGCGGCGGTGACCGCCGCGTAGTGCAGGAGCGCGAGCAGTGGGCGTCCGGCTGCAACTTCGCCGCGATGCGACCGGGACTCGTGCTCTCGTACGCGCGGAACGTCGGCACACTGCGCGAGATGGAACGTGCCGGCTTCCGCGTGGTAGAGGGGGTGGACTTCCTCACGGGCGACGGGCGCGTTGCGGAGGACGAACGCGCCGTCATCACCTTCGAGGGCGCCGAGCTCGTGCGCGGCGGCGGCGGCGCGCGCTGCATGACCTGTCCGGTCCAGCGCGACGACCCGTGGCGTTGAATCGTCTGACCAGCGTACATCTCACCTCCGCCCCGTTTCGAGCATCGTGAGCGATATCGATGTCATGAGCGGCACCCGCCTCGAGCCGTTTGCGCCGGCGGGCGTCTCCACGGTAGCCGAGCGCAGCCTTCTCGCCGACCGTGCCGCCGACTACCTCAAGGGCGGTCCGGCCGACTCGCGATCGCTCATCGCCAGCGTCTGCCAGCTCTCGCTGCTCCCTGATGCAGTCGCCGAGCACATGGCGGTCACCCTGCTGCGCGACCACCCCCGCTTCGCGCGCACCCCAGACGGCGCATGGCGCCTCTCCGAGCCGTCCGCCCCCGCCTGGCGCTCCGCCGCCCCGGCGTCGGAGCCCCTTCTCGGAGCGCTGAGCTTCTCCGTCGTCGACGTCGAGACGACGGGTGGGCGCCCCGACAGCGGGGATCGCATCACCGAGATCGCCATCGTCACCGTCCGCGACGGCGCGGTGGCGGAGGTCTACGACACGCTCGTGAACCCGGAGCGGTCCATCCCTCCCTTCATCACCCGGCTCACCAACATCTCGTGGGAGATGGTGCGCGACAAGGCGCCCTTCCGCGACGTCTGCGGTGACGTGCTCCGCGCGCTGGAGGGAAACGTGTTCGTCGCGCACAACGCCAGCTTCGACTGGAGATTCGTGAGCGCCGAGGTGTCACGCAGCACGGGCCGCGAGCTCACGGGTCGCCGTCTCTGCACCGTGCGCCTCGCGCGACGCCTGCTCCCGCAGCTTCGCTCCCGCTCGCTCGACTGGGTGGCGCGGCACTACGGCGTCGAGATTCCCGCGGGCATGCGTCACCGCGCAGCGGGCGACGCACTGGCGACCGCGCACTGCCTCCTTCGCCTGCTCGACGATGCGCGCGACCACGGGTGCGAGCGCTGGTCCGAGCTCGAGCGCTTCCTCGCGTCCACACCGGCCTCGAGACACAAGCGCCGCGGCCGCCGCCCGCCCGGCATGCCCCAGCCGGTAGACAGGGACACCACGGCCTGAACTTCACGTGAGACGTGAATCGTGAGACGTGAACCGCGACTGCGGCTGGGGTCACGTCTCACGTCTCACCTCTCACGATTCACGTTGTAGTTTTCGTCATGCCTCTCCTCCCACTCGTCCAGTCCCGCACCCTGGGATCGCTGCGAATTCACGCGTTGCAGGCCGGTCTCCAGCAGCTCGACGGCGGCGCGATGTTCGGCGTCGTCCCGAAGACGCTGTGGGAGCGGAAGATTCCCGCCGATGCCAGGAACCGGATCCCGCTCGGCATGCGCTGCCTGCTCATCGAGCACCCCGACGCACTCGTGCTCGTCGACACCGGTGCGGGGAACAAGGAGACGGAGAAGTTCTACGGCATCTACGGGATCGAGAATTCCCCGGTAGGGCCGACGGGTCCGACCCAGCTCGAGAGCGCACTCGCCGAAGCCGGCTTCGCGCCAGGCGACGTCACGATGGTGATCGACAGCCACCTCCACTTCGACCACGCGGGCGGCAATACCCGAGTGGGCGACGGAGGGCAGGTGGAGCTCTCGTTCCCGAACGCCACGTACGTCGTGCGTCGTGGCGAGTGGGACTGGGCGCACCGCACCAACGAGCGAACGGCCGCCAGCTACTTCTCGCACAACTACGACCCGTTGCGCGAAGCGGGCCGCCTGGAGCTGGTCGACGCGGACGTCCAGTTGCTGAAGGGCATCTCCCTGCGGCGCACGCCTGGGCACACCCCCCATCATCAGGGCATCCTCGTCGAGTCCGGCGATGAGCGGCTCTTCTACCTCGCCGACCTCGCGCCGACCACGTCGCACGTGCCGCTGCCGTGGATCATGGGCTACGACGTCGAACCACTCGTGACCCTCGAGACCAAGCGCGCTCTCTGGGCCGAAGCATCGAGCGAGGGCTGGCTGATGATGTTCGAGCACGACGCCACGAATGCCTTCGGCCGCATCGTGGCCGACGGGAAGGGGTACTCCTGCGACGTCGTACCGGTGTGAAAGGGGAGGACCGGAATAGGGGAGGACCGATGGACCGGAAGGGCACACCGAACTCAGATCGGCGTGCCCTTTCGGTCCTTCGAGCAGGCGGCCGCAGGCCGCCGAGCGGGTCCATCGGTCCATCGGTCCTCCTGTCGTTCGGTCCTCCCCTCTCCTCCTTGACCTCTCTCGGCAATGCGCTAACTTCAGTGCTCATAACCAGCTAAGCGGCGTTTCCTCTCGGGAGCGCCCACCCTCTGGCCCCCGCCGAGTGCGGGGTGTGCTGCAGGAGTCCTCGAGCCACTCGCGATCCCGCTCCGGCGGGCGTTGCGGGTATTTGCGGACTCTTCTCCAGAAGGTCCGCTTTTTTGTTCTCCTTTCCGAGGCTACGAGTATTCAGGACACTACCAAGCGCGTGCGGGTCAATCGAATGATCCGCATCAGCCCGGTCCGCGTGATCGGCGCCGATGGCTCCCAGCTCGGGATTCTCGAGGTGGATGCGGCGCTCAGGATGGCGGAAGAAGCCGGGCTCGATCTCGTCGAGGTCGCCGCAACCGCTCGCCCCCCTGTCGTCCGCATCATGGACTACGGGAAGTACAAGTTCGAGATGGCGAAGCAGGCGCGCGTGGCCAAGAAGAAGCAGCACGTCATCGAGCTCAAGGAAGTGAAGTACCGACCCGGGATCGATGACCACGACTTCGATACGAAGACGCGTCACGCTCGGCGGTTTCTGGAGGAGAAGAACAAGGTCAAGGTGACCATGATGTTCCGTGGTCGCCAGGTCGCGCACCCCGAGCTCGGTCAGGCGGTGCTCGATCGAGTGAGTGCCGAGCTCGCGGACATCGGCAAGGTGGAGAGCGCGGGCCGGTTGGAAGGAAAGTCCATGACGATGATTCTCACGCCCAAATAAGAGAGCGTGCCATGCCCAAGATGAAGACGCACAGCGGCGCCGCGAAGCGATTCAAGGTGACCGGATCCGGGAAGGTCAAGCGAATGAAGGCCTTCAAGAGCCACATCCTCACCAAGAAGACGTCCAAGCGGAAGCGCAACCTGCGTCGCGGGGCGCTCATCGCCACCAACGGCGAGCAGAAGAACATCAAGCGCCTCCTCCAGGCGAGCTGATAGGAGCCGACCATGCCACGCGCCGTATCGAACGTCCCGCGCCTCAAGCGGAAGAAGCAGGTCCTCAAGCACGCCAAGGGCGCCTTCGGCGCTCGCTCCAAGCTGTGGAAGGCCGCGAAGGAGAACGTCGAGCGCGGCTGGAAGTACGCGTACCGCGATCGCAAGAACAAGAAGCGCGACTTCCGCCGGCTGTGGATCGTTCGTATCAACGCTGCCGCTCGCCAGCACGACATGAGCTACAGCGTGTTCATCAACGGTCTCGGCCTCGCCGGCATCGAGGTGGATCGCAAGATCCTCGCGGATCTCGCCGTCCGCGATCCGCAGGCGTTTGGAGCGCTCGCCGAGAAGGCGCGCGCCGCCCTGAACGCTGCGTAAGTAGTTTTCTGCAGGCACTCGGCGGCGGCGCGACCTCGGGTCACGCCGCCGCTTTTTTCATTCGAGAGCAGCGGCTCATGCATTGTCATCCCGTACGAGCGGCAGCTCGTGTCGGGATCCAGCATTCCCAATCGCGATGCTTCCTGAGAATCCGACGCTGGAACAGTACCTGACCCACGCGCGCGACCTCGCCGAGCGTGGCGCCACCGCCATCGCCCAGGCGGCCGACGTCGACGCGCTCGAGGCGGCCCGCATCCAGTTCCTCGGCGACAAGCGCGGCGAGCTGCTCGCACTGCAGAAGGCGCTGGGTGCCCTGCCACCGGAGTCGCGCCGCGATGCCGGTCGCGCCTTCAACGAAGCGAAGACCCGGCTTTCCGCCGCGCTCGACGAGCGCCGGACCGCGTTGGCGCGCACCGCGTCCGGGGGACCCGCGCTCGACCTGACGCTGCCCGCGCGACGGCGCTGGCGAGGCGGCCGGCACCCGGTCACGCTCGTCATCGACGAGATCGTCGGCATCTTCCGCGAGCTGGGCTTCACTGTCGCGCTCGGCCCCGAGAGCGAGAGCGAGTGGTACAACTTCGGCGCGCTGAACTTTCCCGCCGATCACCCGGCGATGGACCTGCACGATACGCTGTACCTCGGGGAGGGCGCGTTGCTGCGTACGCATACGTCGCCGGTCCAGGTGCGCACGCTGCAGCGTCATGCGCCTCCGGTGCGCATCCTCGCGCCAGGCACGGTCTTCCGCCGGGACCCCTTCGACGCCTCGCACGCACCTGCGTTCGCGCAGATCGAGGGGCTCGCCGTGGACGAAGGCATTTCCTTCGTGGACCTCAAGGCGACGCTCACGCATTTCGCGCAGCGCTTCTTCGGCGCCACGCGCACGCGGTTTCGGCCGAGCTACTTCCCATTCACCGAGCCGTCGGCGGAGATGGACGTCGAATGCCGGCTGTGTGGCGGACGTGGCTGCGCGGCGTGCAAGGGCACGGGCTGGATGGAGATACTCGGTTCCGGCATGGTGCACCCGGCCGTGCTCGAGTCCGCGGGCATCGACAGTGAGCGCTACACCGGCTGGGCGTTCGGCATGGGCCCTGCCCGCATCGCGATGCAGCGGTACGACCTGCCCGACATCCGTCTGCTCTACGATTCCGACGTCCGCTTCCTCGAGCAGGTGGCCGAATGAACGCGTCCGTGCAGTGGCTCAACGCCTTCCTCGGAACGGAGCGGCCTGCGGCGGAGCTGCGCGACCTCATCACTGCGCACACGGCCACGGTGGACGAGATGATCGCGCTGCGCGCCGATCTCGCGCCCATCGTGATCGCGCGCGTCGTCGCGGAAGGGCCGCACCCCGATTCGGACCACCTTCATGTCACCAAGGTGGACATGGGCACCGGTGAGCTGCTCGACGTGGTGTGCGGCGCGCCGAACGTGCAGGCAGGAAAGCTGTACCCCTTCGCGCCAACGGGCACGGTGATGCCCGGCGGAATGAAGATCGAGAAGCGGAAGATCCGCGGGCAGACCTCCAACGGCATGCTCTGCTCCGCGCGTGAGCTCGGCCTGGGGCAGGAGCACGACGGGATCATGGAGCTCGATCTCGACGTTCCAGCGGGCACGCCGTTCCTGCAGGCGATGTCCGTCGGTGACATGCAGCTCGTGATCGACGTGTTGCCGAACCGTCCGGACCTGCTGTCGCACCTCGGCGTCGCGCGCGAGGTTGCCGCCGTCACGGGAGACACGATCAGTCTTCCGGACGTCGGTCTCGCGGACATCACCATTCCCGAGGCGAAGCGTTTCCGGCGCGCGGGCAACGCGGGCGGAGTGGTGCTGCACCTGGAGGACGCCGCGCTCGCCTCGCGATACATGGGCGTGGTGATTCGCGGCCTTCGCGTAGGCGCGAGTCCGCAGTGGCTCGTTGACCGGCTCGCATCGGTCGGCTCGCGCTCCATCAACAACGTGGTGGATGCCACGAACTACGTGCTTCACGAGCTCGGCCAGCCCACGCACGCGTTCGACATGGGCAGGCTCGACCTGGACACGAAGCTTCCCCAGAAGACCGTCGTCGTTCGCTCGGCAAAGGCAGGCGAGACGCTCGTGACTCTCGACGGCGTCACGCGCACGCTCACGCCCGCGATGACCGTGATCGCCGACTCCGTGAAGCCGATCGCCATTGCCGGCGTGATGGGCGGCCAGGAAACGGAAGTGACGGAGCAGACGACCGACATCTTCGTCGAGGTCGCCTCGTTCGATCCAACGCGCACGCGACGAACGCGTCGCGACGCTGGTCTTTCCACCGACGCCAGCTATCGCTTCGAGCGTGGCGTCGATCCGGCGCTCGCTCCGCGCGCGCTGGAGCGGGTTGCCGCGTTGATCATCTCGCTCGCCGGCGGCTCCGTCGCCGCGTCACCGGTGGACCTGTACGCGGGAGAGCAGCTCCCCACGCCGCTCGTGCTCCGCGCGTCGCGCGTGGAGCGAGTCCTCGGCATCGCCCTGCCCGCCGAACGGATTGCGCAGCTGCTTCGTGCGGTCGGCTGCCACGCGGATGTGGAGGACGCCGGCGCCGCGGTGCGAGTCGTTGCCCCGACATGGCGGCGCGACCTGCAGCGCGAGGTCGACCTGCTGGAGGAGGTCGCCCGACTGCACGGGTATGACCGGTTCCCGGACGACATCCGCCCGTACCGCCCAGGCGCATCGCAGGACGCGCCTCTCTGGGGAGTCGCCGACCGGCTGCGAACCGCGCTCGGCGGGGAGGGCCTTCTCGAGGCTCGTCCGACGCCCTTCGTCCCCGGCGGGGAGGAGCACATCCGTGTGCTCAACCCGCTTGCCGAGAACGAGGCGCACCTCCGGCGTACCGTGCTCGAATCGCTCGCGAGGCGCGCGGAGCTGAACCTCGCGCACATGGAAGGCAACGTTCGACTCTACGAGATCGGGTCCGTCTTCCAGAAGGGAAGCCGCGACTTGCCCGACGAGTCCGTGAACGTCGGCATCCTCCTCATGGGCGACCGGAGGCCGGCGCACTTCACCGATCCGCGGCCCGCGCAGTTCGACGCCTGGGACGCGAAATGGTTCGGCGAGCTCACTGGCCGCGTGGCGTTTCCGCAGCAGGTAGTCGCGCTCGAGCCAGCCTCCGCTGGCAGCCAGATGCTCTGGAGGATCGTCGTTGACGGCGAAGAGCGCGGCGCGGTGCGTCGCCTCGAGCTGGATGCGCCCGTGTGGGCCGCTCCCGCTTACGGAGTGGAGCTCGTGCTCGGTCGCGTATCCAACGCCGATGTCGCGCCTGCCGGCGAGCATGCCCACGGGGAGCCGGTTGCGCGTGCCAGTCGCGTGACACCGAAGTACCGCCCGCTTCCGACGACGCCGGCGTCGGTGTTCGACCTCGCGCTGCTCGTGCCGGACGACGTACGCGCTGCGGACGTGGAGCGGGTGATCCGGGCGGCCGCAGGCGATCTCCTCGAGCGCCTGGACGCCTTCGACCTTTACGACGGCGAGGGTGTGCCCGAGGGGTACCGGTCCATCGCATGGCGGTTGACCTTGCGGCATCCCGAGCGCACTCTACGCGAGAAGGAGATCGAAGGCCGTCGCTCGAAGATCCTTTCCGCGCTCCAGACCGAGCTCAATGCCCGACAGCGTACGTCCTGAAATACTGGCCTTCCGCGAGCTGGAGACGCTCGTCCGCCGATTGGCGGACGAGCTCGCAGGCTTTCGCCGGCGCGCCCTCATGGCCGAGGCACGGGTGCGCGAATTGGAGGAGCAGGCGGCATTGCCAGCTCGCCAGCAGCAGCGGCAGTTGACGGAGCGCGTACATCAGCTCGAGGAGGAGAATGCCAGCCTTCGCGTACGGCTCGATACCGCCACCGTTCGTACCTCGCAGATGCTCGACCGTGTGCGCTTCATGCGCCAGCAGGCCCAGGGGAACGCCGACCGATGAGCACGCGGAAGACTTCCGTGAAGGTCGAGATCCTCGGCGAGTCGTATTCCATCCGTAGCGACGCCACGCCGGAGCACACCAAGGCCGTCGCCGAGTACCTGGACCACGCGATCCGGCAAATACTTTCCACAGGCAGCGTGATCGAGGCGAACCGCGCCGCCATCCTTGCCGCGCTCCAGATTACCTCGGAGCTCTTCCAGGCGCGCGAGGCGAACGAAGGGATCGCCGCCGCGATGGGAGAGCTCGGCGATGAGGTTCGACGCCTGTTGCCCCCGGCCAAGCGCGAGGTTGCCGTCTAGGGCTGGACTCTCCCCCCGCGTTGCCATTCGCCGGCCGGCGCCGTAGTTTTTGTTCCGTACCAGGCTCGGACCGTAGGTTGAAGCGCCCTTTGTAGTTAGCACGCTCCATCTCACGCCCCACGTCGGCGCGATTTCGAGGGTGCGAGCACGGTGGCGCTCCGCGGGACGAGCGGTGGTTCTTACCCCATCCCGCGCTCGCCGCGGTGGAGCATAGATCCGATGAACGGTCTGGCACTCATTGCCGCGCTGGGCGCAGTGGTCATCGCCTCCGCGGCTTTTTTCTTTCTCGGCCGCCGCGCCGGGGTGGCGACGGGACGCCGCGCTGAAGTGGACAGGCAGGCCGCCGCCAAGGCGACCGCCGAAGAAACCGCGAAGCGGATCGTCGCCGAGGCAGAGCGCGAAGTCGAGACGATGCGCAAGAGCGCCGTCGTGTCGGGCAAGGAAGAGGTCATGCGCCTCCGCGAGGAGGCGGAGCAGGAGCTCCGGGGCCGTCGTCTCACCGCTGAGCAGGAGGAGCGCCGCCTCAACGAGCGCGAGAGCGCGCTGGAGCGGAAGCTCGAAGTCGTGGAGCAGCGCGACCGCGATCTCGGTCGCCGCGCCAGCGACTTCGGGCGGCGCGAGAAGCTGGTTCAGCAGCGCGAAGAGGAGCTCGAGAAGCTCATCGCTGAAGAGCGACGCCGCCTGGAACAGATGGCTGGGCTCTCGGCCCAGGATGCGCGAAACGAGCTGATACGTCGCCTCGAGGAGGAGGCGCAGGCCGAGGCGGCCAACTCGCTCCGCGAGATTCGCGAGTCCGCCCGTCGCAACGCCGAGCGCGAGGCCAAGAAGATCGTCGCACTCGCCATCCAGCGCATCGCCGCGGACACCACGGCGGAGACGACGGCGTCAGCCGTGTCGCTGCCGAACGACGAGATGAAGGGGCGCATCATCGGCCGCGAGGGGCGGAACATCCGCGCGTTCGAGCTCGCCACCGGGGTGGACGTCATCATCGACGACACGCCGGATACCGTGGTCGTTTCCTGCTTCGACCCCGTTCGGCGCGAGGTGGCGCGCCTCGCGCTCGAGAAGCTCGTCTCTGACGGTCGCATCCATCCCGGCCGGATCGAGGAAGTCGTCAACAAGTCGCGCAAGGAAGTCGAGGTCGCCATCGTGGAGACCGGTGAACAGGCAGCGTACAACACCGGCGTCCACGGGCTTCACCCCGAGCTCATCAAGCTGATCGGCCGAATGAAGTGGCGGACCAGCTACGGCCAGAACATCCTCCAGCACTCGCAGGAGGTGGCCCACCTCGCCGGGATCATGGCCGCCGAGCTGGGGCTCGACGTGGCCATGGCCAAGCGCGGGGCGCTGCTGCACGACGTGGGCAAGGTGCTCACCCACGAACACGAGGGAACCCACGTCCAGCTCGGTGTGGAGATGGCCACCCGGTACGGAGAGCATCCGCTCGTCGTGAACTGCATCGCGGCACATCATGATGACGTCCCGCACGAGAGCGAGATATCCGTCCTCGTCCAGGCTGCCGATGCCATCTCCGGCTCGCGGCCCGGCGCGCGGCGCGAGGCGTTCGAGACGTACGTGAAGCGCCTCGAAGGGCTGGAGCGGATCGCGTCCAGCTACAAGGGGGTCGAGCGGGTCTTCGCCATCCAGGCGGGGCGCGAGATTCGCGTCGTCGTCCTTCCTGATGATGTGGATGATGCGCGCATGGCCACGCTGTCCGAGGAGATTGCGCGGCGCATCGAGGCGGAGCTCCAGTACCCGGGACAGATCAAGGTCGTGCTCATTCGCGAAACGAGGGCGGTGGATTTTGCCCGCTGAGCTGACTGCTGCTGCGGGCGCTCCGGCTGGCGCCCGGCTGATCGATGGCACCGCGCTCGCCGCCAGGATCCGTGGAGAGGTGGCGGCCGAAGTCGCGACGTTGCGCGCTCGCGGAGTCGTTCCCGGACTCACCGTCGTGCTCGTCGGCGACGATCCGGCGAGCGCGGTCTACGTCGGCGCCAAGGAGAAGGCGTCGCGCGAGGCGGGTATGGCTGGTGAGACCATCCGCCTGCCGGCTGCCACGTCGCAGGACGAGCTGCTCGCACTCGTGCACCGCTTGAACGCCGACCGTGCGGTGCACGGTATCCTCGTCCAGATGCCGCTGCCGAGGCACATCGACCCGGAAGCGGTCATTCACGCCATCCGGCCCGACAAGGACGTTGACGGATTTCACCCCGTCAATGCCGGCAAGGTGCTCATTGGGGAGAAGGACGGATTCGCCCCGTGCACGCCCGCTGGCGTCCAGCGCATGCTGGTGGAGTACGGCGTGGAGACGCGCGGCGCGGAGTGCGTCATCGTCGGCCGCAGCAACATCGTCGGCAAGCCGATGGCCGCGCTGCTCATGCAGTCCGGCGCCGGTGCCGACGCCACCGTCACGGTCTGCCACAGTCGCACGCGGGAGCTGGCGGCCCATGTGCGGCGCGCGGACATCCTGATCGCTGCCATCGGCCGCCCGTGCATGATCACCGGGGACATGGTGAAACCGGGCGCCGTCGTGATCGACGTCGGCGTCAACCGCATCCCGGACGCTTCCAGAAAGAGTGGCACGCGCCTGGTCGGCGACGTGGACTTCGATGCCGTGCGCCAGGTGGCGTCGCTCATCACGCCGGTGCCGGGCGGCGTGGGACCGATGACGATCGCCATGCTGCTCGCCAACACCGCCCGCGCGGCCCGCCAGCTGGAGCCGGCATGACGCGTCGCCGCGCCAGCTCCCGCCAGGCCGAGCCGACGGCCCAGGCGCCGTCCCTGTTCGATGCTCCCCTGGTTTCGGAGACGCTGTATGAGGACGTGGGAGAGACGTTCCCGGGCGCCAGCCCCGGTTCGGCGATTGCCGTCTCCACGCTCACGCAGACGGTAAAGGACGTCGTCGAGGGGGCGTTCATCCCGCTCTGGGTTCGCGGCGAGATCAGCGACTTCAAGTCGCACCGCAACGGCCACTGGTACTTCTGCCTGCGCGACCTGTCCTCGCAGATGCGCTGCGTGGTGTGGGCACGTGACCAGCGCGGAATTCCCGCGGCGCCGGACGACGGCATGCAGGTCACCGTCCTCGGCCAGCTCGGTGTGTACGCCGCGCGAGGGGAGATGCAGTTCACCGTGCGGCGCATGGAGGCCGAGGGCGACGGCCTGTGGCGGAAGGCGCTCGAAGCGACGCGCCTGCGTCTCGAGGCGGATGGACTGCTCGCGCCCGAGCGCAAGCGTCCGCTCCCGCGGCATCCGCGCTGCATCGCCGTCGTCACCAGCGCCAGCGGCGCCGCATTGCGGGACATCGTCGCCGTGACTCGTCGCCGCTCGCCGGGCGTGCGACTGGTAGTCGTGCATGCGGCCGTGCAGGGTGACGGAGCGCCGCTCGAGTTGTGCGCGGCGCTGGAGCGCGTGGGTCGCTGGTCGGGCGCCGACATCGTCATCATCGGTCGCGGCGGTGGCTCACGTGAGGACCTGTGGGCGTTCAACGACGAGCGAGTCGCGCGGGCGGTGGCGGCGTGCCCCGTCCCGGTGATCTCCGCCGTCGGGCATGAGGTGGACATCACGCTCTGTGACCTCGTGGCGGATCACCGCGCCGCCACGCCGTCCGCGGCGGCGGAGACTGCGGTCCTTTCGCACCAGGAGGTCGCGCTCGCGCTCCGCGGGCAGCGCCAGCGCCTCGTGGCGGCGATCGAGGGGTGCCTGTACGAGCCGCGCCAGCGCGCGATCTCGGCGTCGCGTGACCTCTCTCGCGCGGCCGCGCGCGCCGTGGAGACACCTCGTAACCGCCTCGCCGCGCTCGCGGGCCGACTCGATGCCCTGAGCCCGCTGGCGACGCTCGGGCGCGGCTACGCCGTGGCCACGTCGCCCAGTGGACACACGCTCGGCAGCATCACGGAGTTCGCCCCCGGAGAGCCGTTTGCGCTGCGCCTGCGTGACGGAACGATTGACGCCATCACGACGGCTGTGCGTGCGGGTGCACGGCTGGAGAAGCTCGCATGAGCAGTATCGAGCAGCGTCTCGCGCGCCTGGAGGAGATCGTGAGCGAGCTCGAAGGCGAGCCGCTGGAGCTGGCTCGCGCCCTCGCCCTGTTCGAGGAAGGAGTCGGCTGCCTGCGCGACGCGGCCGGCACTCTCGCCGAGGCCGAGGTGAAGGTGCAGAAGCTCGTGGAGCTCGCCGATGGGGCGCTGGGTGTCGAGGACTTCGATGACGACGAGTGACGTCGTCACCAGCTTCGCGGCCGACCGAGCCGCGATAGGCGCCGCGCTCGCCGGCTTCTGTGACCGGTACCTCGGTGGCGTGCCGTCGCCCGTGTCGGATGCCATTCGCTACAGTCTCCTCGGCGAAGGCAAGCGTATGCGGGGCATACTCCTGCTCAGCGCCTTCGATGCCGCCGATGGCCGCGGTGACGCTGCCGAGCTCGCGGCCGCGGTGGAGGTGGTGCACGCCTATTCGCTCGTGCACGACGACCTTCCGTGCATGGACGATGACGACGTGCGGCGCGGTCAGCCCACGGTGCACCGTGCGTTCGGCGTGCGTGCCGCCACCGCCGCGGGACTGGCGATGGTCCCGCTGGCGGTCCGCTGCGCCACCGACGCCGCGCGTTCGCTCGCGCTCGAGGACCGCGTGGTGTCAGCCATCGTCGTCGAGCTCATGCGAGCCTCCGGCGCGGGCGGCATGATCGGCGGCCAGCTCCTCGACCTCGAGGGCGAAGCGCGCCCCCTTGGCCTGGCCGAGCTGGAACGTATCCATCGCGCCAAGACGGGGGCGCTCATCACCGCCGCGGCCACGCTCGGCGGCCGTGCGGCACGCGCGTCGAGCGAGCGCCTGGATGCCCTCGTCACCTACGGTGCGGCCATCGGCCTCGCCTTCCAGATCGCCGACGATGTGCTCGACGTCACGGCCACCACCGACCAGCTGGGGAAGACGGCGGGCCGCGATGTCGCCCTCCAGAAGAGCACATATCCGGCGCTCCTTGGCGTTGCCGGGGCGCAGCAGCGGGCCGCGGCGCTCGTCAGCGAGGGATGCGCCGCCCTCGAGGGGGTCGGCATGCTGACTCCCGCACTCGAGTTCATCGCCCGCTTCTCCGTCGAGCGCACCTCTTAGATTTCGGACGCCATGTCTCTTCTCGACCACATCGAATCGCCGGCGGACATCCGCTCGCTCTCCCGTGACCAGCTGCGCGTGCTCGCCGACGAGCTGCGCGAGCGCATGGTGGACGTCTGCTCCCGCACCGGTGGCCACATCGGCGCGGGCCTTGGTGTGGTGGAGCTCACCATCGCGCTGCACTTCGTCTTCCAGACGCCGGTGGACCAGCTGGTCTGGGACGTCGGCCACCAGGGTTACCCGCACAAGCTGCTCACCGGTCGCAATACGAAGATGGAGACGCTGCGACAGGAAGGGGGCGTATCCGGCTTCCTCAAGCGCAGCGAAAGCCCGTACGACGCGTTTGGCGCCGGGCATGCCGCCACGGCCATCTCCGCCGCGCTCGGGATCGCGGCCGCACGCGACATCAACGGCGACAGGTTCAAGGTCGCGGCGATCCTCGGCGATGGCGCCCTCACGAGCGGGCTCGCGTACGAGGGCCTCAACAACGCTGGCCACGGCGACACGGACATCGTGGTCGTCCTGAACGACAACGAGATGTCCATCGCGCCGAACGTCGGCGCCATGCACAAGTACCTCGCGTCCATCCAGCGGAACCCACTCTACAACCGGATCCGCAACAAGATCGGCGAGCTGGCCGACAACGCCCCGGGGCCGGTGGGGGCACTCGTGCGCAAGTGGGAGGAGAGCCTCAAGAGCTTCCTCACCCCGGGCGTGCTGTTCGAGGAGCTTGGCTTTCGCTACTTCGGCCCCATCGACGGCCATGACGTTGATGCGCTGCTGGATACGTTCACGGCCGTGCGCGCCATGAGCGGCCCTCGGCTCGTGCACGTGATCACCCAGAAGGGCAAGGGATTTCCGGCGGGTGAGCACGCCACGGGCGAGAAGTGGCACGCGCTGCCTCCGGGATACGATCCGGCCACGGGAATGCAGCGGAAGCCGTCGGCCGCGAAGAATCCATCGTACACCGCCGTCTTCGGCGACGGGCTGGCTGCACTCGGGGCCGAGAACGAGAAGGTGGTCACCATCACGGCGGCGATGCCGAGCGGCACGGGCACGGCCGCCTTCGCGCGGCAGCATCCCGATCGTTTCTTCGACGTCGGCATCGCCGAGGGACACGCGGTGACGTTCGCCGCGGGCATGGCCACCCAGGGCGTCCGCCCGGTCTGCGCCATCTACTCCACGTTCCTGCAGCGGGGCTACGACAACATCATCCACGACTGTGCCATTCAGTCGCTGCCGGTGGTGTTCGCCATGGATCGCGCGGGGCTCGTCGGCGAAGATGGCGAGACGCACATGGGACTGTACGACATCGCGTACATGCTCGCCGTGCCCAACACGACGGTGACCGCGCCCAGGGACGGTCGCGAGATGCTCGGTCTCCTGCGCGCCGGCGTGGCGCACGAGGATGGGCCGTTCACTCTCCGCTATCCGCGCGACGTGGTTCCCGACGTCGTCCCGTCCATTGCGGAGATCCCGGCGGTCCCGTTCGGGACGTGGGAAGTCGTCCGGCACGGGAAGGACGTCGCCATCCTCGCCGTCGGGACCATGGTGAGCAACTCGCTCGCCGCTGCCGAATCGCTCGCCGCGGAGGGACTCGACGTCACCGTCGTCAACTGCCGCTACCTCAAGCCGTACGACGAAGTCACGCTCGCCGCGATCCTCAGCGAGCACCGCCAGATCCTCGTCGTGGAGGAGGGCACGGTGGTGAACGGGTTCGGCGCGTTCATGACGTCCGTGATCGCGCGCCACGACGCGTCGGTGCGGGTGCACGCGCATGGCGTGCCTGATCGGATCATCTACGCGGCGTCGCGCGCCAAGCAGCTCGCCACGCTCGGACTGGATGCAGCCGGCATCGCCGACCGCGTACGTGCGCTGCACGAGAGCGAGGCGCTCACCGGGTGATCCGTCTCGGCGTCGTCGGGCATCTCGGATACGGCGGACTGCCGGAGGTCCTGGCAACGCTGCGCCGGCTCGCGCCCTCGCTGGGGTTGAAGCTGTCGTTCGAGGAATCGCTGCGTGACGTGGCGGGTTCGGGCTCGGCGCCGATCACGCCGGGCGAAGTGGATGCGCTGCTCACGCTCGGCGGCGACGGAACCCTGCTGCGGGCGGCGCGCCTCGACGTGGGGGAGCGAGTGCCCATTCTCGGCATCAACCTCGGCCGCCTCGGGTTCCTGACCTGCTGCCCTGTCGAGAAGCTGGAGGAAGCGCTCCGCCGCCTCGCCAGCGGTGACTACGCAGTCGAGACGCGCATGACCCTGGACGCTCGCGTGCGCGATGCCTCCGGGAGGGATCGTGCGCATTGGCGCGCCCTCAACGACGTCGTGTTGCACAAGGGCGGATTCGCGCGCGTCGTCACCATGCGGGTGCGCGCCAACGGCGAAGAGGTCGCGCGTTACGCCGCCGATGGCATCGTCTGCGCGACCCCGACGGGTTCCACGGCGTACAATCTCTCGGCGGGCGGACCGGTCGTGTTCCCTACGCTCGAGACGATTCTCGTCACTCCGGTGAGCGCCCACACGCTGGCCCTCCGGCCACTCGTCCTGCCGCCCTCGGCGGAAGTCATCGTGCAACCGGAGGATGGCCCGGAGGAGCTTCTGGTGACGGTGGACGGGCAGGTGGGGACTACGTTCTCGATCGGTGAGACGCTCGTCGTCTGCAAGTCCGACCGCCCTGTCCCCATCGTGCGCTTCGGCGATTCGAGCTTCTTCACCACGATGCGTGAGAAGCTCCGCTGGGGCGGACTGCCAGAACGCGACGAATCGCCACGATGCTGACCGAGCTGCGAATCCGGAACTTCGCCATCATCGAGACGCTCGCGCTCCCGCTCGCGCGCGGCTTCAACGTGCTGTCCGGCGAGACGGGCGCGGGCAAGTCCATCATCGTCGGTGCGCTGGGATTGCTGCTCGGGGAGCGTGCGAGCACGGACCTCATTCGGAGCGGCGCCGACCGCGCCACCGTCGAAGGCGTGTTCGACGTCTCCGACCGTCCGGAAATCGTCGCCTTGCTCGACGAGCGCGGCATCGACGCTGACGAGTCGCTCGTCGTGCTCAAGCGGGAGATCGTCGCCGCCGGCCGCGCCCGCGCCTGGGTGAACGGGACCACCGTGAACGCGGGCATCCTCGCCGAGATCGGCCGCCACCTCGTGAACCTGCACGGTCAGCACGAGGCGCAGACATTGCTCGATCCCGAGGCACAGCGTCGCATTCTCGATGCGTTCGCCGGCGCCACGGAACAGGCGTCCGCGGTTCGTGACGCGTACGAGGCCTGGTCGGCGGCTCGGCGCCAGATCGCCGACCTCCTGCGCCGTCGCAGCGATGCCGAGAAGCGCGCCGACTACCTGCGCCACGTCGTGCAGGAGATCGAGGGCGCAAAGCTCATCGACGGCGAGGACGTGCGCCTGGAAGAGGAAGCACGTCGGCTGGAGAACGCGGAGGAGTTGCGCGAGCTGGCCTCGGGGATCTCCGGCAACATCGAGGGAGACGAAGGCACGCTGCTGGAGCGGCTGGCCCAGGTCGAGCGCCTTCTCGCCAGCATCCAGCGCATCGATCCTGCACTCGCGAGACTCCAGGAGCTCTACGACGCCGCGTACTACAATCTCGAGGCACTCTCGCGGGAGATGAGTGACTACGAGTCCACCGTGGAGCTCGATCCTGCTCGGCTCGACGAGGTCCGCCGCCGCCGGGATCTGCTCTTCCGCCTCACCAAGAAGTACGGCGCCTCGCTATCCGAGGTGATAGAGACGGGAAGAGCCGCGCGCGCCGAGCTCGATCTCGTCGATTCTGCCGGCCTCGATCTCAGGATGCTGGAGGAGCGCGAACGAGAGGCCCAGCGCGCTCTCGAGGAGCGCGCGAGCGCGCTCACCGAGATGCGGAGGGAGGCATCGACCAGGCTCGGAGCCGCCGTGGACGAGGTGCTGCCCGATCTCGGCATGCCGGACGGCCATTTCTTTGCCGCACTCCTTCCGGCGCGGGAGCTGGGGCCTGACGGCGCCGAGTCGGTCGAGTTCCGGGTCTCCCTCAACGTCGGACACGAGGAACGGCCGCTGGCACGCGTTGCGTCGGGAGGTGAGCTCTCCCGCGTGATGCTCGCGCTCAAGACCATCCTCGCGCGACTCGATCGCGTGCCGACGTTGATCTTCGACGAGGTGGACGCCGGTATCGGTGGTCGGGTCGGCCTCCAGGTCGGCGAGACCATGCGGCGCGTCGCGAGCTACCATCAGGTGTTCGCGATCTCCCACCTGCCGCAGATCGCCGCACGGGCGCACCACCACATCCTCGTCAGCAAGGGCGCGCGCGGCGGTGTCACCACCGCCGACGTCACGGTGCTCGACGGGGAGCCGCGCGTCACGGAGATTGCCCGCATGCTTGGCGGCGATCCGGAAAGTGACGTCAGCCGTGCGCACGCGCGTGAACTGCTGGAGAGCGCGGCCAGTCCGGCTCCGGCGGCGGCGAACCCGCCCGCGCCGCGCCGTCAGTCGGCGCGGCGCAGCCGATAGTAGAGGCGGACCTGGATCTGGTCGCGCGAGGCCTTCGGGAGGCCCGCGCTCCCGCTCACCGTCTCCAGGTGCGCGAGTGACACCTCGATCGGAAAGCTCGTCTGCCGGCGTGCGTATGCGTCAACCGTGGAGAATCGGA
>Ga0070714_100001185_pt1 | contig 18771 bp, 16 predicted proteins | sample LARL83metaG_FD_65450 | JGI IMG/M metagenome (GOLD analysis project Ga0070714, IMG submission 65450) | Corn, switchgrass and miscanthus rhizosphere microbial communities from Kellogg Biological Station, Michigan, USA - LAR L8-3 metaG | ecosystem: Host-associated > Plants > Roots > Rhizosphere ... | reverse complement strand
CCTGCTGCTCGGCGTGCACGGGATGGACACCAAGGCCGGGCTCACCACGCCCAACCTCATGGAGGCGGACATGAACCGCGCCATGATCGCCGCGACCAGCCGCCTGATCGTGCTCGCCGACCACACCAAGTGGGGCGTGGTCGGCCTGTGCGCCATGGCCCAGCTCGCCGACGTCAGCGTCCTCGTCTCCGACGAGGGCCTGAGCGCCGAGGCCCGCGACGCCCTGGGGGGCCTGGTCGGCGAGCTTATCCTCGCCGACCCGAGGGAAGCCACCGTCTGAGCGCTGCTGCGGGGACGCGGGTTCCGCCGGCTGGTCGCGGGCATCTCTAGGCAGGCTGGACGACGGCGGCCATGGTGCCGATCAGCTGCCGGAACCGCTGGAGTGCCGCGGGTTCGCCGGCGAGGTCGAGGCCTGCGTCTGACCCGGCGAAGATGAGGGCGGTCAGGGCCCGGGTGGTCCCGGTGATCGTGACCTCCGCCGGCGCGGACGGGACCCCCGTGGTGAGCGACCACCGCAGGCCGTCGCTTTCGGCCAGGTAGTCCGCGCCGTCGAGCCGGAAGTGCCAGCGCGCCGGCTCGTGGTCGTCGGCGGCCAGCTCGATCGCCTGGATGACGGAGCGGAGCAGGTGCTCGGCGTGCAGCGGCTCCCCGGCCAGCGGCCAGCGCCAGGCGTGCCGTAGCCCCCACCGGCTGAGCGCGTCGAGAACGGGCTCCAGGTCGGCTCCGGCTGAGGTCAGCCGGTACCAGACCTCCCGCCGCCCGGGCTCGCGGTCGGCGGCGACGATCCCGGCGTCCTCAAGCTCGCGCAGGCGCTGGCTGAGCGTCTTCGGCGTGATCCCGCCGAGGCGGTCCATCAGGTCGGTGAACCGCTTCGCGCCGGTGAGCAGGTCGCGGATCACCAGCAGGCTCCACCGGTCGCCGACCTGCTCCAGGGTCCGCGCGGTCAGGCAGAAGTGCTCGTAGGTGCGAACGTTCCGAGTCATGTCCCGCATAATACTAGTTGACAACTACTATCTACAAGATAGTAGCTTGTAGATAGTCAACTTAGGAGAAGAGGAATGACCCGCACGCCTTCGAAACCGCTCATCCTCGTCGCCCTGCTCATGGCGTCGTTCGTGATCAACCTCGACACCACCCTGGTCAACGTGGCGCTGCCGACGCTGACCCGCGAACTGGGCGCCACCACCTCGCAGCTGCAGTGGGTGGTGGACGCCTACAACCTGGTCTTCGCCGCGCTGCTGCTGACCTCGGGCAGCCTGTCCGACCGGTTCGGCCGCAAGGGCATGCTGCTGGCCGGGCTGGCGGTGTTCGGCCTGGCCAGCTTCGCCGGCGGTTATGCCACGGCTCCGGCCGAACTGATCGCCGCGCGGGCCGTCATGGGTCTCGGGGCGGCGATGACGTTCCCGGCCACGCTGTCGCTGCTGACCAATGTCTTCACCGAACGGAAGGAGCGGGCTCTGGCCATCGGCCTGTGGGGCGCCACGGCGGGGATGGCCATCGCCCTCGGGCCGATCGTGGGCGGGTTCCTGCTCGGCGAGTTCACCTGGTCGAGCATCTTCTACACGCTCGGGCCGGTGTCGCTGGCCGTCATCGCCCTGGCCGCGCGGTTCGTCCCCGGCTCGAAGGACCCGGAAGCGCACGGCCTGGACTTCCCCGGCCTGATCTTGTCCAGCGTCTTCATGGGGCTGCTCGTCTACACCATCATCGAGGCTCCCGGCCGCGGCTGGACGTCGACAGGGTCGCTGCTCGGGTTCGCGGGCGCCGCGGTCGCACTGATCGGCTTCATCGTCGGCGAGCGCCGCACCGGCCAGCCGATGCTCGACGTACGGATCTTCGCGAACATGCGCTTCACCGCCGCGAGCGCCTCGGTCACCATCGGGTTCTTCACCCTGTCCGGGTTCATCTTCCTGATGACCCAGTACTTCCAGTTCGTCCGGAGCTACAGCGCGCTGTCCGCCGGCGTGCACCTGCTGCCCGTCGCGGTCTCCGTGGCGGCCGGGTCGATCGTCGGCACCCGGCTGGCGGTCCGCTTCGGCACCAAGGTCATCGTCACCGCGGGGCTGGCGCTGCAGGCGGGCTTCTACTTCTGGGTGGCCGGGAGCATCACGCCCACGTTCGGCTACGGCATCATCGCCATCCAGATGGTCGTCTACGGACTGGGCCTTGGCCTGACTTCCGCGCCCGCCACCGAGTCGATCATGGGGGCCGTCTCGGCCCGCCAGGCCGGCGTCGGCTCCGCCGTCAACGACGCGACCCGGCTGCTCGGCGGCACGCTCGGGGTGGCCGTCATCGGGAGCGTCTACCTCTCGCTGTACACCTCGCGACTCACCGCTTCCCTTCCCGCGACGCTGCCGCACACCCTGGCGAGCCTCGCCCGCCAGTCGGTCGGGGCGGCGTTCGGTGTCTCCTCATCGCTCGCCGCGCACGGCCAGGGCACCGCGGCGGCGGCCGTCCATCAGGCCGCTACCGGCGCCTTCGACCACGGCCTTAGCGTTGGGTGCGTCGTGGCCGCGGCCATCGCCCTCGCCGGCGCGCTGCTCGCCGCCGCCTTCCTGCCTGCCCAGCCCCCGCAGGCACCCGAACCCGAATACGACCAAGCCGAACTTTCGGCGACCGCGAGCCACGGAGAGGACCTCGTGTCATGACCTACCAGGAAACCACTGTCGGACAGACGATCGACCAGCTCCTGAGCGAGCACCCGGACCTGGACCCGTCCGCCGACGGTGCGCTGGACGGCCTCGACCAGTTCCACATCGGCGGTCCCGGCGCGACTGACCGGCTCATCGGCAGCCTCGCGCTCACCGCGGGCGACCGGGTCCTGGACGTCGGCTCGGGTTTCGGCGGGCCCGCGCGGCAGATCGCCCGCCGTACCGGCAGTCGCGTCACCGGCGTCGACATCACCCCGGCCTACGTCGACGCCGCCCGCGACCTGACGGCTAGGGCCGGACTGCGCGACCTCGTCGAGTTCCGGGTCACCGACATCGCCGCGTTCGAGCCTGACCCGCTGTTTCAGGCCGCGATCACGATGCACGTCCAGATGAACGTCCAGGACAAGGCCGCCTGGTTCGCGCACATCGCCCGTTGCCTGGCCCCTGGCGCGCGCCTGGCCGTCTGGGAGGTCTGCCAGCCGCGTCCGGCCAGCCTGGCCTGGCCGATGCCGTGGTCACTCGACGGCACCGACAGCTTCGTCGTCACCGCCGACGCGTTGCGCGTCTCCATCGAGCAGGCCGGCTTCACCGCGTCCGAGTGGACGAACGAAACGGCCTGGGTCCAAGCCTGGATCACCAGGACCTTCGCGGACGGGCTGCCCGCCGGGCCGGCGCTGCCGATGGTCATCGACGACGGCTACACCCGGGTCATCAACTTCGCCGCCGCACTCGGCGACGGCTCCCTGGAGATCTGGCGAGGGGCCTTCACCAGGAACGGCGGCTAGCGGTTACCCGGCTCGCCGTCCCCCTGCAGACGCAGCGCGTAGAGCATGGAAGCGCGGCCCGCGGCGTCCACGGCGGCGTACAGGGTGTCGCCGCTCGCTGCGAGCTTCGTGATGAGGCCCTCGGTCGGGTAGCTCCACAGCGGCTGGCCGGTGCGTGCCGAGAATGCCTGCACCGAGTTCAGGTACCCGACGTAGACAGCGTCGCCGGCGACGTTCGGTGCGCTCGGATTCTCCTCGCGGGCCGTGTGCTTCCAGAGCAGCTTGCCGGTCAGCGCGTCGACCGCCAGCAAGCCGCCGCTGGCCATGTCGGAGGCGAAGACCGTCCCGTCAGCGGCGGCGATGGTCCCCCGCACCGCGAGGTCCCGCTGCCACAAGATCCGGCCGTCAGCGGCGTCCAGCCCGAACATCAGGGGTTGCGCCCCCATGACCAGGATGTCCCAGCATCCGACGACTACTCCCCCGGTCACGGCGAGCGCGGCCACGGGCGCGCCGACCCGGGCACTCCACCGGCGGGCCCCGGTGACGCCGCCCAGCGCCACGACCTGACCAGACGGTGACAGGGTTCCCAGCGCCGAGCCGGCGTACACGGTGCCGTCGGCGACCGCCATCGCCTTCGCCATCGGCGGGAGCCTGGTCAGCCACTTGCGCGCGCCGGTACGCCCGTCCAGCGCGAGCACCACGTCGTCTTGGTAAACCGCGTGGCTTCCGGGAAGCCCGATGAGAGCGTAGACGGAGTTGCCAGCGAAGGTCAGCCACGGGCCGACCCCGCCGTTGGGATTCCCCACGTAAGCCGGGGCAGTCCACAGCAGGTGACCGGTGGCCGGGCTGAGCGCGGTGATGTTATCGGCCCCGCTGGCCGCGGTCCCGCTGCAGAGCACCATGCCGCCGCCTGCCGCGAACGCGACCGAAGGAGGCTTGAAGCTGCTGCCGATGCTCCAGCGGAGCTTCCCCGTGGCCGCGTCGAGCGCCTCGGTGCCCAGGATCACCGTATCTCCCGACACGGCCAGCGTTTCCGCGCCGGAGATCTGACGGCGCCACGCCAGTTCCGGCGACCCGGCCGCGACGGCAGTCCCGGATGCCCCCGCCCCGGTACCCGCTCGGAGCGCGCCGCAAGCGCTGGCCATCATCCCGCCCGCCAGCGCGCCGCCGAACCGGACCAGCGCAGCCCGCCGCGTTATTCCAGCGCCAGCGTCCACCGAGATCTCCTTCGCGTCTGCTTCCATCGCGGGCTACCAGGCGATGGACGGCTCGATGAGGCCGGCCTGGTTGGGACGGTGGCCCAGGCCCTTCCATGGAAGCTGCTGCAGGTAATCCACCAGTTGGGCTTCCCGGTGCCGACCACGAAGCCGATCGGCTGATACGGCGGCAGGGCCGCCTGCCGCGGGAGCCGCGGCCGGGCCGCGTGCGGAAACAAGTGCACGCTAATGAGACGCCGTATCTGGGGTTCGGGTTCCACGGCGGGTGCGGCATCCTTTCCGAGGAGCGAGAAGCCCGCCGCCAGCAGCCAAAGGCACAAGCGGGGGCTGCGTTAGCGTAGAGCGTGGCAATCGGAAAGGGGTAAGGGTGTGGCGCTGCGGGCGGTGGTTGTCGGTGGCGGGATCGGCGGGGTCGCGGCGGCGGTTGCGCTGGCGCGCGCCGGGATCGACGTCGAGGTGCATGAGCAGGCACGGCAGCTGACCGAGGTCGGCGCGGGCGTATCGCTGGCGCCGAACGGCCTGCGGATGCTGGAGCGGCTCGGAGCCGGGGATGAGGTCAGGCGGGCGGGCGTCCGGTACTCCGTCACGCAACTGCGGCTCTGGGACGGGCGAGCGGTGGAGTACGAGCCGTACCAGTTCACCATGGCCGGGCAGAACGTCGGGATCCACCGGGCCGACCTGCTCGGTCTGCTGGCCGAGCTGCTGCCGCCTGGCACGGTGCGGACCGGGCACCGGTGCACGGGATTCCGCCAGGATGACGACAGCGCCACGGCCGTCTTCGCCGACGGGACCACCGCCACGGCCGATGTGGTGATCGGCGCGGACGGCATCCACTCGGTGCTGCAGGGCTCGGTGGTACCCCCGGCTGAGCCCGTGTTCTCCCGGGTGGTGGCCTACCGCGGCCTGGTGCCGCCGCCGGAGGAGTACCCGGCTGGCACGATGCGGATGTGGGTGGGCGAGGGCAAGCATTTCCTGGTGTTCCCGGTGCGCGCCGGGCAGTTGCTGAACTACGTGGGATTCGTCTCCTCCGAGACCGCGGTGCGCGAGTCGTGGTCGGCGGCCGGTGACCCGGTGGCGCTGGCCGCGCACTTCGCTGGCTGGGACCCGGTTATCGGGAAGGTCATCGCCGCGATCAGCGCGCCGGGCGGCAGCGGGTTCCAGTGGGGAATGTACGACCGCGCGCCGCTGCCCACCTGGAGCAGCGGCCGGCTGACGCTGCTCGGCGACGCGGCGCACCCGATGCTGCCGCACCTCGGCCAGGGTGTGAACCAGGCCCTGGAGGACGCGGTGACCCTGGCGACGCTGCTGGGGGCCAACCCGAGTCCAGCCGACGCCCCGCGAACGCTAGCCCTTTACGAGGCGCTGCGGCGCGACCGGACGGCGCGCGTCCAGCTCGGCTCGCGGCGCCAGGGCGCCGGCTGGGACAGCTCCGGCAGCCAGCTGGTCGACCGGCGGTGGATCTACGAATACGACGCGTGGGCGGAAGCCGTCGCGCTGACCTGAACCGGTGGCGGTGGGCCCCCGCTGGACAAGCCGGGCTCCGGTAGCGTACGACCATTCACAGGCAAACACGGTGGAGGCGGCTGTGACGTCAGGGTCAGCGCATGACAAGCTGCTCATGGAGAAGCTGCGACTGGCCCGGGACGGCAGTCCAGGGACAGCGACCATCCTGGCGCTCGGGCAGGGCCACGAGCACACCGCCACGATCAGGGTGCAGCCCGATGACGGCGACATGTTCGAGACCACCGTCGAGGTACTTAAGGGCCACATCGAAGTCGGCCAGAGCGTCCGGGTGCGGTTCAACCCGGCTCATCATTCCAAGGTCGTCCTGCTCAACACCAACGCGGTCGGCGGCCTCTGGCACGTCGCGAGCCACTGCCCCGACTGCGGGGCCCCGGTCGACGTCGGCGTGGCCTCGGTGGCCGCTCATCCGACCTGCGCGTACTGCCGGCATCCCATTCCCTGTGACCCGGCATAGTGAGGTGCCAGCGACCAAGATCATCTCCAACAAAGCTGTCGTGCACCCTGGACGTCTTGGCGGGGGGTGTTTTGTCGGTGGGTGCTGGTTGGCTGGTCTCATGCCGAGGAAACGAGACCGGGACGCGCCGCGGGTGGTTCACCGCACCGCGCGCTGCGGGCTGCGCGTGACCCGGGCCCAGCGAGAGCGGCTGATCGGGCTGCTGCGCTCGGCCGGGGACGTGTGGTGCTGCGTGCTGGACCTGAACCGCTGGCGGCGACAGCGCGGCGACCGGCCGGTTGCCGGGTACCAAGAGCTGTGCCGGGAGCTGGCTGCGGCCGGGCCGGGCACGTTCGGGGAACTGGACACGACGGGAGCGCGGTCGGTGCTGCGCCGGTACAGCGAAGCCTGGTTCGCCGCCGCCAGCCGCCGCGCCGGCGGCGACCTGGGTGCGCGGTTCCCGCGGCGCAGGCGGGGCCTGGTCCCGGTCCGCTGGTACCACGGCAGGTTCACTCTCGACGGCCGGGTGCTGCAGCTCCCGGTCGCCCGGGGGTGCCCGCCGCTGCGGGTCCGCCTGGACCGTGACGTCCCCTACCCGCCCGGGACGGTCCGGTCGGTCACCCTCGGCTGGGCCGACGGGCGGCTGTACGCGGACGTGACCGCCGAGGTACCTGTCGCGATCTACCCCGATGGTGAGGGCCCGGACCCAGCGCGGGTGGCGGGGGTGGACCTGGGGGTGATCCACCCGTACGCGGTCACCGGGCCAGACGGGGCGGGATTGCTGGTCTCGGGCCGGGCTGTCCGCGCCGAGCACCGCCAGCACCTGCGCGACCAGAAAGGCCGCCAGCGAGCCGCCGTCAGGCGCGCGCCGAAGCCCGGGCAGCGCGGGTCACGCCGCTGGCGCAAGCACCGCAAGGCCGCGCGGCAGGCCGAGGCCCGGCACCGGCGCCGGGTCCGCCAGGCCCAGCACGAAGCCGTCAAGACCGTCATCACCTGGGCGGTCCAACAACGGGCTGGCACCCTGGTGGTCGGGGACCCGCGCGGCGTCCTGAACGTCAAGGCCGGACGACGGCACAACAAGCGGACCAGGGACTGGCGCGTCGGGCAGCTCATCGCCGTCCTGTCCGACAAGGCGGAGGCCGCCGGGATCACGGTCGAGATGGTTGACGAGCGGGGCACGTCCTCCACGTGCCCGACCTGTTCCCGGCGGGTGCCCAAGCCTGCCGGGCGCGTGTTCTGCTGCCCGCACTGCGGGCAGGGCGGGCACCGTGACCTGGTCGCGGCCGCCAGCATCGCCGCCCGTGGCACGCGGGCCGGCGGAACAATCCCCGCCATCCCAACGGGGGCGGGGATCACGCACCGTCGCGCCGGGAGCCACCTCCCAGGGGTGCACCCGGCGCGGCGTGACCCCAGGCGCAGGCCCTCATCACGGCCCGCCGCCACCGGTCACCTGGCCGGCACCGGCCCGCCCCACGCACCACCCGGTGCGCGGGGAGTCGCTCGCCGCAATGCGAGGAACCCGCAAGAACAACCGGGAAGCCCCCGGCGAATTTACGGGTAGGTGCACTAGTGTCCAAGGATGTCAGCGTCGTAAAGGGGCGTGGCATGGAGATCGTCGAGTTTCATCCGGAGCCTTCGCAGTACGCGTTCACGTTCGGCGGCGTAGCGCCCGTGCGGAAGGTGCGGCCAGGGACGGTGCTCCAGCTGTGGACGGATGACGCGTTCTGCGGTGCGCTCCGGTCGGTGGCGGACCTGCCGAGCGCGAAGCTGACGATGCCGTTCGTCAACCCGCAGACCGGTCCCTTCTACGTGGAGGGCGCGGAACCCGGCGACACGCTCGTGCTGCACCTGGCGTCGCTGACGCCGGCCAGGACGTTCGGCGCGTCGGCCACGATCCCGTTCTTCGGCGGGCTTACCTCGACCGACCGGACGGCGACGCTGCAGGATCCGCTGCCGGAACGGACCTGGATCTACGAAGTGGACAGCACCAGGTGGACGGTGGCGTTCGCGGCCTCGTCCGGCGACTTCCGGCTGGAATTGCCGATGGCCCCGATGCTCGGCACGGTGGGGGTCGCGCCGGCCGGGCTCGAGGTGCGCTCCTCGCTGGTACCTGACGCCTTCGGCGGCAACATGGACACACCGGAGATGCGCGCCGGCACCACCTGCTACCTGCGGGTCAACGTCGAGGGCGCGCTCTTCTCCGTGGGCGACGGCCACTACCGGCAGGGCGAGGGGGAAGCGTGCGGCACCGCGGTCGAGGGAGCGATGAACGTCACGCTGATCGTGGACCTGATCAAGGGCAGCGGCCCGGCCTGGCCGCGCCTTGAGTCCGATTCGCACCTGATGGTCGTCGGGTCGTCACGCCCCCTGGAGGACGCCTGGCGGATCAGCCAGGTGGAGATGACCGCCTGGGTGCAGGACCTGTACGGGCTCGACAAGCTGGACGCCTACCAGCTCCTGTCGCAGGTCGGCGAGGCCCCGCTGGCCAACGTGGTGGACGTCAGCTACAGCGCCCTGGCCAAGGTGCCCAAGGCGCTGGTGCCCGGCAGTGACGTGTACGGCGGCATGCACCGGCACCTGCGCGCGATAGCAGCCGGACTCTGAGGGAGACACCAGATGGACCTTGGCCTGAAGGGGCTCCGCGCCCTGGTGACGGGGGGAACCCGGGGAATCGGCCGCGCGATCGTCGAGACGCTCGCCGCGGAGGGAGCCTCGGTGGCGTTCTGCGCCAGGACGCCGGGCGACACCACGGCGGCACCGATCGAGGTAGCGAACGGCGGCACGGTACTCGGTCACGTGGCGGACGTCGGGGACCCGGCGGCGCTGCGGGAGTGGGTGACGACGGCGGCGGAAGCACTGGGCGGCGTGGACATCGTGGTGGCCAACGTCAGCGCGCTGGCGATCCCCGATTCCGTAGAGAGCTGGCAGCGCTCGTTCGAGGTCGACATGATGGGCACCGTCGGCCTGGTGCAGGCCGCGATGCCGTACCTGGAACGGTCCACGTCCGGGTCGATCGTGACGATCTCCAGCGTCTCCGGGCGGGAGATCGACTTCGCGGCCGGGCCTTACGGCACGTTCAAGGCCGCGATCATCCACTACACGCAGGGCCTGGCGTTCCAGCTGGCACCCAAGGGCATCCGCGCGAACTCGCTGTCGCCGGGCAACACGTACTTCCCCGGCGGCGTGTGGGAGAACATCGAGCAGAACAACCCGTCGCTGTTCGCCACCGCGCTGGGACTCAACCCGACCGGGCGGATGGCCGCCCCGGAGGAGATCGCCCGCGGCGTGGCGTTCCTCGCCAGCCCGGCCGCCAGCTTCATCACGGGCGCCAACCTCCTGGTGGACGGCGCGCTCACCCGCGGCGTCCAGTTCTGACGGAGCATTTAGGGATCCCGCGTGCGAGCGACGGGCCTGTCCGGATCAGGCCCGTCGTTCGCAGGGCTAGTGGCTGCTGTGCTCAGCCCTGGGCGGTCAGGCCCACGACATGGCCTTGCGGGTCGGCGATCAGCGCGAACGCCACGCCGGGCACGTGCTGCGGCTCCTGGATGACCGTGCCGCCGAGTTCCCTCGCCCGGTCCACGGCGCTGTCAACGTCATCGACCGCGATGAAGAAGGTGACCAGGTCACCGCCGCCGCCTTGCAACGGACTGATCGCCGTGTACAAGGCACCGGGCACCCCGGTGTCGACGAACGTGTAGCCGGGGATCGCGCCCTGCTCCGGGTAGGTCCATCCGAGCAGGTCGGCGAAGAACTTGCGGGTGGCGTCCGGGTCGGTCGACCGGATCTCAGCGTGGACGATGGGGTGTGCCATCTCTTGCTCCCTCGACGGTAGCGAACGGGCGCCGTGGCGGCGCCCTCCTACCCGCACCACGAACGCGACCACGCCGGATCCGACACGCGGAGGTACGCTCCCCCCGGAGGCTCAGGGGAGCAGTACCGCCAGTGCCCCGGGAAGCACTTCGACGACGGCGGGCGGCTGGGCCAGTCCTGGCAGGCGGCCGACTGGCTCGCCGTCGCCGCCCATCGAGACCTGCGGTGCCGCCGTCACCTCCACCCGCCGGCCACGCCGCACGTGCACGCCGGGCATGTGCACGTGAGCGCCCTGGTACACCTTGGGCAGCGACCGCATCAGCTTGCGCCGTGACTCCGCTTCGATGATCACCACGTCGAGCAGCCCGTCGTCGACGACGGCGCCGGGGGCGATCTTCATGCCGTTGCCGTAGTAGGCCGAGTTCGCGACGACGACAGATGACCCGGTGTACTCCGCGGCGTCACCGTCGACCGCCACGCGGAAGCGGGCCGGCCGGTACGTCGCGATCGCGTGCAGCGCGGCATACGGGTACTGCAGCTGGACCGGCATCCACCGGACCGACCCGACGATCTCCCCGGCCCGCGCGTCAAGCCCGCTGTACGCCGAGCCCGCGATGACGCGCGGCTCGCCGCCGGGGATCGTCACCTGCAGCAGGTCTACCGTCTTCGGTGAGCCAGACAGGAGCACCTCGGCCGCCGCTGCGGGTGCCGTGGGCACCCCGAGCATCCGGGCGAAGTCGTTGCCCCGCCCGGCCGGGACGATACCGAGCGTGCCCCCGCGGGCGGCGACCTGCCCGGCCACCGAGGAGAGCGTGCCGTCGCCGCCCACCAGCACGAGCACGTCGCGCCGGGCGACGGCGTCATCGACCAGGTCGTGCGTCCCGGCCACGCCCGGTGTCGGGGTAACCGTCACGTCATGCCCCGCGCCGCGCAAGGTCCGCGCGACAGACTCCGCGGCCGCGGCACCGCGGCCACCGCCGCAGACCGGGTTTACCAGCAGCGTGTAACCGGTCACGGGATCAGCACTCCGGGGTTGAGTATTCCGGTGGGGTCGAGCGCGGACTTGAGGCCGCGGAGCATGGCGACGCCGGCCGGCCCGATTTCGCGGGCCAGCCATGGCTTGTGGTCGGTGCCGACGGCGTGGTGGTGGGTGATCGTGGCGCCGCAGTCGAGAATCGCGTCGCTAGCCTGCGCCTTCGCTTCCCGCCACTGGCCAACGGGGTCCGCGGCCTCCCGGGCGGCGACGGTGAAGTACAGGGCGCAACCGGTCTCGTAGACGTGCGAGATATGGCACAGAACGAGGGCGTGCTCCCCCAGGGCTCCCCCGAGCGCCGCCTTCACCGCCTGGTAGACGCGGTCGCGGTTCGACCAGAACGTCGCTGTCTCGAGCGTCTCAACGAGCACGCCGGCGTCGAGCATCGCGTCGCGCAGGTACGGCGCGGCGAACCGGCCGGCGGCCCACTCCTGCCCGCGGCGCTCGCCAAACGGCGCGCCGCCGAGTTCGCCGAGCGTCTCGGTGATCGCCGGCCGGCGGCGGAGTGCGGCGGTGCCCTCATAGCCGACGATCATGAGGCAGCCGCTGACCGGCTGCTCGCCGACGCTGGTCTGGCTGGCCAGGTTCACGAAAGTCTCGGCCTCATCCGACAGCCGCAGGACGGTGGGCCGCAGCTCACGCTGCACGAGCGTGCGCATGGCCTCGGCGCCGGCGGTGAACGAAGGGAACGTCCACGCCTCGTACGCCTTCACCTCCGCCGCGGGCCGCACCCGAACGGTCACCTCGGTGATGACGCCGAGCGTGCCTTCGCTGCCGAGTACCGCCTCGCGCAGGTCGGGGCCGGCGGCACTCGCCGGGGCCGAACCGAGCCGCAGGTCGCCGACCGGGGTCGCGACGCGGAGTCCGACCACCATGTCGTCGAAGCGCCCGTTGCCGCACGACGACTGGCCCGAGGAACGGGTCGCGGCGAAGCCGCCGATCGAGGCGAACTCAAACGACTGCGGGTAGTGGCCGAGGGTCAGCCCGTGCTTGGCAAGCAGCGCCTCGGCGGCCGGTCCCCGGACGCCGGGCTGGAGCGTCGCGGTCATGGAGACCTCGTCCAGCGCGAGCAGCTGGTCCATCCGCAGCAGGTCGAGGCTGATCACCCCGGCGTAGCCGTCCCGGCAGGCCGCGAGCCCGCCGACCACCGAGGTGCCGCCGCCGAACGGGACCACCGCGACATGGTGGGCCACCGCCCAGGCGAGGACCGCGGCCACCTCGTCATGGGTACGCGGGCGGGCCACCGCGTCCGGGGCGTCGCTGAGGTCGCCGGCTCGGGCGCGCAGGAGATCCGGGGTCGACTTGCCGCGCGTCCGCAGGCGGCGCGTCTGGTCGTCGACGAGGACCCCGTCGTCCCCGAGCACACCAAGCAGGGACTTCAGGAGATCGGCAGGCAAGCCCGGTTCAGGCAGCGTGACCGTCTCAACCGCGGGGGTATCGGCCGTCCCGACGGCCAGGTCCACCAGGCCACGGGTCGCCTCCGGCAGGGGCGAGGCCAGGGCCGGGTCGCCCCATCGCTGGGGGTGCATCTCCATGAGCACAGAGTTGCATACAGCGTCTTCTGCAACAATGGGTGCGCCCCGACGCTGAACCAGCACAGCTTGTGGAGAGGTGCTCCGCCCCATGACTGGACTCTCCGACGCGCGCATCACGGCCGGCCTCGCCGACGTGCCAGCGCAGGTTGACGTCCTGGTGATCGGGCTCGGTGTCACCGGGGCCGGCGTCGCCGTGGACGCGGCGGCCCGGGGACTTTCCGTACTCGCCGTCGACGCCCATGATGTCGCCTTCGGTACCTCGCGCTGGTCGAGCAAGCTGGTACACGGCGGGCTGCGCTACCTCGCCTCCGGGCAGGTGGGGATCGCGTACGAGAGCGCGCTGGAACGGGGCATCCTGCTGCAGCGCACCGCGCCTCATCTCGTCCGGCCGATGCCGATGCTCGTGCCGCTCGCCAGCAACGTATCCACGCTGCAGGCCGTGCTCACCGCGACCGGGATCCAGGCCGGCGACCTGCTCCGGATAGCGGCGCGGACCAGTGCAGGCGTTCTTCCCCGCCCCCGGCGCGTCCCCGCGCAGCACGCGCTGCGGTGGGTTCCGGCGCTGCGCCGGGCGGGGCTGCGCGGCGCGCTGCTGTACTGGGACGGTCAGCTGGAGGACGACGCGCGCCTGGTCACCTGCCTGGCCCGGACCGCAGCGGCGCACGGCGCGGTCGTACGGACGCGGGCGCGGGTCACCGCCGCGACCGGCACCGGCGCCACGCTGCGCGATGAGCTCACCGGAGCCACCGGTGAGGTCGCCGCCAGGGCCGTCATCAATGCGACTGGCGTGTGGGCCGGCCAGCTCGCCAGCGACATCCGGCTGCGCCCGAGCCGAGGCACCCATCTTGTCCTGCGCGGGGAAACCCTTCCGGGTCTCGCGGCCGCGTTCACGGTGCCAGTTCCCGGCTCGGCCAGCCGTTTTATCTTCGCCCTCCCCCAGTCCGACGGGACGATCTTCGTCGGCCTCACCGACGAGGCGGTCGAGGGTGACCCGCCTGACGTGCCGGAGCCCACCGATGCCGAGATCGGCTTCCTGCTGGACGTGGTGAGCGCGTCCCTGGAACATCCGCTGCACCGCGGCGATGTCGTCGGCGCGTTCGCCGGCCTGCGTCCGCTTCTCGATGCGGAGGGGCAGACGGCCGACCTTTCCCGCAAGCACGCCGTGCGCACGTCGCCGAACGGTGTTGTCACGATCGTCGGCGGCAAGCTCACCACCTACCGTCGCATGGCGCAAGACGCGGTTGACGCCACGGGTGTGGCCTCCGGCCCAAGTCCCACCGCGGACCTGCCGCTGCTCGGCGCCGCGCCGGCCGGGGAACTCGCCCGCGTCGACGCCCCCGCCCGGCTGGTCAGGCGGTTCGGCACCGAGGCGCCGTTCGTGCTGGCCACCGCCCGCGCGGTCAGCGGGCTGCCGGACGGGGAACTGCTGTCACCGGGGCCACGCGGCGTGACCCTCGCCGAGCTCATCTTCGGGGTGACCCATGAAGGGGCGATAAGCGCCGACGACCTGCTTGACCGGCGGACCCGCGTCGGGCTGGTGCCCGCCGACCGCGATGACGCGCTCGCGCTGGCGAACCGGGCACTAGAGATTGGTTCGCTTTACTCTTGACGATTTTTCCTTGGCTTCGAGCGCGACCGGGGCGTTGAGGTTGTACCGGATGCCTGCTGCCCGGATCAAGAAGCAGGTCAGGGCGGCGCCGAGAGCGGCTGGGACGCCGTAAACGCCGGCGCGCACAGCGGTTACCGCGATAGCAGCGCCGACCAACGCAGGAATGGCATACAGGCCGCTGGTCAGAACGGTCGGGACGCGCCGGACAAGGACATCACGAATGGTCCCGCCGCCAACGCCGGTGACGGCACCGAGAATGACGGCCGGCATGACGCCCAGACCGTACTGCACGGATTTGGTCGCGCCGGTCACACAGAACAAGCTGAGCCCCGCGGCATCAAGGAAATCGATGGGCAGCGCGAACCGCTGCAGTGCCCGGCTGAAGAAGAACGCGATCAGTGCACCGCCGATCGCGACCGCCAGGTAAGGCCAGTACGTAAAGGCGGCGGGCGGCACAGCGCCAATGAGGACGTCGCGTACGATGCCGCCGCCGGCTGCGGTCACCATGCCCAGCGTCACCATCCCGACGATGTCCAGCCGGGCGGCCCGCAGGCCGGTCAGCGCGCCGTTGACAGCGAACACGAACGTGCCGGACAGGTCAAGCGCGAGCAGCAGCGGCGGTTCGATCATGGCCGTAAGCCTGCCGCATTTGCTGGCTGCTCACGAGCCTGACTGTGGCGCAGGCCAGGCCAAAGCAGCCCTGGGCAGAGGATCCGCGCCGAGTCGAGCATCACCAGTGGACTGGCATGGACATAGCTGGCATGTGGCGCAGCGCGCATCCCGGTGCCGGGCTCTTCCACTCGACCTGCTAGCCCGCCGAGGCCGCGCTTCCCGGGGCCGGCAAGCCAGCCGCCGCATGCAACATCGCGGCACCCTTTCCGCGCCCGGACACCAGTCTCGACCAGTCAGCAGCGGATCCGCGCGTGAGCCACCACCGGGTGATGAAGGATCCCAGCGCGCATGCTCCAGTGTCTCGCCTTCCGGCCCGGCGACCCTAGCGCCCGGTCACCCCGAGACCGAAGAGCCAGCCGCAATATCGCCGAATCGACTCCCCCTAATCACTCTGCCTGCGTAGCTGACCCGGCGCAGATGCGCTGGTTCTGAGTCCAGGGGTCGTGGGCTGACGTTCCCCATCGCATGCAGGAGCGTGCATCGGATGCACCGGCCAGGGGCGCCTATTCATACAGTCCGCCCGGTCCGTGCCGGGTCATCGTTCATGAAATTTTCAGGGTCGGCACGGCGAGGATGTTCGAGGTGGGCAGGTCTTTCGGTATTCGCGGAATACCCGTCACTTGAAGTGACGGAATTGTTCTTGCCATGCTCTGGGCTAGCGCAGGCCGCCGGCCATGACGCGATCTGCGTGGCGCCAGATCTGGGCGGCCGCCGCCTAGTCAGCGAGCCGTTGGGCTTCCGGGCACCGGCCGGTGACACGTGCGCGGTCCGCCAGCGCCCCCCGCTCGATGAAGGAGGAGCAAGTGAGGCGCAGATCCCCCCTTACGGCCATCGCGGTCGCGGGACTTGCCGTCGCGACCATGGCCGGCCTGCTGGCCGGTGGCCTGGGCGGGACCGCGGTCGCCGCGGAAGCCAAGGCCGCCGGGACCGCCGGGACCGCCGGGACCGCCGGATGCGGCCAGGCCCCGGCGCTGGCCAGCGGCACCCACACGATCCAGAGCAGCGGCCAGGCGCGCAGTTACATCCTGGAACTTCCGGGCAACTACACCAGCAGCCACCCCTACCGGCTGATCTTCGCATTCCACTGGCTGAACGGCACCGCGGCTGACGTCGACTCCGGTGACAACTTCGGCGCCGCCTGGTCCTACTACGGGCTCAGGGCGCAGGCGGGAGCCACCACGATCTTCGTCGCGCCCCAGGGCATCAACAACGGCTGGGCCAACTCCAACGGGGCGGACCTGACCTTCGTCCAGAACATGCTCAGCCTGTTCGAGTCAGGCCTGTGCATCGATCCGTCGGAGATCTTCGCCATGGGCTGGAGCTACGGCGGCGCGATGACGTACGCGGTGGCCTGTGCCATGCCCACGGTCTTCCGCGCGGTCGCGGTCTACTCCGGAGCTAACCTCAGCGGGTGCAGCCCCGGCACCCAGCCCGTCCCCTACCTCGGGTTCCACGGCGTCAGCGACAACGTCCTGCCCATCGCCGACGGGCGAGCCCTGCGCGACACCTTCGCCAGGAACAACGGCTGCACCCCGCAGAACCCGCCCGAGCCGGCCCCCGGCAGCCTGACGCACATCGTCACCACCTACTCAGGGTGCCGCACCGGGTACCCGGTCGTGTGGGCCGCGTTCGACGGGGGCCACACCCCCGATCCAGTGGACGGGTCCACCAACTCGAACGGCAGCACGACCTGGACCAAGGCCCTGGCGTGGAACTTCTTCTCGCAGTTCCAGAGCACCATCTCCCCTGGGAACAGGGTAACGGTGACCAGCCCAGGGAACCAGTCAGGGACGGCGGGCACGGCGGCCAGCGTGCAGGTCCAGGCGTCGGACTCGGCGTCCGGGCAGACCCTGGCCTATGCCGCCACCGGCTTGCCCACGGGCCTGTCGATCAGTTCCTCGACCGGGCTGATCTCGGGCACGCCGACCACGGCGGGATCCTCAACCGTGACGGTGACCGCGAAGGACGGCACGGGCGCCTCCGGGTCGGCCACGTTCACCTGGACGGTAGGCACGGCCACGGGCGGCGGCACCTGCCGGGTCGCGTACACCACCGCGAGCCAGTGGGGCGGCGGGTTCGTGGCCAGCGTCACGGTCACCGACACCGGCACGGCTGCCATCAACGGGTGGACGCTGAAGTTCACCTTCCCAGGCGACCAGCAGATCACCAACGCGTGGAGCGGCACCGCCAGCCAGTCGGGCCAGAACGTGACGATTACCAACGCCAGCTACAACGCGAGCATCGCTCCCGGCGGCAGCACCTCACTGGGCTTCCAGGGCACCTGGACCACCAGCGACGCCGCGCCGGCCGCCTTCACACTCAACGGCGCTACCTGCACCACCTGACCTGTAGGGCTCCTGAGGTTCTCCCCGTTCCCGGGCACCGTTGATCAACGGTGCCCGGGAACGGGGAGCCTGAGCAGATCGAGGTGCCCCGCCCGGCGGTCGCCGCGATGGTGGGCGTCGCGTTCCAGCTCGCCGACCTGGCCGCTGCCGTCGACGCGGCCCGGCCGCTCACCTGGCGCGCCGCCTGGATGGACCACCACGGCAAGCCGTTCAACCCCGCCGAACGCCGATTTACGCGTCCTGCTGGTGGGGCCGTGGCGGAACTGCTACGTAGCACCGATTGTCCGGTTATGAGTGCTCCGAAACAGCGGTCTGTCCGTTATGACGGTCAGCGAGGGAGGAGGCCACCGGGTTCGAGCATCACGCGGCACCACGGCGGCGGAAAGCCAGCCGCCCGGCGCGCCGGGCAGGCCTTGGTGCTTCGCCAGCCGGTGCGTTTCGGGCAGCGTGCATATGCTGGCCTCGAGGGTGCGGTTAGCTGAGCTCGCTGAACATGTCCTGGCCGCTGGCTGTGTGCTCGGGGAGGTCCTGGATCACATCCCAGTGCTCTACGATCTTCCCGTCCCGGAGCTTGAAGAAGTCCATGCCGGCGGTTTCGGCCGGTGTCTTGTAGTGCGCGTGGACCGCGACCAGGTTGCCCTCAGCGACCACCCGGTAAAGGTCTGCGTCAATGGCACCGACCTGGGCGAACAGTGATTTGGAGGCTTCCAGGCCGTTGGTCGTCTGCGGGTTATGGTTGATGAAGTCACTAGCCAGCAGGCTATCGAGTGCCGCGGTATCGCCGGCGCGGAATGCCTCGTAGAGCCGGCCGACGGTCGCCTTGTTGTCCTGCTCCGGGGTCATGGCTGCCTCCCTGGTCCTTATTTCCATACTCAACGTATGGTATAGGTATGCGAAATCATGTGTCAATACTCTGCGTATGGAAAAGCGGCGGGCAGCGGGTGACCGGGAGAACTAGGACATACTGTGCGGATGGCTGACCACGTCGCTGGCCGGGGCGGCCCCGGCCGCCGGGGCCGCCCGGGGCTGACCGCTGAAGCGTGGGCCGAGGCGGCGCTGACCGCGATCATCGAAGCTGGGCTGGACGCCGTCAAGGTTGAGGAGCTCGCCAGGGTTCTCGGCGTGACCAAGGGCAGTTTCTACTGGCACTACGGCAGCCGCGCCGACCTGATCGCCGCGGC
>Ga0070714_100001184_pt1 | contig 18798 bp, 16 predicted proteins | sample LARL83metaG_FD_65450 | JGI IMG/M metagenome (GOLD analysis project Ga0070714, IMG submission 65450) | Corn, switchgrass and miscanthus rhizosphere microbial communities from Kellogg Biological Station, Michigan, USA - LAR L8-3 metaG | ecosystem: Host-associated > Plants > Roots > Rhizosphere ... | reverse complement strand
CTCGGGATCGCCGCGGCGACCCCGCGCGGACTCGTCGTGCCGAACGTCAAGGACGCCGACACGATGAGCATGGTCGAGCTGGCCGAGGCGATCGGTGAGCTGACCCGGACCGCCCGCGAGGGGAAGACCCAGCCGGCGCAGATGAGCGGCGGCACGTTCACGATCACCAACGTGGGCGTCTTCGGGGTCGACTCCGGCACCCCGATCATCAACCCCGGCGAGTCCGCGATCTTGTGCTTCGGTGCGGTCCGCAAGCAGCCGTGGGTGCACAAGGGCAAGGTGAAGGCCCGGGACGTGACCACCCTGGCGCTGTCGTTCGACCACCGGTTGATCGACGGGGAGAAGGGCTCCCGGTTCCTCGCCGACGTGGCGGCGATCCTGGAGGATCCCGCGCACGCGCTCCGGTTCTGACCTTTCGCCCCGGCTGGGGGACAATGGTCGGGTGAACCCGGCTCTGATGCGTTTGCCCGTGCTCGCACGTTGACCCCGTCGAGCACGCCGTACGCCGTCGGCGGCCGCCGCGCCTGGGTGGTGTGGGCGGCCGCCGTGGCGGTGTACTTCTTCGCGGTCTTCAACCGGTCCTCGCTCGGAGTGGCCGGCATCTTGGCCGCGCACCGGTTCGGCATCTCCGCGGCGGAGCTGTCCACCTTCACGGTGCTGCAGCTCGGCGTGTACGCCGCGATGCAGATCCCCGTCGGGGTGATGCTGGACCGCTACGGGCCGAAGCGGCTGCTGATGACGGGCACCGTGCTGCTCACCGGCGCCCAGCTCGGTTTCGCGTTCACCGGCAGCTTCCCCGGTGCGCTGGCCGAGCGGGTGTTCCTCGGCATGGGCGACGCGATGGTGTTCATCAGCGTGCTGCGGCTGGTGGCGTACTGGTTCCCGCCGCTGCGCAACCCGGTGATCACCCAGGTCACCGGCCTGATCGGGCAGTGCGGCGCGCTGGTGGCCGCCATTCCGCTGGCCCGGGCACTGGCGCAGTTCGGCTGGACCCCGACCTTCGCCGTCAGCGCGGCGACCGGGGTGCTGCTGGGCCTGCTGCTGGTGGTGTTCGTGCGCGATGCCCCGCCCGGCAAGCCGGTCGCTCATGAGGCCCGGCCGATCCGCGTGGTGCTGACCGACCTGCGGCACGTCTGGCGGGACCCGGGCACCCGCCTCGGGCTGTGGTCGCACTTCACCTGCCAGTTCTCCGCGAACGTGATGGGTCTGCTGTGGGGCTATCCGTTCTTCCTGCACGGCCAGCACACCAGCCGGGCGGTGGCGGGCATGCTGCTCTCGGTGCTGGTGGTCACCACGATGGTCGGCGGGCCGCTGATCGGCGGCTACATCGCCCGGCACCCCTGGCAGCGGTCGACGATCGTGCTGGGCATCGTGGCCGGCATCGCCGCGATATGGACGGTGGTGCTGCTGTGGCCCGGCGATGCCCCGGTCTGGCTGCTGGTGCTGCTGGTGGTGGTGGCCGGCCTCGGCGGACCGGGCTCGATGATCGGCTTCGACGTGGCGCGCACCTTCGCGCCGGCGTCCCGGCTGGGCTCGGCCACCGGGATCGTGAACGTGGGCGGGTTCGTGGCGTCGCTGTTGGTGGTGCTGGGCATCGGCCTCATCCTCGACGCGGCCAGCCCCTCCGGTCCGGGCGGGACGGCGGGCGCCGGCACGTCGTACTCCGCGCATGCCTACACCCTGGCGATGTGCGTGCAGTACCTGTTCTGGATCCTCGGCGGGACGCAGGTCTTGAGGTACCGACGCCGCGCCCGCGCGCACCTCGAGGTCAGCCAGCCGGAGACCTACCGCGCCATCCGCCCCCGCTGACCCCGAGTGGTCAGTCGCGCTGACTCGAGTGGTCAGTCGCGCTGCGCCGAGTGGTCAGTCGCGCTGCCTCGAGTGGTCGCTCGCGCGGGGCGCCAGGCGGTTCGGTCGGCACCCCGGGTCGCTTGGGTGGCACGTCCCCGCGACGGTTCGGGTCGTACGGCACCGCCGCGGCCAAGCCCTTTGACGCTCCCGGGGCACCGCCAGCACCGCCCGGCTCGGCGGGAGTGACCACTCGGCCCAGCGGGAGTGACCACTCGGCCCAGCGGGAGTGAGACCACTCGGCTCAGCGGGGGAGGTGGGCGTAGCGGGCGGCGCGGGTGGCGAGCAGGTCAGCGCTGTCGCGGCGCAGCAGCTCGGCGAGCTCGTAGCGCAGCACCGCACCGAGCCGGGCGCAGAACGCCTCCGGCTCGTCGGCGGCGTCCGGCTGCTCGGCGACGATCCGGTCCACGATGCCGGCCGCCCGCAGGTCCAGGGAGCGGACCCGCTGGCTGCGGGCCATCTCCGGGGCGTGCGCGACGTCGCGGTGCACGATGGCGCTGGCCCCCTCCGGTGGCAGCGGCGCCAGCCAGGCGTGCTGTGCGGCGATCACCCGGTCCGCGGGCAGCAGCGCGAGCGCGCCGCCACCGGTGCCCTCGCCGAGCAGCAGGGTCAGGGTGGGCGCCGGCAGCGTGACCATGTCGGCGAGGCAGCGGGCGATCTCGCCGGCCATGCCGCCCTCCTCGGCCTCCACCGACAGCGCCGCACCCGCCGTGTCGATCACCGTCATCAGGGGCAGGTCGAGCTCGGCGGCCAGCCGCATGCCACGGCGCGCCTCCCGCAGCGCGCCGGGACCGAGCGGGTGCGCGTCGGTCTGCCCGCGCCGGTCCTGGCCGAGGAACACGCACGGCGACCCGCCGAAACGGGCCAGCGCGATCAGCAGCCCGGGGTCCGCCTCGCCCTCCCCGGTTCCGTTCAGCGGTAGCACGTCGGTCGCGGCGTAGCGCAGCAGCCGCCGCACCCCGGGCCGGTCCGACCGCCGGGACCGGGTCACCGACTCCCAGGTGTCCACGTCCGGGACCGGCGGGTCGACCGGGTTCGGCACGTGGGTGAGGTCGCGACGCGAGGACAGCACGGCCAGCGCCCGGTCCAGGATCTCCGCGATCGCCTCGGGAGGTACGACGGCGTCGATGATGCCGCGTGCGTAGAGGTTCTCCGCGGTCTGCACGCCGGACGGGAACGGGACGCCGTAGAGCGCCTCGTAGACCCGGGGACCGAGGAACCCGAGCAGCGCCTCGGGCTCCGCGACGGTGACGTGCCCCAGCGACCCCCACGAGGCCATCACCCCGCCGGTGGTGGGATGCCGCAGGTACACCAGGTAGGGCAGCCCCGCCGCCTTGTGCGCGGCGATGGCCGCGCTGATGCTGACCATCTGCACGAAGGCCGGGGTGCCCTCCTGCATCCGGGTTCCGCCGGAGACCGGCGCGGCCAGCAGCGGCAGCCGCTCGGCGGTGGCCCGCCGCACCGCGGAGGTCAGCCGTTCGGCGGCAGCGCGCCCGATCGACCCCGCGAGGAACCCGAACTCGCAGGCCACCACGGCGACCCGCCGGCCGCGCAGCAGCCCCTCCCCGCTGAGCACCGACTCGTCGTGCCCGCTCCGCTCGCGCGCGGCGACCAGCTGCGCGGCGTACTCCTCGTCGATCTGGCCCTGCACCGGTGGCCGGTCCCAGGAGCAGAACGACCCGTCGTCGAGGACCAGGTCGATCAGCTCCGCGGCGCTCAGGTGCCGGACCATCAGGGCTCCGCGAGCCAGGCCCGCACGGACTCGTCGTGCTCGCCGAGCCGCGGCGGCGGCAGGTGCTCCTCGCGGCCGCCGGCGTAGGGGTTGTCGTCGAAGCGCAGCGGCGGCCCGGGCAGCTGCACCGGCCCGACGCTGGGGTGCTCGACGTCGATGAGCAGCCCCTGGGAGAGCGTCTGCTCCCAGCCGTAGACGTCGTCGAGGGTGCGCACCTTGCCGGCCGGGACCCCGAGCTCGGCCAGCCGGGCCAGCCAGCTCTCCGCGGAGTCGGCGCGCAGCGCCTTCTCCATCAGCTCGGTGAGCTCCTCGCGCAGCACCACCCGGTCCCGGTTGCCGGCGAACCGCTCGTCCTCGATGCCGAGCAGCCCCGACAGCCGGCGCCACAGCCCGTCGCTGCCGCAGGCGATCTGGATCGGTGCGTCCGCGGTGTGGAACAGGCCGTACGGCGCGATCGCGGAGTGGTGGTTCCCGGAGCCGTGCGGCACCTGGTGGGCCACCGTCCACCGGGTGCCCTGGTAGGCGTGCACCCCGACCACCGAGGCGAGCAGGCTGGTGCGCACCACCCGGCCACGTCCGGTGGTCTCCCGTTCGTGCAGCGCTGCGAGGACGCCGAACGCGCCGTACATCCCGGCGAGCAGGTCACCGATCGGCACCCCGACCTTGGTGGGCTCCTCTGGCGACGGGCCGGTCAGCGACATCAGCCCCGCCTCCCCCTGCGCGATCTGGTCGTAGCCGGCCCGGCCGCCCTCCGGACCGTCGTGGCCGAACCCGGTGATGGACATGATCACCAGCCGCGGGTTGATCTCGTGCAGCCGATCCACGCCGAAGCCGAGCCGGTCCAGCACACCGGTGCGGAAGTTCTCCATCAGCACGTCGGCGCGCTCCACCAGCCGGGTCAGCAGCTCCTTGCCTTCATCCGACTTCAGGTCGGCGGTCACCGACTCCTTGTTGCGGTTGCAGGACATGAAGTACGTCGACTCGGGCTGGTTCTCCGGGCCCACGAACGGCGGACCCCAGCCCCGCGAGTCGTCCCCGGTGCCGGGGGTCTCGACCTTGATCACCCGGGCGCCGAGGTCGCCGAACATCATCGCCGCGTGCGGCCCGGCCAGCGCGCGGGTCAGGTCGAGGACCAGCAGGTCGGACAACAGGTTGGTCATGGCTGCCTCTCCCTCGGGGGTCCGTCGCGTGTCGCGGGTGCGCCGCCGGCTCAGGCCGGTGACTTGCGGGACATCAGCCAGCGTCGGAAGAACCGGCCGAGGTCCAGCCCGGTGTTGCGCTCCCAGAACGCCTCGTAGGAGGCCCGCGACTGGTTGGTGTCCCGGTGCCGCTGCGGCCAGGCGCGCACCAGCTGGGCGAACCGGCGATCGCCGATCCGCTGCCGCAGCCGGTCGTACATCAGCGCCGGACAGTAGTAGACGTTGATCGAGGCGAACTCGTCGTGGTGGTAGCGGCCGGGCGGGCCGTACAGGTTCCGCCAGAACTGGTCGTCGCGTGCCCACTGGCGCTGCCAGCTCCGCCAGGTGCCGTGCCCGTGGGAGACCTCGAAGCGGGCCTGCTGGTACATCGCCATGCCCTCGTTCATCCACACGTCGCGCCAGTCCGTGGGGGTGACCGTGTCGCCGTACCACGCGTGCGACAGCTCGTGCGCGACCGTGGCGCGCACGTTCCACCGGCCGTAGCGGTAGTTGCCGGCGCCGAGGGTGATCATGGTCTGCGTCTCCATCGCGGAGGCCGCCGGCACGACCACGACGCCGACCTGGTCGAAGGGGTAGGGGCCAAGCCGCCGCTCCAGCCAGCGCAGCGTCGCCCGGGTGCGCCGCAGCGGCCGCATCATCTGCGGCCTGCTGCGCGGCACCCAGTAGCTCATCGGCACGCCGTGCGGGCCGCTCTGCTGGAAGTGCCGGTAGGGGCCGATCGCGATGGTGGTCAGGTACGACGCCATCGGGTCGCTGCTGTGGAACCGGGTGATCGTGCGGTGGTGCAGCCGGCGGCGCGAGGTCATCCGGCCGTTGGTGATGCCGACCCAGTTGCCGGGCACGTCGAGGCGGACGTCGTAGAAGGCCTTGTCCGACGGCTGGTCGTTGCAGGGGTACCAGGTGAACGCCCCGAACGGCTCCTGCATGCTCCACGCCTGGCCGGACTTGGTCGTGTGCCAGCCCAGCCCGGACATGTCCGAGCGGCTGGCCGGCGCGCGGACCGGCGCCGGGGCACCGGCGTACACGATGCGGACCCGGTAGCGGTGGTCGGCGCGGACCTGCCGGCGGACGTGCAGCGTCTTGCCGGTGTGCGCGGTGGCCACGTAGCGCCCGTCCACCTGCACGCTGCGCACCGCCAGCGGCGCACCCAGGTCGAGCTGGAACGTCGGCGCGGTGCGGGTCGCGCGCAGCACGATCGTGGCCACCCCGTGCAGCCGGTGCAGCCGGGGCCGCCAGTCCAGGTCCAGCCGGTAGTGCAGGGCGTCGACGCCGGGGTCACCCTCGGCCGGGTAGTAGCTGTCCTCCACCGGATGGGACCGGGCCGCCGACCAGCGCAGCTGGTGGCCGACCGCCGCCGGGCGGGTGCCCGTCGCCGGGCCGGTGCTCGCGGCGGCGGCTCCCGGGAGCCCGGCGGTCAGTCCGGCGGTGAGTACGGCGGAGAGGGTGACCAGCCCGGTGGTCAGGATCCGTGGGGTGCTGCGAGTCACTATCGGCCTTTCGTCGACGCGAGTCTATGTGCGACGGTCCGCGATCCGCTTCGCCTTGCCCAAAGAGCGTTCCAGGGCCCCGGGGTCGAGCACCTCGACGGCGACGCTGACGCCGACGCGGCTCTTGACCAGCCGCTCGAGCCGCTCGGCGAGGGCCGGCCGGTCGAGGCTCGGGACCGACTCGTGTGCCTCCACCTGGACGGTCAGCTCATCGAGATGGCCGGGCCGGGTGAGCACGCACAGGTAGTGCGGCGTGAGCCCCTCGACGGCGAGGATCTGCTCCTCGACCTGCGTGGGGAACACGTTGACGCCGCGCACGATCATCATGTCGTCGGTGCGGCCGGTGACCTTCTGCATGCGCCGGAAGGCCGGGTAGGCGGTGCCCGGAAGCAGCCGGGTCAGGTCGCGGGTGCGGTAGCGGATCACCGGCATCGCCTCCTTGGTGAGGCTGGTGAACACCAGCTCGCCCTCCTCGCCGTCGGGCAGCACCTCATGGGTGACCGGGTCGATCACCTCCGGGTAGAAGTGGTCCTCCCAGATGTGCAGGCCGTCCTTGGTGGTGGCCGCCTCCTGGGAGACCCCCGGCCCCATCACCTCCGACAGTCCGTAGATGTCGACCGCGTCGATGCCGCTGCGCCGTTCCACCTCGTGGCGCATCTCGTCCGTCCACGGCTCCGCGCCGAAGATCCCGACGCGCAGGCTGGTCGCCAGCGGGTCGACGCCCTGGGCCTCCATCTCGTCGAGGATCGCCAGGAAGTACGACGGGGTGACCATGATGACCCGGGGCTCGAAGTCCACGATCAGCTGCACCTGACGGGCGGTCATGCCGCCGGAGACGGGCACCACCGTGCAGCCGAGCCGCTCGGCTCCGTAGTGCGCCCCGAGCCCGCCGGTGAACAGCCCGTAGCCGTAGGCGACGTGCACCAGGTCACCAGGCCGGCCGCCGGCGGCCCGGATCGACCGGGCCATCAGCTCCGCCCAGGTGTCGATGTCCCGGCGGGTGTAGCCCACCACGGTCGGCTTCCCCGTCGTACCGCTGGAGGCGTGCACCCGGACCAGCTGCTCGCGGGGCTCGGCGAACATGCCGAACGGGTAGTTCTGGCGCAGGTCCTCCTTGGTGGTGAACGGGAACTTGGCCAGGTCCGCCACCGAGGTCAGGTCGCTGGGCGAGACGCCGGCGTCGTCGAACGCGCGCCGGTAGTGCGACACCCGCTCGTAGGCACGGGACAGGGTCTCCCGAAGCCGCTCCAGCTGCAGGGACTGCAGCTCCTGGCCGGTGGGCTCGGGGATCGCGCCGGGGCTGCTCGAAGCCATCACATCTCCTCGTCGGCGAAGAAGGTCCCCCGGATCTCCTTGCTGTGCCCCACGAACTCTGCCACCAGGGTTTCCCCGCTGTGCACGGTGATGTCGTAGGTGCCGTCCCGGCCGGCCCGGACCCGTTCGACCGCCCGGGCGACCAGCACGTCGTCGAGCCGGGTCGGAGCCAGGAACCTGATCTCCGCGGCCTGCGCGACGGTGCGGCGGTTGTAGGTGTTGCACGCGAACGCGAAGGCGGTGTCGGCGAGCGTGAACGTCAGCCCGCCGTGGCCGATCCCGTGTCCGTTCACCATGTCCGCGCGCACGGTCATCGACACCGTCGCGGTGCCGGGGCCCACCTCGACGACCCGCATGCCCAGGGCTTGGCTGGCCCGGTCCTCGGCCCACATCAGCTCCGCGCAGCGCTGCGCGATCCTGCGGGCCGCCTGCGCGGCGGTCTCCTGGGTGGTCACGGGGTCGGCTTCTCCATCATCACCACCACCTTGCTGCCCAGGTCGTGGCGGCCGACCTCGCGGAAGCCGCGACTCTCGTGGAACCGCAGCGACGGCTCGTTCGGCGGCTGGACGTTGACCTCGAGCACCAGCCGGCCGTACGCGCGAGCGGTCGCCTCCATCTCGTCGTACACGAAGCCGCCCAGCCCGCGGCGCCGGAAGTCCTCGTGCAGCACGATGCGGTCCAGGTAGTAGAACTTCTCGCCGTAGCGGGGCGCGAACCAGCCGTAGAGCTCCGAGTCGTACGGCGAGCCGGGGGCGAACGTGATCACGAAGCCGGCGAACTCGCCGTCGACGTCGACCACCTCGAACCGGTCGGCGAGCGAGTTGAGCTCGTGCAGCCGGTCCTCGTCCATCGGGGCGAGCAGCTCGACGTTGCGTTCGTTGAGGGCCAGCACGTCCTTGACGTCGGCCTCCGCGATGGGGCGCAGCCTGGGCATGCAGCACACCCTAGCCGCCGCCCTGGCACCGGCCGCTGTGACAGACTGACCGCGTACCCGCGGCGCCGCGTCACAGATCGGAAGAGGGCGCCGCACGGGGTCACGGGGAGTGCCCAGCCGAGTCGGGACCGTCGGAGTGAGGACGAGATGAGCAACGACCTGTTCGCCCAGCACGAGGAGATGCTGACCAAGGCCGTCGAGGCCAGCCGCAGCAGGGAGTACTACTCGGCGTTCAACGAGTCCCCCTCGCCGCGGGTCTACGGGGACAGCGCCGCCGCCGACGGCAAGCGCGCCTTCGAGGCGCACGCCGGCAGCACGTTCGAGCTGAGCGCGCCCGGCGCGGACGGCACCGTGGCCACCGAGAAGTCGCCGTTCGGGTTCGCCCTCGACGTCTCCTACCCGCGGGTGGCACCCGCCGGCGTGGACGCGCTGGTGAACGCCGCCGGCGCCGGCCTGAGGCAGTTCCGGGACGCCGGGCCGCGGGCCCGGGTCGGTGTCTGCCTGGAGATCCTGCACCGGCTGCACGGTCGGATCTTCGAGCTCGCCAACGCGGTGCAGCACACCTCCGGCCAGGCGTTCGTGATGGCCTTCCAGGCCGGCGGGGCGCACGCCCTGGACCGCGGTCTGGAGGCGGTGGCCTACGCCTGGACCGCGATGAACCAGGTGCCGCGGACCGCGCTGTGGGAGAAGCCGGCCAAGGGCGAGCCGCTGCGGATGGAGAAGACCTTCACCGTGGTGCCCCGGGGGTTGGCGCTGGTGGTCGGCTGCAACACGTTCCCGACCTGGAACTCCTACCCGGGACTGTTCGCCTCGCTGGCCTGCGGGAACCCCGTGGTCGTCAAGCCGCACCCGGGCGCGGTGCTGCCGCTGGCGATCACCGTGCAGGTGGCCCAGCGGGTGCTCGCCGAGCAGGGCTTCGACCCGAACCTGGTCACCCTCGCCGCGGAGGACCCCGCGGACGGGCTGGCCAAGGTGCTCGCGGTTCGCCCGGAGGTAAAGGTCATCGACTTCACCGGCTCCAACGCGTTCGGCGACTGGTTGGAGGCGAACGCCCGGCAGGCCAGCGTGTACGCCGAGAAGGCCGGGGTGAACACGGTGGTGGTCGACTCCACCGGGTCCTTCAAGGGCATGTGCCAGAACCTGGCGTTCTCGTTCTCGCTGTACACCGGTCAGATGTGCACCGCGCCGCAGAACGTCTACCTGCCCGCGGGCGGCATCGACACCGACGAGGGTCACAAGTCGGTGGAGGAGGTCGCCGCCGGGATCGGCGCCGCGCTCGGCAAGCTGCTCGGTGACGACGCCCGCGCGGTGGAGCTGCTCGGCGGGGTGGTCAACGACGGTGTCATGTCCCGGCTGCAGGCGGCGGGTTCCCGCGGCAAGGTGCTGGTCGAGTCGCGCGCGGTCGCGCACCCGTCGTACGACCAGGCGGTGGTGCGCACCCCGACGCTGGTCGCGCTCTCCGTGCAAGATCGCGAGGTCTACGAGTCGGAGTGCTTCGGCCCGGTGGCCTACCTCATCGAGACCGCGGACACCGCGGAGTCGATCGACACGTTCCGGCGCACGGTCGTCGAGCACGGCGCGATGACCGCCTCGGTGTACACCACCTCCGACGAGGTCGTCGCCGCGATGCGCGAGGCCGCGCTCGACGCCGGGGTGGCGCTGTCGGAGAACCTCACCGACGGGGTGTTCGTGAACCAGTCGGCGGCGTTCAGCGACTTCCACGGCACCGGCGCCAACCCGGCCGCCAACGCGTCGTACACCGACCTGGCCTACGTCGCCAACCGGTTCCGGATCGTGCAGTCCCGCCGACACGTCTGACGGCGGACGGCCGCTGCCGGCGGGGGTCCGGGTCCCTCATGCGTTCGCCGTAGTACCTGTTCGTCGTTTCGTCGGTCCTGCACCGAACCGCCGCTTCCTAGCGTGGAGTCGGACCGGGACGGCCGACGTGCTGCGTGCCCGGCCTGACGAGGGGGTAGGCATGAGCGGTGCAGGGGGCGCGGGGGCAACCGGCCGGGTGGTGTTCTTCGGCGCGGTGCAGGAGTCCGTGCCGGCGTGGCAGGAGCTGCTGGCCTCGCCTGCCGAGGTGGTGGGGCTGGTGACGTACGACGAGGGGCTCGCCGCGCGCACGTCCGGCTTCGTCGATCTCGCGGGGCTGGCCCGCGCCCGCCGGATCCCGGTGCTTGCGACCGGCGACACCAACTCCCCGGAGGTGGTGTCCTGGGTGCGGGCGCTGCGACCCGACCTGGTGGTCTGCGTGGGCTGGACCCGGCTGCTCGGTGACGACCTGCTCGCGGTGCCGCGGTGCGGCACCATCGGCTTCCACGCCTCGATGCTGCCGCACAACCGCGGACGGGCCCCGGTGAACTGGGCGATCATCCACGGTGACGACTGCGCCGGCAACACCATGATGATGCTGGCCCCGGGAGCCGACACCGGCGACATCGTGGACCAGCGCGCGATCCCGATCACGCCCGACGACACCTGCGCCACCGTCTACGACAAGGTCGGTCTGTCGGGGGCGGAGATGCTGCGCGCCCACCTGCCGGCGCTGCTGCGGGGGACCGCGCCGCGCCAGCCCCAGACCCACGGCGAGGAGCCGATGCTGCCCAAGCGCACCGCCGGGATGGGCATCACCTCCTTCGACCGGTCACCTCGCGAGGTGCACGACTGGATCCGGGCGCTGACTCGGCCGTACCCGGGAGCGTTCGGCTACCTGGGTGGCGAGAAGGTGCTGCTGTGGCGGGCCCGGCCGGTCGCCACCACACCCCAGGGGTCCGCGCCGGGAACCATCCTCGGCACCGACGGCGCCGGGGTGCTGGTCGCCACCCGGGGCGGCTCGGTCCGGCTCACCGAGGTGCAGGCCGGCGACGACCCGGCGGAGCCCGCGTGCGCGTGGTTCCGGCGCAAGGGCCTGCGCCCCGGGCAGCGCTTCGACCCGGTCGACCCGGCCACGCTGGCGTGGGCGCTGGGCGCCGGCCCTCCGCCGAAGCCCGATGCCCGGCCGCTGGAAGGCGCCCGGTCGTGAGGGTCCTGGTGGTCGCGGCGCACCCCGACGACGAGGTGCTCGGTGCGGGCGCGACCTTGGCGCGGCACGTCGACCGGGGAGACGAGGTGCACGCCTGCGTGCTGTCCGAGGGCGCGACCAGCCGCTACGAGGACGACATGGTCAGCGAGCTGGTGCAGTGCGGGAAGCGGGCGGCCGAGGTGATCGGCTTGCGGTCGCTGCGCTTCGAGCAGCTGCCGGACCAGCGGCTCGACCTGCTACCTCTGATCGAGGTGACGCAGGCGGTGGAGGACCTGGTGGACGCGGTCCGTCCGGATGTGGTCTACACCCACTTCCCGTGGGACGTGAACAGCGACCACGCGGTGGTGGCGCGGTGCGTGTGGACCGCGTGTCGGCCCTACCGGTTCCCGTTCGTGCGGATGCTGGCGGCCTTCGAGACGCCGTCCTCCACGGAGTGGGCGCTGCCCGGGGAGCATCGCCGGTTCGAGCCGCAACGGTTCGTGGACGTGTCCGCGACCCTGTCGCGAAAGCTGGACGCGATGCGCTGCTACCACAGCGAGCTGCGGGCCTACCCGCACCCGAGGTCACTGCGCGCCTTGCAGGAGCGGGCGGCCTACTGGGGCAGCGTGGTGGGTCTGGCCGCAGCGGAGCCGTTCCTGGTCCTGCGGGAGCTGGCATGACCATCCTGCAGCCGGCCGCGCCGTCGGTCAGGGCGGACTCCGCGGGTCGGCGGCTGGTCGACGTGCTGGCCGCGCTGGGGGGCCTCGTCGTCTGCGCCCCGGTGCTCGCCGCGGTCGCCCTCGCGGTCCGGCTGGACTCGCCCGGCCCGGCGCTGTTCCGGCAGACCAGGGTAGGGCGCGGCACCCGCCCGTTCGTGATGTACAAGTTCCGCACCATGGTGGTCGGCGCCGCCGCGGCGGGACCCGCGGTCAGCGGTAACGCCGACCCGCGGATCACCCGGGTGGGCGCGGTGCTCCGCAAGACGAAGCTCGACGAGCTGCCCCAGCTGGTCAACGTGCTGCGCGGCGACATGACGCTGATCGGCCCGCGGGCCGAGGTCACCAGGTACGTCGACTGCTACACCCCCGAGCACCGGCAGACGCTCGAGGTGCGGCCCGGCCTCACCGGCCCGGGAGGCATCTGGTTCACCGTCGCGCAGGCCGCGGAGCTGGACGCGACCGCGGATCCGGAACAGGTCTACCTCCAGCGGCAGCTGCCGGAGAAGCTGGCGCTCGACCTGGCCTACCTGCGGCACCGCACGCTGTGGCAGGACCTGAAGATCCTGCTGCGCACCGTCACGGTGTCCTTCCGGCGCGGCTGAGTCGTCCGCCGAGTGGTCGGTCGCGCCGCGCCGAGTGGTCGGTCGCGCCGCGCCGAGTGGGCGCTGCCTTCCAGCGTTGCTGACCTTTCGACGGTGCACGAGTGACCACTCGGCGGCGAATGAGTGACCACTCGGGGGTGCACGACTGACCACTCGGCGGGGTCAGCCGGTGCCCGCCGCGACGTAGACCCCCTTGAACACGGTGGCGATCGTGCGGGCGTCCGTGGGCAGGCTGACCTCCATCGCGCTGGGCGTGAACGTGGTGCTCATCGTGACCCCCATCCGCCGGGCGGCGAGCAGTGCCTGCCACAGCGGGTTGCTGCGCAGTCCGGGGTTCATCAGTCGCACCGTCTGCCCGTCGTACTCCTGCCGCCAGGCCCACACCTGCACGTCTGCAGCGCCTTCCTGGAACGGGATCCGCACGTAGGTGTTGACGTCGGCCCACGCGGTCGCGGCGTCACCGGGGAAGTCGCCCGGGTGCGCCATCGCGTGCCGGGCCTGCAGGGTCACCTCGTTCTGCCACCCGCGCCGGTGCACCTCCGCCCAAGCCTCGCGCTGCGCCTGGTCGACGTCGATGCCCCAGGAGGAGTACTCGTCCGGATCCCGCAGGCCCGTGGACAGGTCCAGCTGGTCGATGTCGCCGCTGGCGAGGTAGCCGTCCACGGCCGCCATCGTCGCGGCGGGGTAGGAGCTTCGCTCCTGCTCCGCGCACTGGCCGGCCTGGGGAAGCTGGCTGGCCAGCCAGGGCAGGCAGCCCAGGTCGGGCACCACCATGTCCACCAGCACCTGGGTGTGAGGGGCGAGCGCGTGCAGCCCCTTCGCCGTGGCGTCCAGGAACCGCTGCACCTGCTGCGGAGTGTCCAAGCCGTCGTTGTAGCCGAGCTCGTCGGCGACCTTCACCCCCACCACGCCGGGCAGTCGTGCCAGCTGCGCGTCACGCACCAGCGCCTGGTGGAACGCGGCCCGGCCGTCCAGCCAGCGGCCAACCAGGTCGGAGTCCGCCCAGACCTTCAACCCGAGCTGGTGGAACTGTTTGATCGCGGCGACGTACGGGTCACCCTGGATGGCCGCGGGGGTGCTCATGGTCGCTGGGTCCTGCGGAGGGCGGCGCGGCGGGGGCCCGGCGGCCTGGCCCGTCGAGCAGCCGGCGAGCGCGGTGAGCAGCAACGCTCCGGCGAGCGCGCGGAGCCGTGGCTTCTTCATGATGTCGGCACCTCGGGGGCGATCTGGTCGGGTACGCCGGTGGGCGGGGGTGCGGTCCTGGTGCGGGCGCGGTGGCGCAGCATCATGGCCACCAGCACCAGATCGGTGAGCAGGTAGGTGATCGCCGAGGCCACCGCGGCGCCGATCGCGTGGAACGGCGGGATGAGGATCAGGTCGAGCGCCAGGGTGGCCACCATGCCCGCCCCCATGGCCAGCGAGTTCAGCCCGGGGCGTCCGGTGCCGTAGAGGTACGCCGTGGCCAGGCCTGCGGCCGCCTCGGCGACCAGCCCCGCGATGATGATCACCGCCGGCAGCACCGATGCGTGGTACGCCGGCCCGTAGACGAGGGGCAGCACGAAGACCGCGGAGACCGCGAGCGGCACCGCGCACCCGATCCCGGCGAGGAACGCCTTCGGCACCAGCTTGTGCAGCGCCGCGGCCGTGCCGGCGCCCTCCCGGCCGGCCACCCTCGGGTAGACGACCCAGCTGACCGCCAGGCCGGGCAGCCGCAGCAGCTCGGCGTACTTAGACGCGATGGCGTACAGGCCCACCACCCACGGTCCGGCGATCAGGCTCAGGAACGCGAAGTCGAAGCGCAGGTTCAGCAGGGTCATGATCCCGCCGACCTGGCCCCGGATCCCGTACTTGCAGATCCCGATCGCCAGCGGCACGCTGGGCAGCCAGCTGCCCCGGATCACGCCGCGGCGCGCCATCCTGGCCCAGGCCTGCCCGGCTACCGCGAGGTCGGCGACGGCCAGCGACAGCAGGATCAGCAGGGGGCCGTGCATGCCGGCTGCCCAGCCGAGCAGGTACGGCGGCAGGAAGGCGATCTCCTCCGTCGCGATGACCAGGTTGGACCCGCGCAGGTCCCCGACGCCCTGCAGGCACGTCTTGCCCACCGTCATCAGCAGCTGCGTGAACACGGTGACCCCCGCCAGCGCCACCAGCGGCACCGGCACGGTGGCGAAGAACAGCCGCTGCAGGACCGGTGACGCGCCGGCCCAGACCACGGTCCCCAGCACGCCGCCGGCGAACATCACCAGGGCGATCGTCGACCACAGCCGGCGGTGGTTCCGGGTGTCGCCGGCCAGGAAGAACGGGGTGGCGCCGGGAAGTCCGGCGGCCGCCACCACGGCCACCACCCCGGGCAGCACCCGCAGCAGCGCGTAGACGCCGACATCCGCGGGCGTGCCGGCCCGGGCGACCAGCACCGTGGCCAGGCCCAGCGCCGCGAGCGCCGCGACCCGTGACACCACGTTGGACGCCACCTGGCCGCGCACCCCCTGCAGCTGTCGTCTGATTCTGCCGGTGGTCATGTGCGCCTCCCCCAGATGTCGATCGCCGCCACGACGCCGAGCAACGCCCACAGGTGACGGAAGTGCAAGGTCTCGTAGAACAGTGCGGCGAGCGCCATGGTCACGGCCGCGCTGACCAGGAGCTCGGGCCGCGGCGCCACCTTGGCGAACTCCGGCCGCAGGCCCAACGCCGCGGGCCTCCCGACGCGCAACGCGATGGTGGCGATGAGCAACAGCAGCCCGACCGCGCCGAGCAGGCCACGTTCGACGAGCGCGGCGAAGTAGTCGTTGTGGGCTTCCTTGACGTAGGGCGCGTTCTGCTGGAGCAGGGTGCTCTCGGTCTCCGCCGGGCCGATCCCGGCGAGGTTGCCGGTCATCCAGAGCCGGGTGCTCTCCGACCACAGCTTCTGGCGTTCGCTGCTGCTCTGGTTGCTGCGGCCGATGCCGTCGCGCAGCACCGGCACGCTGTCGGCGGCCTTCTCGCGCAGCGTCGTCGGGTTGACGTACGGCGCGGCGAGCAGCGCCACCAGGCAGGTAATCGAGACCAGGGCCACCACCGGGACGTAGCCGCGCTCGCGGCGGATGCGCATCAGCATCGCCAGCACGGTGCCGACGGCCAGCCCGATGATCGCGCCATTGGACCCGGAGAACACCACGCCCACCAGGAGCAGCAGGCACATCGGCCAGCGCTTGCGGCGGGCGGCCGGCCACTGCATGGCCCGCAGCACGAACAGTGCGATGAGGAAGTAGTTCCCCGACACGTTCGGGTCGCCGAGGGTGAACTGCGCCCGGTAGCCGTTGGCGGAGGTGATCCCGGCGAGGGCGTTGGCGTGGGTGACCAGGCCGACCACGACCAGGCCGGCGTAGACGGTCGCGCTGCCGACCCAGAACCGGAGCATCGTCGCCAGCAGCGCGGGATCCCGGCCGGCGTTGGCGATCGCCGCCCCGAACAGCAGCATCCAGATGTCCTGCGCGAGGGTGATGCCGGTTGTCAGCAGCGACGCCTCGGCGACCACCGCCGCGAACGTGCCCGCAATCATCAAGGTGCCGACGCCCATCACGTAAGGCAGCCGGAGCGGGACCGCGAAGTACGTCGCGGCGAGCAGCAGGCTCCCCACTGCGGCCGCCACCCCGACGTCGGCAACGCTGACGTTGCCGGGTGCCGCGGGGCTGATCAACGGCAGCGTCACCATCGCCAGGCACAGCGGCGCGGCGCGCCAGGCCCGGGTCGGGCGGGCGTCCGGCTCCGGCGGCCGGTCGAGGTGGTGGTCCAGAACCGGGGGCGGCGGCGGGAGCACGCTGGTGGGACCGGTCATGTCGCCACCCGCGCCGACCACGGCACCGGCAGGCCGTGGAGCAGCTCGACGTGCCGCCAGGCGAACTCGTCGTCGGCCGCGGTCGCGGCCACGTCGGCGATGGCTGCCCAGGCCAGCTGGTACCACGCGGACTCGGGCAGGCCCAGACGCCGCAGGCCGGCCGCCAGGAACCGGCGCACGAGGGCCGGGTACCAGCCGTGCCGGGTCACCGCGTAGCGCAGCCCCGCGGACGCGTGGTCGGCGCGCAGCCCGCGGTGGCCGGGCACCGGACGGCCACGCGGCGTGTGCCGGTCCAGGTAGAGCGAGTAGCTGACCACGAACCGACCGAGGTCGCGCAGCGGCTCGCCCCGGGCCGCCCCCTGCTCCCAGTCGACAACGCCGGTGACCGTGCCGCGGGCCGGGTCGACCAGGATGTTGCCGAACCAGAAGTCACCGTGGACCACGGTGCGCGGGGTGCTGAACCGGGCCAGCCGCGCGTGCTGCTCCGCGACGGTCTCGGCGACCTGGGCGGCGAGCAGCCTGCGGCTGGCCGGTTGGTCCGCGGTGCGGGCGGTGATCCGCTCCGCCGCGCCCGCGAGCAGGTCCACGGGCGTCGGGGTCGACGCCGACGCCTCCTGCAGCCGGGAGAGCCAGTCGGCGGCGAGGGAGAAGTCGGTCGCCACCGCACGCTCCCGGGAGGTGTGTCGCCAGGAGTTGTACATCCGGGTGAGCGGCACGCCGGGCACCGCGCTGGCAACCAGCGCCAGGTGGCCTTCGTGCTGGCGCATCTCCACGAATCGCGGGACGGTGCCGATGACCGACCGCAGGCCGAGCCGCCGCAGCTCCACCAGCAGGCGTCCCTCACGTTCCACGGCCGACTCCGCGGCCGGCGTGGTCGCGATCTTGGCGGCGAGGGCCGGCGCGGCCTCGCCAGGACGCAGCACCAGCACGCTGACCTTCGCGTCGTGGTCCTTCGACATCGCGAGCGTGATGGTGCGCGTGCCGGGCGCGTCGAGCAGCGACCGCAGGCTCCGCGGCTGGTACACGGGCGGCGCGACCGCCTCGGTCACGACCGTTCACCCCGGTAGCCGAGGGCCAGCCGGGGACCGACCGCGCCCAACAGCGACCACGGCAGCCACCTGCGGCCCAGCGCCGCGAGCGCCCCCACCAGAACGGTGGACCGGGTGGTGCCGGGCGGTGGGGTGATCAGGCTGTTCCAGAGCACCGCCATGGCATCCCGGTCGTCCTCGACGACGTACCTGCCGCTGTTGATCGACGGGAGTACGACGTACTCATGCTCGATGACGATGCCCGCGGCCCGGGCGGTCCGGCGCAGCCGGGCCCGGTTCACCGCGCCGGACGCCACCAGCGCAACGGGCGCGGCCACGGGCAGGCTGCTCAGCTCGCGGTTCACGGTGCGGCGGCTGCGCGGGTCCCGAGGCACGCCGACCATCGGGGTGTCCGCAGGAACCAGCACCGCCCACGGTGCGCACCGAGCACCGTCGTTCATCGCGGCGCCTCCGCGGTCGCCAGCGCGTCGGCGAGCCGGATGCCCGTCCACGACGGCAGCAGCAGCTCCGAGCAGGGCAGCAGCGACGCGGTCCGGCGGGCGCCGTCGAGGATGGGCGGGTGCACCGGGCCGAGCCCGGAGCCGAGCGCCAAGGACGCGGCGAACGGCCAGTAGCGGCGCAGCTCCCCGGCGGCGTAGGTGCCGCCCACCAGGGCCCGTGCCGCCTCGTCGGCCTCGATGCCCCGGACCACGGCGGCGTTGCCGCGGCCGCGACGAACCACCACCAGCCGGGTCGCGGTCAACGCACCGGCCCGCCCCGCCCACGGCTTCTCGGCGCGCCCGTGCGCCATCCGGCGGCCGCCGGCGCCCTGCACGCGCAGCGGTTCCAGCAGCCCGCTGGCCACCACCCCGTCGACCGGGTCGAGCGTGGACACCACGCACACGTTGTCGCAGGTGGCCTGGCCGCCCGCCGCGAGCTCGGTGTCCAACAGCGTCGACTTGCCCACCCCGCCCGGCCCGGCGAGCAGGACGACGGTGTCGTCGAAGGGCTCACCGAGCCGGATCGCGGACACGTGCAGCGGGACGCCGCCGTGCACCCCCGCCCACCACAGGGCGGGGTACTGGAACAGCGCGCACCGCACCAGCAGGTGGAACCG
>Ga0070714_100001183_pt1 | contig 18799 bp, 14 predicted proteins | sample LARL83metaG_FD_65450 | JGI IMG/M metagenome (GOLD analysis project Ga0070714, IMG submission 65450) | Corn, switchgrass and miscanthus rhizosphere microbial communities from Kellogg Biological Station, Michigan, USA - LAR L8-3 metaG | ecosystem: Host-associated > Plants > Roots > Rhizosphere ... | reverse complement strand
CGCGGCCAGCACGAGCACCGCCGCCACCCGGTCCGGCCATTCGACCGCCCATTCCAGCGACCGCATCCCGCCCATCGACCCGCCGAGCACCGCGGCCCACCGGTCGATGCCCAGGTGCGTGGACAATGCCGCCTCGGCGGCGACCTGGTCGCGGACGGTCAGATACGGGAAGCGGCTCCCCCACGGCCGGCCGTCCGGCGCGTCCGACGACGGACCGGTGCTGCCCTGGCAGCCGCCGAGCACGTTCGGCACGACGACGCAGTACCGCTCGGTGTCCAGCGCGCGGCCCGGGCCGATCAGGCCGTCCCACCAACCCGGTGTGGGATGGCCGGGCGCGGCTGGGCCGGCGGCATGGCTGTCGCCGGTCAGGGCGTGTTCCACCAGGATCGCGTTGGAGCGGTCGGCGGCTAGCGTGCCCCACGTCTCGTAGGCGACGGTGTAGGGCAGTTCACCACCGGATTCCAGGACCAACGGCCGGTCGGCGTGGAACCACTGCCGCCGGCCGTTCTCGTCGCCCGGCCGCCACGCGCCGGACGCCGCCGGGGCCGTCACGCTGCGGCTTTGGCAGCGCGGAAACCCGCTTCCAGATCCGCCTTCAGATCCTCGATCCCTTCGATACCGACGGAAAGTCGGACCAGTCCCGGTGTGACTCCGGTGATGGCCTGCTCCGCTTCGGACAGTTGGCTGTGCGTGGTGCTGGCCGGGTGCACGATGAGGCTGCGCACGTCGCCGATGTTCACCAGCAGGCTGAACAGCTCCGTGCCGTCCACGAACGCCTTGCCGGCCGCAGCGCCGCCGTGCAGGTCGAACGACACGATCGCGCCGGCGCCCTTCGGCAGGTACTTCTGGGCGGCCGCGTACCACGGGCTGGACGGCAGGCCCGCGTAGTAGACCGCGCTGACCTCGTCGCGCCGCTCCAGCCATTCGGCCAGCGCGACCGCGTTGGCCACGTGCCGTTCCAGTCGTAGCGACAGTGTCTCGATGCCTTGCAGGACAAGGAAACTCGTCAGCGGGGCGATCGCGCCACCGGTGTCGCGCAGGTACTGCACGCGCAGCTTCGCGGCGAACGCGCCAGGGCCGAGCGCTTCCCAGTAGCGCAGGCCGTGGTAGCTGGGGTCGGGTTCGGTGAAACCGGGGAAGCGGTCCGGGTGCGCGCCGAAGTCGAACGTGCCGCCGTCGACGACGATGCCGGCGATCGCGGTGCCGTGGCCGCCGAGGTACTTGGTGGCCGAGTGGATCACGATGTCGGCGCCGTAGTCGATCGGGCGCAGGAGATATGGCGTCGGCACGGTGTTGTCGACCACGAGCGGTACGCCCGCCTCGTGCGCGATGTCGGCGACGGCACGGACGTCGAGCACGTTGCCGCGCGGGTTGCCGAGCGTCTCGGCGAACAGCAGTTTCGTGTTAGGGCGGATCGCGGCGCGCCATTCGTCGGCGTCGTCCGGATCGTTCACGAAGCTGACCTCGATGCCCAGTTTCGGCAGCGTGTAGTGAAACAGGTTGTAGGTGCCGCCGTAGAGGGAGGCGCTGGACACGAAGTGGTCGCCGGCACCGGCCAGGTTCAGGATCGCGGCGGTCTCGGCGGCCTGGCCGGACGCGAACGCGACCGCGGCGACACCGCCTTCCAGCGCAGCGACGCGCGATTCGAGGACGTCCTGGGTCGGGTTGTTGATGCGGGTGTAGATCGAGCCCGGCTCGGCCAGGCTGAACAGCGCGGCGGCGTGGTCGGTGTCCCGGAACACGAACGAGGTCGTCTGGTAGATCGGTGTGGCACGGGCACCGGTGGCCGGGTCCGGCGTGGCGCCGGCGTGGATCTGCCTGGTCTCGAACGACCACGCTGAGCTGTCTGTCGTCATCGCCTCTCCCTACGAATGGGCAGTCCGACCGACGGTAGCCATTGACCCGTACGCCGGATACCGGGTCCGCCCTGTGGGACGAACCATCGGTACACGAGGTAATACGACCGGTCGCGCGATTCGGCCTTACCCGGTGCGTAACTCCGGCCGTCGGCGCTCGTTGCTCCATTCGATCAGTGTTCTTTTCAGTTGCCGGGGAAGGAGTCGTCGACGATGAAGTGGCGAGCACTGGCCTGCGCGTTGCTGCTGACCATGGTCACTCCGACGGTGGCGAGGGCGGACGCCCCACCGCCACCGCAGAACGACCCGTTCTACCAACCACCGAGCGGGTACGCGGCCACCGCGCCGGGCACGGTGTTGCGGACGCGGCCGGTGGTCGCGTCGGCCTTCGGCGCGCTGCCGCAACACGTCGACGCGTGGCAGATCCTCTACCGGACCACGGACACACTCGGCCGGCCGGAAGCGACTGTCACAACGCTGCTCGAACCGACCGGCGCAGCGCTAGGCGATGCCCGGCCGCTGCTGTCCTACCAGGTGGCCGAGGACAGCCCGGCGCCGCAGTGCGCGATGTCGTACCAGTTGCGGCTCGGCGCCGGCAACGCGAACATCGTGTCGCAGGCCGAGATCCTGTTGATCGACGCGGCGTTGGAACGCGGTTGGGCAGTGACAGTGCCGGACTACGAAGGCCCGGCGAGCGCGTTCGTCGCGGGCCGGCAGGCGGGTCAGGCTGTGTTGGACGGGATCCGCGCGACGCGGTCGTTCAGCGGATCGCCGGGGCCGATTGGATTGTGGGGCTACTCGGGTGGCGCGCTCGCGTCCGGCTGGGCGGCCGAACTCGCGCCGGGTTACGCGCCGGACCTGACGATCGCCGGCGTCGCCGAGGGCGGGCTGCCGGTGAATCCGGTGAACATCCTGAACAAGATCAACGGCGGCCCGTTCGCCGGACTCGCGATGAGCGGAATCGCCGGCCTGTCCCAGGCCTATCCACAACTAGCGGACTTCCTCGCCACCCACCTGACGCCGGCCGGCAAGGCCGCGTTCGCGACGGCGGCCACGCAGTGCAACGCGCAGAACGCCGGGATGTTCGCGTTCACGGACGTCTTCAAGTTCTTCACAGTGCCGAATCCGCTGAATTTCCCGGTGCCGCAACAGGTTCTGGCCGACGTCACGCTCGGGCGGCACACGCCGGCAGCGCCGCTGTTCGTGTACCAGTCGACCAACGACGAACTCGTCGTGCCGGCGGACGTGGACAGTGCGGTGAGCGGGTACTGCGCGGGCGGTGGGGCGGTGACGTATCAGCGGGATGTTCTGTCTGAGCATGTGACGCTCGTGATCACGGGCGCGCCGGACGCGTTGAACTGGCTGTCGGACCGGCTGTCCGGCACGCCGGCAGCGAACGGCTGCCACACCAGCACTGCCGTGAGCTCGCTGCTCTCTTTTGGTGCGTTGCCCACTCTCGGTGCGGTGCTCTACAGCGACCTGCTGGCGCTGTTGGGTCAACCGATCGGACCGGGCGACATCGCGTAGCTACGACCTGTCGGCGGCTGGCGCAGGGAAGCTGGCCGCCCGCAGCTTCACGATCGCGGCGGTGAACAGGCTGTCCGACCGGCTCTCCGACCCGGCGGCAGCGACGCTGCCACACCAGCACTGCCGTGAGCTCGCTGCTCTCTCTTGGTGCGTTGCCCACCCTTGGCGCGCTGCTCTACAACGACCTGCTGGGACTGCTCGATCAACCAATCAGGCCCGACGACATCGCATAACTGACTGGCACGCCGGCAGCAACCGGATGCCACACCAGCACGGTCGCGAGCTCGCTGCTCTCTTTTAGTGCGCTACCCACCCTCAGCGCGCTGCTCTACAACGACCTGCTGACACCGCTCGGCCAACCAATCAGACACGGCGACACCGCATAGCTACCATCTGTCGACGCCCAACACAGGACGTTGGCCGCCCGCAGCTTGGCGATCGCGGCAATGAACTGGCTGTCCGACCGGCTCTCCGGCCCCGGCAGCAACGACCAGCTGCCACACCAACACCATCGCGAGCTCGCTGCTCTCTTTTGGTGCGCTACCCACCCTCGGAGCGCTGCTCTACAACGACCTGCTGGCACTGCTCGGGCAACCCATCAGGCCCGGCGACATCGCATAGCTACGAGCTATCGGCGGCCAACGCAGGGACGTTGGCCCCCCGCAGCTTGTTGCTCTCTTCTAGTGCGTTGCTTTCCTCTTGAGCGTTGCTCTACAGCGACCTGTCGGCACTGCTCGCGCAACCGGTCGGACCGAGCGACATCAACATAGCTACGACCTGTCGGCGGCCAACGCAGAAGCATTGGCCGCCCGTAGCTTCGCGATCGCGGCGGTGCGCAGGAAAGGCGCCAGAGCGATGCCGGTCACGACGATCGCGGCGCAGCCGGCGATCGCGGACCAATCGATCCCAACGGCCTGACCGATCACCCCGGCGAGCGCGGCACCGATCGACGAACTGCCCCAACTGAACAGCCGCAGCGTCGCCAACACGCGCCCGCGGATCGCCGCCGGCACCACCGCCTGCCGCAACGACGTCACCACGACGTTCCACACGCCCTCGCCGATGCCGCTGACCGCCATCATCACCGCAGCGAACACCGCGTGCGGCCACACCGCCATCAACAACAACGGCAGGCCGAACAACACCACGGAAACCGTGAGCGCCGGCCCCTCCCCGAGCAGCCCCTTCACCCGCCCAGCCACCAGTCCGCCGCCCACCGCACCGGCCGCGTAGCACAGGAACAACAAACCGTACGCCGCCGCGTGAATGTGCAGCAATTGCAACGCGAACAACGGGAAAATGCCGAACAGCATTTCCGAACCCACGTTGTTCACCGTGGACGCCACCATCGTGAACCACAGGATTCGCTGATGCCGCAACCAAGCCAGCGCCGTACCGATGCCACGCACCGGGCCTTCATGCGGGACGGGCGCGGCGCGGTTGCGCACGGTTCGCAACAATGCCGCACTGGCCGCGAACGACACCGAATCGACAACGAACGGGACAGCGCCGCTGATCGCGAACAGCAGGCTGCCCAACGGCGGGCCGGCGAACTGGGCCACCGTGGTTTCCGACGTGTAGAGCCGGCCGTTCGCGCGGTCGAGCTGATCAGCGGACACGATGTCCGGCAGGATCGCCTGGCTGGCCGCATCTGCGAACACCGTCACGGTCGTGAGGCAGAAAGCCGCACCATACAAGAGCGCCAGCGGGGTGTGGCCGAACGCGACGGTCACCGCGACCGCCGCCATGATCACGGCGCGCACGACGTTGGCCACGATCAGCACGAGGCGCCGATCCAACCGGTCCGCGATGGCGCCGGAGAGCAAACCGAACAACAACCACGGCAACGCCTGCGCGAACGAGACGCCGGCGATCTGTCCCGGGCTCCTGGTCAGGAACGCGGCCAGCAACGGCAGCGCCCCGGCACGCACGCCATCGCCGAGCCCGGACACGGTGACGGCCAGCCAGAGCCGACCGAACATGCCACCGAGTCCCACCCGGCGATTTCTATCGCGATGCCGTATCAGGTGCCACCGAATTACCGAACACGTAGTCGAGCTGCGCGCGAATGGTGGCGATCGCAGTTTCGGCCGTCTGGGTTCCGACGACGATGTTGAAGATCAGCCCGTCGAGCAGCGCGATCAGGGCTCCGGCGTCGCGCCGTGCGTCGGCCGCGTCGCCGCCGCGGCCGGCACGGATCTGGTCGACCAGGGCGGTCATCAGGTCGCGTCCGCCCTCCGCGAGCATGGCCGTGCTGGAACGGCTCAGCGTGAATCGACGCATCCACACGTCGGCCGCTTCGGCCTCGGTGGGTCGCCGTTTCGGGTCGGGGATCATCTCGGTGAGCACCGTCTCGACGAGCACGCGCGGGCCGGCCGGCTGGGGCAGTGCGGCCACGCGCTCGCGGATCCGGCGGCGGGTGTCGTCGGCCATCATCTCGATGGCGAACCGCAGCATCTCGTCCTTGGTACTGAAGTAGTGCTGCACCGTGCCGACGGACGTACCGGCCTCGGCCGCGACCCGTCGCACGGTGATCGCGTCCCAGCCGTCGGCCCGGGTGATCCGCATCAGCGCGTCGAGCAACTCGAGCCGGCGCGCCTCGTGGTCGACCTGCTTCGGCACCGCCCGTCCTTTCTCATACAACGTATTGCAACGATCGCGGAGCCTCGTTATCATACAGCGTATGAGAAAAGTGGAAGCGATGGCGCGCAACGGAGACGTCGAGATCGCCTACGACAGCATGGGACCGCCGATGGTGCTGATCCCGGGCTCCGGCATGCAGCGGATGATGTGGCCGCCCGGCCTGTGCACGGCGTTGGCCGAACGCAGGTTCCGCGTGGTGTGCATGGACAACCGTGACTCCGGCGGATCGACGAGGCTCACCGAGTACGACAGCCGGCCGTGGTATCGACAGCGGGCCTACACGATGCGTGACATGGCCGACGACGTCATCGCGGTCGTGGACGCGCTCGGCGTCGATCGCGCGCACCTGTTCGGCTCGTCGCTGTCCGCGGTGATCGCCATGGTGGCAGCGACCCGGCACCCGGACCGGATAGCCAGCCTGACCGTGCAGAACGCCGTGCCGGGCACCCGGCCGTGGCAGGCGAAACCGAAGATCGGCACGATGATCAGGATGGTGCGGATCATGAAAGGCGTGTCGCCGGACGCGGACGCCGAGGGCAGGCGGTGGGTCCAACTGCTCCGGCTGATCGGCTCGCCCGGATATCCGCTGGACACCGAACACTGGCACCACGCGGGCGCGTCGCTCTACGAGGCCGGGATCTACCCGAAGGGCTCCGCCCGGCACACCGCCGCGCACGCCTGGACCGGCGACCTGCGGCCGGCGCTGGCGAAGCTGACCCTGCCGACGCTCGTCGTGCAGGGCAAGGACGACCCGATGCAGTCGTGGCGGGGTGGCCAGGTGGTCGCCGAGACGATTCCCGGCGCGCGGTTCCTGCTGCTGCCCGGCGTCGGCCACGACCTGCCCCGCGAGGTCTGGCCGACCGTCCTGGACGAGATCATGGCCATGACACAGTCCGAACAGGACTAGAGCCAGCCCCGGTCGGTCGCGATGCGCACCAGGTCCACGCGGTTGCGCGCGCCGACCTTGTTGATCAGGCTGGATGTGTAGTTGCGGACGGTGCCCTCGGACAGGAACAGCTTGCCGGCGATCTCACGCGCCGACGCGCCCTCGGCCACCAGGCGCACGACGTCCAACTCCCGTTGTGTCACCGGGATGTCCGCCTCCATCGCGGCCACGGCCAATGTCGGGTCGAACACCCGCTGGCCGGCCGCCACACCGCGGATCGCCGCGAGCAGCTGCTCGGCCGGCGCATGTTTCACGACGAAACCCCGTGCGTTCGCCTGCAACGCGCGTTGCAGCATGCCCGGCTTGTTCAGTGCCGTCAGGATGAGCGTGCCGCAGTTCGGCGCACGCTCGGCCAACAGCGTGGCCGCGGTGAGGCCGTCCACGCCGGGCATGTCGATGTCGAGCACGGCCACGTCCGGTTGGAGTTCGACGATCCGCTCGACCGCCGTGTCACCGCGACCGGCGACCCCGACAACCTGTAGGTCCGTCTCCAGCTCCAGCAACGACACCAGCGCCGACCGGATCATCACCTGGTCCTCGGCCAGGAACACCCGGATCACGGCGTTACGGGCCGTCACCGGTTCACGCTCGGTCATCATAGGTCGACCTCGGCCGGCGGTGCCGCTGGTGTCGGCGACAGCGCGGTGACCGGGTCGACACCGGGCGCTGTCACGGACTGGCCGGCCGCCTCGGCGGACCGTTCCGACGGCAGCGGCACGGCCGCCTCGAGCGCGAACCCACCGCCGGGCAGTGCCTTCGCGGTGAGCCGGCCGCCGAGCGAGTTCAGCCGTTCCCGCATGCCACGGATGCCGTGTCCGCCGGATGGCGCATGGGTTGTCTTGATGGCGGGACCGTCGTTGGTCACGGTGAGCACCGCGCGGCCGTCGTCGACCCGCAGCGTGATCGAGCAGTGCGTGGAATCGCTGTGCCGCAACACGTTCGTCGATCCCTCGCGGACGATCCACGCCAGCGCCTCGGCCACCGCGTTGTCCAGTACCACGGGTGTGACGTCCACGCTGGTGCTGACACCGGCCGAGTTGAGAATGGTGCAGGCGTTGGCGATCTCGCCGCGCAGCGACACGTCGCGCATGCCGGCGACGACGTTCTGCATCTCGCCGATCGACTCGCGCAGCAGCGCGCGGGCGTCCCGCAGCTCGTCGATGGCGCGTTCCGGGTTCTTCGCGGACAGCCGTTCCACCAGCTCCAGTTTCAACACGACCACGGACAGTCCGTGGCCGAGTGTGTCGTGCAGGTCGCGGGCCCAGCGCAGCCGCTGCTCGCTGACGGCCAGCTGGGCCAGCTCCGATCTGGTGTCCTCGAGCTCACCGGCGAAGATCACCAATCGCGGGATCGCGTAGAAGATCAACGCGGTGAGCGCGAACTCCAGCAGCGCCTTGCGGGCGTCCGTCATGACCGTGAACTCCCGCACGGTCAGCCCGCAGATCACCAGCACGGCCGTCACCGTGATGATGCCGCGCGCCCGGCCGGACAGGCACAGGAGCATGACCGCGAAGCTGAGGTCCGGCGGCGCCGCGAACGGCGGCCCCATCACGACGAACAGCACCAGCGTCCACACCAGGCCGGCGAGCGCGACGATCTGCGTGCTCCGGACGTGCCGGCGACCGCGCAGTACGCACGCCATCGACCACACGTAGCTGCCCAGCCATAACAGCCAGCCGATCAGCCCGAACGTGCGTAACGGCGTCGGGTACAGGGGCAGGACCTCGAACGAGGCGTTGGCGATCAGGACGCCGTACGCGGCGAGGCACAACAGGGCCCCGACACCCACCAGGTGTCCCGATCCCTCGGGGCCGACCCGGATCCGGCGACGGATCCAGGGCCCCAGCCGGGACCGGCCATCCGACGATGCGATGCCGATCATGTGCCCTCGCTTCCCGCCCCCGGATGTCTGGGCTACCCCGTACGCGTTGCCCTGGCGTTACGCCGGTCACAGCGTGACTAGAAGTTATCACCGACTGACGGCTGTCAGTCGCCGCCGTTCGTTTCTTCGTTACGCCTCACCACAATCACGGAATGCGTCGGGAAGCGCACGGTCGGCGTCCGTTTTGAACGGTGTGTGCCCGGCCGAACACCGACCGCACGGCCGTCCGGTCAAAACGGCCATATTTCGGTAATAGGCCCGGCGCTATTCACCGCGGACGCATCGGAAATTGCGGCCGACGGACACCGGGCAATATGCCTAGAGGAACATCGGGATCGGGTTGAGCTCGTCCTCGGCCAGCGGCGCGTCGAGCCGGCCCAACGCGACCGGCACGTCGTAGAGCCGGCCGGGCGCGTACCGGCTCCAGAAGTGCCGCATGCCCGGTACCAGCACCTTCACCACCGGCAGCCCGATGTCCGGCCGCGTCAGGTCCAGCACCAGCAGGTCCATCCCCTTGGCCCGGACCAGGTCCCGGCAGGCCGCCACGTCATCGGCCAGGTCACGCGACGTCGGGCGGGTCAGGTCCGGCACGCGGACCGGTGGCATGGCCGGATCTGGTGTCAGGTACGGCAGTTCGGCCGCGCGCGCGGTGCGCCACCACTCGGTCAGCGTGGCGTCGGCGAACCGGTAGCCGGAGCCGGACTCGGTCGCGAACGCGACCGCCGGCAGGAACTGGTTGAGCTCGGTGATCGCGCGCAGCAGGGCGATCCGGGCGTCGTGGTGCGCACCGAACCCCATGATGATGTCCTCGGCCGGCTTGTCCACGCGCCGGCTCACCGCGACCAGCGCGGGAATCCCGAGATCGGCGGTCAGGTCGAGTACCCACAGTTCGCGTCGCAGCCGCGCGTACTCGTCGCGCATCGTGCCGATCCACGGCTCGGCCACCGAGTCGAGGTCGACGGCCGGGCGGCGCAGCCGGTTGTACCACCACTGCGCCACGCTGTCGCGCTCGACGATTTCGTAGAACCCTTGGAGGGCCGCGTCCTCCAGGCTGGTGCCGGCCGCGCAGCCGTTCGAGTCGGCCAGCGCGTAGACCGGGCCGGTCCGGGGATACGTGTAGAACAGCTGGGAGGTCAGGACGTAGCGGGCTCGGTCGTCGGTCAGCGACCACACCGGCGTCCATTCGACGGCCGCGTGCTCGTCCAGCGGTTCGGGCACGGTCTGGATCGCGATACCGCGCGCGTTGATCGCGGCCCGGTCGGCGAACTGCCGCTCGCTGAAGCCCATGATCGCGTTCGGATGCACGGCGTCCGCACCGAGTTCGGCGAACCTGGCCGTCACACGGGGTTCGTCGCCGTGGTACACGGCGCTGTGGCGTTCCAGCGCCTCGCCCAGGGCGCTCGCCCGTGCCTGCACGTCCGTGACGCCCTTGCCGCAGCTCTGCGACCGCAGCCCGGCCTGGAGCGCGCGCAGCGACGTGACCCGTTGCGCGCGGTTGTAGCCCGACGCGTAGGCCCGCACCAGCGGCAGGCCGGTCGTGATCGACGTCAGCGCAGGGACCACGCCGGTCACCGGATCGACGAGGTGACCCCAGGTGGCCAGCATGTCATCGGGTGTGCGGGCGCGATGGCCGCCGTCGGCGTCGAACACCTTGGGGCGCGGCCGGATCCGGACCGGACGGGACATCGCGGCCGTGACGAGTCCCGGATCGCCGCAGCCGGGACACTGCGGGCGCCGGGCCAGCCCGTGCCACGCCGTGCGCAGTCCGGCGGTGTCGATCGTCAGCACGGCATCGCCGTCGGCGTGCCGGTGGCCGGCCAGCCAGTGCGCGGCCATCGTGCTGACCGCACCCGCGGCCAGCAGCCGGGTCGCCGCGATGTCGACGACCGGCGACATGACGCGGTGCTCCGGCAGACGGCTCTCCAGATAGTTCTCGGCCTGCCGGTGCCCGCGCAGCCGCACTTCCAGGCACTGGTAGCACGCCCCTTCGGGCAGAAAAACCGGCCCGATCGACGGAATGACGCCGACCGGTTTCGCCAGTAACCACGCCCGGCCGGCACCGCGCCGCTCGATGTCGAACGCGCGCAGTTCCGGCCGCAGATAGTCGTCGGTGAGCACGATGTCCAGCGCGTCGTCTCGGTCGGCGACCGTCAGGCCGGCCGCGCCGAGGGCTTCGGTGAATTCGGCCGCGTCGACCGCGCCGAAGACGGTGACGCGGATCGGGGTCGCGGTCACGGTGGCCTGGGCGTCGTCGCCCTGCAGGTTCAACGATTCCCAGTAGCCGGCGGAGCGCTCGTCCCCGTTCGGGTCGGCCTCGACCACCTGGCCGGACCGGATCAACCCCTCGATCAACCGGCGTACGCGGTCGGCCGGCACGTCCGGTTGGAGCATCGTGGTGATCGTGTCGAGGTCGTGCTTGCCGTTCAGCAGCGGCAACAGGCGTTCGGCCAGCGGGTCGGTGAACACGGCACTGCCGTGCTCGCACAGCAGGTAGACCCCGTCGCCACGCACCACGGTGACCCCGAGATGCCGCCGGATTCGCGGTACGCGTACGGCGGCCGGGTGCTGGCCGGCCGCCGTCGGATCGGTCGTCAACCTAGTTGCCGTGTCGGGACGTGTCACGCACCGGTGGTGCAGATAGTGCAGTCGCACCAGCAGAGGGCAGCGCTCTCCGGCGACAGCGTCGCGTTGGACGACGCGACCACCGCGCCGAGTCCGCCGTCCAACATCGTCATCAGCAAGTCCGTGTCCGCCGAATCGACTGCGGGCACGGCGGGGCGGGGAAGGAGACCAGCCATGCGAAACTCCCGGGTTCTTCTTTGGGCTCAACGAGCCCGATTGCGCAGAGATCCAACCGGATCCCTATATGAAGTTTCAAGGTTCGACCCACTAACTTCCTATGAGCCGGACACGAGACATGACGTTTGTCATGAACTGCGGTAATGTAGGAATACGGAGAGTAACTGCGACGGTACCGAGGAGCATTTTCTGGGCGCAATGAAAGCCGCATTTATCGCCCGTTGGTCGACGGCGTCCGATTGACGAGTTTTACCTCGGATCAGGACAGGAAGCCACGACCGAACCAGTCGGTCGCGTCGGTCACGCCGGGCAGCGCGAAGAAGTAGCCGCCGCCGTAGGGCTGGATGTAGTCGACGAGCGGCTCGTTGATCAGCCTGGTCTGCGTGGCCTCGAACTGCCGCTCCAGGTCCTGTTGGTAGCAACAGAACACCAGGCCCACGTCGATGTTGCCGTTGAGGTCGGCGCCGGCGTCGTAGTTGTAGCCACGCCGCAACAGCCGGCTCTCGTCGGTCTTGGCCGTGCGCGGGTTGGCGACGCGGATGTGCGCGGACAACAGGATCGTGTTGCCGTTCGGGTCGGCGGCATAGTTCGGCGGGTCGAACTCGGTCACGCCGTCCAGCGGGGCGCCGCTGTCCCGCTTGCGCCCGAACATGTTCTCCTGCTCCTTGAGCGACACGCGGTCCCAGAACTCCACCAGCATCCGGATCACCCGGACGACCTGGTAGGAACCGCCGGTCGCCCAGGCCGGTTCGCCCGCGTTCTGTTGCACCCAAATGAGCTTGTCCGCCTCGGACGCCAACGGGTTGACGATGCCGTCCTTGAAGCCCATCAGGTTGCGCGGCGTACCGGACGGGCGGGCCGGCGAGCGGAAGCCGTTCATCCGCCAGCGCAACTGCATGCCGCCCCTGGTGTGCTTGGCGATGTCCCGCAGGGCGTGTTGCACGGTGTCCCGGTTGTTGGCGCAGATCTGCAGCAGCAGGTCGCCGTGGGACCACTTCGGGTCCGGCGAGTCGTTCGGGAAGACGGCCATCGGCTTGAGCTTCGCCGGTTTCGCTTGCTTGATGCCGAACCGGTCGTCGAACAGTGAGGAGCCGACGCCGAGCGTGATCGTCAGGCCGTCGGCCGGCACGACGGGCCCGAGGATGTCGCTGTCCGACGGCGGTGCAGCCGCGCCGAGGTCGACCGGCGTGCCGCCGGCGGTCAGAAACCGGACCCGTTCGGTGATCGCGCGCATCAGCGAGGCGAGGCCGGCCTTGTCGTTCACGGTCACGTCGAAGGCGGCGAACATCGCGGCGTCCTGCTGCGGCGTGAGAACGCCGGCCTGATGCGGGCCGTGGAACGCGACGACGTCCGGGACGGCGGCCGTGTTCTGGGTCCCCGCGGCCGCGTCCGCGTGCGCGCCGGCCGCGAGCAGGCCACCGGCCAGCGCGCTGCCCGCGACGCCCGCCGTGGTGCCCTGGAGGAACCTGCGCCGGCTCAGATCCATCAACTTGCTCCGATCTCCAGCAGGTCCGGCACGAGCGACAGCGTCTCCAGCACCTGGCCGGTCGCGGCGTTCACGTGTTGCCGTTCGGCCAGCGGCGCGGTCGTCTCGCTGTCGAACACGCCGTTGTGCTCGGTCGCTTCCAGCGCGTGCTGGAGCGTGTCGAGCTGCGGCTCGATCGTGTCGACGAGACCGGGCTTGCGCTGGTTGATCAGGTCCTGGAGTTCGCCGAGCACGACGCGCGTACCGTCCACATCGGCCAGTGTCTCGGCGAAGCCGGAACCGGCGCCCTGGTCGGTCATGCCGGACAGGTGGTCGCGTTGCGCGTCCTCGAGGATCTCGTGCAGCCGGATCGGCATGTCCTTCGGATTCACCGTCAGCGACGACAGGTTCTGTTGCAGTGACACGATGTCCGCGCTCAGCTTGGCCGCGATCGGCGCCAGCGTCGCGGCGGGCTGGCCGTGCCACAGGCCGTACTCGATGCGGCGCAGCCCGGTGAATCCGGGATCGGCGACGCCGAGCGGCAGGCCGTCCGGGAGGCCGTCGATCGCCGTTGCCGAGTCACCGAAGCTGTCGTACGCGGCGCCCACGCGTTCCCAGGTCAGCTGCGCCGGCAGCCACGCGGCCCGGGCGGCGTCGAGGTTCCCGGCGTCGATCGCGGCGGTGAGCGTGGCAGCCTCGTTGGTGAGGGTCACGAGCTGACCGGCCACATAGGTCTGGTACTGCTGGATCGGCACGGTGAGTTCGTTGGGGTCCAACGGCGGCACCGCGAACATCCGCGAGAACGCCTTGCTGCCCGCGCCGGACGTGGCGACCGCGGCGGAGATCCGGGCCGGCACACCGGACATCGCGCAGCGCCACGCGTAGCTGCCGGCGGCCACGGTGACCGTCATCGTGGTGCGGGTGCCGGGGCCGATGCTCTCGATCTCGCCGACCACCCCGCCGCCGTTGGCCTGCGTGAAGAAGACCTCGCCGCCACGGCCGGACTTGTTCACCACGGTGAAGGTCTGGCTGCCGGTGCCGAGCGTGGTGAAGTCGGGCGCGCAGGCGGACGCCGTGACGGTGACGGTGTTGTCGCCGCCGGCCGACGCGCTGGACGTGAACAGGGCGAACGCGCCGACCGCGATCAGCGGCACGAGCACCGCGGCGCCGATCGCGGCCCACCGGTTGCCCAGCGCGGGCACCCGGAACCACGTGCGTTCCTTGGGCGAGCGCGTGGCCTGGACCTGCCGGAAGACGATCAGGACCGTGGCGATGTAGCCGACGTAGGCCACGACCTGGAGCCACGTCATCGCCGGCGTGAGATTGGTGATGCCACGGACGAGACTGACCCACCACGAGTCGCTGCCGATCGAGTTCGTGAGGTCGAACGCCACCCACGCCCGGCCGGGCAGCAGGCCGGACTCCTGGAGTTCACCGAGGCCATAGGCGAGCACGCCGCCCGCGATGACGACCAGCGCGACCGCGGTGCGAGCGAAGAACACACCGAGGTTGATGCGCACGGCCCTGCGGTACAGCAGCCAGCACAGCCCGACCGCCACGACGACGCCCACTCCGGCGCCGATCAGCGGACCCACGGTCTGGCCGGAGGCCTGCACGGCCGTCCACAGGAACAGGGCGGTTTCCAGGCCCTCCCGCGCCACGGCCAGGAAGGCCGTCGCGGCCAGCGCGCCGACACCGAGCTTGAGCGCGACGTCCACTTTGGCGTTCAGCTCGCCGGACAGCGTGCGCGCGGTGCGCCGCATCCAGAAGATCATCGCGGTCACCAGGATGACCGCGATCACGCTGAGTATGCCGCCGAACGCCTCCTGTGCGCTGCTGGCCAACGCGGAGCGGGAGTACGTGAGGAGGGCACCGAAGCTGATCGAGAGGATGACGGCGGCGAGCACGCCGAGCCAGATCGGCCGTTTGCTGGCTGTCGCGGAGCTACGCGCGACCGCGGCGAGCAGGATGCTCACCACGAGCCCGCCCTCGAGCCCTTCGCGCAGGCCGATGAGGAAGTTGGGCACCGCATCCGCCCACACGGCGTCTCCCGTCAACGTCTGTCCGAGGCATGGTAAGGCTTACCTCATTATCGGACAGGGTGTACGGGGCGTTACCGGCGGGGGACCACCTTCTTGGTGAGGTGGCTGATGTGCAGCGGCAGGGTCAGGACGAACCCGACAACCGCGACGACGATCGCGCCGAAGAACGCCGGCCAGAACCCGTCGACGTGGAAGGGCAGGCCCACCTTGCCCGACAGCCACGACGCGAACCAGAACAGCAACGCGTTCACCACGAGGCCGATCAGCCCGAAGGTCAGGATGTAGAGGACGCAGCCAACCACCTTGACCAGCGGCTTGACGACGGCATTCACCAACCCGAACACGACGGCGACGCCGACCAGCGTGCCCACCTGGGCCGGTGTCGATGCGGCGAGGAGATTGATGCCGGGCAGGAAGGTGGCCACCCAGACGGCGATGGCGGTGGCCAACACTCGGTATAGGAACTCCACCCGGCACAGCCTACGGCTACTTCGGACGGTGCTGTCCGCTCCCCCGCTTCAACGTATAGCCGACGTAGGGGCTTGCGGCAAGACCGGGGCGATGCTCCAAAATCGCAGGCTCACAGGCAGTCCGGGGGGTAGTCATGCGGGTGCTGTTGTCCACCATTGGGACGCGGGGCGAGGTCCAACCGATGCTGGGGCTCGCCGTGGAGTTGCGGGCGCGGGGGCAGGACGTGCGGGTGTGCGTCCCGCCGGACTTCGTGGCGTGGATCGAGGGACTCGGGTTCGAGGTCGTACCCATCGGCCCCGAGTTGCGCCAGACCGCCGCGCCGACCGCGACCGTGCCGACGCCGGAGCAGCGCAGGCTGATGATCGAAGGAACGGTAGCCACCCAGTTCACGACGATCCAGGAGGCGGCGCGGGGTTGTGATGTCGTGGTGGGGTGCGGCGCGTTGCAGGTGGCGGCGCGTTCCGTGACGGAGTTGCTGGGGATTCGGTACTTCCATGTTCACTACTGCCCGATCACCCTGCCGTCCCCACACCACGCGGCGCTCTACGCCGACCAGTGGGACGGTGTCTGGGGCCCGGCGATCAATGAGCATCGTGTTTCGTTGGGTCTGCCGCCGGTGGCTGACATATTGGGGCACATCGTGACGGATCAGCCGTGGCTGGCGGCGGATCCGGTGTTGGGTCCGTGGCCCGGTGGTCTCGATGTGGTCCAGACGGGCGCGTGGTTCCTACCGGACGACAGCGTTCTGCCACCGGTGTTGGAGAGGTTCCTCGACGCGGGCGAGCCGCCGGTCTACTTCGGTCTCGGGAGTATGCGGGCGCCAGGGGCGGACATCGGACAGGTGATGGTGCAGGCGGCCCGATCGATCGGTCGGCGTGCGATCCTGTCGCGTGGCTGGGCTGACCTGCCGCTGGCTGATGACGGTACCGACTGCATCCGAATCGGCGACACCAATCATGCGGCCTTGTTCGAGCGCGTTGCGGTCGCGGTGCACCACGGTGGTGCCGGCACGACGGCGACGGTTGCGCGGGCGCGGGTGCCGCAGGTCGTGGTGCCGCAACGGTATGATCAACCTTACTGGGCTGGTCGGGTGGCGGAGTTGGGGATCGGGGTGGCGCTGCCGCAGGGCATGCCAACGGGTGTCGAACTGGCGGCGGCGCTCGATCAGGCGCTGGGCATGGAGACCGTGGCGCGCGCCATGGACATACGCATGGACGGCACGGCGGTGGCGGCCGAACGTCTGATCACTCGATAAGGTGGTGGAAGCCGCAGGGACCGCTCCAGTCGGCCCACAACCCAACTGCCGACCAGCAACGCAGCGGGCTCAAAGCAGCCAGGCCCACCAGGAAACTGGGCCGGTGGACGCCGAGCCGGGACTGGCCCAGATGCGGCAGAAGGCTGGTAGTTCAGTCCTTGCCGCTGTTCCCTGATCCTGGCTGCTTGTGCGGTCGATGGTTCCGGGTCAAGAGTCGGCGAAGCCGATCGCGTAGCGACGCCGCAGGCGCTCTTGACGCGGAGCCGTCGACCGTCGCCGCAATTGAAGGATCAGGGAACAGCGGTCCCAGTTAAAGTCGGTCCCGGTTTTCGGCCTCCTGCTTCGCTCCGATCTCCTCATTGTCGTAACGGGAGCTTCGGATCGGAACGGAGCAGGAAAGACTGAACAACCCCTCGTCCCGGATCAGGGCTGGTCCCGGGCTCGGTTTCTTCCGGCCCGATCTCCGCCGCCCCCGGACTCGGTCCCCGGCTCGGCTTCCACCGGCCCGGTTCCGTAGTAGGCCCGGCTGCTCTGAGCCTGGTTGCGCTGCTGGGAGGTAGTCGCGCAGTGGCCTGGCTTCAGCGGTCCCAACCCTGCTGGGCACCGCCATCCCCAGCACTACAACAGAAAGCCGTTCGGGAATGGATCGTCGGGGTCGAGGAGATACTGGGCAGTCGCGGTGATCCACGCCCGACCGGTGATTTCCGGCACCACCGCCGGAATACCAGCCACCGAAGTCTCCTCGACCAGCCGCCCAATGAACCGCGTACCAATGAACGACTCGTTGATGAACTCCTCGCCAATCCCCAGTTCGCCACGCGCGTGCAACTGCGCCATCCGCGAGCTCGTCCCCGTCCCACACGGTGACCGATCGAACCAGCCCGGATGGATGGCCATCGCATGCCGCGAGTGCCGGGCCGTCGAGTCGGGTGCGATGAACTGGACATGATGGCAGTCGGTGATGGTCGGATCAGTCGGGTGGACAGGCCGGTCCGTCGCATTGATAGCAGCCATGATGGCGCGGCCGCAGTCGAGGATTCGCTGGCCGGCCGCGCGGTCGAACGGCAGGCCGACGCGCTCGATCGGCAGGTTCGCGTAGAAATTGCCGCCAAACGCCAGGTCGTACGTAACCGAACCGAAGCCGGGGACGTCAACGACACAGTCCAGGCCAACACTGAACGAAGGCACATTACGAATGGTCACAGAACGAGCCGCTCCATCCACAACAGACACTCGTGCCTCAACGAGACCAGCGGGAGTGTCCAGGCGAACGGTCGTGACCGGCTCGACGACCTCGACCATGCCGGTCTCCACGAGCACCGTCGCCACGCCGATCGTGCCGTGGCCGCACATCGGCAGGCATCCGGACACCTCGATGAACAGCACGCCCCAGTCCGCATCGGCCCGAGTCGGCGGTTGCAGGATCGCGCCGCTCATCGCGCTGTGGCCGCGCGGCTCGTACATCAGACGAGTCCGGATGTGGTCCATTTTAGCCAGAAAGTAAGTTCTGCGTTCGGCCATCGTCGAACCCGGGATGACGCCGACACCACCGGTGATCACACGGGTCGGCATGCCCTCGGTGTGGGAGTCGACCGCATGGTAAACGTGTTTCGACCTCATCTACACCCTGCCCATCGCGTCGGTGATCTCCTTGGCGATCGCGGGTGCCAACGGCTTGCGCGGCGGCCGGCACGGGCCACCATAACGACCCGCCAAATCCATCGTGAGCTTGATCGCCTCCACGAACTCCGGCCGGGAATCCCAGCGCAGCAACGGATGCAGCGTCCGGTACGCCGGCAGCGCCGAGCGCGGGTCACTACTCGTCGCGGCCCGGTACAGCGCTACGCACTCGGCCGGTAGCGCGTTCGGGAAGCCCGCGATCCAGCCGACCGCACCCGCCATCGCCAGCTCCA
>Ga0070714_100001182_pt1 | contig 18802 bp, 20 predicted proteins | sample LARL83metaG_FD_65450 | JGI IMG/M metagenome (GOLD analysis project Ga0070714, IMG submission 65450) | Corn, switchgrass and miscanthus rhizosphere microbial communities from Kellogg Biological Station, Michigan, USA - LAR L8-3 metaG | ecosystem: Host-associated > Plants > Roots > Rhizosphere ... | reverse complement strand
CCGGGGTCCTGGGCCGCCTCATCGAGGCCGAACGGTGAGCCGGGGTAGTGCAGCCGGTCGTGATCCAGGTAGCCCGGCGGAGGTACCTTGCGCACGTACGACCCGGACCCGGCTCTGGCCTCGATGAGGCCCTCGGTGGCCAGGACCTGCAGGGCGTGCTTGGCGGCCGTCTCCCCGACGCCGTACTTGGCGATGATCGCGTTGCGGGACGGAACCCGCGCCCCGGGCGGGAGCATGCCGCCGCGGATCCGCTCGCGCAGATCCTCAAGCACCCGGAGATACACCGGGTCGGTAACGGCGCCCATGGATGACAAGCACTCCTCATGCGGACCCGAGGACAGGACGCCATTGTGGCCGAAGCGCGGACCAAGCTGTGGCCCAAGTCAGATCTTGTGACCACACCTTTCCCGCGCCGGGCCGGGACGGCCATCCGCCGGGCACTGGCCTGGCGGGGCGCATTTCCCGGCACACTGTGTTTACTGGGCACACGGGCAATTTTCGTCACGTTAGCGAGCAAATGCCGCGCCGTCCGTCCAGGACGCGGCATAGCCGGCAATCTATCCGCTGCCCTCCTCAAGCAGCAGGTGATAGCCGTTCGGGGTGCGGGCGTGGAGCACGCGGTACTTCCAGTCCGCCGCGGGTGCCATCAGTTCCTCCCGGAACGGGATCCCGGCTTCAATAAGGCGCTTGCGCGCCAGCTCGAGGTCGGAGACGCCGAACTGCCAGGTCAGCACCTGGTCGGGGCCACCGCGGTAAAAACCTTCCCGGCGTTCAATGCCGAATTCGACCGAGCCGTGACCGAGCGAGGCGAAATCCGGGTACTCGGGGCCTTCATAGGTCACCTGGAAGCCCAGCCGGATGTAGAAGTCACGTTCGGCCGCAAGATCGCTTACGAATAGAATGGGGATGATCCGGCTGAACAATGCGGTCATAGCGGGCATCGTAGCGACCCGGTCAAGCTAGGGTGGGCTGGTGCGATCACGGGACGGCAACCTTTCTGTTCGAATCGCCGTCTGCCAGCTCAAACTCGCGGTCGGCGACACGGATCACAACGCCGCCGCGGCCCGTGAGGCGATCGTGACCGCGGCCGGGTCCGGCGCCCAGATCGTGGTGCTGCCCGAGCTGACCCGGTCCGGCTACGTGTTCCGCGACGCGGCCGAGGCGCGGTCGCTCGCCGAGCCCGCCGACGGCCCGTCGGCCCGCGAGTGGGCCCACCTGGCCGCGCGGCATGACCTGGTCATCGCCGGCGGGTTCTGCGAGCTCGGGGAGTCGGGAGCGGTGCACAACAGCGCGCTGCTCGTCGGCCCGGACGGGGCCAGGGCCGTGTACCGCAAGGCCCACCTGTGGGACGCGGAGGCCGACTTCTTCGTGCCGGGGGACGCCGATCCGCCCGTGGTCGACACCGCCTACGGCCGGATCGGGGTCGTGATCTGCTACGACGCGGAGTTCCCTGAGTGGGTGCGCCGCCCGGCCCTGGCCGGAGCCGACCTGCTGGCCGTGCCCACGAACTGGCCCGCCGAGCCGGTGCCGGGTGGCGAGCGCCCGATGGTCGTGGTGAACGTCCAGGCCGCCGCGTTCGCGAACCGCATGTTCGTCGCGGCGGCCTGCCGCTGCGGCGAGGAGCGCGGGGTGAGCTGGGTCGGCGGCAGCCTGATCGCCGGGCCGGACGGGTACCCGCTGGCCGGGCCGGCCAGCGCGGACCAGGCCGAGGTGCTCCTGGCCGACTGTGACCTCGGGCTGGCCCGCAGCAAGGCGAACGGCCCGCGCAACGACGTGCACGCCGACCGCCGGCCCTCCCTGTACCGGTAGGCACCGGTGTGCGCCCCGCGCGGCCCCGCGCGCGGGGGAGGGGAGTTACCCTCGGTCCATGGCCCTGAACATCCCGAGCCCGCCCATCAACGGCTTCCACGTCGGCCCGGCCTTCATTCACTTCTACGGGCTGATGTACGTGGTGGGGATCGCGCTGGCGATCGTGATCACCCGGCGGCGCTGGCGGGCAGCGGGCGGCGACCCGGCCCTGGTGGCGGACGTGGCCACGTGGGCGGTGCCCGCCGGGATCATCGGCGGGCGGATCTACTTCGACCTCACCACCCCGTTCGACATCCCGCACGTCTGGTACGGGGTGTTCGCGGTGTGGACGGGCGGCCTGGGGATCTGGGGCGGTATCGCGGGCGGGGTGGCGGCGGGGGTCTGGCGGGTGCGCCGGGCCGGTGCCAGCTGCGGCGCGTTCGCCAATGCGGTGGCCCCCGCCCTGCTGGTCGCCCAGGCGGTCGGGCGGATCGGGAACTACTTCAACCAGGAGCTGTTCGGCAAGCCCACCAGCCTGCCGTGGGCGCTGCACATCGACCCTCAGTTCCGGCCGGCCGGGTACACCCAGTTCTCGACCTTCCAGCCCACGTTCCTGTACGAGCTGATCTTCGACCTGGCGCTGGCCGCCGCCCTGGTCTGGCTGGGCCACCATCGCCGCATCCGCCCGTGGGGGCTGTTCGCGCTGTACGTGGCCGGGTACTCGGCGTTCCGGATCTTCGAGGAATCAGTGCGGATCGACTCGTCCGCGCATTTCCTCGGGCTGCGCCTGAACTTCTTCATCGCCAGCATCGGAACCCTGGCCGGCCTCACCTGGTTCTTCCTGGTGCAGCGGCGCAAGGATTCGCCCGAGCCCGCTCAGCAGGCGGAGTCCGTGCCCAGCGGGGCCGGCGGCCCTAGCGAGGGCCGCGGGCCAGCCGTTCCCTGATCACCGCCACGGCCTTGCCGAAATAGCGGTGCCCGGGCGGCCGGGTGAGGAAATCAGCCAGCGCGTACAGGTCCAGCGCCTCGCTGATCTCGCGCCAGCCCGGGGGCAGCCGCCCGCCCGCGGCCTGGTACCCGGCGATGAACCCGTCCTCGAAGCCAGGGGGGTGCTGGGCCCGGAACCGCAGCATGTTCCCGACGTCCACCAGCGGGCTGCCGCTGAACGCGAACTCCCAGTCCAGGACGGCCGAGATCGACCACAGGCCGTCCCGCTGGACCGCGAGCAGATTCTTGCCGTTGTAGTCGGAGTGGACGAGCTGCCGGGCGGACCCGGCGGCGGCGGCCAGCGGCCCGGCCGCCGCGGCGAGATCCCGCAACTGGCCCAGCTCGGCGGGGGAGAGCGCCGTCGCCGCGCGCCCGGCCCGCAGGCAGGCGTCGACGAACTCGGGCAGGCTTCCCGGCTGGCCCTCCGCGGACGGGGCCAGGCTGGCCCCGGTGAAGAACCCGGCCCGCTCGAGGGTCACCGAGCCGATCGCGGCCAGCGCCCTCCCGGCGGCCGCGGCGATATCAGGCGCGGCCGCCCTGTCGCTCTGGACGGCGTCGCTGACCAGGACCCCGGGCACGTGCCGGGCCACCAGCAGCGGCTCGCCGGCCGCGGACCCTTCCGGGTCGGCCGCGATCACCTCCGGCACCGGCACGGCCGTGCTGGCCAGCCTGGCCGCCAGCGCGGCCTCGACGGCGCAGGTCCGCCTCGCGGCGTCCCGCGGGCCGTGCCGGTACCGGCGCAGCACATAGCGGCCGCGCTCGGTGACGATCAGGACGTTCGTGTTGCTGTAGCCGCCGCCGAGCAGGGTGGCCGCCACGACCGGCTGGCCGGGCAGGGCCCGGCTCAGCCAGGCCCGGACGGCCGGTTCCAGCGCCGCGGCTACTCCTCGCCGAACTTCTTGATCTCCTCGAACTCCATCTCGGTAAGATCGCGTGGAACGTCGTCCTTGGCCACCTTCGCGCTCTGCACGTGGTGCCGGATGCTATCGACGATCTCGGGGTTGGCCAGCGTGGTCACGTCGCCGACGTCGGCGAAGTTCGAGATCGAGGCGATGACCCGGCGCATGATCTTTCCCGACCGGGTCTTCGGCATATCGGCCACGATCCAGACGTTCTTCGGCCGGGCGATCTTGCCGATCTCGGTCTCGATCGCTTTGCTGACCTTGGCCTCCATCTCCTGGCTCGGCTCGAACCCGGGCTTGAGCGAGACATACACCTCAACGGCGCGCCCACGGACGTCGTCGATCACCGGGACGGCCGCGGCCTCGGCGACCTCGTTGACAGTCAGCGCGGCCGACTCGATCTCCTTGGTGCCGAGCCGGTGCCCGGCCACATTGATCACGTCATCAACCCGGCCGAGGATCCGGAAGTACCCGTCGGGTGCCTTCACCGCGCCGTCGCCGGCGAAGTAGGGCCAGTCGTGCCAGTCCTTGCTGTCCGGGTCCTTGTTGTACTTGGCGTAGTAGGTCGACACGAACCTTTCCGGTTGGCCCCAGATGGTCTCGAAGATGCCCGGCCAGGGATTGCGGATGCAGATGTTGCCGGCCCGGCCGTCCGGGACCTCGTCGCCGTTCTCGTCGTAGATGACCGCGTAGATCCCCAGCGCCATGGGGCCGCAGCTGCCGGGCTTCATCGGGATGAGCGCGGGCAGCCCGGTGCCGAGGAAGCCGCCGGTCTCGGTTTGCCACCAGGTGTCGACGATGACCGCCTCGCCCTTGCCGACCTCGGAGTGATACCAGCGCCAGACCTCGGGCTCGATCGGCTCGCCCACGGTGGTCATGTGCTTGAAGTGGTAGTTGTACTTCTTCGGCTCCTCAGGGCCGATCTTGCGCAGCTGCCGGATGGCGGTGGGGGAGGTGTGGAAGATGTTCACCCCGAGCTTCTCGGCGATCCGCCAGGGCCGGCCCGCGTCCGGGTAGTTCGGCACGCCCTCGTAGATCACGGTCGTGGTGCCGAGGGCCAGCGGCCCGTAGACGATGTAGGAGTGGCCGGTGATCCAGCCGATGTCGGCCATGCACCAGTACACGTCGTCCGGGTGGATGTCCTGGTAGTACTTGGACGTCCCGGCCACGTAGGACAGGTAGCCGCCGGTGCTGTGCTGGCAGCCCTTGGGCCTGCCGGTGGTGCCGCTGGTGTACATCAGGAACAACGGCGCCTCGGCGGGCATGGAGACTGGCTCGACGGTCGCGCCCTGGTGCTCGGCCAGCAGGTCATCCACGAACACGTCCCGGCCGTCAGCCATGGGGGTCTCGGACGCATACTGGCCAGGGTGGCGGCGCCACACGACGACCTTGTCGACCTCCTGGCCCTGCTTGGCCGCCTCTTGGACGGCCTCGTCGGCCTTGACTTTGTGGTCGATGAGCTTGCCGCTGCGATAGTAGCCGTCCATCGTGATCAGCACCCGGCTGCCCGAGTCCGCTATGCGGGTGCCGCAGGCATTCCCGCTGAAGCCGCCGAATACCTGCGAGTGAATGACCCCGAGCCGCGCGCAAGCCAGCATGGTGACCGGCAGTTCGGGAACCATCGGCATGTGCAGGGTGACCCGGTCGCCGGTTTTCAGGCCTAGCGAGTCCCGCAGCACGGCAGCGAACTCATTCACCTGGCGGAGCAACTCCGAATAGCTGATGTGCACATGTGCGTCTTCTTCGAGCTCCGGCACGAAGACCATTGCGGTTTTATCCGGGTTGGCGGCCGCATGCCGGTCCACGCAGTTATAGGAGGCATTCAGCTTGCCGCCGACAAACCACTTCCAGAACGGCGGGTTGCTGGTGTCCAGCGTGGTGTGCCAGGGCGCATCCCAGCTCAGGAGGTCAGCGTACTCCTTGAAGCACTCAGGAAAATTCTCTTCACCAAACCGCGCGTAGATTGCGTCGTCAGCGGCGTTCGCCTGATCGATGAACTTCTGCGGTGGTGCAAGGTAACCTTCCTCGCGCCAGTGGACTGCGATCTGCGCCTCGGACACCGGTGTCTGCGAACTCTCTGTCATTCTCTTCCTCCAGATGGAAGATCAACCCGGCAAAGCGGATGGGGCTGCCGACGCACCCAAACAAGGGCTCAATCGTATCGCCGCCGGACAAGGGCGAACAGGCCAGCCCCGTGTGGTCACTGCGTGTAGGCAGCAGTTCTGTGACAGGTTGACATCGCCGCGATCAACGGTATGTTGCTCTCAGTCCAGCACCGGGCCAGCCGGCCGGGGCGGTGAGCCGCCCCGACCGTGTTGTGTCAACAGAGGGGGCTCATACACCCCTCTGGGAGCCAGGCGCAGCGTGGAAGGGGGCTGCTCCTCAGGACCCGGCTGGGCAGGGGGTTGGACCCGGGGAGGGGCCCGGGCACCCAGTAGACAACGGAGGGCGAGCCCGTTGCCGACGGGACGCACTCCGGTCCGAAGGGATGCCCGGGCCCTCTTCTCTGCCGAGGGTCACAGCCAGGTGGTGCGGTCAGCGCCGGCAGCGGGGGTCGCCCGGGTCGCGGGATCGAATATCCTTTTCGACCGGCGGGATCCTCCTTCGCCCCGCTTCCGCAAGCAGGCCAGCTGAGGCAGGAACATGACCGAAACCGACCCACCCCGGGGCCCGGTAAACCGGGTGGCCGTCATCATCCCCACGTACAACGAGCTGGAGAACCTGGAGCCGATCACCGTCCGGGTGCGCAGCTCGGTGCCCGAGGCTGACCTGCTGATCGTCGACGACAACAGCCCGGATGGGACCGGTGAGCTGGCCGACAAGCTGGCCGCGGGCGACCCGCAGATCCACGTTCTGCACCGGCCGGGGAAGGCGGGCCTCGGCGCCGCCTACATCGCGGGCTTCGGGTGGGCCCTGGACCGCGGTTACGACGCGATGGTGGAGATGGATGCCGACGGCTCGCATGAGCCGCAGGACCTGCCCCGGCTGCTGGCCGCGCTGCAGGACGCCGACGCGGTCATCGGCTCGCGCTGGGTGGCCGGGGGCACGGTGCGCAACTGGCCCAAGTCCAGGGAGGCGCTGTCCCGCGGGGCCAACACGTACGCCCGGGTCATGCTCCGGCTCCCGGTCCACGACACCACCGCGGGCTTCCGTGCCTACCGGGCGCAGACGCTGCGCGCAATCGGCCTGGACAGCGTGCGGTCCCAGGGGTACTGCTTCCAGATCGATCTCACCCTGCGGGCGGTCAACGCGGGCCTGACCGTGGTCGAGGTCCCGATCACGTTCGTGGACCGGATGAAGGGCGCGAGCAAGATGAGCCGCGGCGTCATGATGGAGGCGTTCTGGCGGGTGGCTCAGTGGGGGGTGGCGCAGCGCCTGCACGGGCGGCGGCCGCCAGGCGGCCAGCAGGCATCCGGGCCCGGTGCGTAGACGGCGGCGGAGAACCAGGGCGCTCCGCGTCGCTCGGTCGCTTGCTGAGCGGCCCTAGGCGCTCTTGCGCTGGCGCGACGAGTGCGAGCCGGACCGCTCGGTGCCGGTCCCGCGCTGGCCCCTGATCACGGCGAGACGCTCAGCCAGGACCTCTTCCAGGTCGGCCACGCTGCGCCGCTCCATCAGCATGTCCCAGTGGCTGCGCGGCGGCTTCACCTTCTTGGGCTCGGGCAGGTCCCCGGCCGCCGTCACCGCGGTCGCGCCGCAGACCCGGCATTCCCAGTTCACCGGGATCTCTGCCTCGGCGGCGAACGGCACGGTGAATCGGTGGCCCTTCGGGCAGTCGAAGGCCACCTCCTGACGCGGGGCCAGATCGGTGTTACGGTCGTTCTCGTAGCTCGTGGCTCCGAGCCGGGTGCCGCGTAGTGCGCGTTCGGCCATAATTTGCTGCCTCCCAGGCGCTCAGCCGTCCTCATAGACAACGGTGAGTACCCGGACAAGATTCCCGGCCAGCCGGGATTCCAACCCCAGCGGGCACTGACGATTGCAGAAATAAGCTATCGCGCGGCCCGCGGGTGCCACTGACCGCGGGCGGCCAGCACGTCACGGAGCGCCTCGGTCTCATCGGTCATGATGCCGTCGACGCCAAGATCAAGCAGATTGGCCATGACGCTGCGGTCGTTGACCGTCCACACGTGCACCTGCAGGCCCACCGCGTGCGCGCGGCGCACATAGGACTCGGTCGCGACGCCGACCGGGACCTGGGTGCAGCGCACCGACAGCCTGCTCAGCCGGGCGGCCAGGCCGCGCCCCGCCCGGCCCAGGCGCACGGCCGCCACGCCGACCGGGGAGGTGGCCATGCAGACCGGCCGGGGCAGCTGCCGCCGGACCGCCGCGAGCCGCCGGGCGGAGAACGACGTGAGGCAGACCCGGTCCCAGGCCGCGGCCCGCCTGAGCACCTCGGGCAGCGGCCGGATCGCCGGGTCGTCCTTCAGGTCGAGGTTGAACCGGGCCTCTGGCCACGCGCCGAGCAGGTCCTCGAGCGTCGGGATCGAGTCGGTGCCGCCGATGCGCGCGGCGCTGACCTCGCGGTACGGCAGCTGGGCGATCCGCCCGGCCCGGTCGGTGACCCGGTCCAGGCTCCGGTCGTGGAACGCCACCAGCACCCCGTCGGCGGTCGCCTGCAGGTCGGTCTCGAGGTAGGTGTAGCCGAGGCCGACCGCGTGCTCGAACGCACGCCAGGAGTTCTCCGGGTAGTGCGCGGCGCCACCGCGGTGCGCGAACGCGAGCGGGCGCGGCAGGCTGAGGAAGTCACGCACAGCCATCAGTATGCAGCCCGCCCCCCGCCCACCTCCCCATTCCCCTTCACTGCCCCTCCATGCCCTCTGGTCAGCCGCGCTGCCACTCCCTCCGGCGTGTCTCGGCCAGCGCGATCGCGGCCGCGGCGGCGACGTTCAGCGAGCCCACCCGGCCCAGCTGCGGTATGTAGGCGACCACGTCGGCGGCACCGAGCAGCGCGGGGGAGCAGCCGCGGTCCTCGTGGCCCAGGGCCAGGCAGACATCGTCTCCCAGCGGCGCCTCGTGCAGCGGGATCGCGTCCTGGGCCAGCTCAATCGCGATCACCCGGAGCCCGGCCGCCCGGGCGGCGGCCACGGCCTCGGCGCTGCCTGGCTCGCGGTCGAACGTGACCAGGCGGCCGGTGCCCAGGGCGGTCCTGCGGGCCTGGGGATGCTCCGGCGGGGCGGTGTCGCCGCACAGCCAGACCCGCTCCACCCCGAACGCCGCGGCCGTCCTGATGATCGAGCCCACGTTGAACGGCTGGCTGACCGAGTCGAGCAGCAGCCCCACCCTGGCCTGGGCCTGCTGGCGCCAGGACCGGTTCAGGCGCTTGACCTCGGTCGGCCCCAGCGCCCGCGGTCCCGGCGTCCTGGGCCGCGGCTGCGCGGTCATCCGCCCGCACCGCCCTCCCGGCCCGCCCCGCCTGCCTGGCCTGCCGCGCTGACCCTGAGCACGCGGTACCCGGCCCGCGCGGCGATCCGCGCGGCCGGCCACCCGGACTCCTCCAGCCAGCGCTGCAGCGAGTCGGAGCCCAGGTGGCGCTGCACCACCAGATAGGCGGCCCCGGCCGGCTCCAGGCGGGCCAGCCAGGTGGTGAGCAGTGCGTGCAGCGCCGTCTTGCCGATCCTGATCGGCGGGTTCGACCAGATGAGCCGGAACGAGCCCGGCACCAGCGCGTCACCGGGCAGGACACACCGGACGTTCGGCAGGCCCGCCCGCTCCGCGTTCCTGGCGCAGAGCTCCAGGGCCCGGTGGTTCACGTCGACGGCCCAGACCTGAGCGCCGGGGGCGCGGGCGGCCAGCACCAGCGCCAGCGGGCCGTAACCGCAGCCGAGGTCGAGCAGGTTGCCTGCGTCGGGCGGCGGCGGTGCGGTCTCCAGCAGCAGCCGGGTGCCCGCATCCAGCCGCGACGGCGAGAACACCCCGGCATCGGTCTCCAGCTCCAGGTGCAGGTCGGGCAGCACGACGTGCACGGAGTCCGGGCGCGGGCGCGCGGCCGGGCGCTCGGTGAAGTAGTGCTGGCTCACCCGGTTGCTGTGCTCGGCGATACCGCGGCCCCCGTCCCGGCGCGCGCCGCGGCCAGGGCGGGGTTGATGTACCGGCGGGTCACCCAGCGCTCCACCACGAACGTGAGCACCGGGATCGTCCCGGCCAGCAGCACCAGCACCGTCTGCGGGCTGGCCAGCTTCATCCCGACCAGCCGCGTCATCCAGTACGCGGTGCCCAGGTAGATGATGTACAGGATCCCGTGCGCGGTGCCGACATAGTTCACGACGAAGAGATTGTTCGCGAACACCTGCAGCGGGATCCCCACGAAACACAAGATCACCAGCACCACACCGGTCACGTAGGCCATGACCCGGTAGCGGCGCACCGCGCGTGCGAGCCTCTCTGCACGCACTCTGCCTCCTCGGTTTTCTTCAGCTGATCAGGGAGCCGTCGGCCCCGTCGTGCGCAGGCTAGCGCAGGCCGTGCCACCTGCCGTGCCCCTTGACCTGCTCGTTCAACTGGGCCAGGTAGGCGTTGTAGGCCGCAAGCTCCGGGTCGGCGGCTTCTTCAGCGTCATCATGGCCGACCTGGCCAGCTGAGCTGGCGCCGTCCCCGACCCGCGCACCGACGGCGGGCGGCAGCCGCACGTCGGCCGTTCCCGGGTCGGGAGGCGGCTTGAACTCGTCCCGGACCGTCTTCGCCCAGAAGACCAGCCCAAAGATGGCAAATATCGGCCATTCGAAGGTATAGGCCCAACTCAGGGCGTTGCCCGATTCAGCCCGGTGGAACTGCCAGTTGCCCAGCCAGAGCATGCCCGCCGTCGCCAGCACGGTGAACAGGTGCCAGCCCAGCCACTTAGGGGTGAACAGGAAGTGCCACCGCGGCTTCGCCGGAACGCTGGACATGAACAGAGCCTAACGCCGCGCGGCAGCCGAGTGATGCCGTGGATGTCAGGTCTTCCCGGTACTTACCGTGTCATCCGCCACACGATGTCGACGCCGGACTCACCGGGGGTGTGCGGGCCGTCTTTCGGCCGCCGCTCCACTTCGGCAAAGCCGAGCTTGCGCGGCACCCCGCGGCTCGCGACGTTCGCTTCGTCGTGCACGATCTCCACCCGGTCGATCCCGGGCAGGGCGAACGCGGCCTCAACGAGCGCCGCGGCCGCCGCGGTGGCGAAGCCCTGGCGCAGGTACGCGGCATCCACCCAGTAGCCGATCTCCAGGCCGCCCGGCCCGATCCTGGCCATCAGCCCGCAGCCGCCCGCCGCGGACCCGCCCGAGGTGATGGCGTAGTGGAACGCGGCCCCGGAGTCCCAGTCCTGTTCGCACTGCTCGGTGAACTGCGCGGCGTCCTGGGGGCCGTAGTCCTGCGCCCACGCCAGCCACGGCCGCAGGTGCGGCTGCGATCGCAGGACCAGGCCGGCGACGGTCGCGGTGTCGGCCGCGCGCCAGCGCCGCAGGGTCACCGGCCCGTGGGTGAGGACCTCCGGCGGGCGTTTCATGATCCCCAGCATCTCCGGGCGGCCGCGCCAGCGGCAACAGGATTTGGCCCCGGCGGCCCGGCCGTGAGCACTAGAATGCTCTGCGTAACCGGGCACTGCCCGCGAGTCACTACTAGACCGGGGGGCCCGGTCGGCGATAATCAGAGCCATGTCTCTTGCGGAACTGCTTTCCGGACGCGGGCTCGCTGGGCGCATGCCGCAGCGGCTTGAGGAATTGCGCGGGCCGGTCAAGGGAGTCATCGTGCTGCCCAGGCACCTGTCGTGGCCGGGCATGCGGGAATTCGACGTGTCCGACGCCAGCATCCGCCGCAGCATGTACGGCATCGTGCTGACCCAGGGCAGGCGCAACGACGTGGCGCGCTTCCTCAACGCCCGGCTGCTGATCGAAGACTGGCCGCTGATCCGGGTGTCGCTGGATCCCAAACTGCGCCGGTGGTGCGAGCGCCGGTTCGCGCTGCGCCCGGAGAATGTCGGCCAGCCGATCAGCTAGCCGGCACCGGCCTGAGGCCGCGCGGTGGCCGCGGCCGTGTGCCAAGGTGGCGTCATGCGGAAATACGTCATCATGGGCGTGCAGGGCAGCGGCAAGGGCACCCAAAGCGCGATGCTCGCGTCCGACCTGGACCTGGTGCACATCAGCGTCGGGGACATCTTCCGGTGGAACGTACAGCATCACACCAAGCTGGGAGCCCAGGTCCGGCGCATCATGGCCCAGGGTGAGCTGGTGGGCGACGACCTGGTCGAGGGCGTCGTCCGCGACCGCCTGACCGAGCACGACTGGAACTACGGCTTCATCATCGACGGGTTCCCCCGCAACGAGCGTCAGGCCGAGTTCTTCCTGGAGAGCTACGACATCGACGGGGTCATCCATCTCGACATGCCCGACAGCGAGGTCCGCCGCCGGGTGCTGGCCCGGCGGCTGTGCTCGGGCTGCGGGCTGGACTACAACCTGCTGGCCAGCAGCCCCCAGGTCGCCGGCAAGTGCGATGCCTGCGGCGGCGAGCTGGTGACCAGGGAGGACGACACCGAGGAAGCCCTCGCCGTCCGGCTCCGCGACTATCACCAGAAGACCAACCCGGTGCTGGATATCTTCCGCCGCAAGGAGTACGTGATCACCGTCGATGCCCGGCCGGACAGGGAGGAGGTCCAGCAGGTCATCAGGACCCGTCTCGGCCTGCCGCCCTACCAGCCGCCGCAGCAGCAGGAGGCCAGCTGACGCCGATGCGGATCGTGGTCGCGCCCGATTCGTTCAAGGGCAGCATCGGCGCCGCGGGGGCAGCGGCGGCCCTCGCCGCGGGCTGGCGCGACGCGCGCCCCGGCGACGACGTGGCCTGCGTCCCGCTCGCCGACGGCGGCGAGGGCACGCTCGAGGTGCTCGCCGCGGCCGTCGGGACCGCGCGCTGGCACCGGGTGCCGGTCACCGGCCCGGCCGGAACGCAGGTCAGCGCGCGCTGGCTGGAGCTTCCCGGCGGGACCGGGTACATCGAGCTCGCCCAGGGCAGCGGGCTGCCGCTGATGACCGCGCTCGACCCGCTCGGCGCGCAGACCACGGGTACCGGCGAGCTGATCGCCGACGCGCTGGACGCGGGCGTCCGCCGGATCGTGATCGCGCTGGGCGGCTCGGCGTCGACCGACGGCGGCAGCGGGGCTCTGGCCGCGCTCGGGGCCCGCTTCCTCGACGCCGCCGGCCAGGAACTCCCGCCGGGCGGGGGAGCGCTCGGCGGTCTCGCCTCGGCCGACCTGACCGGGCTCCGGCCCCCGCCGCCGGGCGGCGTGGCCTGCCTGACCGACGTGCGGGCCCCGCTGCTCGGCCCGCGCGGCGCCGCCGCGGTGTTCGGCCCGCAGAAGGGCGCCGACGCCGCGCAGATCGCCGTGCTCGAGGCCGGCCTCGGCCGCCTCGCAGCCGCGCTGGGCGGCGACCCCGGCGCCCCGGGCAGCGGCGCCGCGGGCGGCACCGGCTACGGCCTGGCCGTGGCCTGGGGCGCGCGGATCAGGCCGGGGGCCGACGAGGTGAGCCGGATCGTGGGCCTGGGCCGCCAGCTGAACGACGCCGACCTGGTGCTGACCGGCGAGGGGCGGTACGACGCCACGTCTGCGGACGGCAAGGTGACCGGCAGCGTGCTGGCCGCGGCGGCGCGCGCGGGCGTTCCCGCGGTGATCGTGGCCGGGCAGGTCGCCGACGACCCGCCGCCGGGGGTCACGGCGGTGGCGCTGGCCGCGCTGGCTGGCGGCAACGACGCGGCCATGACCAGCCCGGAACGCTGGCTGCGGGCGGCCGGCGAGCGCCTGGCGCGCGGCCTGACCGCCGGGCCTGACCACCCGGTGGCCGGTCAGGCCGCTGGCTGAGGCTTTAACCTTGGCCCGTGCGGGAAATCGCGGTCTTCAGCGGCAGTGCCCATCCTGACCTGGCGGCCGAGATATGTGATCAGCTGGGCGTGGTGCTGCACCCGGTGCGGCTGCGGCGCTTCGCCAACGACTGCCTCGAAGTCCAGCTGCAGTCGAACTGCCGGGAACGGGACGTGTTCCTGATCCAGCCGCTGAGCGTGCCGGTGCAGGAGCATCTCGTCGAGCTGCTGCTGATGCTCGACGCCGCCCGGGGTGCCTCGGCGGCGCGGGTCACCGCGGTGATCCCGCACTACGCGTACGCCCGGTCGGACAAGAAGGCCATGCCGCGGGTGTCGATCGGCGGGCGCCTGGTCGCCGACCTGCTGGTCACGGCCGGCGCGAGCCGCGTGCTCACGATGACCTTGCACGCGCCGCAGGTGCACGGGTTCTTCTCGGTCCCGGTTGACCACCTGCACGCGCTGCGTCAGATCGCGGATCACTTCGAGGGCGCGGACACCGCCCACGCGGTCGTGGTCTCGCCGGACCTGGGCAACGCCAAGGCGGCCTCGGTCCTGGCCCGGATGCTCGACCTCCCGGTCGCCGCGGGCGCCAAGGAGCGGCACAGCGACTCGAGCGTCACGATCAGCTCGATCATCGGCGACGTGGCCGGCCGGGACGTCATCGTCCTGGACGACGAGATTGCCCGGGGTACCACGATCCTGGAGCTGCTCGAGCGGCTGCGTGAGCGCGGCGCCCGGTCGGTGCGGATCGCGTGCACCCACGGGCTGTTCCGCGACGGCGCGCTGAAGCGGATCGCGTCCCAGCCGGAGGTGATCGAGGTGGTGTGCACCAACACGGTGCCGATCCCCGAAGCCGAGCGCGACCCCAAGCTTCACGTGATCTCGCTGGCGCCCGCGCTGGCCGAGGCCATCCGCCGCATCCACGAGGGCGAGTCGGTCAGCGCGCTGTTCGGCGCCCCGTCCTGACCCAGGCCCGGTCTAGCCCGCCGGCGGGCCGCCGTTGCGGCTTTCCCGCGTCGCCCACGCCGCGACCTGGGCCCGTGAGCTGAAGCCCAGCTTCAGCAGGATGTTGGCCACGTGGCGGGCGGCGGTCGCGGGGCTGATGACCAGTTTCTCGCCGATGGCCCGGTTGCTGTGCCCCTCGGCGATCAGGGCCACGATCTCCAGCTCCCGCGGGGTCAGCCCGCCGGGGGCCGGCGCCCTGGTGCCGGGCCGGGACCGCGGGCCGGGGGCCTCACCGGCCCCGGCGTCGTCCGGCATGGTCAGGGCCAGGTCGACCGCGGCGCTGGCGTCCAGGGCGGATCCCTGCTCCCACAGCTGCGTGATCGTTTCCTGCCCGAGGCCGCGCGCCGCGGTGAGGTAGCGCTCGGTCCGGGTGCCGGACAGCGATGGCAGGTGCGCCTGCTCACGCAGCGCGGCGGCCGCCGCGGCCAGCTGCACCGCCCGGTCCGGCCGCTGCTCACGGATCGCGAGGGTGGCGAAGGCCTCGAGCCCGCGGATCACGCCGATGCGGCTGCCGATGAATCGGCTCACCCTGATGCTTTCGGTCAGATGCTGGCGGCCGAGCGCGACATCTCCCTGGTCCATCGCGATCCGGCCCAGCCCGGCCAGGCACCGCGCGATCTCCGGCCTGGCGTTGACCTCGCGCAGGATGACCAGAGCCTGCTCGTACCGCAGCTGGGCACCGCCCGGGTCGCGGCGCAGCCGGGCCAGGTCGGCCAGGCCCATCAGCGCCCTGGCCGCTCCCCACTGCTGATCGATGTCGCGCATGATCTCGAGCGCGGCCTCCGCGAGCTGCTGCGCCTCGGGCAGGTCACCGCGCAGCGCGGCCACCGCCGCCTTGGTGCCGAGCGCGTAGCCCTCGTTCCACCGGTCGCCCGCCTCCCTGGCCACCACGAGCGCGCTGTCCGCGTGCGCCGCGGCCTCGTCGGTGTTCCCGGCGTGCAGCGCGGCCTCGGTGAGCAGGTTGAGCCCGGCCGCGGCCCAGGAATCCTGGCCCGCCTCCCGGCAGAGCTCGAGCCCCTCCAGCGCGCGGGCCTGTGCGCCCACCGGGTCGTTGGCCAGGGCCAGCTGGGCCCGCCCGACCAGCGCGGGTCCCCGGACCGCGGCGCGCACCGAAGTCCCGCCCAGGGCGAGGAAGGAGTCGAGCCACTCGGCGCCCTCGGCGAAGGAGCCGCGGACGATCCACACCGGCCGCATGGCCGTGCAGATACGCATCCCGCTTTCCGCGTCTCCCTCGGCCAGGCACCAGGCCAGCACCTGCCGCAGGTTGGCGACGTCGGCGTCAAACCGGCGGAAGGCGTCGACCCGGGCCGACCACGGCGCCTCGATCAGCGCCATGCCCATCCGGGAGAGATGCTCGGTCTCGCCGATCGAGTAGTCACGCAGCCGCTGCTGCATCATCGCGGTCTCGCCCGCCTCGGCCAGCCGGGAGGCCGCGTACTCCCTGATCGTGTCCAGCATCCGGTACCTGGCCTGACCGCGGGTCTCGGCATCGACCACGACCAGGGATTTGTCGGCCAGGGTGGCCAGCAGGTCGAGCACGTCGTGGGCGGGCAGGTCGTCGCCGGAGCAGAGCTGCTCGGCCATCTCCAGGGACCAGCCCGCGAACACCGACAGCCGGCGCAGCAGCAGCTGCTCCTGGCTGCCCAGCAGGTCGTAGCTCCAGTCGATCGCCGCGCGCAGCGTACGCTGACGAGGCGGAGCGGTGCGATCGCCGCTGGTCAGCAGCCGGAAGCGGTCGTCAAGCCGGGCCACGATCTGCTCCACGGTCAGCACCCGGACCCAGGCGGCCGCGAGCTCGATCGCCAGCGGTACCCCGTCCAGGGCCCGGCACAGCGCGGCGATGGCCGACAGGTTGGCCGGCCCCCGCGCGAAGCCAGGATGCGACGCCTCGGCCCGGTCGCAGAACAGCCGAATCGCCTCGTAATGGCCCAGCTCCTCGGGCGCCTCGCCGTTGTCGGCCCGGGGCAGCGACAACGGCGGCACCTGCCACACGGTCTCGGCCGCCACCCGCAGCGGCTCACGACTGGTGGCCAGCACGCGCAGGCCCTGCGAGCTGGCCAGCAGTCGCTGGCAGAGGCGTGCGCAGGAGTCGATCAGGTGCTCGCAGTTGTCCAGCGCGAGCAGCAGCTGGCGCGGCCTGAGGGCGTCGGCCAGCGTCTCCAGCATCGGGCGGCCGGGCTCTTCCTCCACCCCGATGACGGCCGCCACCCGGGACGCGACCAGCTCGGGCTGGCGCAGGTCGGCCAGTTCGATAAACCAGACGCCGTCGGCGAAGTCATCGGCCAGCCCGGCCAGGACCCGCAGGGCCAGCCGCGTCTTGCCGATGCCGCCAGAACCGCACAGCGTCAGGGCACGGATCGACGGCACGAACCGGCACAACTCGTCGAGTTCGCGCTGGCGGCCGACAAAACTGTTCGGCTCCTCGAAATTACTTCGGACCTGGTCAATGATCATTTTCAAATCGGATTCTAGTACGTCATTCCCGCTGGCGGCGTTCTCAGCGCGACTTAATTACCACAGCAGCAAAGCCGCTTCACTTCCCGTTCCGGCACGAAGGCGCGCTCATAATGAGGCACTTATCCACAATGTCACTTTCGCCTGGCTGCATCCCCTGTCACAGGTCAGCGGCGATCCGCCGCTTCATCGCGGTGATCGCCTCCTCGTCGCGCTTGTAGAAGGTCCACTGGCCGATGCGCCGGGAGGTAACCAGCCCGGCCCGGGCCAGCCGCTGCAGGTGTGAAGTGGCGGTGGGCTGGGTCACCCCGAGCTTGTCGGCGATAAAGAGCACGCAGACACCGTCGTCGACGAGGTCGCCATCCCGCTGCGGCGGGAAATTCGACCGGGGATCCTTTAGCCATTCGAGCACCTGCAGCCGCCGCGTGCTGGCCAGCGCCGCGAACAGGTCGGCGTCGGTCATGGCTCAGGCCAGCCGGTACTCGCCACGCGCGACGACCACGGCCGACCCGCCGACCAGCACCCGGCCGATCCGCCCGGCCGATCCGTCGGCCTGGGCGTACAGCACCGAGGGACGGCCGATCTCCGCGCCCTGATGTATCTCGATCTCCTCGCCGAAGCCGGTGCGGCCGTGCCGGGCCAGGTGGATCGCGAGCGGGCCCGCGGCCGACCCGGTGGCCGGGTCCTCGGGCACGCCGAGGCCCGGCGCGAACATCCGGGTCTTCCAGCGCCGCCCGCGGCCCGCGAAGCAGCTGACCCCGATCTCACCCAGGCTGGCCAGCGCGCGGAGGTCCGGGCTCAGCGCGGCCACCGCAGCCTCGTCACCGAGCGCGACGTATACGTGCCTCGGGCCGTTCCTGTAGGCCTCGATGGGCAGCTCCGAGCCCGCGACATCCAGGGCGGCAAGCAACTGCTCCGCGTGCTCGTAGGGCTCCCAGGCCGGTATCGGCTGCTCCATCCGGCCCGCCACGATCTGCCCGCCCTCGCGGCTCAGCTCGACAGGCACCAGGCCGGCCCCGGTCTCCAGCCGCACCGCCGCGGTGCCGAGCATCTCGCCCGCCAGGCAGGCCGAGCCCAGCACCGGATGCCCCGCGAACGGGAGCTCGGTGGCCGGGGTGAAGATCCTTACCCGCAGGTCGCCGCCCTGTTCCGGGGGGAGGAAGAAGACGGTCTCGGACAGGTTGAGCTCGCGGGCCGCGCGCTGCATCCGGTCCTGGGACAGGCCCCGGCCGTCGGTGAACAGCGCGACCTGGTTGCCTTCCAGCGGGGTATCGGTGAACACGTCTGCGATGGCGTACCGGTGCGGGTTCGCCCCGTCGGCAGCGGGGGCCGACCACAGGCCGGCGGAAGCTATAGACATAGATAAGAAGCTAATTTCCTATGTCCTGGGACACAAGACATCCTGGGCGATAGGACCGTGATGGTGACCGGCTGGTGGAGGCACGATGGGTGACTGGGTGATGATCGGGGTTCCGAGCAGTGCCGGAGCACACCACGCGGGCCAGGAACGGGCCCCGGACGCGCTGCGGGCCGCCGGCCTGGTGCAGCGCCTGGCCGGCGCCGGGGAGTCCGTGCAGGACCGGGGCAACCTGCCCGGGGCGGCGTTCGCCGTCGACCATGACCACCCGGGGGCCCGCAACCTGCCCGCGGTCACCCGGGTGGCCCGGGCGGTGGCCGACGCCGTCGCGAGCACCGCTGGCTCCGGGCGGCTGCCGCTGATCTTGGGCGGTGACTGCACCATCACGCTGGGAGTCATCGCCGGGTTCCGCCGCCAGCATCCCGATGTCGGCCTGGTCTACGTGGACGGCGACACCGACGTGGGCATCCCGGATTCCGGTGGCTCGGGC
>Ga0070714_100001180_pt1 | contig 18804 bp, 17 predicted proteins | sample LARL83metaG_FD_65450 | JGI IMG/M metagenome (GOLD analysis project Ga0070714, IMG submission 65450) | Corn, switchgrass and miscanthus rhizosphere microbial communities from Kellogg Biological Station, Michigan, USA - LAR L8-3 metaG | ecosystem: Host-associated > Plants > Roots > Rhizosphere ... | reverse complement strand
CGGCACAGATTGGACGACAGCACGTCCAACAGCTCTTCGTCGCCGATCCCGGGATTCTTCTCGAGGACGCTCGTGGCCAGCATCAGGAAGCCCGGCGTGCAGAAGCCGCACTGCAAGCCGTGGTTTTCCATGAACGCCCGCTGCAGCGGGTGCAGCTCGTTTCCCTTGGCGAGGCCCTCGACCGTGCGGATTTCCTTGCCCTCTGCCTGAACGGCGAACATCAGGCACGAGCGCACGGGCTCGCCGTCGAGCAGCACGGTGCAGCTTCCGCAGATGCCGTGCTCGCAGCCGATATGGGTCCCGGTCTGGCCGCACTCGTCGCGGATGGCGTCGACGAGCGTGCGCCGGGGCTCGACGCGGATGGCGTGCTTGCGTCCATTGATGGCGAGAGTGATGGCGACTTCGTTGCTCATGCTGCGGAACGCTCCAACGCGCGGCGAACGACGGTGCGGGCCAGATCGCGCCGATAATCGGCGCCGGTCCGCTCGTCCTCCAAAATGTCTTTTGCCGCCGCAGCCGCGGCTTCGGCGGCGGCGCGGAAAGCCTCCGCGCCGGGCGCGCGGCCCACCAGCGCAGCCTCGGCTTCGCGGATGCGGCGCGGGCGCGGTTCGACACCGCCGAGCCCGATCCGCGGCTCGACGATTTTTCCGTCCTTCAGCCGATAGGTCACGAGCGCCATCGCCATGGCAAAATCGCCGGCCCGGCGATTGACTTCGTAGAACCCGAACCGGGTATCCGGCGGCAAAATCGGAAGGCGCGCTTCAAGCAGCAGCTCGTCCGCATCCAGTACCGTCGTCATGACGCCGGCGAAGAAACTCTCGGCCGGCAGGGTGCGCTTGCCGCGCACGCTCTGGGCGACCATCGCGGCGTCGAGGGTCGCCGCCAGCAGGCACCATTCCGACGATGGATCGGCATGGGCAAGGCTGCCGCAGAAGGTGCCGCGGGTGCGGATCGGATGGTGGGCGATGTGCCTCACCACCGACGCGAGCAGGTGGCCGAGCGGGCCGGGCTCCACCGGCTGCTCGAAGGCCGCATGGCGGACGCACGCCGGAACGACCAACGCATCGCCGTCGGTGCGGACCCGCTCGAGGCCGAGAACGCCGTTGATATCAATGAGATGGGCCGGATGGGACATGCGGAACGCCATGATCGGGACAAGGCTCTGGCCGCCGGCGAGGACACGGCCGTCCAAGGGCGCGAGCCGGGCCAGCAGCGCCACCGTTTCGTCGACCGTTTTGGGAGCGTGATACGCGAAGGATGCTGGCTTCATGGCGCCGTCCAAAAATTAAGACAACATCCTATTATTCGCACGATTTCTCCACAATTGGAACGTCCTTAAGACACGCTTGGACGGTCGAGCCGCCCGGAAGCGCATCGTTCGCCGCAGCGAAACGATGCGCTCCCGCCCCCTCCGGCCCCCTTGCCGTCCCCAGCGTCAGGTCAGCGCGCGCCCTTGGCGACGATGCTCTTTCCCTCAGCGAGGATCTCCTTCGGCGTCGCGTAGATGTCGTCGACCAGCTTCGCCAGATCCTTGGCGTCGACCGGGTCGACGTCGAGCTTCTGCTTCTTGGTATCGGCGAGGAAGGACGGATCCTTCATCGTCTCGTTGAAGGCCTTGATGAGCGCCGCCTTGCGGTCGGCGGGAATCCCCGGCGGCGCCGCGAACGGCCGCCCCATCTCCTGGCGGCTGAAGAAGAGCGTCAGGATTTTCCGCTGATGGTCGTCCTTGGCCAAATCCATGATCAGCGGCGCGTCGATGTCCTTGTCCTTCTTCATCGCCATCTGGATGAAGACGTTGACCTTCTTGTTCTTGATCCAATCCGGCTTGGTGCTCATCACGCTGCTCCACGACCAGCCGCACCGGCCGTCGACCTCGCCGCGCTCCATGGCGAGATTGATCTCGTTGCCGCCGGGGTAGCCGGTGACGAGCTTCAGCTTCGCCCCGAAGACGTTTTTCATCACCGCCGCGAAGATGTCCGGATCGGAGCCCGACCCCTCGCCGCCGACGGTGAACTCATGCTTGAGCGCGTCGTCCCAGGTCTTCACCTTCGACGTGTTCCAGGTCGCGCAGATGCTGACCTCGCTGGTGATGCTGCCGAGCCAGGTGAATTTGCGCGAATCGAACGTGGCGCCGCTGTCGCCGATCAGCGGCTCGACGGCTTCGCCGCGGCCGAACGTGCCGAACACCGAGCCGTCCTTCGGCGCGACCGCATAGATGTAGTTCGCGGCCTTCAGGCTTCCGGCGCCCGGCATGTTCTGCGGCACCAGCGTCGGATTGCCGGGAAGATACTTGCCGTAGTACCGGCTCAGCACACGGGCATAGAGATCGTACGCGCCGCCGGTGGTGTAGCCGATGACCACCTGGACGGGATGCGACTTGTAGAAATCCGCAATGGCGTCGGCGCGCGCCGACGGCGCAGCGGCGAGCGCAAGGAACGCGACGGCCGCCGACGATGTCGCCATGGCGGCGAAACTCTTATGCAAGCCAATCATTCGATTCTCCTTTTTCGGAAATGTGGAACCCGACTGCGATCGAAAGCCTTTTTCTCTGTGCGGCATGCAAACGGGATGCCGCACGTTCGCGTCGACTTCTCTCCGGTCGACATGAAGCCTCAGGAACGTCCCTTTTCTATGAGTTCCAGCAGTTGCTCGGGACTTATTGGCGTCTGCGCGATCCGCACCTTGAACGGAGTCAACGCGTTCTCGACTGCCGACATGATGGCCGCCGTGACCGGAATCGTGCCGACCTCGCCCGCGCCCTTGACCCCCAGGGGATTGAGCGGCGACGGCGATTCCTTATAGAGCGTCTCGAACGCCGGCAGCTCGGTCGCCGTCGGCAGAAGGTAGTCCGCGAACGTCGTCGTGATCGGCTGCGCGGCATCGTCGTACCCCATCCATTCGAACAGGGCGTTGCCGATGCCGTGCGCGATGCCGCCGTGGACCTGGCCGTCGACGATGACCGGATTGATGAGCCGCCCCGAATCCTGGATCGCGACGTAACGGATCAGCCGAACGCCGCCGGTATCGACGTCCACCTCGACCTCGACGACGTGGCACGCGTTGGCGTAGGCGAGCGAATCGGAACGCCAGTAGAGGCTTGCCTCCAGTCCCGGCTCCAGCCCGTCGGGAAACGCCGAGCCGCCCGCCCCGCGCAGCACCCGCGCGAGATCGCCGAGCCCGATCGAACGTGGCTTCTTCGCGTCGAGGACGAGTTGCTTGGCGGCGATCACGCGAACCTCGCCGTCGGCAAGCTCGAGATCGTCCTCGGCGACTTTCAGGATATCGCTCGCCAGCTTGCGCGCCTTTGCCGCAACCGCCTTCGACGACAGGTGGACGGACGTGCCGGCGGTGACCAACTGGCGGCTGGCGAAGCCGCCGAACCCGAGCGGGATCATGGCCGTGTCGCCCGCCACCACGGTGACGTCCTCGGCGCGGACGCCGAACTCGTCGGCGCAAATCTGCGCCAGCGCCGTGCGGAGTCCCTGTCCCATCGCCATCGCGCCGGTGTAGATCGAGATTCGGCCCGATGGCGTGATGCGCACCATGCCGGACTCGAACGGCCCGCGGCCGGTGCCCTTGACGGCGTTGGCGAGACCGATGCCGATGTAGCGCCCTTCGGCGCGGGCGGTCGCCTGCCGCTTGGGGAAATCCTCCCAACCCGCGGCCGCGAGCACCTCCGCCTGGCACGCCGGATAATCGCCGCTGTCGTAGACGATCGGCGCGCCCGAGCGCGCCTTGAGCGGCTTCTCGTAGGGCATCTTTTCCGTCGGGATGATGTTCCGCCGGCGCACCTCGGCGCGGTCGAGCCCGAGCTCCGCCGCCACGCGGTCCATCAGGCGCTCCATCGCGAACGCCGGTTGCGGATAGCCCGCGCCGCGTACCGACGACACCGGCACCTTGTTGGACTGGGCGATCGCCACATCCATGCTGCACGCCGGAACGATGTAGGGGCCGGCAACCGACGTTGCCGAATTGTAAGGCAGGTTCACGTCCTGATAGGCGTAGGCGCCGAGATCGTGAAGAAGCCCGCCGCGCAGGCCGAGGATGTGCGCGTCCGCGTCGACCGCAATCTCCATCGACCAGTATTGATCGCGCTCCTGAACCGCGCCGAGGAAATGTTCGCGCCGGTCTTCGATCCATTTGAGCGGCACGCCCAGAAGCTTGGCGGAGGCCGCCACCGCGACGTCCTCCGGATAGACGATCAGCTTCGGGCCGAAGCCGCCGCCGACGTCGGGCGTGACGACGCGAAGCCGGTTCTCGTCGAGGTCGAGGAGATCGGCGAGCACCTGAAAGAGCTCGTGCGGCTTTTGCGTCGATGCCCAGACCGTGAGCCCGTCGGGTCCCCTGCAATCGACGAAGATGCCGCGACACTCGATCGAATGACCGCCGCCACGGTGCTGCCAGAAGGCGTCGCCGAAGACATGCTTGGCGTCGCGGAACGCCGCCTCGACGTCTCCATAGCTGACATTGTAGGACGCGAGCACATTGGACTTGGCGCCCCGCTGGACCCGCGGCGAATCGGCTTCCATCGCCGCCCGGCAGTCGGCGACCACCGGCAGCGGCTCGTAATCGACCTCCACGAGCGCCACGGCATCCTCCGCGACGTAGCGGCTCTCCGCCACGACCAGCGCCACGGGCTGGCCGACGAAGCACACTTCCTTGTCGGCGAGCGCGGTGGGAATGACGTTGTCGGGGAGCTTGCTCGAACGGCTTCCGCCCATCATCGCGCGCCGGGTCATCACCGGGACCAGATCCTCGAGCGTCAGCACGGCATGGACGCCCGCCAGGGCGCGCGCCGCCGTCGTGTCGATGCGGCGGATCAGGGCGTGCGCCTCGGGGCTGCGCAGGAACGCCACATGAAGCGCGCCGGATGCCGGAACGTCGTCGATGAAACGTCCGGTCCCGGTCAGGAGAGCCGGGTCTTCCAGGCGCAGAACGCTGGTTCCCATCACGCCCATGTCAACTCTCCCGCGAGCCGAGGCGCGATGCGGCGTCGAGCGCCGCATCGACGATGCGCTGATACCCGGTGCAGCGGCACAGATTCCCGGAAATGGCGTCGCGCACCTCGTCGGCCGTCGGCTTCGGATTTTCGCCGAGGAACTCGACGAGGGTCATGAGCATGCCCGGCGTGCAATAGCCGCACTGAAGGCCATGGTTCTGGCGGAACGCCTCCTGAATGGGATGAAGCGAGCCGTCGGGCGCCTTGAGGCCCTCGACCGTCCGGATCTCGGCGCCGTTGGCCTGCACCGCCAGCATCAGGCAGGAGCGCGCCGAGGTGCCGTCGACGAGAACGGTGCAGGCGCCGCACACGCCATGCTCGCAGCCGAGATGGGTTCCCGTGAGCCCAAGCTCGTGACGCAGGAAATCGGCGAGAGTGAGGCGCGGCGGAATCGTCCGCTCGTAGACGCGGCCGTTGACCGTCACGCGAACGCTGTGCGGGGTCATCGTCCTCTCCCCCTGGCCGAGCGTTCCCAGGCCGATGCCAGGCTGCGGCGGACCATCGCCGAGGCGACCTTCTTCCGATATTCGGCGCTGCCATGAACGTCGCCGATGGCCTTGAGCGAACGGCACTGCTCGGCGGCGGCGGCAAAAACATCTTCGCTTCCAGCCTGATGGCGGAGCATCGCCTCGGCTTCGGCGAGGCGCACGGGCACCGCCTCGACACCCGCGACCGCAAGCGCGATTCGGCCGATGCCGCCGTCCGGCCCGCGTTCCATGAGACAGCCCGCAGCGGCAATGGCGAAGTCGCCGCGCCGGCGCGCGAATTCGCAGAACCCGTGACCGTGGCGTTCGTCCCATATGGGGAAATCCACCGCCGTGACGAGTTCGTCGGAGGCGATCGACGCCGTCATGTAGCTGTCCATGAAATCGGCCATCGCAATGGCGCGGCTGCGGGACGGCCCTGCGACGTGAACGGTGGCGCCGTAAAGGAGCGCCAAGGCCGGAAGCTCGGCCGACGGGTCGAGATGGCACAGGCTTCCGCCGAGGGTGCCGCGATTGCGCGTCTGGCGATGGCCGACGTGTTGCAGGGCCTCGCAGAGAATCGGCGCCGATCTCCTGACCTCCGCCGAGGTTTCGATGCGGCGTTGCCGGACCATCGCCCCGATTCGCAGGACGCCGTCCCTGATCTCGATGCGATCGAGCTCGGGAATCCGGTTGATGTCGATGAGATGGTCGGGATGGACGTAGCGGAGGTTCAGCATCGCCATCAGCGATTGGCCGCCGGCCAGGACCTTGGCGTTGTGCAAACGCGACAACAGACCGACCGCTTCCGGCACCGAACGGGCCAAATGATATTCAAATGGAGGTGGTTTCATCACTGAGCTCCGACGCGACGACGCAAGGCTTACGATTTTGGAAATGGAATTTTGGCGAACTTCGCCTTCAGCTTGGCGCGCAGCTCCTGGCTCACGTCGACGACCGGCGGGAATTTCTTGGCCAGCTTCATGTCGTAGGGAATGCAGGCATCGACCAATATCCGGTTGTTGAAATTACCGGGCAGATAGAGCGGGTCGCGCTTGGAGGACCATGCCTTCTGGACGATATCGATGTCGGTCTTCGGATCGAATCGGGTGCTCATCGCCCACAGAACCTGATCCAGATCGCCCGCGTCGATGTCGTCGTCGACGACGACCGTCCACTTGCCGGCATAGGCGCCGCCCTGGCACGACGACGCGACGTGCAGCACGTTGCGCGCGTGGCCCGGATAGCGCTGCTTGATCTGAACGACGGTGAACCGGGTTGCGGGTCCGCCCTCGTGATTCCAGACGCCGAGGATGTCGGGGAGTCCGCAGGCGTCCAATGCCCGCCAGACCTGAGCGGCCCCGGCTATCCCTTTCAGAAGCCCCGTCTCGTCCACCGGCTTGTGCTGCGGCGCACAGGTGATGATCGGGTTGTTGCGGTGAAGGATGGTCTTGACGTTGAGGTAGGGTCGCGGCTGGGTGTCGTCGGAGTAGTAGCCCATCCACTCGCCGAACGGCCCCTCCGGCTTCACTTGGCCGGGCACCGCCTCCGCCTCGATGGCGATCTCGGCGTCGGCCGGAATCGGGAACCCCGTGTAGGGCCCGCGAACGACGTCGATCGGCGCGCCCTTGATGCCGCCGGCGATCTCGAGCTCGCTCACGCCGTCCGGCAGCGGGCTGGCCGACAGCATGTAGAGAAGCGGGTCCTGGCCGACGAGGATGACGACCTTCATCGGCTGGCCGCGCTCGAAATACTTGTCGCGATGGATGCGGCCGTGCTTGCCCTCGGTGATCTGGCAACCGATGGTCTTGCCGTCGTAGACCTGGTTGCGATAGGTGCCGAGATTGAACCAGCCCTTGTCGGGATCCTGCGTGATGACGCAGTTGGCGGTGCCGATGTAGCGCGCGGTGTCCTGCTCGTGATGGCGCGGGACCGGAAATTTCAGCACGTCGACGGCATCGCCTTCGATCACGTTTTCCAGGATCGGGCCATCGTTGACGTAGCGGGGCGGCAGCGGCTTCAGCGTCTGCATGCGCGCGTGATAGCGCTGAACGATGTCCACCTTGCGCTCGAAGTCGAGCGACAACCCCAGCGTCAGCGCGACTCGTTTGACCGACGAGAAGTGCCCGTACATCGTGCGATAGCCTTTCGGATATCCGGGCACATTGTCGAACAGTATGGCCGGCGCATTGCCCCGGCTCTTTTCCGTCATCATGTGCGTGATGGCGCCCATCTCGGCGTCCCAGTGGGCGCCGTCGACGCGGAGGAGCTCGCCCATCTTGTCCACGGCATCAATCCAGCCGCGAAGACCCTCGTAGGGAACCGGCTTCGCCGCCGGTGCGGCGGTCTGTGCGTCGCTCATGTTCGACTCCATTCGTGACTGGTCATTGCATTCCACGCGCCGCTCTGGCGCGCGCCCGCACGGCCGCGGGGATGGCGGCGGCCTGCTCGACGACCGCCTGCATCTCGGCCCCGGACATCGGATCGAATTCGGCCTTCGTCTTCGCGATCTCGTCCAGGAACTTCCGGTCCTTGAGCATGGCGTCGAACGCGTCCCGGAGCGCCTTGACGCGCTCCTTCGCCACGCCGGGCGGCGTGAAGAATGCGCGTCCGACGACGGCACCGCTCGCGTACAGCGTCAGCACCTGCTTTTCCTCCGGCGTGCGGCCGACCTCGACCATAGTCGGCACGTCCGGCAGGTCGGAATGCCGTTCCAGGGCGTATTGAAGGATGATGTTGATCTTCTTCTCCTTGAGCCAATCCTGCTTGGAGAGCTTCACCGTATTCCACGACGTATGCGAGCCCTCGACCTCGCCCCGCTCCATCGCGACCATGCCTTCGGTCGCACCGGGGTAGCCGCCGATGATCTTGAATTTCGTGCCGAGCAGCCCGTCGAGGAGCTGCGGCATCACCTCGCTCGCCGAGCCCGGCCCGGTGCCGGCCACCGGCACCTCGTATTTGTAGGCATCCGCGAAGGTCTTCACCTTCGACGTGTGCCACATGAGGTTGACGTCGACGTTGGAGGTCGTCCGTCCGATCCAGTTGAACTCCGCCGACTTGTATTGGACGCCGGGCGTGCCGAGTGCCTCCTCGAGCGCGATCGTCTGGGTGACGATCCCGAGAGCGGTGCCGTCCTTCGCCGCCACGCTGTAGACGTAGTTTGCCGCCCGGATGCTGCCGGCGCCGGGCATGTTCTGAGGAACGACACTGGGCTGGCCGGGAACGTGGCGGCCGAGATGGCGCGCCACCAGGCGGCCGTAGAAGTCGTAGCCTCCGCCGGCGCTGTAGCCGATGTAGATGTTGATCGTCTTGCCTTTGTAGAAGTCCGCGACCGCATCGGCACGGGCGGATGGGACGAGCGTCATCATCCCCATGGCGACTGCCAGCATCGAGCCGGTTCGCCTCACGCGTGCAGTCGTCATGACAGCTTCCCCCGATAGGAACCGTTTTCGGATCGCTGCGCGGGTTTCCCCGCGCCGGCGGTCCTCCACATACGCGCCTGCTGCCTACGCAACTCGCCTCGTCCTGCCGTGCTTCCGCGCGCATCCGATCAGTCCGGATTTTTCTCTCGTCACCCCCGCGAAGCCTGTCCCCGCGCAGGCGGGGAGCGGGGGTCTAGTTCCTCTTTTGAAGAGCGCTGGATTCCCGCTTTCGCGGGAATGACGATAATAGTTTTGCCGAGTCCACCTCTATCGAACCTGCTGTCAGCGTCGTGCCGCTTCGGCCGAATGCCGCCGCAGAATGTCCCTGAGCCGCTGCGGCGTCACCGGCAGTTGCGTCACCGCGCCGGGAATGCCGATGGCCTGATCGATGGCGGAGGCGATCGCCGCGCCGACTCCGGTGATGCCGCTCTCGCCCGCGCCCTTGATGCCGAGGGGATTGCGCGGGCTCGGATGGTCCTCGCGCAACAGCACCTCGACCACCGGCGTCTCCCGAACCGTGGGCATGAGATAATCGGCGAACGTCACCGACAGCGGCTCACCGCTTTCGGAATAGACGAATTCCTCGAACAGCGCGCCACCCATGCCCTGGGCGAAGCCGCCCACGATCTGCCCTTCCACCAGCATTGGGTTGATCGCGCGGCCGATGTCGAACGCGGCAAGGTAGCGCTCGATCTTGACGCCGCCGGTCTCGCGATCGACGCGGACGACGGCGATGTGCACGCCATAGGGATAGACCTGGTGATCACTGCGGAACCAGCCGAGCGCGGACAGGCCCGGCTCGCGATCGCCGAGCGTCTTCGACGTCGGCGAAAGGCCGGCGGCGATCTGGCCGAGGCCGATCGACGTATCCGCGGCGGAATCCTTGCGCACGATCCGGCCGTCGACGATATCGAGCGAGTCGGCCGACGCCTGCAGCAGCTCGGACGCCACCTCGAGAGCCTTGGCGCGGACCTGCTGGGCCGCGATGTGAGTCGCGTTGCCGGTCATCACCGTGGCGCGCGAGGCGTGCGCGCCGATGCCGTACTCGATCCGGTCGGTGCGGCCGCGCACCACGCGCACGCGCTTGTAATCGACCCCGAGCGTGTCGGCGCAAATCTGGGCGATGACCGTTTCGAATCCCTGACCGATGCTGGAGCCTCCGGTCACGACCTCGATGGCGCCGGTGGGCTCGACCGTCACCTGCACGCCGTCGCGAGGGCCGAGGCCGCTCTTCTCGACGAACATGGCAAGGCCGACGCCGACCGCCTCGCCGTTCTCGCGCCGGCGCCGCGCGTCGGCCTGGAGCGCATCCCAGCCGACGTGAGCCAGCGATTTGTCGAGCAGCGCCGCGTAATCGCCCGAGTCGTAGTTGATCTCCTCTCCGAGCGCCTCCAGCGGCCGCGCGTAAGGCATTTCCCCTACGGTAACGGCGTTGCGCCGACGCACCTCGATCGAATCGATCCCGAGCTTCTCGGCGATCGCGTCGACCAACCGCTCGCGGATGAACGTCGTTTCGTAGCGGCCGGGGGCGCGGTAGGTGGCGGCGGGCGTCTTGTTGGTGAGGCGGACGCGGCCGACCGCGCGATACGCCGGCACGCGATAAGGCCCCGGCAGGATGCCGCAGATCATGTGCGGCACACGGATCGCGTGAGTCCGGAGATAGGCGCCCTGATCGTGGAAGAACTCGTCGTCGATGGCGAGGATGCATCCCTCGGCATCGACGGCGGCGCGGATCTTGTGGCGCTGCTGGCGCGAATGGTTGGCCGCCATCAGATGCTCGCGGCGGTCCTCGATCCATTTCACCGGCCGGCCCAGCCGCATCGCCGCGGCGCACACGAGCACGTCCTCGGGGTAGAGCTCGCCGCGGATTCCGAACCCGCCGCCGACGTGGGATTCGTAAAGCTGAACCGCAGAGAGGCTGCGGCCGAACATGCGGGCGAGCGCTTCCCGGTTCTTGTGCGGGACCTTTGCCGCGCCGTGCAGCTCCAGCACGTCGCGGGCGGCGTCGTAGAGGGCGATGGCGCCGCGGGTCTCCAGCGGCACGCCGGAATGGCGGCCGACGCTGAGATCGAGCTCGATCACCGTCCGGGCGGCGCGAAATGCCGCGTCGACGTCGCCATAGCCCTGGCGGACGATGGTCGCCTCGGTGGAACGCCCCGGCTCGAATTCGCCAGGCGGCGCGTCGGCATGGACCAGCACCGGCAATTCCCGGATGTCGATGTCGACGAGATCGGCGGCGTCCTCCGCCACATAGGCAGTTTCGGCGAACACGACGGCGACGGGCTCGCCGACGTAGCGGACGCGGCCTTTCGCGAGCACCGGCTGGCGAAACGGCTCGAGCGGCGGAATCCGCCCCTCGCGAAAGTCGATGGGCGGGACTTCGGGAATGTCATCGGCGGTCCAGACCGCGATCACGCCGGGGAGCGCGCGAGCGGCCGCGGCGTCGATCGTCACGATCTCGCCGTGGGCGAGCGTGGACCGGACCACCCGCATATGGACCTGATTCGGAAACGAGATGTCGTTGGCAAATCGTCCCTTCCCCGTCACCAGAGGCGGATCCTCGAGCCTCTGGACGGAGCGGCCGATGACGTTCTGTTTGACGGTCGCCATCATCGCCCCCTCATGCTTGCGGCGGCGGCACGCACCGCCTTGACGATGTTCGCATACCCGGTGCAGCGGCAGAGATTGGACGAGAGCGCATCGAGCAGATCGTCGTCGCCGATTTCGGGATCGCGTTCCAAGATACTCGCGGCCAGCATGAGAAACCCTGGCGTGCAGAAGCCGCATTGCAGGCCGTGATGCTCCATGAATGCGGTCTGGAGAGGATGCAGGCTGCCGTTCGCGGCCAGCCCCTCGACCGTGCGGATTTCCCTGCCGTCCGCCTGCACCGCGAACATCAGGCAGGAGCGCACCGGCTCGCCGTCGAGAATGACGGTGCAGGCGCCGCAAATTCCATGCTCGCAGCCGAGATGGGTTCCCGTCAGGCCGCAATCCTCGCGGATGACGTCGGCGAGAATCCGGCGGGCCTCCGTGCGCAGCGCATGGCGGCGGCCGTTGATCGTCAAGACGATGTCCATGTCGTCGGTCATGCCGCGGCGTGCTCCAAAGCGCGGCGCGTGACGGCGCGCGCCAGCTCGCGTCGGTAAACGGCGTCGGTCTGCGCGTCCTCGATCGGATCGATGGCCGCGGCGAGAGCCTCCGCCGCCTTGTCGAATGCGGCGCGTCCCGGCGTCTGCCCCGCGAGCGCGCGTTCGGCCTCGACGACGCGGCGGGGGCGGCTCTCGACTCCGCCGATCCCGACATGCGGAGCGGCGATGACGCCTTTCTCCACGCGATAGGCGACCACCGCCATCGCCATCGCGAAATCCCCGGCGCGCCGATTGAACTCGTAAAATCCGACGCGCGTGTCGGACGGCAGCAGCGGCAGCCGCGCCTCGACGAGGATTTCGTCGGATTCGAGGGCCGTTGCCATGACTCCCTTGAAGTAGTCCGCCGCCGCGATGCGCCGCATCCCGCGCGTGCTGCGCGCGATCAGCGCCGCATCCAGCGCGGCGGCGACGACGCACCATTCGGAAGCCGGATCGGCATGGGCGAGGCTGCCGCAGAACGTGCCGCGGGTGCGGATGGGATAATGGGCGATGTGACGGACGACAGTGGAGAGGAGAGAGCCCAGCGGTCCGGGCGCCGCCGATTTGTGGAAGGCGGCATGGCGCACCAGGGCGCCGATAACGAGCTCGTCGCCCTCGACCGCAAGCCGCCCGAGCTCGCGCACCCGATTGATGTCGACGAGATGCGCCGGCCGCGCCAGACGAAAGGCCATGGCCGGAACCAGGCTCTGGCCCCCGGCGAGAATGCGGCCGTCCTGCGGCGCGACCTCGGCCAGGACCGTCAGCGCCTCATCGAGGCTCTTGGGGACATGATAGGCAAACGATGCCGGCTTCACGCAAAGGTACTCCCCGAAGAATTTCTCTGGCGAAAGCTCTCGCCTCCGGCCGTTTCGACGACTGTATCAAAAATATGCAATTGTATACAAATTGAAACAGTGCGAGGTTTTCAAAAAAAATCGGCGGCACAATTCAGGAGGCATCGATGGCTCGCGTCGGACGACGAGTGAAGCGTTTTATCGTCTCCATTCTCGGAGCAACCGCGTTTCTGTGGGCCGGATCAGGAGCCCAAGCGGCGGGGTCGGCGGCCTTCTACCGGGGAAAAGCCGTCAACATCATCATCGGCTACAGCCCCGGCGGAGGATATGACGCCTACGCGCGCCTTCTCGGGCGCTTCATCGGCAAGCACATCCCGGGAAATCCGACGATCCTGCCGCAGAACATGCCGGGCGCCGGCAGCCTGAAGGCGACGATGTACATCTATGAGATCGCGCCGAAGGACGGAACGGTGTTCGGCACGGTCGGCAACACCGAGGCGCTCGCCCCCCTCCTCACGCCGAACGTCGCGAAATTCGATGCCACCAAGCTCACCTGGATCGGCAGCATTACGAGCGACGTGAGTTTATGCGTGTCGTGGCACACGTCGCCCATCAAGACATGGGCCGACATGCTGACCAAGACCTATACGGTGGGCGGGACCGGAGCGGGTTCCGATCCGGACGTGTATGCGTTGACGGTGAAAAACATCTTTGGCGCCAAGATCAATCTCGTCACGCCCTACCCGGGAACCACCGATATCAGCCTCGCGATGCAGCGTGGAGAGGTCGACGGCCTTTGCGGGTTTTCCTGGAGCACGATCAAGACGCAGCATGGCGATTGGCTGCCGAACAAGGACATCAATTTCCTGGTCCAGCAGGCCCTATCCAAATCGCCGGAACTCCCCGACGTGCCGCTGATCACCGAATTCGCCACGAACGACCAGCAGCTGCAAATGCTGAAGGTCATCATGGCCAGTCAAGCCATTTATCGTCCGTTCTTCGGCCCTCCCGGAATTCCCGACGATCGCAAGCAGGTGCTGCGAAAGGCTTTTGCCGACACCATGCAGGACGCCGGCTTTCTCGCCGAAGCGAAAAGAGCCAGGTTCGATGTCCATCCGATCATGGGAGATCGAATTGAGGTTTTGCTGAAAGGGATATATGCAACGCCGAAGGACATCGTCGAAAAGGCCGCGCGCGCGACCGGAAACTAAGGAGCGACAAAAATCGTGAAGGCATCGCCGACCCGGCGCCGCGAGCCGATCGCGGACGGCGACAGCGCGCGCAACGGCAAGTCGCGCAGCAGCTATGTGTACGAGAAGCTCTGCGATGCGATTTCGGAAGGGCGATTCGCGCCCGGCAAGCGCCTCGGCGAGGAGGAAATCGCAAAGCTGTTCGGCGTCAGCCGGACCCCGGTGTGCGAGGCGCTGCTCCGGCTGCAGGCGCGCGGCCTGCTGACCGTCGGCGTCGGGCGCAGCCTCGTCGTCGCCCAACTCGGCATGCAGCAGGTTCTCGAGCTGTATGCGATGCGCGAGATTCTCGAGGGTTCCGCCGCGCGCTTCGCGGCGCAGCATGCCGGCGCCGCCGACATCGCCCTGCTCCGCCGGCTGCACAAGGAGTTCATGGACGCCTGGAAACAGCCGGCACGGCTCGTTCCCTTAAATCGCCGGTTTCATCAGGCGATCTACGAAGCGGCCCACAACCGCTATCTCACGCAGGCGCTGAACGAGTTCCACGACGCCTTCGCGCTTCTTCACAGCAACACCTTTCGCATCCCCAACCGGCCGCGCGAAACCAACGAAGAGCACATCAAGATCATCGAAGCCATTGCGGAACGCGACCCCGATCGGGCGGAGCAGGCGGCGCGCGAGCACATCCGGCTGGCGCAGCAGACGCGATTCGAGCGAACGCCCGAATAGACGCGACGCGCGGGTAATCTCTTTCGGCCGCCGGGCGGAGACTTATTGCAGCATTCCGTGCGCGCCGAGAACGGCGCCGCCGATGGTGACGGCGCTCGCCAGCAGAAGCACCCAATGCGCGCGCTGCCCGCGCCGGAACGCCCCGTCGGGATCGCGCTCGGCGTGCCGCCGGAACCGCGCATGGAGAAAGAACGGCTCGGCGACGAAGAGCATGAACGTGAAGACGGCCCAGACGAGCACCATGGCGTCCATCCACCAGAACCCCGGATCGCGGAAGCGGTCCCAGGCGTCGAGGCGCCAGGTCATATAGAAGCCGCTGAGGCCGGCAAGCGTCACCGACACCCTGGCCTGCCGGGCAAAGCGCCCTTCGATCGCCTCGAACAGCGCCAGTCGCCGGGCCGGCTCGGCAAAGCGCCGGATCGCCGGCAGGATGACGGCCGTCACCATGGCGACGCCGCCGATCCAGTGGACGACGGCGAGAACGTGGATCGCCCGGGCGATCGTCAGGTCGTCCATGGAGCCCTCCCGGCTGCGACGAAGCGCATCAGCCATCCGCAAATGGCATCGACGGCGTATTGTCTCACGGAAAATAAGTATTATAAATACTTATTAAGCGAATGCCGGCCAGAGGTGACCATGAGCGGTGCCATACGACGCATGCAGATGACCGAGGAAATCGTCGAGCGCACGGGAATCGACGACGCGATGATCGAGCGGCTGGTCCGGCGCTTCTACGAGCGGGTGCGGGAGGACGCGCTTCTCGGGCCGATCTTCGCGGCGCGGGTCGCCGACTGGGAATCGCATCTCCAGCGCATGTTCGCGTTCTGGTCGTCGGTGGCGCTGATGACCGGGCACTACCACGGCCAGCCGATGATGGTTCACATGCCGCTCCCCGTCGACGCGCGCCATTTCGACCGTTGGCTGGCTCTGTTCGGGGAGACCGCCCGCGCGATCTGCCCGCCCGCGGCCGCCGATCACTTCCTCGAACGCGCCGCCCGGATCGCCGAAAGCCTCGAGCTCGGCGTCGCCAGCGGTCGCGGTGTGCTGCTCGGCAAGGGCCAGCGGTTGCTGCCGGAGGAGGAGCGCGAACGCGCTGCGGACGATGGCGGCCATTGAATTCGAGCAGGGCGCCATCCGGGTCGACGCCGCCATCGTCGGCGAGAATCTCGGCGTCGCGCCGGCGCTCGTGCCCGCCTGCATGCGCGACGGGACGATCACCAGCCTGTGCGAGCGCGGCGTCGATCGCGACGCCGGGCGCTACCGGCTGACGTTCTTTCGCGGCAACCGCCGCTTCCGCCTCATCATCGACGAGGGCGGAACCGTCGTCCGCCGCTCGACGATCGATTTCGGCGACCGCCCGCTCCCGGCGGCTTTGCGCCGACCCGGCGGCTAGAGCGGGCGCAGCGCAGGAGCCGGATTAAGCGGCTGAGCCCCGCCCCTCCGACGCTTCCGCCGCTGCCGGGAGATCATCCTGCCAACGTGCGGAGAACCCGGGCGTGAGGTATTGGCGAGTTTTTCCGAGCAGCGCAGCTAGGCCGCTATGCGGAGCGCTCGGATCGGGCGCTACCTGAAGACGACGGTTTTGCTTCCGTTGAGCAAAACGCGGCGCTCCGTGTGATATTGGACGGCACGGGCCAGCACCACCGATTCGATATCTCGCCCGACGCCGATCAGATCGTCCGGGGTACGGGCATGGTCTACCCTCTCCACCGCCTGCTCGATAATGGGCCCTTCATCGAGATCGGGGGTGACGTAATGCGCCGTCGCGCCGATGATTTTAACGCCGCGCGCATGCGCCTGATGGTAGGGCTTCGCGCCCTTGAAGCTCGGTAGAAACGAGTGGTGGATGTTGATGCAGCGTCCGGACAGCCGACGACAGGCATCGCTCGACAGAATCTGCATGTACCGCGCCAGCACCACCAGGTCGACATCGAGTTTGTCGATCAGGCCGAGCCATTGCCCTTCCTGCTCCGTCTTGCGCTGTGCGTCGACCGGTAGATGGTGGTAGGGAACGCCGCGCCACTCGACGATGTCCCGCATGTCGTCGTGGTTGGACACGACACCGACGATGTCGATCGGCAGCGTCCCAGTGCGATATCGGTGCAGAAGATCGTTCAAACAGTGTCCGAATTTGGAGACGGCGATCAGGACACGGTCCTTACGATCGGTATCGTGCAGATCCCAATCCATCTGGAACGCGTTGGCGATCGGCGCGAAAGCCGCCCGGAAACTTTCGGGACTGCCGATGCTGCCGTTGCCGCGAAAAACGATCCGCTGGAAAAATCGCGCGGAAACGGGATCCCCGAACTGCGCGGCTTCGACGATGAATGCGTCGTGGTTGGCCAGAAAGCCGGTAACGGCAGCAACGATGCCAGCGCGATCGGGGCAGGTGATCGTCAAGATATACATTTAAGTATACATTCGGACTCGGAAACGCAGTGCCTGGCGTCTCGGTTCAGTCGGTCTATCGTATCGAACCGATGGCGGTGCTGTCAGTCTAAAACGAACTTGTCTCCGAATGCCGTTCCACACCGCCTTCACGCCGCAAGCCAGCGCCACTCGGCCAATGCGGCAGAGCGGTTCATCTTGAAGTCGTCGCGGTTGGTGAGGTCACGGTCGAGGTTGAAGTGGTTGTGGATCGAGACGTGAACAGAGGCGAACTTCTGCAGGGTCTTGATGTCCCTGAACCGTGCCATCGCCCCTTCCCTTCTTCGGAACGGCTGGTGCGAATTCTCGGCTCGATTGTTGAGCCAGCGGCCGCACTCCTGATGGGCCCCATTGACCGCCATTCGGGACGTCATCGGGGAATACAACTTCAGCAGTCAATTCCCCCAGCAATCCCCATCATAGCTTGGCATCTCCAGCGAACAGCCCAGTCAACGCCAAAGGAAAGGGCCGCAAGCGCGACCCTTTCCCATACTCGTCAGAATGAGGCGGATTAGTAGTCCATCCCGCCCATGCCACCCATCCCGCCCATGCCACCGCCGGGCATGCCCGCAGACGCATCTCTCTTTTCGGGCTTCTCCGCTACCATCGCCTCAGTGGTAATAAGCAAGCCAGCGACCGAAGCTGCGTTCTGAAGTGCCATGCGCATGACCTTGGTCGGGTCGATGATGCCGGCCTTCACCAGGTCCTCGAACTCACCCGTCTGGGCGTTGTAGCCGTAGGTGTCGCTCTTCTGCTCGAGGAGCTTGCCTGCGATCACGGCGCCGTCGGCGCCGGCGTTCTCGGCGATCTGACGACACGGTCCCTGGAGGATACGACGAATGATGTCGATGCCGACCTTCTGTTCGCCGTTGGCACTCTTCAGCCCGGTCAACGCTCGAATCGAATAGAGCAACGCAACGCCGCCGCCCGGAACGATGCCTTCCTCGACCGCGGCGCGGGTCGCATGAAGCGCGTCATCGACGCGATCCTTGCGTTCCTTCACCTCGACCTCGGAGCCTCCGCCAACCTTGATCACAGCAACGCCGCCGGCGAGCTTCGCCAGCCGTTCCTGCAACTTCTCGCGATCGTAGTCCGAGGTGGTCTCCTCGACCTGCGTGCGGATCTGGTTGCAACGGGCGGTGATGTCCGCCTTCTTGCCGGCGCCGTCGACGATCGTGGTGTTTTCCTTGTCGATCGAAATGCGCTTGGCCTTGCCCAGCATGTTGAGCGTGACCGTCTCGAGCTTAATGCCGAGGTCTTCGCTGATGACCTGACCGCCGGTCAGGGTCGCGATGTCCTCGAGCATCGCCTTGCGGCGATCGCCGAAGCCCGGCGCCTTCACCGCCGCGACCTTGAGGCCGCCACGGAGCTTGTTGACGACCAGGGTCGCCAACGCCTCACCTTCGATGTCCTCGGCGACGATCAGCAGCGGCTTGCCCGACTGCACCACGGCTTCGAGCAGCGGCAGCATCGGCTGCAGGCTCGAAAGCTTCTTCTCATGGATCAGGATGACCGGATCCTCGAGCTCGCAGACCATCTTGTCGACGTTGGTAATGAAGTAAGGTGACGCATAGCCGCGGTCGAACTGCATGCCCTCGACCACATCCATCTCGGTCTCGAGGCCCTTACCCTCCTCGACCGTGATCACGCCTTC
>Ga0070714_100001179_pt1 | contig 18812 bp, 20 predicted proteins | sample LARL83metaG_FD_65450 | JGI IMG/M metagenome (GOLD analysis project Ga0070714, IMG submission 65450) | Corn, switchgrass and miscanthus rhizosphere microbial communities from Kellogg Biological Station, Michigan, USA - LAR L8-3 metaG | ecosystem: Host-associated > Plants > Roots > Rhizosphere ... | reverse complement strand
AGTCGCCCACGTTGTCGCCCACGTTGTCGGCGATCACCGCCGGGTTGCGCGGGTCGTCCTCCGGAATGCCGGCCTCGACCTTGCCGACCAAGTCGGCGCCCACGTCGGCGCCCTTGGTGAAGATGCCGCCGCCGAGACGGGCGAAGATGGAGATCAGCGAACTGCCGAACGCGAAGCCGACCAGCGCATGCAGCGCCGCTTCGCCGGTGATGCCCATGTGGTTGAGCAGCAGCCAGTAGCCGGCGACGCCCAGCAGCGCCAGGCCGACCACCAGCATGCCGGTGATCGCGCCGCCGCGGAACGCCACGTCCATCGCCTTGCTCAAGCCGCCGCGGGCCGCCTCGGCGGTGCGCACGTTGGCGCGCACCGACACGTTCATGCCGATGTAACCAGCCGCACCCGACAGCACCGCGCCGAGCAAGAAACCTATCGCGGTAGGCCAGCTCAGGAAGAATCCGATCAACAGCAGCAACACCAGGCCGACCATGCCGATGGTGGTGTATTGCCGGTTGAGGTAAGCGCGCGCGCCTTCCTGGATAGCCGCCGCGATTTCCTGCATCCGCTCGTTGCCGGGCGACTGTGCCAGGATCCAGCGCGCGGAAAACGCGCCGTATAAAACCGCCACCACCGCACACGCCAGAACGATCCACCAGCCATACTGCTGCAGCATCGGAGCCTCCCCATGGGTTGTAAGTGGCCGTCCGGATTGGGCGGTCCCCGGGAGTATAGGCAGACGATGACGCACAGGCTGTTGTGCGGCGCAGCGCATGCAGCGGCGCGTTTCACCCAAAGAAAAAGGGCCATGCGCGAAGGCATGGCCCTTGATCATTCGCGCTGCTGCAGCTCAGTGCAACGCCACGTCCAGGATGATCCCGGTGGCGATCGCGACCAGCAGGTAGTCGTTGTCCGCGCGCACCCAGTGATAGCCGCGCGGTGGCGGGCGCAGGCGGTAATAGCCGTAGTTGCGCACCACGTAGGTCGGGCCGTAATAACGATGGCCGCGCTCCCAGCGATGCGGGTGACCGTAGTAGCGCGGACCACCGTAATAACGCGGACCACCGTAATAGCGCGGGCCGCGATGGTCATAGCCGTAGCGGCGATGATCGTCACCGTGCCAGCGACGATCGCCGCCATGGCGGCGGTGATCGTCGTGGCCGCGGTCGTGCCCGTGACGGCCACGGTCATGGTCATGGTCGCCGCGGCCGTGGTCCGGGGCGGCCAGCGCGAAGCTGCCGCTGGTAAGCAAGGCAGCGGCAATGAGCAGGCGGCTGATGAGTTTCATCATGGTCTCCTCCGTGGTCGTCGCGGCCGCAACGGCACGGCCATCGACTTCGGATGGACGGATCGTAGGAACGTGCGGCTGAACGGAAGGCGGACGAGCGCCGCCTCGTTCAAGCGAGGCTCAGCGACCGCGCACTGCTTCACATGGTTGATGTCTAGCGCTGGAAGCCGGCCAGCTTTTTCGCGACCGCGGCATTCTTCAGCTGCACGTAGCGCGGCAGGCCGTCCTTTCCGTACGGCGGCGGCGCCTCGCCGTGGATCAGCGGCGACAGGTAGCGGCGGGCGGCGGCGGTGATGCCGAAGCCATCGCGCGTGATGAAATGCTTCGGCATCTTCTTTTCGCGGTTGGCGATCTTCGCCAGCGGAGCCGGCTCGATCTTCCAGCGGTAAGGCGCGTCGGATGTGCGCACGATCACCGGCATCACCGCGTTCATGCCGGCCAGCGCGTAGCCGACCGCGGCCTTGCCCACGGCATACGCCTGTTCGGCGTCGACCTTCGATGCGGCGTGCCGTGCCGAGCGTTGCAGATAATCCGGTAGTGCCCAGTGGTATTTGTAGCCGAGCTTTTCCTTCACCAAGGCCGCCAGCACCGGTGCGACGCCGCCGAGCTGCGCGTGGCCGAACGCGTCGCGCGTGCCTGCTTCGGCGAGGAACTGGCCGGCCGCGTTGCGCACGCCCTCGGACGCGACCACGGTGCACCAGCCCACGCGCTCGACGGTGGCTTTCACCTTGGACAGGAACGCCGTTTCGTCGAACGGGTTCTCGGGAAACAGGATGATGTGCGGCGGCGCGTCGGCGCCCTCGCCGGCGAGACCGGCGGCGGCGGCGATCCAGCCGGCATGGCGGCCCATCACCTCGAGGATGAATACCTTGGTCGAGGTCTCGGCCATCGAGGCCACGTCGAGGCTCGCTTCCAGCGTGGAGATCGCGGTGTATTTGGCGACCGAGCCGAAACCGGGGCAGCAGTCGGTGACAGCGAGGTCGTTGTCCACAGTCTTCGGCACGCCGATGCAGCGGATGTCGTAGTTCATCGCCTTGCCCAGCTGCGAGATCTTCAGCGCGGTGTCGGCCGAATCGTTGCCGCCGTTGTAGAGGAACCAGCGGATGTCGTGGGCGCGGAACACCTCGATCAGCCGCTCGTATTCGGCGCGGTTGTCCTCCAGCGATTTCAGCTTGTAGCGGCACGAGCCGAACGCGCCGCCGGGGGTGTGGCGCAGTGCGGCGACGGCTGCGGCGGTTTCCTTCGAGGTGTCGATCAGCTCTTCGCGCAGTGCGCCGAGGATGCCGTTGCGCGCGGCGTAAACCTTCACGCCCTTGCCGCGGGCGGCTTCGATCACGCCGGCGGCGGTGGCGTTGATCACCGCGGTGACGCCGCCGGACTGGGCATACAGCAGGTTGCCGGTGGCGGTTGATGGGCGACGGTTCGGGCTCATGGAGGTTCCTCTCGGAGAACGGGTGCGGGGCTCGTGGTCGGCGGCAAACCTTTTGGCAACAAATACTTGCCGCGAACCTTGGCATGCCGCCGTTTGACGGCACCCGGCGCAGCCGCTAATTTGACAGCCAATTTCTGGGAATCCGGCGGGCTGCTGCAGTGTGCGGCAGCCCGCCGAACTTGTGGAGCATTATGCGACTCGTCCTACTTGGTGCACCCGGTTCGGGCAAAGGTACGCAGGCTGCGCGGCTGAAGGCTGAATTCGCGGTGCCGCACATCTCCACCGGCGACATGCTGCGCGCCGCGGTCGCCGCGGGTACGCCGATGGGACTGAAGGCCAAGGCCGTCATGGATGCCGGCCAGCTGGTTTCGGACGACATCCTGCTTGGCATGCTGGAAGACCGCCTGACCCAGGACGACGCCAAAGCCGGCTTCATCCTCGACGGCTACCCGCGCAACCTGGCCCAGGCCGATGCGCTCGACCAGCTGCTGGCGAAGATCGGCCAGCCGCTGGATGCGGTGGTGAAGCTCAAGGTGCCCAGCGAAGTGATCATCGGCCGCTGCGAGATCCGCTTCGCGGCTGAAGGTCGCGCCGACGACAACCCCGACACCGTGCGCAAGCGGCTCGCGATCTACGCCGAGCAGACCGCCCCGGTGGCCGATTTCTATGCCCGGCGCGGCAAGTTGCAGGTAGTCGATGGCGTCGGTGAACTGGGCGAAGTCACCGCTCGGGTCAAGCAGGCGCTGCAGAACGAATCGGCAGCGGCAAACGGCTGAGCACGCCCGTTCCGCGGAGCGGCTTCAAGGGATCGCCTCACCAATGCGCCTGCACATCCTCGGCATCTGCGGCACCTTCATGGGCGGGGTCGCCGCTTTGGCATGCGAACTCGGCCACGCGGTGGAAGGTTCCGACGCCAACGTCTATCCGCCGATGAGCGATCAGCTCGAAGCGCTCGGCATCACCTTGATGAGCGGATACACGGCCGAACATCTGCAACCCGGCCCGGCGCACGAGCGTCCTGATCTGGTGGTCGTCGGCAACGCGATGACCCGCGGCAACCCGGCCGTCGAATACATGCTGGATCAGGGTCTGCGCTACATCTCCGGGCCGCAGTGGCTGGGTGAGGCCGTGCTTTCCGGCCGCAGCGTGCTGGCCGTCGCCGGCACCCACGGCAAGACCACCACCAGCAGCCTGCTCGCGCACCTGCTCGACAGCGCGGGCATGAAGCCGGGATTCCTGATCGGCGGCGTGCCGGGAAATTTCGGTGCTTCCGCGCGGCTGGGCCAGGGCGGGCCGTTTGTGATCGAGGCGGACGAATACGACACCGCCTTCTTCGACAAGCGCTCGAAGTTCGTGCACTACCGCCCGCGCATCGCGATCCTCAACAACCTCGAATACGACCACGCGGACATCTTCCCCGACGTGGCCGCGATCCAGCGCCAGTTCCATCACCTGGTGCGCACCGTGCCGGGCAATGGCCGGCTGATCGTCAATGCCCATGACGAGCGCCTCGCCGAGGTGCTGGCAATGGGCTGCTGGACGCCGGTGGAAACCTTCGGCATCGGTTGCGGCCACTGGCAGGCCCGCCTGATCGACGCGGATGGCTCGGCGTTCACCGTGCATCGCGGCGCCGAGCGGATCGGCGACGTGCACTGGCCGCTGCTCGGCAACCACAGCGTGATGAACGCGCTGGCCGCGCTGGCCGCTGCAACCGCCGCCGGCGCCGATCCGGTGGCGCTGCTGCCGGCATTCGCCAGCTTCGAAAGCGTCAAGCGGCGCATGGAGCTGGTGGGTGAGGTGAACGGCGTGCGCGTCTACGACGATTTCGCCCACCACCCGACGGCCATCGCAACCACCCTGGCCGGACTGCGCGCGAAAGTGGGCGCGGCGCGCATCCTGGTAGCTCTGGAACCGCGTTCCAATTCGATGCGCCAGGGTGCGCACGCCGACGCGCTGGCGCCGTCGCTGGCCGACGCCGACGCGGTGGTGTTCCTGCACCGCCCGGCGTTGCCGTGGGACGCGCATCGGGTCACCGACGCGCTCGGCGGGCGCGGCAGCACCGTACCGGACGTGGACGTCCTGATCGCCACGCTGCGCGCTCTCGCGCAGCCCGGTGACCAGGTGGTGTTCATGTCCAACGGCGGTTTCGAGAACGCACCGCGCCGCTTCGTCGAAGCCTTGCGCACGCACGGCTGAGTGCAAAACCGTCGCGCGCCGCACGCGGCATCAGCTGGCGACGCGGTGAACGCCGGCCCGATCGAAGGCTGCGTGGCGCGGAGCGCGTTGGGTACACTCAAGCGATGGTCACCCAGTCGCCGCTGATCGAGATGCCGCTGTTCCCGCTGTCTTCCGTGCTGTTTCCGGGCGGGCAGCTGCAGTTGCGGATCTTCGAGCCGCGCTATCTGGACCTGGTGCGTGAATGCACCCGCCAGGGCACCGGTTTCGGCGTGTGCCTGATCCTGGAAGGGCACGAAGCGGGCGCGCCGGCCGTGCCGGCCGCGGTCGGTACGATTGCGCGGATCAACGATTTCCATCGCGACGAGGATGGCCTGCTCGGCATCGTCGCCGTCGGCGACCAGCGCTTTCGGGTGGCGCGCAGCCGTGTCCGCGCCGATGGCCAGCTGCGCGGTGAAGTCGAGGTATGGCCGGCGGAGCCCGAGCCGCCGGTTCCGGTGGAGTTCGCCCTGCTGCAGAGCATTCTCCAACGGCTGATCGACACCATGGCGCCGCACTGGCGACTGGCGCCGCCGAGCGCGTACGACAACGCCAGCTGGCTGGGCATGCGGCTGGCCGAACTGCTGCCGCTGGATCCGACCGAACAGCAGCACATGCTGGAGTTGAGCGAGCCGCTGCAGCGGCTGGCGGAGCTGCGCGATATCCTGCCGCGCTTCCAGAAGGCCTGAGTCGCCGATCCCGACACTGGCCGAACTTCCCGATCTCCCTGCAACGGAACCGACTCCATGGGCACACTGGCCGGCAAGACCTTGTTCATCACCGGCGCCTCGCGCGGCATCGGCCTGGCGATCGCGCTGCGTGCGGCCCGCGATGGCGCCAACATCGTCATCGCGGCCAAAAGCGGCGTGCCGAATCCGAAGCTGCCCGGCACCATCCACACCGCCGCTGCGGCCGTCGAGGCCGCCGGCGGCAAGGCGCTGGCGCTGCAGGTGGACATCCGTGAAGAGGATCAGGTGCGCGCAGCCGCCGCGCGGGCGGCCGAACATTTCGGCGGCATCGACATCGTGGTCAACAACGCCAGCGCGATCTGGCTTGCCGGCACGGCCGATACGCCGATGAAGCGTTTCGACCTGATGCACCAGGTCAACACCCGTGGCACCTTCCTGGTGACGCAAAGCTGCCTGCCGTACCTCCGTCAGGCGGCCAATCCGCATGTGCTGATGCTGTCGCCACCGCCGAACCTCGAACCGAAATGGTTTGCGCCGCATACCGCCTATACGATCGCCAAGTACGGCATGAGCCTTTGCGTACTGGGCATGAGCGCGGAATTCGCCCCGCTTGGCATCGCGGTGAACGCGTTGTGGCCGCGCACGGTGATCGCCACGGCCGCGATCGGCATGATCGACGGCGTCAAGGGCGAGCACTGCCGCAAGCCCGAGATCGTGGCCGATGCCGCCCACGCCATCCTGACCCGGCCGGCGCGCGGGTACACCGGCCATTTCGCCATCGACGAGGCGGTGCTGCGCGAGGCCGGCGTCAGCGATTTCGGTCCGTACGCGGTACAGCCGGGCATGCCGTTGCTGCCGGATCTGTTCCTGGATTGACGGCGCCGATCGCGGGAGCGGCCTTGTAGGCCGGGGCTCACGGCGACACACGGTAGGCGCTTACGCTTCAGGGCGACAAGCCCGGCGCTGCACAAAGGTGGCGCCGGCCGCCACTTCCGCACGTTCACGCAATCGTCGCGAACGCGGAGTATCGTGTGCTCCGCTTCACGTTCCTTGGCAGGCTGAATGCAAGATCCGGCCTGGAGGTATCGGGTTCATCGCCTGCCCAAGGCGGTCTCGTCCCGAACCGCATGGGCAGTACAGGGGGATGGTCATGACCGGTGAACAGGCGTCCAGGCGCTGCGTCGTCTGGTTCGGAAAACCGACCGCCGAGGAGTGCGCCTCGCTGGCGCAGGCGGGTTGGCTTACGCGGATCGGCGACGTGGCGATGCGCGATGGCGTAGGCAAGCGCCGCGACGACGTGGTGGTGGCGCTCGCCGACCTGCGGCGCAGCGATCTGGGTACGGTGCAGTCCATGGGCCATCTGATGGACGAGCATCCGTGGCTGCCCTGGCTCGCCGTGGTGTTGCAGGAAACCTCGGCCGATACGCCGGAAGTGGAACGGATCCTGCGCGCCAGCGCGGACTTCTTCACCGCGCCGGTGGACATGAAGCGGCTGCTCGACACGCTCACGAAGATCGGCCGCGGCTGGTCGCCGGCTGCCGACAGGGCGGATGTTCCGGGGATCGTGGGCGCGATCAGTCCGGTGATGCGGTCGACCATGGTCAATTTGCGCAAGTACGCGCCGGTGGAACTGCCGGTGCTGATCACCGGCGAAACCGGCAGCGGCAAGGAAGTGGCCGCGCGCGCTTTGCATGGCTTGTCGAAACGATGCGGGCGTCCCTTCGTGGCGATCAATTGCGGCGCGTTGCCGCTGAATCTGGTGCAGTCCGAATTGTTCGGGCATGAGCGCGGTGCCTTTACTGGCGCGAACGCGCGGCGCGTCGGCCACTTCGAGGCTGCCGACGGCGGTACGGTGTTCCTCGACGAGGTCGGTGACCTGCCGCTCGATGCGCAAACCAGCCTGCTGCGCCTGTTGCAGGAAGGCACCTTGCTGCGGGTGGGCTCCAGCCAGCCGATCAAGCCCGATGTCCGCGTGCTCGCCGCCACCCATGTCGATCTGGAGCTCGCGGTGGCGCAAGGACGTTTCCGCCAGGATCTCTACTACCGCCTCAACGTCCTGCGCCTGCACATGCCGGCGCTGCGCGAACGCATGGGCGATGCCGAACTGCTGGCGCAGCATTTCCTCGATGCTTTCCGCTTGCGCCACAAGGGCCGCGCCCGCGCGTTCAGCAGCGGCGCGTTGCAGGCCGTGCGCGATTTCGCCTGGCCGGGCAATGTGCGCGAACTGCTCAACCGGGTGCAGCGCGCCGCCGTCGTCGCCGAAGGCTCGTTGATCAGCGTGGCGGACCTCGACCTGAAAAACATCCGCTCGGCCACGGGACGCTCCAACCTCGATCTGACCCGCGTATCGGCCGAACGCGAAGCGATCCTCCGCTGCCTGCACGAGAGCCGCTTCAACATCAGCGAATGCAGCCGGCGGCTCAACGTATCGCGGGTCACCATGTACCGGCTCTGCAGGAAGCATCACATCGCGCTGGACGAATTGCGCGACGGCGGCCTGTCCGGCAGCACGCCGCGTTCGCCTGCAGGTAGGGGCGAGCGTGCGGCGAGTCAGAACATGTAGGGAACCTTGAAGGTGAGGCTGTAGTCCGGCGCGTCGGGGCTGAGGCCCACGCCCAGCAGGGTAACCAGGGTGGTATGCGCGCTCAGCGCATAGGTCACGCCGAGGTTGAACGTGCCGGCGTTGGCGTCGCTTCCGATCACCTTGGCCCAAGGCTGCTTGCCGCTGCGCAGCGAGGCTTTCGCGCTGAGCCGGTCGCTGAAGGAAAGGCTGAGGCTGGTGCGCTCGTTGAAGGCGAACGCCACGCCGGCTCCGAAGTAGTAGGAGTTGCCCAGCTTCACCTCGCCGGGAGTACGCGTCTGCGGGTCGGTATCGATGTCGCCGAAGCGCCGCGGGAACGAATGGATATAACCGAGGTTGGCGAACACGATCGCCGGGTCCATCGTCTTTACCGCCGACACGCCGATGTTCGCCTGCCACAAGCCATTGCCGGTCGGCTGCTTCTGCGGCACGGCGAAACGGATGAACTTGTCGTCGCCGCGCTCCAGCACCTTCCAGTCGATGCCGTAGGGCGCGCGGCCGGTGGGCGCGGTGACGGCCAGCGTCAGCACGGTATCCGGCCGGGACGTGGTCTCGGCAAACAGCTTGTAGTTCGCGCTCAGGCTGGCGTCGCCGATGCCGTTGCCGCGGGTCTGCTCTTCCGCGATCGCGGCGGCGGAGCCGCCCGCGCCACCTTTCAGGTACGCCGTCTGCCGGGCGAGGTACGGCACGTCGAGGTTGAGCGTGAGCCGTGGGCTCACGCCGTAGCGTGCGGCGAAATTGTAGGTGAGCGAATCGGACTTCACGTTCTCGATGGCGATGTTGCCGAGAAAGATCGCATCGAGTGCGAGGAAGCCGTTGAGGGTGAGCTGCTTGCGATCGTAGCGGCTGTAGCTGAGGCTGTTTTCGAGGGTAAGCTTGCGATCGAACACGGCATGTTCCTGCAGCAGCGCGTCCTGCATGCTGCGCGTGGGCGCCTGATCCCTGGCCTTTTCGGCATCGGCCATGCTGCCGGCCTGGCTGGCTTCGCTGCCGGGCGTGTTGCCGTTGTCCGGCGCGGCGGCCGCTGTGGCAAGCGCCGGCAAGCTGCCGGGCGCGGCCTTGCCGGCCAGGCGCGCCTGCAACGCCTGCACCTGCATGTCCAGTTCGCGCAGCCGGCGCACCTCCTGCGCGTAGCTGTTCTTCAGCGTCTGCAACTGCTGGACGAGTGCGTTGACTTGTTGCTGGTCGGCGCCCGCGGTGTCCTGTGCAATGGCCGTGGGCGCGGCAAGCAGGAGCGCGGAAGCGATCGCGCCGGCGAGCATGGTCTGCTGCGTTTTCATGTCCTTTCCCCTGAGCTGAAGCAACGGACAGACGTCCGCCTAATGCATGCCGATGCCCTGCATCTGGTTGATGGCCTGAGCGACGTCCTGTGTGAGGCGGCTGTTCATCGCCACCGTCTGGCGAACCAGTTCGATCTCCATGCGGTTGTTGATCAGCTGGTTGTCGGCGGTGAGCTGCACGCTCTGGCCGATGCTGCCGTCACGGATCCACTGCCGGACCGAGCCCTGGCCGTCGATGCTGAGCAGCAGGCTGGCATTGCTGCCGTCGAAGCTCGCCACGGCACGGCTGCCGCCGTTGATGGCGGAGACAGTGCCGCTCGGCGCACCCGTGCCGCTGCCGGCAGGGGCATGGTCGCCATCGCTGACGGTGAGCCGGGTGACGTTGCTGGCGAGATTGCCGTCGCCCGCCACCTGCACGCTCTGCACCATGCCGCCGACGTTGGCCAGGCCTGCGGCGTCGACGCTGCGAGTGGATGGCGTGCTTCCGGTGGGAGGCGGCAAGGGCGCGTCCGCACGGGTGATGCTGACGATCGGCTCGAAGCTGATCTGCGGCTTCGCCTTGTCGCGGGTGAAGTCCATGTTCAACGCCAGCGTGCCTTGCAGGACCTGCCCGCTGCTGGTCTGCCAGGTCGAGATCATCTTCACGCCGAACCAGGCCACCGCGTTGTCGCCCACGGTGTAGCGGCCGCGCATGCCGCCCATTTCCGCATCGCTGATCTCTTCCAGCCTGCTGGCGGCCGGTGCGGTGGCGGCCAGCGATGGCGAGGCCCAGTGGCCGAGCGCCAGCGCAGCGGAACCCAGCAGGTAGAGACGGGTGTGCTTCATGGCCGCAGTCCTAGAAGAGGTCGGCATGGGTGAAACCGAAATCGAGCAGTTCGGCGTCGGTGATCGAGCCCTGACGGGCGAACAGCGCACGCGCACTGGCGTGATCGGCGGGTTGCAGCAGGGCGGTGTGGCGATCGAAATCGTTGCCGATCACCACGAACACGGCCCGCGACGGCCAGGCCTTGACGAAGTCGGCCAGCGGGATGCTGCGGTTGCCGAGGATCGGATCGGCAAGCTCCACGATGTCCGCATGCACCTGCTTGAGCACCACGAAGTGGCGAAAGCCGCGAACGTCCATCAGCACCAGGCCCGGCACATGCAGGCTGCGCAGGCGTGCCTCGTTGATGCGGTAGCCGCGGCCGCGCATGCCCAGCGCCGTGACGTAGCGCTTGATGTCCAGCAGCGAGAACCCACGCTGCCGGACCAGTTCGGTGTCGGCCACGCCCATCATGCCCTGGATCACCGTGGTCTCGTCCACGTCGAGGTGATAGGCGTAGCGAAGAATGGTGGCGAGCGCTGCCGCGCCGCAGCTGTAATCGGTGTGCTGGCGCACGATGTTCCGGTAGCGCCCTTCCTGCATGCTCTCGACGTGGCTGACGTAAAGGCCGCCGTTGGGCAGCACGCCGCCGAAGCGCACCTCGCCGGCGCGTGCGGTCGGGCCTGCCAGGCCGAGCGAAAGAAGTGCGATCAAGATCGTTGGATGGCGCATGCCGGTCTCTCCGGGGAAGGCCCCCGGCCCGCAGGGGACGGGCCGGGGGTTCCACAGGTATCCGGCGTCAATGCCACCGGATTACCGCCCACATCGGTCGCCGAGGCGACCCCTTGTACTGCCGGGTTGCGCTTATTCGCCGCCGCCCGTGCCACCGCCGGTGCCCGGCTGCGCGACGGCCATCGCCAGACTGTTCGCCTGCTGGTTGCCGCTGCCCGACGAGACGTTGATGCCGATGTTGCCCGACGCGTTCTGGAACGCATTGCCGCTCAGGCTGGCGGTGTTGGTCGCATCCACCACCACCCAGCGCGTGGTGGTCACGGTGCCGCTGAGGTTGGCGTAGAGGTCGTTCGCCGAGAGTTCGACGAAGCCCAGTCCGCCGGACTCGGTGCCGCGCGTGGTGCCGCTCTCGCTGCCGCTGCTGTGGCTGCCGGTATCGAAGGCGAAGCCGCCCACGCCCGGCCGGTTCGGGTTCTGCACCGCGCCCTGCGCTTCGCTGTCGAAGTCGATGTGGCCGGTCTGGTTGCCGCTCGGGTGGGTGTCGCCGTTCCAGCTATCCGGATACAGGTTGCTGGCCTGATACGCCATGCCCGTGCTGTCGGAGGAGGAGTTGCCCGAGTAGCTTCCCGACGTGTGCCCTGCGTAGCCGCCGACGCCCAGGCCGAGCGAATAGCCCTGCACGGCGCCGCTCATCGAGACGTCGACCGTGTCGTTGTACTGCTGCACGTAGCCGGCGTTGCTGACCGAGTTGTGCGCCGACGCCTGGTCGGACGACACGGTGGACTGCGCGAAGCTGGTGGTGGCCACAGAGGCGGCCATCGCGTTCTTCTGCTGGTTGTTGTTGCCCGAGGTGACGTTCACGCCAAGGTTGCCGGAGGCGTTCTGGAACGCGTTGTCGCTGACTGTGGCGCTGTTGGTGACGCCGGCGTTGGCGGTGTCGTTGAACACACCTTGCTGGTTCACGAACACTTCGCCGTCGGCCATGCCGAAGGCGAAGCTGGCGTCGGCGGACGACAGGGCCGCAGCGTTGTCCTGCTGGTTGTTGTCGCCGGAGCCGATGTTCACGCCGATGTTGCCCGACGCGCCGCCGGCGACATTGCCGGAAGCCGAAGCGCTATTGGTGAGGTTGGTGTTGTCGCCTTCGTTGGCGACGCTGGATTGCTTGTTGTCGACGATCGCGATCGCGGCGGCGTTGATGTCGATGTTGCCATGCACGCGCGGGTCGCCCTTCAGCGAGACGTCCGTGCTCAGTTCGACGCTCTTGTCGATCCTCACCTTGGAACTGCCGGAACGGGAATCGTGCCGATCGCCGCCGTTATGCGCGTACGCGGTAGCGGTGCTGAACAACGTGGCGACCGCCATGGCCAACAGTGTTTTCTTGAAAGTGGCGTTCATGATGTCCTCTCTTTTCGTGCGTGGTGCATTCACCGCGGTGGCGACGACACGGACAGCAGCAGCTGATTTCCGGTGGCGTTGCCTGACCCCGCGGCCTGATTGAGTTGCATCACACCCTGATACCCCTGCATGGCCGACGCTTCGACCGCCGCAGTGCGCGGGCCGTCGCCGGATGAAGAGGTAATCGGGGGGCGTTGCTCCCCTGCCGACGCTGAAACGGCGGATGACAGGGAACCGTCCGTCGTTTCGCGTATTCCTTGTGCAGCCAGTTCTCCGGCTACGGCGTTGAGCTGCAGGTTGCCGCTGCCGCTGGCCTGGTTGATCGCGGCCAGTCCGCTGGCTTGCGTATAGGCCGCGCCGCCGATGCTGGCGCTGGCCGCATAAGGCCGGTCGAACCGGTTGTCCTGCTGCGTCTGCCGGCTCTGCACCGTGGCGCTGCCACCGCTGGCGAACGCACGCAGGTTGGCCTGCTGGTTGAGATCGCCCGCCGCCATGTTCACGCTGCTGGCGCCACTGCTGCCGCGCATCGCGTTGCCGTCGATGCGACTGCTGGCGAGGTAGCCGAGCATCTTCGCGTAATCGTCGTCGGCGGCCCGGCTCGCGCCGAAGGGAAGCGCCAGCATCGAGGCGAGGAGCGCGCTCAGGCGTGCATGACGTGGCGACATGGCGCTCAATGCCCGGCGGGACCGGAAGCGGTGAGCCCGGGCAACTGGGACAGCGCGCCCTGCACCTGATTACCGATGCCGCCCGTGGCTCGGCCGAGGCTGCCCATCGGCGCGGCGATCACAGTGCTGAAGCCGTTGCTGGTGCCATGGCTGGCACCCGTACCGCCGAGGCTGCCGCCGAGCGCGCTGCCGATGATCCGTTCGACGGTCGTGCCGTGTCCGGTGCGCACACCACCGGACGCATCGGCATTCAGATCGGCGTAGTCGTCATCGGAAAGTTCGCCGGTATTGAGCGCGCGATCCAGCTCGTGGCGCGGCGACGGATTCACGATCAGCGCCATGCCCGGTGGCGCTTCGCGGTAGGCAGGGCGTGCCGAGACATTGCGCAGCACCACGATCTCGCCGTGCTGAACCTGCACGGCCTTGTGGGCATCGGCGGCGATCGCGGGCACGCAAAGCAGCATGCCGAGCGCCAGCGTCGCACCGACGGCGATCTCGCGAAGCGCCGCATGTCCTTCTGCGTGATGCATGGTTTCCCCCGCTGGCTGGTCCGTGCATGGACAAGGCAAACCGTGTGCCAAGAGGCGGAATCGAGCTGTGCCAACGGCCGACGCCATGCGGCGGGTTTCGGAAGCGGTGCGTGACTGTGGCGAGGTTTACAGTTTCAGCGCGCTCGACCGCGCTCGGAATGCCGTCCGGCCGCGCTGGCGGCCGCATGTAACACCGCTGATACACCCGGCGTCCTGGTTTACAGGCGGCGGCGATGCGGACTCGTGCAAAGCCGTCCTGCAGCCCTTACGATGGCATTCCCCTACGTAGTTCGAAGCTTTTCCCCGACCTGCCGGTTCCGACGCCCCGACTGCCTCACGGATTTCCCATGCACGTGCACGACGCCCTGACCGACCTCGGCAAACGTTACTGGCTGCCGGTGTACAAGCCACGGGAGCTCGTGCTCGACCACGGCAAGGGCGCCCGCGTGTGGGATACGGAGGGCCGCGATTACGTGGATTTCGGCGCGGGAATCGCCGTGAACGCGCTCGGCCATCAGGATCCGGATCTGCTCGATGCGTTGACCGCGCAGGCGAAAAAACTGTGGCACGCCAGCAACGTCTTCTACACCGAACCACCGTTGCGGCTGGCCGAAGAACTGGTCACGGCTTCGCGCTTCGCCCAGCGGGTGTTCCTGTGCAACTCCGGCGCCGAGGCCAACGAGGCGGCGATCAAGCTGGTGCGCAAATGGGCGGCATCGAAAGGGCGCGGGCCGGAACAACGCACCATTGTCACGTTCAAGGGCTCGTTTCACGGCCGCACGCTGGCCACGGTCACCGCCACGGCGCAGCCGAAATACCAGGAAGGCTACGAGCCGCTGCCGACAGGTTTCCGCTATCTCGATTTCAACGACGCGGCCGCGCTGGATACGGCCTTCGCCGCAGGCGACATCGCGGCAGTGATGCTCGAGCCGGTGCAGGGCGAAGGCGGTGTATTGCCGGCGGCGCCGGGCTTCCTGCAGCGCGTGCGCGAGCTCTGCGATCGGCACGACGCCCTGCTGGTGCTGGATGAAATCCAGTGCGGCATGGGCCGTACCGGAACGCTGTTCGCACACACCCACGAGCACGTCACGCCCGACATCGTGACGCTCGCCAAGGCACTCGGCTGTGGGTTTCCGATCGGCGCGATGCTGGCCGGCCCCAAGGTGTCGGAGGTGATGCAGTACGGCGCGCATGGCACCACCTTCGGCGGCAATCCGATGGCCGCCGCAGTCGCGCGCGTCGCGCTGGCCAAGCTCGCTTCGCCCGCCGTGCTGATGAACGTGGAACGCCAGGCGAACGATCTGCGCGCCGGACTGGACCGGATCAATCACGCGTTGAACGTGTTCGCCGAGGTCCGTGGACGCGGCTTGATGATCGGCGCCGTGCTGGCCGAGGCGCACGCGGGCAAGGCCGGCGCGATTCTCGATCACGCCGCGGCGCATGGCCTGCTGCTGCTGCAGGCCGGGCCGGACGTGTTGCGCTTCGTGCCGCCGCTGACCATCACCGATGAAGAACTGGCCGAAGGCCTCTCGCGGCTGCATGCGGCATTGAGCGATTTCGCGGCAGGTTGAGCCGGCTTGCCGGCCGCCGTCGATCAGGAGCATCCCGATGAAATACCTGCACAGCATGGTGCGAGTGCGCGACCTCGACGCTTCGTTGCGTTTCTACTGCGAAGGTCTCGGCTTGCGCGAGGCGCGGCGCAAGGAGGTTCCCGAGGGCAAGTACACGCTGGTGTTCCTGTCCGCGCCGGACAGCCCTGAAGCCGAGCTCGAGCTGACGTACAACTGGGGCTCGCAGGAAGACTACGGCTCGGCGCGCAACTTCGGCCATCTGGCGTTTCGCGTCGACGACATCTACGCAACCTGCGAGCGCTTGCAGGCGATGGGCTGCACCATCCACCGACCGCCGCGCGACGGCCACATGGCTTTCGTGCGCTCGCCCGACCTGATCTCGATCGAGTTGCTGCAGGACGGCCATCTGCCGCCCCGCGAACCGTGGGTATCGATGCCGAACACCGGCAGCTGGTGAGTCAGGCGCGTGCGTCGCGCAGCGCGCCGCGGGCGGCTTCAAGGGTGTCGGCGATGTCCTTGTCGCTGTGCGCGCTGGACATGAAGCCGGCTTCGAACGCGGATGGCGCCAGGTACACGCCGCGCTTCAGCATGCCGTGGAAGAAGCGGTTGAACAGCGCGACGTCGGCAGCGGTCGCCTGCGCGTAGCTGGTCACCTTCTTTTCGCCGCTGAAGAACAGGCCGAACATGCCGCCCACGCGATGGGTGGTGAACGGAATGCCCTCGCCATCGGCAACCGACTGGAAACCATCGGTGAGCAGGCGCGTGCGCGCAGCGAGCCGGTCATGGAAGCCCGGTGCCTGCACCAGCTCCAGCATCGCCAGGCCTGCGGCCATCGCCACCGGATTGCCGCTGAGCGTGCCGGCCTGATAAATCGGACCGCTCGGCGCGATCTGTTCCATCAGATCGCGCCGCCCGCCATAGGCGCCGACCGGCATGCCGCCGCCGATGATCTTGCCGAACGTGGTCAGGTCCGGCACCACGCCGTAGTGCGCCTGCGCGCCGCCGAGCGCGACGCGGAAGCCGGTCATCACCTCGTCGAAGATCAACAGGGCGCCATGCTGCGTGCACAGCTCGCGCAACCCCTGCAGGTAACCCTCCACCGGCGGGATGCAATTCATGTTGCCGGCGACCGGCTCGATGATCAGGCCGGCGATGTCGTGGCCTTGTTCGGCGAACAGGGCCTTCGCCGCATCGAGGTCGTTGTACGGCAGCGTCAACGTGAGATCCGCATTCGCCTTGGGTACGCCAGGCGAGGTGGGCACGCCGAAGGTCAACGCGCCGGAGCCGGCCTTGACCAGGAAACTGTCGCCATGACCGTGATAGCAGCCCTCGAATTTCACGATCCTCGCGCGCCCGGTGGCGCCTCGCGCGAGGCGGATCGCCGACATCGTGGCCTCGGTGCCGGAGTTCACCATGCGCACCATTTCCACCGACGGAATCAGCTGGACGATGGTCTCGGCCATGGTCACTTCGGCCGCGCAAGGCGTGCCGAACGACAAGCCGTCCTTCACGGCGCGCTCCACCGCTTCGCGCACTGCGGCGTGGTTGTGGCCGACGATCATCGGTCCCCATGAGCCGACGTAGTCGATGTAGCGCTTGCCCTCGACATCCCACAGATAGGCGCCGTCCGCGCGCGCGGTGAAGAACGGCTCGCCACCGACCGAGCGGAACGCACGCACCGGAGAGTTCACGCCACCGGGCATCAATGGCAGGGCGCGCTGGAAAAGGTCGTGGTTGGTCATCGCGGGGATTCTCGATCGAGGGGAAACAGGCCGGCAAAACGTTGCGCCGCTGCGCGTACATCGGAGGCGCCGAAGACTGCCGAAACCGTCGCGAGAAAATCCGCGCCGGCTTCCAGCAGCAAGGTGCCATTGTCCGGGGTGATGCCGCCGATCGCCACTCGCGGTACGCCGAGCGCGGCGCTTTGCCTCAGCAGTTCGATCGATGCCCTGGGTGCCAGCGGCTTGGTCGGCGAGGGGAAAAACGCGCCGAACGAGACATAGCTCGCGCCTGCGCGAGCCGCTGCTTCTGCCAATGTCAGCGAATCGCGGCAGGCCACGCCGATGATCGCGCCGCTGCCGAGCTCGCTGCGGACAGCGCCGAGGTCGTTTTCCGTCGCGCCCAGGTGAACGCCGTCCGCACCGACGAGTTTTGCCAGCGCGATGTCATCATCGATGATCAACGGCACGCCATGCTGGTGGCAGAGGTTCCTGAGAGCCGTCGCTTCGGCGCGGCGGCGGACCTGATCAGTGCCGGGATCGCGGTATTGCAGCAGCCGCACGCCGCCGGCCAGCGCCTGGGAGACAACTTCAAGCAGATCCTCGCGGGGCCCGTCCGTCAACGCGTAAAGGCCATGTCCTGGCCATGGTGCAAACCTGTTCAATTCGGTACCTCATGCTTGCAGATGTGTGATCGGCGGAATCGCCGTGCTTTCGCATCGCCGGGCGAGTTGCGAGAATGTGCCATTCCATGACGATCCAAAGAAGTCCGACCATGAGCCAGAGTTCTACCGAAGCCGTTGTCTTGCGCAAATGGATGTGCGTTGTTTGCGGCTATATCTATGATGAAGCCACGGGCGTTCCCGAAGAAGGGATTGCGCCAGGCACGCGCTGGGAGGACGTGCCCGACACCTGGACCTGCCCGGATTGCGGCACCACCAAGGATGACTTCGAGATGATCGAACTCGACTGAGGCCGAGCTCGCCTGCAAACCGCCCGATCTCGCCATCGCATTGGCCGGGCCGTCTGCTTTGATGCTACTGCGCGTGACAGTCGCGCGTTGGCGGAGAAGCAATCATGCAGAGGTTCATACCTTTCGAGGACGACTGGGATGCATTGGCAAGCCTGCAACCCGAGGACCTGATCCCCTATCGCATCGGAATGCTGAACGATGCCGGCAAGGGCGCTCAGCGCACCGATCCGACATCGCCTTCGATCTTCAGCTCGTCGCCAACCTCGGCTCCGATGCGCCGCGCCGTTCCGGCTGACAGTTCGAGCACGTAGCGCGCGGGCGCGTTGCTGGGGTAGAGCGGGCAAGGATCGGCCTTGCACGGTGGGACGTTCAGCTGCATCGAAACCAGCCGGCGATCCGTGCCGAAATAGAGGATGTCGAGCGGGATGAGCGTGTTCTTCATCCAGAACGCCCGCGGCTCGCTGGAGGGAAATACGAACAGCATGCTGTGATCGGAGCCCAGCGCGGTACGGAACATCAGCCCGCGCTCGCGGCTCGGCTCGTCGGTGGCCAGTTCCATCGAGAACTTCTGCCCATGGAGTACAACAGCTGTTGCCTTGTGCTTGGCGGCTGCGCAGCCTGCCAGCAGCATGAACACCGGTACAAGCCATCGCGTCATTAGAGAATCCCCATGTGGTGGTGGAAAGTGTAGGGCTCCGTGACATCTTTTCCGAAGAAATATCGTCGCGCCCTCTTCACACAGCGTCGATGCGGCGCTATGATTCTCGCCCCTTCGAGGAGACGCCCTCTCGCGAAGGTTTTCACGTCAAATGCCGCTGAAAAATTTCTCAGCGAAGGTGTTGACGGTCCTGAAAAGCGATGTAGAATGGGCGGCTCACCTAGGACGAAACGTCTTGGGGCGGTACCGGGAAAGCCGGTACCAAGCGACGATCTTTGACAGTGTGCGCA
>Ga0070714_100001178_pt1 | contig 18815 bp, 11 predicted proteins | sample LARL83metaG_FD_65450 | JGI IMG/M metagenome (GOLD analysis project Ga0070714, IMG submission 65450) | Corn, switchgrass and miscanthus rhizosphere microbial communities from Kellogg Biological Station, Michigan, USA - LAR L8-3 metaG | ecosystem: Host-associated > Plants > Roots > Rhizosphere ... | reverse complement strand
GAAGTTTGCGGCGGGACGCCGCAAACCACACGCCGGAGGCGTGTGCTCCCCATTTCCAACTGCATCGTTCCGCTTAGGAGATGGATGAGCACCGGATCCGATTAGGGAAGCCTCATCCGTCCGTCGGCTGTGACGGCGTGGACAATATCAATTGATAGAACGCCAAGTCCAACCACCGCCCGAATTTAAAACCCGCCTGCCGAACGGTGCCGCAAAAAGTAAAACCCAACGACTCGTGAAGCCGGATGCTGACCGAGTTGCTGGCATCAATGCCGCCGACCAGAATGTGATAATCCTGCCGCTGCGCTGCCGCGATGATTTCCTGGAGCAAACGTTTGCCGACGCGCTGCCCGCGGAAGCGCGCGTCCACGTAAACGGAATGCTCCACGGAATACTTGTAAGCCGGCCAGGCCCGAAACGTGCCGTAGCTCCCGAATCCCATCAACTCCCCGGCATCGTTCTCGATGCCAATGACGGGATAATTACCCTTCGCCTTGGCGCTGAACCAGCCAGCCATCATTTCCGCAGTGCGCGGTTTGTAATCGTAAAGCGCGGTGGAATTGGCAATGGCTTCGTTGAAGATCGCTAAAATCGCATCGGCGTGGCGCCGCGGTTCACATTGGACGACTCGCATCATATGGTTGAATGGCCTTGGGTTCGAGGAGATGTCTTATCGGCGCTTCGTCACCCCTTGGTGAGCATCGAACGACTCAATGCCGAGGATGGCCAGGCAGGTTGTCTCGACATTCGCGACGCCAACCTTTTTGCCCATAGCGTCATAATCAGTAATCCAGCCACCGGAATCATCCTGGAGCGCCAGCAGTTTGGCCATTAAAGCGGGCGGAGGCTGTGCCGGCGGCGACAAGCGGCTACCGGCGAGCAACGCCAGCCCAAGTTTATAAGTCGAATAGCGTCCATCGTGCCGGGCGGAGGCGTCAAGAAAACCGTTGCCGTCCCACATCCGGATGGCGGCTTCCCAGTGTTTTCTGGCGGACAATTGCTCTCCCCGATGCTCTTCCACGATGCAAGCCAGCAACAAAAGATCCGCATAGCCTTCCCATCCCTCGAGAATGCGGCCGGGTTCAATTTCGGTGCGAATGGTTTTCCCCCCGGCTTGCCGGACGTCGATCAGTTGCGATTCACGAAACGGCCAGGCATTGTCGGCTTCGCCGAAGATCAGTCCCATGCGCCCGGAACCGTAGGGAGCGCTCTGGTGAATTCCGGCGGTGATCCTCGCGGCTATTTTCGGGCGGCTGGCGTTCAGCACTTTCGCCGCAAGGTAATTGTCGTGATACAGCCAGTAAACCTTCGCTCCGCGATATTCCGGCAACAGATTCAGCTCCGGATCAAAAAGACTCGCTAAAAACGCCCGCCCCTTTCCGGCGGCATCAGAGGGGGATGAAACCGACTGTCCGCTCGACTTGAAAATGAACGAGGCCGCGACCAGGATGAGAAGGCCCCCCCAGAAATCCGCGGCTTTGGTGGTTTTCGTGACCATAGTCTTCCTTCGCGGATACTTTTAATGCCGCTTATCTCGTGTGTCGAGAATGGAGTGCCAGGAACGGCTTTGCCGTTGATAATGCCCCCGCCTTTTCCCCTCCGCTCCCTCTGCTTGCTCCTGTTAAATTTCTTATCCCACCGGCACATTTCAAAACACCATCGGCGCGCCTTCGTCCAGGATCTTCACGCAATTCGTCAGCTTTTCTTTCTCGGCGATTTCCAGCAGCCAGCGCGGCGGTTCGTCCATTTCCTCAAACGACAACTTAAACGTCCCGTAATGCATCGGCACAAAATGTTTCGAGCGCAAATCCTTGAACGCCTTCATCGCCTGGTCCGGTCCCATGTGCACTTTGCGAAACGTTTCCGGATGATACGCCCCGATGGGCAGCAACGCGATTTCCGGCGCGATGCGGCGGCCGATCTCCTTGAAACCATGGAAGTAGGCGCTGTCGCCCGCGTGATAAATGCACCGGCCCTGGTGTTCCAGGACGAATCCGCCGTAGCCGCGGTGCTGGTCGCGCAAGGTGCGCGCGCCCCAATGCTTGCTCGGCGTGAACGTCACTTTCCAATTGTTGTTGGAAAAACTCTCCCACCAATCCAGCTCGATGATGCGTTCGAAGCCCAGGTTCAGCGCCAGGTCGCCCACCCCCCAAGGCATGATGCCGATTTTCGGATGCGGCAGACGCCGCAGGGTCGGCTTATGGAAATGATCGAAGTGCGCGTGCGTGAGCAGGACGAGGTCGATCGGCGGGAGATCCTGGATTTTCAGGCCGGATCGTTTGATGCGTTTGAGCAGGAACAACCAGTTCGCAAAATTCGGATCGATCAGCACGTTGAGATCGGTGAATTGAATGAGGAACGACGCATGGCCAATCCATGTGATCGCGACCTCGCCAGTTTTCAATGAGGGAAAGATCGGCCGTCGATGCTGTCCGGTGCGGCGGGTCAGCAGGGTTTTCCAGACCATCTCGTGAAAAAAGGTGCGCGGGTTGAAATGTTTGGCGGGCGTCAGGTCCTTGAACGATTTGGGTAACGGCTGGCGTGCTGGTCGCGGCGGTCTTGGCATAAATTCCTCGTTAATGTGCTCTCAAATAAATCATGTCTTGGTCCCGAATGTCGGCAACGCAGATTGCCAGCCTGCCCCGCCGACGCGCATTCTCAGAGTGGCGTTCCGTTCCCGTTACCCTCGCAAGATTACTCATACCGCGCATTGAATAAAAATCAAATTGCCCCGTCTTAAATGGTGGGGGCTCAAAAGCCCCGAAAAACCTGAAAACGAAAGGTACTTATGAAAAAACTGATTTTAGGTCTGGCAGTAATGGCCCTGGCAGCCGTGGGCGTTTCAACGGCCCGGGCCGGAGTGAATATCTCGATCGGCGTCCCAGCGCCGGTGTTTGGCTACGGATACGCTGCGCCGGTTTATCCGGCTCCGGTCTACGTAACGCCGCCGCCGGTCGTGTATGCGCAACCGGTGCCTCCGCCGGTCGTGGTGTATTCCGTGCCGCGCTACTGTCGCCCGGTGCCGCGCGTTTATTGTGCGCCGGTTCCCGTCGTGCGATTCGGTTTTGGTTTTGGTTGTCGGCCTTATTATCGCCACGGATGTTGGTAAAGGTCTGGAGGGACCGAGGAAAACCCGCCGGCCCGCGCCGGCGGGTTTTTCTATTTACGCCCCTCCCCTTCGCGTCCTTACCGCCCTTCGCGTGAGGCGCTCTGTGAAATCGAATTGCCTCACGCCAAGGACGCTAAGGTCGCTAAGGAATAGGATTTGAATTTTCCACCCGTCCAAACTACTCCCAAAAAGGTGAATGAAATGCAGGCAGGAAATCCGCGAATTGTTTCCTCCCCTTCGCGTCCTTTGCGCCCTTTGCGTGAGGCTTCCCCAGCGGCCAAGACGCCGCTTTTTCATTTTCATTTTCCACGGGAAGTTGCACGTTGGGAAGGTGAGCAAATTGCGAAAGCAACTGGATCGGTTTCTTTCCAAGCGCCCCAAGCTTGGTAAAGGCGTCTACATCGCACGCGGCGCGGCCGTGCTCGGCGACGTGACCATCGGCGACTGTTCGAGCGTGTGGTATAACGCCGTCGTCCGCGGCGATATCAATCGCATCGTCATCGGCCATCATACCAACGTCCAGGACAACGCGGTGCTGCACCTGGCGGATGATTTTCCCTGCATTCTCGGAAACTATGTTACCATCGGGCACTCGGCCATCGTCCATGCGTGTACCGTGGGCGATGAAGCCCTGGTCGGCATGGGCGCCGTGATCCTCGACGGCGCCGTCATTGGCCGGCAGAGCATCATCGGCGCGAAAGCGCTGGTGACGCAGGGGACGAAAATCCCGCCGGGATCGCTGGTGCTCGGCGCCCCGGCGAAAGTGGTCCGCGCGCTGACGCGGGAAGAGCGGGCGGGTGTCAAAGCGTGGGCGCAAAAATACGTCGAGAACGCCGCCTATTGTTTGAAAAACCAATCCCGGCTGTCGGTCATCGGATATGAGAAAACGTCAAAAGCGCGTCCTCGTGGCGCTGGGCTGGTATGATTACCGGCTGCACCGGGGCATCGAACGCTACGCGCTGGAGCACGGATGGAACCTCTCGGCCAATCTGGCGCGCGAAAAAATAATCCCCTGGGGCTGGGAGGGCGACGGCATCCTGGCCTGGCTCGGCGCGGGCGATGATCTGGCGGAATTTGTGCAGCGCACCGCGCGGCCGACGGTCGACTTCAGTTTTCGGCGGCCCTATCTGCGTTTTCCCCGCGTGCTGGAGGACCACGGCCATGCGGCGGAACTGGTGGCCGAACATTTTCTTTCGCGCGGCCTCAGCCATTTCCTTTTTTACAGCGAGTCGGACAACTGGTCGTACGAGGAGCGCGGGGAAGGTTTCGTCAACGCGCTGAAGCGGAAAGGCCACGAGTGCACCTGGCTGCGGTGGCACAAATCTCCGGTGTTCCGCACCGACAACGAGCAATGGCGGCAGCGGCGCGCCTGGCTGGCCGCGCACATCAAACAAACACGCCTGCCCGTCGGAATTTTTGCTGCAAACGACGAGCACGCATTGCATGTGCTGGAAGCCTGCGAAGGAGCGAACATTCAAGTGCCCGAACAAGTGGCCATCGTCGGCGCGGAAGATTACCTGCTCGCGCCGGACGCCATGCACACGCCGATCTCCAGCGTGGACACGAACCTGGAAACTTTGGGTTACCGCGGCGCGGCGTTGCTCGACGAGATGATGAACGGAAAAAAGCCGGCGCGGGAGCCAATCCGCGTGCCCGCGCTCGGCGTGATTATCCGCAAGAGCAGCGACTTGCTCGCGGTGAATCACAAGGGAGTGGCCAACAGCCTGCGTTTCATCTGGGAGCATTGCCACGAAATGATCGGCGTCGAGGACCTGGTCGGCGCGGCCGCAATGTCGCGGCGCGGATTGCACAAGGCCTTCATGGAGCACCTGGGCCGCACGCCCGGGCAGGAGCTTCAACGCGTCCGCGTGGAACGCGCCAAGCGCTTGTTGCGCGAATCCGCCTACAAACTGGAAGTGCTCTCGAACATGTGCGGCTACCAGAGCGCGAACAGCTTTTGCATCGCCTTCAAACAGGCCACCGGCATGTCCCCCAAACAATATCGCGACCAGGCCAAGACGCCGGCAGACACCAAGTAGAGCGTTGCTGATAGAACGTACGTTCAATGTTCATCTAGAATAGTTTCCGGCATAATAATCCTAATTTGAAATTCCCACTGAGCAAACCGGATGGGACAATCATTCCAGCCGGATGCTCCTGCCGGGCCAGGTGTGCGAGTCGTAAAAGCATTTCAATACATAACTGAATCCGGGTCAACCAGCGTTGTAAACTCCCTATGTTGCAACTGTCGCGCAGATACTTTGAGAGCCTGCGGCGATCTTTCGCCTGCGCCAATGACATACATGCGATTAAATCCAACCCCTGAAAACAAATCATCACCCCTGCAACCATGAACACCAAACTTGATTCTTCGCTCCCCGGGCAGAAGTTCCTCCTGGCTCTCCTCGTCACCGCGCTGGTCGGTTCCCTTCTGGAAGCCGTTCCGCAAGCCCAGGCGGCGGACATCACCTGGAGCGGCGGCGGGCAGGATCGGTTTTGGAAAACACCCGCCAATTGGGTGGGCGGCGTCGCCCCCAACCCCGGCGATGCCCTGTTTTTTGGCGGCACCGTCCACACGTCCACGACCAATAATTTCGTCGCCGATACGGCTTTCAATGGGTTCACCTTCAACAGTCCGGCTGGATTTTTCGTCCTCGCGGGCAATGAAATCTCGCTGGCCGGAAACCTCACCGACAACCAGGTGGTGACACCGCAAATAATCAGCCTCCCTCTATTGTTGAGCACCACGCCGACCGTGAGCATCGTGCGCAACGGCGTTTTGACTCTCAATGGAGTGATTTCGGGCGCCAACGGCCTTTCGGTTTCGGGCGGCGGCACGATGAATCTCAACGGCGCCAATCCGTTCACGGGCAATCTGACCGTCAATAATTCCAGCACGGTAGTCGTGGGCGCCGATACCAACCTCGGAGCGGGCAGCCTGGTTTTGGACAACGGCACGCTCTCCGGAACCACCAGCTTCACGTTGAACGCCGGTCGAGGCGTCGCGGTGGGCCCGGGCTGGGGCGGCATCAACGTGCCAACGGGACTCACCCTGAGCTACGGCGGCATCATCAGCGATAATGGCGCCCCGGGCGGTCTAACCAAAACCGGTTACGGCACACTTTCTCTTTCCGGCGCGAACACTTACAGCGGCCCAACCACCAATGCCATCGGCAGCTTGGTTTTGAATTTCAACCAGACCGGCGCTCCGGTCGGCGGCATCATCAATTCCAGTTCCTCCCTCGAACTGGGCGGCGGCAATGCCGGCGGCGGCGTGGAAAACGAAGCTCGGCTGGTCATGTCCGGCGGTGCGGCGGCGGATGTTCAAAATTTCAGCGCCGCCTTCTCCGCCTTCGGCGGCTCGGTCATCGTGGCCACCAACCGCGCGGGCGGCACGGTCAATCTGGGACTTGGCGCCTTGGGCCACAGCCCGGGCGGCACCATCGCCTTCGTCACCCCGCAGGCATCCGGCGGCGGCCACTTGACGACTACCTCGCCCAACGTCAACAGCATCCTGGGCGGTTACGCGCTGATTAGCGGCGATGCCAACGCCGCATCGACCTTTACCGACTCCGGCCACACGCTGACCACCGGCACCAATTTTGCCGCGGTGGACGGCAGCGGCAACGTGGTTAATTTCACCGGCTTTTCCAACGTGACCGCCAGCGGCACCGTGGCCAGCCAGGTCGCCGGAAGCTCGGACCCCACCATAGCCATTAACGACACGGCCGGCGCAACCGTGGTCAACATCGCGACCGACAACGCCGGGACCACCAACGACATCAACGCCATCAAGTGGACGACGGCTTCCGGAGGATTTGACGGTATTTCCATTGGCGCCGGCAACACGCTGCGCCTGGGCCAGTTTGGCGGCATTATCCGAAACGGAGCCAGCACCGGCAACGCGGTGTACATCGGCGGCCCGAATAGCGCGGCGCAAACCGGCAGTGGCACGACGGGCAACGGCAACATCGGCACGCTTACCGCGGGCGGCCCCACGGTCAACACGCCGGGAGAAATTGTGATCGTGGCCAATAACGCCAGCGAAACCAGCGGCACGACAATTCTGGAACCCTTGATCGCCGATAACGGCACCGGCGCGGTGACGGTGGTCAAGATGGGGCCCGGCAGCATCAAGCTGGACGGCCACAATACATTTTCGGGCGGGTTGTATCTGCTGCAAGGCCGCGTGCAATTCGCCGGTTCGGAAATCGGCAACGCCAATCCGGATGGTGGCGGTTCGGGGCCGATTTACGTCCTCCCGGGCGCTTATTTGTTTCCCAGCGGCATCGGTACGGGGGCGATCATCACCAATGCCATGTTCGTGGCGGGCGCAGGCGATGCTCATGAGCCCTTGGGCGCTTTCCGCGGTGGCACCTATTCCGGCGTGGTGACACTCATCGGGGATGCGAGCTTTGGCGGCAACGCCATTTTTAACGGTCCAATTGTCGGGCCCTACACTGTCACACTCGGTTCGGCAGCGACGGTCAACGGCGGCGCAAACTTGAACAGCTCGGCGGACAACTGGACCGGCGATACCATTATGACCGCCCGGAACAACAGCGGCGCGAACACCATCACCTGCGGCGACAACAATGTCATTCCTAACGGCTTCGGTTACGGCAACGTGAGCTTGGTCGGCTTCGCTGTCGGAACGATCACCTGGAATCTGAATGGCTTCAACCAGACGGTGAACGGTTTGTCCAGCACCGGCACCGGCACGAGCATTTTCATTGAAAACACGACCGGCACCGCCACGCTCACCATCGGTAACAATGATCAATCCGGCACCTTCGGCGGCGTGCTCGAGGATGCGGGCGGCCCGTTGGCTCTGACGAAAATTGGCGGCGGTGTCGAAACTTTGAGCGGCGCGAATTCCTATACCGGCCCCACTACCGTCAACGGCGGCACGCTGGCCGTCAGCGGCTCCGGTTCAATTTCCAGCAGCACGAGTATCGCGGTCAACACCGGCGCAACGCTGGATATCACCGGCGCGGCCACCTTCTCAACCGGCAGTCCCCTTCAACTCAATGGCGGCACGCTCGTGGGAAATGGTTCGGTCGGCGCCTTGGGGATGACCAACGGAGCGCTGACCCTCGATCTCAACCCCGCTACCGTAAATGTGACGGCCACCAGCCTGGCCCTCGGCGGCAGTTCCAACGTGGTGAACATTTCCTCCGTGAACGGCGTCCCGGGCTACCCGACCACCTTCCCGATTATTCAATATTCCGGTGCTCTGGCGGGCGGAATGAATTTTGTCATCGGCGCCACTCCCAATGCCAGTACGGGCGGATTTATTTCCAACGACGTCACCCACAGCCGCATCGTGCTCGTGCTCACCAACGGCCCTGCGCTGGTGACCTGGGTCGGCGGCGACTCCGTCAATCCGACATTCTGGGACACGGCCACCACCAACTGGCTCTCTTTCAAAGGCACCGCCAACGAAGCCCCGGCGGCCTTCCAAACCGCTGACCCCGTCATTTTTGACGACACCGGTTCCACCACCCAAATCGATTTGACCACCGTCCTCCAACCGGGCTTCGTGACCGTCAACAACACGGCGCTCAATTACACCTTCACGGGCGCCGGCGCCCTGACCGGCACTGCGAGCCTGGCCAAAAACGGCTCCGGCACATTGACGCTGCTGAACACCGGCGGCGATAACTATAAAGGCGGCGTGACGGTAAGCGCGGGCACGGTTGTGTTCGGCGCGGACAATGCGATTACCGGCGGTTTGAGTGTTTCCAGCGGCGCGACGGTGCAAGTGGGTCTCAATGCCGGCGCGGGCACCTTGCCCGGCGGCAACGTGACCGACCAGGGCAGCCTTATCTTTAATCGCGGCGCGAACCTGGCGGTGTCCGGCGGCATTTCCGGTGCGGGTACCATCACCAAGCAGGACAATAATATCCTGACCTTGAGCGGCAACAACAGCGCCTTGACCGGCCCCATCAACGCCCTGGCTGGCACGTTGCAGGCCGGCAGCGGCAACGCCCTGGGCACCAGCGCGACCACCATCAGCGGCGGCGCGACACTGGACGTCAACGGCCAGGCCCTCAACACGACGGCGCTCGTGACGGTTTCCGGCGCGGGTGTGAATAACCTGGGCGCCATCATCAATTCCGGTGCCTCCAGCCAGAACGCCTTGGGCTCGGTGACCCTCGCGGGCAACACCACCTTCGGCGGCACCAATCGTTGGGATATCCGCGGCGGCCCCGCCCAACTGGCCACTTCGCCGGCCGGCAGCCCGTATACCTTGACCAAGGTCGGCCCCAACTTCATCGGCCTCGTCGGTTTGACGGTGGATTCCGCGTTGGGGAACATCGATATTCAGCAGGGCACGCTCGACTATGAAGGCTCCACGTCCGGATTGGGTGATCCAAACAGCACGCTCACGGTCGAGAACGGGGCGACGTTCGAAATGTTCGCTTCCACCATTGCCTTGTCCAAAAAAATCGTCCTCAACGGCACCGGAACGAACGACACGCTCCTGTGCGGCAGCGGCACGGCCAATAATCTGTCCGGGCCGGTGACATTGAATGGCCCGTGCGTTTTCGACGCCACTTCCGGGACTCAGTTGGCTTTTGGCAATTCGCTCTCCGGCAGCGGGAGCGTCGTTAAGATCGGCACGGGCACCAACACGATCCCTGGCGGCATTGTCGCCAATTACACCGGCAACACCACCGTCAGCAATGGAACGCTGGAGGTCGATGGCACGCTGTCCAGCGCCACGCTCGTCACCGCGGGAGCCAACCTGATCGGCTCGGGCGCCGTCAGTGGAAACGTGACCGTCTGGGGCGGCACCATTTCCCCCGGAGCCGGATCGCAAGCCACTTTCACGGTGGGCAATCTCACCTTGAGCAACGCCACCGCCGTCTTCGAGTTGACGGCCACACCTTCCGGCGGCAACGATCTGCTGGCGGCAGGCACCCTCACCTTGAACGGCACGAACACGCTTCAGATTGTGCCGGTATCGTTCATGAACATCGGCGATACCTACACGTTGATCACTTATACCGGCGCGACCCTGCCTTCCAGCGCGACGAATCAATTCCGCATCCAGCCTCCCAGCGGCTTCTTCAGTTTCGCCGTCGTTGATCCGAGCACGACACCGGGTTCGATCCAAATCAAGGTGCTCAGCGCCGTGGGCAATGATCTCTGGACCGGCGCCACCTCATCCACCTGGGACACCACCACCACCAACTGGACGCGCAACGGCAGCCCGGTCAATTTCAATGACGGCGACGTGGTCACGTTTGACGATTCTTCCTCCGTGACCACCGTGAATATCTCCGGCACACGAACCAATTCCGGCATCACCGAGCAAGCCTTTGCCAAAACCTACACCTTCAGCGGCACGGGCAGTCTCGCCGGCCCGGGCGGATTGGACGCGCAAGGCACCTTGCTGACGATTGCCAATTCGGGCACCAACACCTTCACCGGCCCGATTTCAATCAATAACGGCGAGCTGCAAGTGGGCAACGGTGGCACGGCTGGCAATCTCGGCTCGGGCGTCATCACCAATAACAGCGCCCTCGTTTTCAACCGGAGCGATAGCGCCCTGGTGGTTCCCAATGTCATTCGCGGCATCGGTGCGTTGACCAATGCCGGTCCGGGGACCGTCACCTTGAGCGGCGCCAGCTCCTTTGTCGGCGGATCCACCATTCTCCGGGGAACCTTGCGCGTGCTCAACAGCGGCGCCTTGGGCACTACTGCCAGCACCCTGGTCGTAAGTAACGGCGCGACCTTGGACCTCACCAACAACGTGAATCTCGGCAGTAAATCGATCACCGCTTCCGGCGCCGGCGTCGGCGGCAACGGCGCCATCGTCAACAGCGGCGGCAATAGCGGCTTCGTCGCCGCAAACTTCGCCCAATTGACCATCACCACCAATATTGTTATTGGCGGCTCGGGACGGTTGGATTTCCGCGCCAGCAGCGCCTCCGCGGCGGATGCCAGCCTGGGCACCACCGGCGGCGGGCCGTCCTTGATCAAAGTGGGGACCAACACACTGCAAATGGCGGGCGTGCAGATCGATTCGACGTTGGGCGACATTCTGGTCGGCGGCGGCACTCTTGGCTTCCAGTGGCAGATGCCCTCTCTGGGCGACCCCACCCGCACCTTGAGCGTTTCCAACGCGGCATCCATCGCCTTCTTCGACATGTCTAACGCGGTGAGCAAGGTTCTCATCCTGAGCGACGGCGCCTCGGTCCTGGCGCCGCACGGAACCAACGCCAATGAATTCGACGGCCCGGTCACCTTGAACGGCAGCGGGACGTTCAATATCAGCAGCGGCACCGTGATGCTGTTCGCCAATGAGTTCAGCGGCCCCGGCAGCCTGGTCAAGACCGGCCCCGGCAACCTCATTCTCTCCCTCACCCAGACCAACGGCGGCGCCGAGATCTACGGCGGCAATACGATAGTGGGCCAGGGCACGTTGACGCTCACGGATACAGCGGCGCTTTCCAACAGTCCGGCCATTATTCTCACCAACGCCACCTTGGACGTGTCCGCCCGCACAGACGCCACCCTCGCCGTCGGCGCCGCCCGGTCGCAAGTGCTCGCCGGCGGAGGCGTCATCAATGGCGCCTTGGTGGAAAATTCCGGTTCCACGGTCAATCCGGGCAACGGCAGCGCCCCGGCGATCCTGACCGTCTCCAACGCCGTCACGCTCAACGGCAATGTGGTCATGGATTTGAAACTCGGAGGTGCCGTGACCAACGACGAAATCGTAGCGCCGGCCATCTCCGCCACGGGAACGCTGACGGTCACCAATCTCGGCGCCGATTTGCAAACCGGGAACAAGTTCCAATTGTTCAGCCTGCCGGTGGCCGGTTTTGCTTCGGTGAACCTGCCCCTCGCCAACGCGACCGGCAATAAAACGTATCAATGGAGAAACGACCTGGCGGTGAATGGTTCCATCACGCTCACCAACCTCATCGTCGCCGCCCCCACCACCAACGCGAACATCACCTCCGTGTCGCTCTCGGGCACGAACCTGTTGGTGCACGGCACGAACAACAACGTCCCCAACACGGGCTTCCACTATGTCGTGTTGGCGACCACAAATCTGACAACGGCATTGAGCAACTGGACCCGCGTCGTGACAAATCCGTTTAATGCCAACGGCACCTTCGATTACACCAACCCGATCGTCCCGGGTACGGCCAGGCAGTTCATCGATGTGCAGGCGGTGCCGTAAAAGGCAACCAGCGTCTAATCGGTTCCTCGCGCGACCGCCGGGCGGATAAGCCCGGCGTTTTTTTTTCGCCTTGGCCGGGCGAATTTCCGGCCCCGTATCGAACAAACGTCTAAGGGACAAACCGCCGCCAACAGTGAATGATGCCGCATGGCCGTGTTCATCACGATCGCGCCTCCGCTCCCGCGAGCACCGGCCCAGAGTGTATTTATGCCGCCGCGCCCGCCTTCGCCATATTCCTCTCGTGCGCTGATCGCAGGCTTGCTCCTCAGCCTCTCGCTGCTCAACGGCATGGCGGATACCAATCTCAGCGTGTGGGCTTTTCCCGGTTCGAGCGGACGGATCATTGAGCAACCGGATGCCCTCGGCAATCGCATCGTGGACAGCTCAGGCGTGGGTTACCAGGGCGGATTGCAGCCGCTGCCGAGTTCGAACACAGTCCCGGTCAAAGTCACAATTTCTCCGGTGGCCGGCGATAACACCGCCAATATTCAAAACGCCGTCAACCAGGTCTCCGCGCTACCCATGAATGCGAATGGCTTCCGCGGCGCGGTGCTGTTGAGCGCCGGCGAATATCCCTGCGCGGCCACGATCAATATCACCGCCAGCGGCGTGGTGCTGCGCGGCGTCGGGAGCTTTACGAACGGCTCCGGCACCGTTTTGCGAGCTACCGCGACCAACCAATATTCGCTGGTGCATCTCACCGGCTCCGGCTCGGCTTCCACGAGCACCACGCACAACATCACCAATAATTACGTGCCGGTCGGCGCGCGCAGTTTCAACGTGGACAGCGCCACCGGCTTTGCCGTGGGCGACCAGGTTTTTGTGCGCCGCTATGCGACCTCGAATTGGATCCACGACATCGGCATGGACCTGCTTACGAACCCGTGGACGCCCGCCGGTTATATCATCAACATGGATCGCAAGATCACGCGCATCGAAGGCAATCGCATTTTCGTGGATGACCCCGTCACCTGCGCGATTGACCTGCATTACACGAACGGCGCGCTCGTGAAATTCACCTGGACCGGCCGCATCACCAACAGCGGCATCGAACACATCTACGGGAAATCAGATTACTTCGGCAACACCACCAACGAAAATCACGGCTGGGTTTTTGTTCAATTCAATAGCATTGAAAACGGATTTGCCCGCGACCTCGCCTCCCAATATTTCGGCTACTCCTGCGTTGCGCTCTACAGCGGCAGCAAGCACGTCACGGTCGCGGATTGCCAATGCCTGGACCCGGTTTCCATCATCACCGGCGGACGTCGATACGGTTTCGTGATGGACGACGACGCGTTGTGCGTAGTGAAAAATTGCTACACGCGACAGGACCGGCATCAATACGTCACCCAATCGCTGACCACCGGGCCGAACGTTTTTGTGGACGGCGTAAGCGATCTGCCGCACGCCGAAGCCGGCCCGCATCATCGCTGGGCCACCGCCGGTATCTGGGACAAAATCACCGTGAACGGAGCGGATCTCGACGCGCAAAACACCTGCGAATCGGGAAGCGGCCACGGCTGGGAGGGCGCGAATTGCGTCATTTGGAATTCGAAGGCGAACAACCTGAAAGTGGCCAACCCGCCGACGGCGCGGAATTGGCTCATCGGCTCGCTCGGCGTCGTGAGCCCGGGCGGCGATTGCCATGGCATCGTATCCCAACCGGGCACGTGGGATTCCTCCGGGACCGGCGGCACGAATGTTTTTCCCGATAGCCTTTACTTCGCTCAATTGCAAGACCGGCTCGCCGCGCCGCATTTGCAAACGCGCGAATACTGGCTCGGAGTGATCGACGGCTTCAGCAACAGCCTCCCGCGCGACGTGGTGGATTTGAATCCGGCCTGGAGCAACGCGGTGCAATCAGCCGCCGCCGGCCAGCCGCTCGATGCCTTCAATGTCGTGGCAGGCAATCATTGGATTCCTTTCACGTTTAATTATGCCATTGGCGCGACCGATCAAATCGTGGGCGCAACCCTTTCCCTGGCGATGCGCGCCACTACTTCCGCCACCGGCGACCTGCTTTACCTGGGAAACCTCACGAATAGTTTCACCTTTTCCAGTCTCGGTTGGCTGCCGATCGGCACCGGCACCAACACGACCGTGCGCGTGATGGATTTGGGCGGCCAATTGAACCGGCTGACGAACGGCCAACTGAATGTGGCCGTGCAGGGCGATGCCGGCATTGATTGGGCGCTGCTGGAATTGCAGGTCGCGCCGGTGCTGAAATGCAGCACCAATACGCTCCTGCCTGAGGCCGATGCAACCGTGCGCGGCGGCACCAACGCCAACAGCAATTTCGGCGGCGCCGTCACGCTGAGCGTCAAAAATGATTCTTCGACGAACAATCTTCAGCAGGCGTATTTGCGCTGGAACCTCTCCGGCATTACGCAGACGGTCGTGCAGGCGCGCGTGAGCCTGACGCCGGTGAATATCGGCACCAACGGCATCGAGCAGGGCGTGAAAGTAGCCGCTGGCAACGGCTGGACGGAAAGCGGGATCACCTTCAACAACCAGCCCGGCGCGGGCGAGCGGTTCGCCACGTGGATTCCCGGCACGAACAGCCCGGTCTCGTTCGATGTCACGCCCCAAGTGCTCGACGCGCTGAATAACGGCCAGCAACTCTCGCTGGAATTGTATTCGGTGCACAACGTCGGCAGCGCGGGCAGCGTCGATTACGCCTCGCGCGAAGCAGCCAACCTGGCGATGCGTCCCCAATTGCAGCTCATCACGCTGGACCCCCCGCCGCCGCCGTTTATCACCAGCGCGACGATCGCGGGAACCAACCTGGTATTCAGCGGAACCAACGGCCCGCGCAACGGGCTCTTCTGGTTGCGCGCTTCGCCCAGCCTCGCGGCCCCGGTCGGCTCCTGGCCGGTGGCGGATACCAACGTCTTTGACGCCAACGGCGCCTTCAACCTCACCCACCCGCTGGATCCCGCGGCTAACCAGTTATTTTACCTGTTGCAATTGCGATGATTTGCTAATGAATGTGGTGGCAAAGGCATGTCTTACCGTAGAACATTGCCGGCAGTTGATCGATAATGGCCGATGACGTCACATCTCGCGAGCCGCTCAAGAGCGGCGATGCCGCCGCTTTGGCCGACAAGACCATGCGGGTGCAGCAGCTGTTCGTGAAGCATCAACTCGGGCTGCGCGCCTTCATCTTGTCGTTGGAACCGAATTTTACCGACGCGGAGGATTTATTGCAGGAGGTCTTTCTCGTGGTCACCCGCAAGGCCAACGAATTCGAGGAAGGCACCAATTTTTTCGCCTGGGGCTGCTCGATCGCCCGCTTCAAACTGCTGGAACTGCTGCGCCGCCGCTCCCGCTCGCAGGTCTTGTCCGAGGAAGTGATTGAAGCCTTGTGCGCCGTGGAGCAGGAGCATTATTTCGACGATTCGCGCCTCGCCATTTTGCAGCATTGCCTCGAGCAACTGGCGCCCAAGGCCCGGCAGATGATGTACCTGCGGTATTATGGCGAACATTCGCCCGCCCAGATCGCCCGCCTGGTGTCCTGGACGCCCAACGCCGTGCGCGTGGCGCTCTCGCGCGCGCGTTCGGTCCTGCAGGAATGCCTCGAACGCCGCATGCGACAGGAGGCCTCGCGATGAAAGACGAGCGGCTTCTCGTGTTGCTCGACGCGTTCCTGGACGGAACGCTGTCGCTGGACGAAAAACAGGAACTCGAGCGCACCCTGCTCGAATCGGACACCGCGCGCCGGGAATTTTGGAATCGCGCTTCGCTGCACGGCTGGACTCACGCCGCCGCGAAACTCAATTACGGCGTCAAGCCCGCCGCCGAAGTCGCCCGCGAACGGCGGGCGTTGCGCGGCCCTTTTTTCGAGACGTTCCTGCGCTGGCTGCGGCGCGCGAGCCAGTTTGGATGGAAGACCGCCCTCGCCGGCGCGGCGGCCGGCGCGGCGTTGATGCTTTGGCTCGGCATTCGGGCGCTGCAACCTTCCTACGATGACGCCATCGTTGAAAACGTGCCGTCGCCAACGGCGAACACCAACTTTGTTGCTACCTTGACCCGCGGCACGGCGGTGGTGTGGGAAGGGCAAACCAATGCGGTGGAAATTGGTTCCGCGCTGCCGGCCGGATGGCTGCGGTTGAAAGCCGGCGCGGTGCAAATTGAATTTTACGACGGCGCGCGAGTGATTCTGGAAGGCCCCGCCGCTTTCCAGTTGGTTTCAGCCGGGGAAGCCCGGCTCGATTTCGGTAAATTAAGCGCGCACGTTCCCGAGCCCGCGCACGGTTTCAGAGTGTACACGCCCGATGTGACGGTGACCGACTTGGGCACGGAATTCGGGTTGAACCGGCAGCGCGCCCAACCGGTGAAGGTCGAAGTATTCGAAGGCAAAGTGGAAGTGGCCACTGACAGCACGAACCGGGCGCGCGTCCTCAACGCGGGTCAGGGCGTGCAGGTCAGCGCCCGGCGAATGCAGCCCATGTCGTCCATCGACCGCCTGGCGTTTCTCAGCGCGCAGGAATTGGCCCGGCGCGAATTGCTGGAATTAAGCCTGCGTTTCCAGGGCTGGCGGCAGGAGGATCAATCGCTCGACACCGATCCCGCCACGCTCGTGCACCTTAATTTTGAGGACCAGCGAAACCTGGAGCGAAACCTGGTCAACCGCGCCGCGAACCCGCTCGCCCCTTCACGCGCCATGATCTTCGGATGCGATTGGGGCGAAGGCCGCTGGCCCGGCAAAACCGCGCTGGAATTCAATGGCGTCGCGGACCGCGTGAAAATGCAGGTGCCGGGCGAGTTCCAATCGCTCACCTATCTCGCCTGGCTGCGGGTGGACAGTCTCCCCAACCCGCGGAATGCGATCGCGCGGGTGGACGCGTTCCAAGCCGGCGAGACGCATTGGGAAATTCTCCGGAACGGAAGAGTGGAACTGGCCGTCCGGCAAAAAGGCGGCAAAACGGAGTGGGATCATCTCATGAGCCTGCCGGTGATCACGCCCGAACGGTTTGGAAAGTGGCTCCAATTGGCGGCCGTATACGATGGCCCGGCCGGAAAGATGACGCTGTATCTGAACGGCAAACGCATCTCGTCGAAGGCCGTTTCCCGCCGGCATCCGCTGACGCTCGGCACGCTGGAACTGGGCAACTGGTCCCCCCTGTCGCCGCGAGCGGATGCGAATTATCGCATTCGGGATTTCCACGGGCGCATGGATGAGTTTGCGCTCCTGAGCCGCCCCCTTTCCGCCAAGGAAATCAGCCAGCTCTACGACGCCGGCAAACCCCGCGAAACCACCGCCGTCGCCGAACTCCCGCCCTCGCCCCCTTTGAACTAGCGGGCAGGGAAAAATAATCTACAGCCATCCAAGCCATGTCGTAGCCGTCAGGAAGCCGCAAAAACATGGAATTTTGTCGTTTACAAACAATAGCGCGGGGTAGGGCGCGTCACTCCGTGCGCGCCGCATTCGGTTTGGGCTGAAGGCCCGACAGAATAAAGCCCAGGGCAAGCGAAGCGCCGCCCTGGGAATCAAGCCCCCAAATCATCTTCGCCCTGTAGGGGCGACACAATCTCTCTCCAGACATCGGCAAAGAATTAGCCGATCTCGAGAACATTTCGACGAGCTATTTATGAAAACGCCCCTACCTCAACCGCCGCCCCGCTCAAAACCATTCCTTGCGGCCATCCACATACAGCCGCACAAATTCATCGTCTGGCTTCGCGAGGTAAATAATCCCTTCGATCAGCCCAATGATGTGCATCACCGGATACAACGTGCCGCAGGATAATATCGAAACGAGCAGCATGATCACACCCGTGCCCGTGTAACCCAAAATGAATTTGTGCACGCCCAGTCCGCCCAGGATGATCCCGCAGATGCCGGCGGGAATTTTGTTCGACGCGCGCGGGTTGGACGCCGCTGCCATCGACGGCGGGGGCGTCATGGGCGGCGGCGAGGCTTTCAGTTCGGCCGCCAGCTCGGGAAAAGTGTGCAGCGGCCGCCAGTCCGGCGTGCCTTCGGCTTGCACCAGCGTTTCGGCGCGCACGCGGTTTTCCGCGATCCACCGCCGCAGTTGTTCGAGGGTAACAGGTCCGTATGGCTGGCCGTCGGCTCCAATGATTTTATACATAACGCGCCTTTCTCTGGGACTGAGCTTGGGACAGATTTAAAATTTTACCATTACATTTTTGGGGGCGGATTTGTAATGCGCGGCGGCACGCTCCCGGGCGGCGGCGGCTCCGGCGTTTTCGCCTGGCGCACCAGGCTCAGGCTGGTGAGCAGCGCCCACAGCCACGACGCCGCGAAAAGCAGCGCGCCCGCTAAAAAAAATCTGCCGTAGGAAACCGGCGCCGGCACCTCTTCACCCATCAGGCTGTAATATTCTTTCAACGTTTGCACAAACCAGGCCATGACCAGGCCAAAGCCGGCCAGCGCGAGCACCAGCTGGCCGATGCCGGCGATAATCCTTCCGCCCATGAGCGAGCCGAGACCGGGCGTCGCGAGTTGGTTCATCAGGAAACAATTTCGCGCCGCCGCGGGGC
>Ga0070714_100001177_pt1 | contig 18820 bp, 19 predicted proteins | sample LARL83metaG_FD_65450 | JGI IMG/M metagenome (GOLD analysis project Ga0070714, IMG submission 65450) | Corn, switchgrass and miscanthus rhizosphere microbial communities from Kellogg Biological Station, Michigan, USA - LAR L8-3 metaG | ecosystem: Host-associated > Plants > Roots > Rhizosphere ... | reverse complement strand
CCGGGTTGCTGGCGTTGATGCTGATGCACGACGCGCGCCGGGCCGCCAGGCTCGACGCCGACGGCGAGATCGTGACCCTGGAAGACCAGGATCGTTCGTTGTGGGACGCGGCCTCGATCAGCGAGGGAGTGGCGCTGCTCGAGGGCGCCCTGCGGAGCGGGCGGCCGGGTCCTTACCAGGTGCAGGCGGCCATCGCGGCCTGCCACGTCACCGCGGCGCGGGCGGTCGACACCGACTGGGCTCAGATAGCTCTGTTGTACGGCCAGCTGGCCCGGTTCCTGCCGACGCCGGTGGTGGAGCTCAACCGGGCCGTCGCGGTGGGGATGGCGGACGGCCCTTTGGCGGGGCTGGTGCTGGTCGAAGCGCTGGAGGCGGCGGGCAAGCTGGCCGGCTACCACCTGCTGGCCGCCACCAAGGCGGACATGTACCGCCGCCTGGGCCGGGCGGACGAGGCGGCGGCCTGTTACCGCGAGGCGCTGGAGCTGGCCAGCACCGACGCCGAACGGCGTTACCTCCGCCGCCGCCTAGCCGAAACCGGCTCCGGCTCCGGCGCTGGCTAGGGGCCGGCTCCGGGGCCGGCTCCGGCTCCGGCTCCGGCTCCGGCTCCGGCTCCGGCTCCGGCTCCGGGCAGGAAACTGGTCTCGGCTGAAACGTCCATTTCCGCGGCGGCCCGGTCGTCGCTGGCACGTAGACCCCTTTCTCTGCACGAGGAGACGTGACAGCGATGGACACCATCAGGGACATGATCGCCGCCCAGCGCGCCGAACTGGCCGAGGTCCTGGCCGGGCTCCCCGAGCCCGCCTGGGACGAGCCCACGCTCTGCGCGGGCTGGCGCGTGCGCGAGGTCGTGGCGCACATCACGATGCCGTTCCGGTACGGCCGCGGCCGGTTCGCCCTTGAGCTGGCCAAGTCGCGCGGCCGGTTCAACGAGATGGCCGACCGGCTGGCCCGGCAGGACGCGGCCGTTCTGTCTTCCGCCGAATTGGCTGAGGCGGTCCAGTCCAACATCGGGCACCCGTGGCAGCCACCGGGCGGCGGCGCCACCGGGGCGCTGGCTCACGACCTGATTCACGGCCTGGACATCACGGTGCCGCTCGGGCTGGCCGTGCGTCCGGTACCGGAAGAACGGCTGCGGCCGGTGCTGCCGGGCAGCCTGGACGACCGGTCGGTCAAGTTCTTCGGTGTTCAGCTCGATGGAATCGAGCTTCGCGCGCAGGACATGGACTGGACGCTCGGCTCCGGCGTGCCGCTGGCAGGCTCGGCGGCCGACCTGCTGCTGGTGCTGTGCGGCCGGACGCTACCGCCTGGCCGCCTATCCGGCGAGCCGAGCGCAAGGTTCACCCGCCACTGACGGCTGGCCTTGGCCGGCAGTTTCGGGTGTTATCACGCCCGAAACTGCCGGCAAACCGGCTACTCGCCGTTGCGAGACCAGTCGCCGCCCCTGCTCACCGGCCAGCCCGGCTCATCCTCGCTCACCGGCCAGTCCGGCTCATCCTCGCTCACCGGCCAGTCCGGCCTCGGCGGCTTGCGGGTACGGCGGACGGACAGGGCGATCACCACGACGACCCCTGCCCCGATGCCCGCCACGAAGAAAACCAGCAAGACGACCGCCAACGTGCCCGTACCGATCACCGCGTTACTCGCCCAGCTGTCTGTACCCGTACCACGATCGGCGTGACGTCCCGCAGGCCGACACCGGTCAGCCGCCGGACGCCGCGAGCCGCCACGCCGGGAGCCTGGCGGGTCAGCGAGTACAGCCGGTCCTCCCGCCGCACGGCCATCGCCACTATGGCGATGATCCCGATCACGAGCCCCGTGCCGAGGCTCAGTCCGACTGCGATCACTATCACCATGGGTTCCACCATGGCCTCCCCTCCGCCGGCGGGATCGCCGCCGGCCGCACGGCCTGCACTGGCCGGATAAGGAAACGCTATGCGGCAGCAGCCGCGCGCACTGCGTCAGCAGACGCAGGGGCCCTGTCTAACCCGAGACAACGCCATCAGGGATGGCGCCGCCGCGGGGAATTGCCGGGCAGGGAGGTCCAGGCCTGGACGCGTGTGTTCTTGGCCTGAAACCTGACCGCGCGGAACGCGCCCGGGGCCAACAGGCTGGGATAGCGGCATACGAGAGCGCGATACACATAGTCGGAGACGACCAGACCCAGTTCCTCGCCCGAGTCGGCCAGCATTCGCTTGAACGACCGCGAGGCCAGCATGCGGAACGCGAAGTTGACGTCGGTACCGACGAAGCCGTACCCGTCGTGCTCCAGCGGGCCGATGGTAAGCGCCGCCCGGAGTTGCATCTGTGCGGCGTCCGAGGAGACGTGGTTGTGCCGCCGGACGAGTCCGCGCAGCTTCTCCGGCATTGGGTCGATGAGGCCTTTTACGGAGATCTCGGGCGGAATCACCACCAGCACGCCATCGCCGCGGTCTTCGCAGAAGCATTCGTCCCAGGGGACGCGGGCGTGGTCGAACGCCACCCGGAGGTACTCGTAAAGCTGCTGGTGCAGGTACGAGCGGATGTCATCGTCGCGGTCCGACCGGGTGAAGCCTGCGATGTCCACGGCGAACACGGCGCACAGTTGACCGTCCACCGGGAGCGTGGTCGACTGGGCCAGAGTCAGGTGCGCTTTAGGCAGGCGTTCGTTCCGATGAGTAACCTGCTCATCCAGGTCCGGCACCGATCGCTCGGGTTCACTCAGGTACGGCGGCGCCTGCTCCGGCAGGCGCAATGCGGTGGCGCCGTGGGTGGAAGGACCGTCCAGAAAGATGGCCTCCAGCGCGGCCACCATGGTGCTCACGATGTGGGCGGCCCGTGGGCTGGCCGCGTCGAGGCCGGTGCGGCCGGCCAGAGCGGCATGGGAGCTATCCGGCCAGCCGAGCGCGGCCGGCAGGCTCGTCAGACGGGCGAAGTCAGTGGGGTGATGACGGGTGTCGGCTACGGCCGCCGACGGGCTCGTGCTCTCTATAGCAGACGATCCCTGAAGATGGGGCATCACTATCACCTGATTGTCGCGGCGGCTGCGCCCCCAGCCCGCGGCGGCCGTGGCCGCCGCGTCCAGCGGGCTTGCTGTGGTCATGGGTTCGGTCGCTCTCTGGTGACCGGCGTCAGCCCGTCGTCCGAGCTCGACCCGGGTTGGTTCTGCTGTCTGCCGCGATCGTCGGACGAGCGTCCCCTCGAGATGCCGCGGCTTGGGGCGGGCCTGGCGCCGGGCACGCTACGTGGCCGGCGCGCTTTGCTCACGTTCGTCGGGCTCACGATGTTCATGGCCTTCGCCTCCTGGCCTTGGCCGTTCGGTCCTGCGGCTCACAGAAACTGGACGAGCATACTTTCGCCAGTTTTTTTGTCACGGATAATCAGCTCACGACCGTCATCAAGCTGCCCAGCGAGGAACTTATAGGAGCTGATGGCACGGTTCGCGATGTCGGTCTTTGACATGTTCGTACGCTGCTGAAGCCACGTCAGGCCACCAGCCACCTTGGGTATCAAGGAGACCGTGATGCGTACATCTGAGCCGGGAGGCTCAGATGTACGCACGACCGGTTCGGCGGCCCGGCTGGCAGCCAGCGCGACTTCGTTTACACTTTCAGTCGTTGTCTCCATGGCCTGTGGACAGTACCGAACTGCTTGCTGTGCATGGGGAATCTGTCCACCCCTCCTTTCGGTAGCACCATCGTACTCGCTTGACGACAGCAATACAACATAGATTTGATGCTGCTCAGACATTTTACATACAGCCCCACCCTGTAGAGTGTGCGCATGGGCAACCTGAACCGCATGTCAAGGCCCCGACAGACAGGGGCCATCGCATGACCGATCGGAACACGATCACGAGGTGTTCCCGGGCGCGGACCAGGCCACAGCCGCCCCTGCCCGGATCTCGGCTCCTCGATGGCTATGACCTAGGCGACAGGAGCTGGCCGATATCAACGCTCGAGGAGACCGATGGCAGCAGACATTCCGCTCACTCGCGGGCCGGCCCCAGCCGAGGAGCCGACTCCGAGCGCGGAGCTCAGAATCCGGATCGCCTGTGCCGGGCATCCGGATACGGCGAAGCGCCGGACTTCGCCTGACCAGATGAAGTTCATGATCCTGACCGGCGGCGTACTGGGCAGCGTGATCACTGGCACCGCGGGCGCGGTTCTCACTCTGCGCATTGCCCCCGGACGCACCGGACTAGCACTGGCCGAACTCATCGTCGCGATGACAGGTGCAGCTGTCATCGCCGCGAGCGGCCGATTCCGGGAAACTGCCGGGCCGGAGGCAGGTCGCGGCCGGCGGATGCCGGCGGCAGAGCTACAGGCGAGCCTGGCCAGTTAAGGGAGCAGTTGCAGGCAGCATAAGCGGCGAAGAAACCGAAGGGTCGTCTGGGTTCAGCCGGTAGGGGTTGAACCCAGATGCCGTCCCAGGCCGCAGTCACTGCTGACCAGGTCGGACACATGGGCCCGTCCCAGGCGCGGGCTCGATCCAGGCGCGGGCTAGTCCTAGACGCCTATCTGATCGAGGATGCCGGCCAGTTTCAGGCGCCGACCGAGCGCCGACCCCGGGGACCGGTTGTCCCTGCCGTCACTCTGCTGCCAGACGACGTCGCAGCCCGTTCGCACCGGTCCAGGCCCCGGGCGGCGGAGCAGCGAGTGACACCTGAGGCGCTAGGCACTGGCTTCTAGGCACTGGCTTCTACGGCTCTCGCCGAGAAGCCACCCCCATCCCGGCTTGCCATGCGGCGACGAAGGTCTCGCGGTCCGCCGCCAAGGTGTCCAGATAGGCCCTATGACCAGGCGTCCAGCCGATTGTTGAGCTGGCCGACGCCTCGCGCCGGCGTCATCCTCTCTCGCGAGTCAGGCCGCCAGGGGACGGCAGGGTGCAGTCAGCCGCCCCTGCCGTCACGTTTCCGGCCGGTCAGGTTTGGCCGGGCGGCCGCGGGCCCGGCAGCTCGTCCCAGGGCGGAAGCGGCCGGACCGTGATGGTCCAGTCGGCCAACGGGCTGGGCTCTTCGAATTCAGCCGGTCCGCTCGCGGAGAGGTGCTCCAGCACCACCGTGAGCTTCGCGTCACTCGTGGGCTGTTCTATGTCGTGAAGTTCGCCCGGGGACAGGGGCACGGTCACGATGTCCAGCATCGCGAACTGGCTGGGTTGCTCGTAACCGCCCGGCGAACGGTCTGGCACGCCTGCACCTCCCTTGGGTTGCACCGGGGGCCGGCCGCTGAGCCGACGCTGACGTCACGTAGTATACCCGCCTTGGGCGAAAGTAGAACCCTCAGATGGGATCATCCAGTATCACTTCTGTTCTAGTATCGCACAAGAGGTTAGACGCTAGTAACACGAGAGCCAACCACTAGAACCTGCAATCGATCAGCGATAGTGACGAGGAAACTTTGTTCGAGATAATGATACTTCATTGATAAACATCGGTACTCAGATACGTCCCGCGTATTGCGGACTTATTACGAAAGACCGCAAAGGGGGCACCGGAAATCTGCTGGCACTACCGTTGTTCCGGTTCAGGCTTCCACGGTATACCGAACTGGAGCTATGATGTGTGTAGCCAAGCTGGCGTTGGGTGTGAACGTGGTTGAGTGAGCCAGAGAAGCTAGAGAAGGTCGCCGCGAAGCGAATGCGCATGCTTCGCCTCAGTGAGGGCTGGAGTGCGGAGCAGCTCTCGCAGCGATACAAGGCGGCAGGGGGCGGCTCCCTCCCGCGAACCACGATCGCCAAAATCGAGAGCGATAAGCGAGAGATCAAGGCGAGCGAAGTCGACGGAGTAGCGAGGGTTTTCGGCCTCACCTCAGACGACTTGCTGGCCCGGGACGGGCCCCGCGTCATCTTGAGCTACGCCGAGCACGATCGCGGCCGGGGGGAAGAGGTCGCGGCCTGGCTGGGTGCCCACGGTTTCCAAGTGATCGCTGCCGACCCGCCAGCCGCGGGCGACCTGAGGCCAGGATCCGACGACCCGAATGGCATTGATACCGCACAGGCTTTTGTCGTCATGCTCTCGCCCAGTTTCCTTTCCTCTTCCCGGTGCCGGGATGAGCTGGCCATGGCTATGAGGCGTCAGCAGCAGCTGCAGCTGCTCTCGGCCGGTCAGGCCGCCGCCTTTATCCATATGCTGCGAGTAGCAGACACGCCTGATCTCGGCGACTCCGGCCTCGAGGCTTACTACCCCGTAGACCTCACGCCGGGCGGCGAAAAGGCAACCGAAGCAGCGCTGAGCAAGCTGGGCGGCAGCATCCTCTCGGGGGCGCGGGCGACGGCCGCGCCGGCCAAGCCGCAGGCCCACGCTCCGGCCGGGCAGGACTTCCTGGATCGGGCCGAGGAACTCGAGCGCGTCTTCAACACCGTCAGCAGTTCGGCTGGTCCTCACTTCTGGCTGGTGATAAGCCCACCGGGACTGGGGAAAACGAGATTCCTCGAGCAGCTAGCCGCGAATGCCGCCGAGCCGCCCACGATGAGCTGGACCATCAGGAAGGTCGATCTGCATCCCGGTGAGCCCCGGCATGAGCGCGACCCCCTGACGGTGGTCAGGAAGCTTCTCGGATTGAAGGAGCCACCGACCACGCCCGATGGACAGCCGCCACCCGCGCCTGACGACGAGCTCCGTGGCGTCGCCCAGCAGATCACCCGTTCCGGCCAGTCGTGGCTCTGCCTGCTTGACGGTGCCGAGCTTCTCCCCCGGGGCGCGGTCACCCAGCTACGCCAGTATCTGGGCCGGGTATACCAGCTAATACAAGAGCGGAACACCGGCGGCCGCCTGGCCTTCGTCGTCGCCAGTCGGCGTGACGACGGGTGGCGAGGGGTGACACCGTACCCGCGCCTGTCCGTCTTGCCGCTAGGTGGATTCGGGCCGGAAACCGTACAGGACGTGCTCGAAGGGCTGGCTCGCGACATGCCGTACGTGGGGCGCTCACCCACGGAGCTGCGCGATGATGCCGCGCTTCTGCATCGCGTTACGGAAGGAGTGCCCGAGCTCGTCCTGCCGAGCCTGGAGTGGATTAGGCGACAGGACTGGTTCGAGATCGACCGGCTTGATTACCAGCCGGAGCTATTCGATGAGATCAGCTTGCCCTACGTCCGGAACAAGCTGCTGGGCCGCGCCAGCCTATTTCCCGGCCAGGAAGACCAGTCACCCAGGTCGGCCGAGCAGCTGACAGCACTGCGAGAAGCCTTGCGGGTCCTGGCGCCATACCGGCTCTTCACTAGGTACCACGTGGATCAGCTGTACCACGCGGAACCGCAGGACTACGACCAGTCCTTCCGGGACGCCATGAAGGACGCCAGCTGGCAGCCTGACGATCTATGGCAGGCCATCGCCGGCATGGCCTTGTTGCGCCGGCCGCTCGACGAGCCCTGGCAAGAGCTTCATCCAGTTGTCCGCCGGCTCCTTTATCGTCATTTCTATCCGGCTGACAAGCGCGCGAACGCACATGAGCGAGCACGGAATTTCAGTCAGAACTGGGCGGGCGAGCTGACCGGTAAGGAACAAATCGTCGGCATGGTGGAGGCCATATGGCATGAAACGGCTAGACTCAGGGCGGAGGGATCCGTCACCGTGGGGGGTGGTAGTTTGACCAGTTTTGCCCGGGAGCTGTCACGCACGATCAAGCCGTTCCCTTATAGCGAAGCCGAACTTCGGGACTATGCCGCCGAGCGCATACGAATTGACGAAGAGCTACGGCACGAAATTGCCGGACCTGAAGACATATTCGAAAAACTCGTCGCGGCCATCACAGAGCCTGACAGCCCATGACGCCTGGCCCGAACGACCTGGAAGCTGCCATACCCGAGATTCCGCGGGCGCAGGAACAGAGCCAGATCATCGCGGAAGTGACGGAAGTCAGGAGGAACGGCCGCAGCCGGGCCGTCCTGTTGCACGGGGACGGTGGCACGGGCAAGACCAGCCTGGTGCGGCAGCTGCCGCAGGCCTGTCAGGACACGGAGGTCCGCTGGCTCGATCCCATTGATGTCGACGACTCGCAGCACTGGCTGCTTTCGAACCTCGAGCTCTACGTCGCCAGCCAGCTGGATCCGGTGCGGCAATACTTCGGCCGCTACCACAAGTTCATGTCGGAACTGCCGCGGCAGCGATTCACGCCAGCGAGCCGCGAGATGGTCCTTGATCATCTCAACCAGATCAAAGCGGTCTTCACGGAGTGCTACGCGGCTTACATCAAGGGCACCGGCAAGTCGGTCGTTATTACCTTCGACACAGTCGAGGCTCTCCGCGGCATGTACCTGCTGCGTACCCTGACGCGGTGGATCAAGGAACTGCCGGGCACGCTCTTCATTCTCGCCGGGCGTTCACTACCCAGCGCCGACTGGCGCGGGCCGGTTAAGGCTGCCCTGGAAGAGCCCTCCCACGACGGGGTTTCCTCGTCCGGATCGTTGCCGGGGATGGCGATCACCACCATATCGCTCGGCGAATTCGACGCGGCGGATTGCCGTGCTTATCTCGCCCCGATCAGCAAGCAGGCGGAACTCTCCACTGACGTCACCGAAAAGCTCGTCAACCTGACCCAGGGGCACCCGCTCTGGCTAGCCCTCACGGTCGATTATCTCAGCCAGGTCGGCCTGCCTCCGGAGACGACTGTCCCGTTGGAAGAGATTCGACGGGATCAGCCCTATCACGGCACCTTCACGCACGCGGGCGACGAGCGGGCCGAGGATTTCCGGCGCCACCTGGTGGCCCCTTATCGGGATGCCGACTTCTGGCACGAGGCGATCAACCGGCTGGCGATCGTGCGGGAGAGCGTCAGCGAGCCGATCTGGCGCCAGCTGATGATCGACTGGAAGCTGCCGCCCGAGGTTACCGACACCAGCCAGGCCTGGCGCGAGCTGGGCAGGATTCCATGGGTCCGGCCGCGAGCCAATCGGCGCTACGTGACCTTGCACGATGCCGTGGCCGAGGAGCTAGCTCAGCGAGTCATCAGCCTGTACGACTCGAACAAGCGCTTGCGCCGGAGTCTGTGGCAGCGAGCCGCCGATCTTTACGCCGAGCAGGCCGATGAACTCGAGGCCCGGCTGAAGAGCAGGCAACCGGACGTCGACCGCAGGCTGCGGGCACTGGACGACGCGGAACTCGACGGCGCGGCGACGCCAGCGGACCGGGATACCGCGAATCAGGCCGAGCTCATCCGCGAGATAACAGAACTCGACCGCTGGCAGCAGGAACTTAATCAGCTCAGGGCGGCGCAGCTTTTCTACCGGCTGCTCTTCGACTTCACGGCGGGATCGCGGCAGTTCGTGGAGCTGATGGAGGAGGCGCGCGGGCGCCACGACATCCTGTTCGAGGACCTGCTGGCCTTCCAGATGCAGCGTTTCCTGCCCGGCGGAGCCGACGAGAATACACTGGGTGACACCGTCGGCGGCGCCATCGACAGTTTCCGCAGTTGGCTACCGAGTGAAGGCCGGGACAGCTACGTAAAGATCGGGCTGGCGATGGCCACCTATCTCATCGACCGGGAACCGCTCGATGCGGCGCTCGCTCTGCTCAGCCAGATGCCGGAACCGACGGATCATCTAGACCGTTACCGTTTCTTCAATCTGCAGGGAAATGCCTGCCTGCGAACACCAGGCCGGGTACGGGAGGCCGGCGATCACTTCAAGCGGGCACTGGCCGAGGCGGCTCAGCTCACCGAGCCCGATCGGCATAGGTGTAGCGCAGATGCTCACAAAGAACTCGGATTTTACTATCGCAACATTGGCCTTTGGCTGAGCGCTGACGAAGCGTACCGGCTGGCGCGTGACGCCATCTTGCAGACGCCCTTCCTGGGAACTTCTGACCCGGACCAGGACCGGGTGGAAATGGCCTCGATCTACAACAACTGGGCTTACCTCAAGGGTATCGGCGGCCGGTACGACGAAGGCATCAACCTCGTGAACAGTGCCATCTCGGTGCGCCGCAGGCTCGGCCGACGCCACGAGCAGGCGATCTCCTGCAGCGTCAAGGGCGAGGTCTACCGTTACCAGCGGCAGTTCAAAGCCGCCTGGGATGCGTACGCCGAGGCAGAGCAGCTCTTCGGGGAGGCCAGCCCGTCGTGGCTCGGTCTCGTCTACCAGGAGCAGGCCATCTGCCTCTTCCAGTCGATCCAGGCCGGCGTCCCCTTGCTTGCTCCGCCGGCCGACCCGGCCAAGCGATCCGAGTCACTTATCATGAAGGCGCTCAGGCTGTGCGAGGCCATGAACGCCCGCGCCCATCCTTCCGCGCTGAACCGAGCCGGCCGCATATTCGGGGCCACCGATCCTGACCGCGGCCTCGGTTACCTTCTCGCAGCCGCCAATAAGGCGCAGGACCTCTCTGACGGATGGTTCTTGCTCGCCAGCCTGACCGAATACGCTGAACTTTGCTATCGCGCGTCGTCAGACAAGAACGACCCGAGATATCTAGAGCTGATCCAGCCGCTAGCCGAGCGATGGCACCATCCTGAAATAGCCCAGCTTCAGTTTCCTGAGCTACGCGGCCGCTGGCAGGTCCTGCAAGGACACCTGGCTATAGAGAAAGTGATCGCGGGAGACGAAGCCATGCTGGACATCGCGTTCAGAAATTACCAGATTGGATTTCCGCTGATCACGCACGGCTGGGTCGGCTCCTACGGCACGTCGGCAATTCCCGAAGAATTCAGGAAGTTCAGCAAGCTTGTCCGGCGGCTGCCGCCTGAGGTCCGAGTGCGCTGGCGAGAGGAGCTATACCAGGACTGGAGGCGCAGCCCGGAGGCGGCCACCCAACTCCTGGCACTCTTGGAAGAGCTGTACTAGCCATGTAGGATAATCCTGACCGAGTTGACGGCGGGATATGACTCAAATACCAGGGGTTCGACGGGCCATCGCATTGTCGAGCTTCGATCTTTCCGGAGCCGCCCAGACCGCACCTCATGGTTGCGAGGACTGCGCATGCTCGGTCAGCGAAAACCTGCAGCCCCGCACCTGGCCACCCCCGCCCGAGATCACTGGCGTCCACCGCTGGGTTCGCGGCCGGGAGGTCACGAAGATCGAAATCGGGGATGGCCATTTCGTCCTCTTCAATCCGGTCGGATCGGGTGGCGCGATAGTCGTCAACGCGCCCGGACTCGAACTGTTCCAGCGATTCGACCAGCCCGTAACCCTCCGGGCGGCCCGAGTGGCCGGACCGGAACACGAACGGGACGCCCGGGACGTGTTCGACCGCCTCAGCCGCCTCGGATTCATCCACCCCGAGGGTCAGGTCCAGTCGCCGGAGTTCAGTACTGGCTCGTTGCTCACTGCCTGGCTTCATGTCACCAATGCGTGCAACCTCCGCTGCCCTTATTGCTATGTGCACAAGTCCGCCGAGAAGATGGACGAGTCGATAGGCCGCGCTTCGGTCGAGGCTGTCATACTGTCCGCGGTACGCCACGGCTTCCCGGCAGTCAAGCTGAAATACGCCGGCGGCGAGGCCAGCCTGAACCACCGGCTCATGCTGGAGCTGCACGAATATGCGCAATTGCTTGCCGTCCAGCACGGAATAAAGCTGCATGCAACGCTGCTGAGTAACGGAGTAAAGCTGCCGCTAACCCTTATCGACACGCTGAAGGCGCACGATATACGCGTCATGATCTCGCTGGATGGCGTCCGTCAGGATCATGACCAGCAGCGGCCCTTCGCGAACGGCAAGCCATCTTTCCGCTTCGTGGAAAACACTATCTCGAACCTGACCGAGCAGGGCCACCCCCCGCACCTGTCTGTCACCATCACCAGCCGGAACTCATCCGGCCTGGCCGAAGCGGTCAGGTTCGCCCTGGAACGTAACCTGACTTTCAGCCTTAATTTCTTCCGTGACAACGATTGCTCGGCACAGTTCCCCGACCTGCAGTACGAAGAGCAGGCGATGATCTCCGGCCTGCTCGAGTCCTTCCGTGTCGTCGAGGAGTTCCTGCCGCCCTGGAGCGTCCTGGGTTCGATCCTGGACCGGGGACAGCTGCTCGAGCCACGGCAGCGGTCCTGTGGGGTGGGTCAGGACTATGTCGTCATTGACCAGCGCGGCCGGGTCGCCAAATGTCATATGGAGATCGAGAGGACCCTGGGCGATGTCGTCAGGGACGACCCTCTGCAGCTGGTACGCAAGGACCTGGCACTGGTACAGAACCTGGCCGTCACGGAGAAGGAAGGCTGCCGTGACTGCACCTGGCGGTACTGGTGTTCCGGTGGGTGCGCCGTGGCGACCTTCAGGGCAACAGGCCGTTATGACATCAAGTCGCCCAATTGCCGCATCTACAAAGCCATCTACCCAGAGGCGCTGCGTCTCGAGGGCCTGCGGATCCTGAAGTACGCAACGGCGGCGGGCTCCGCGGCCTGATGCGCTAGGCAGCCGACCCCGGCCAGGCAGCCCCAGCCACGGGGCATGGACGGTGCCCCCATCGGCCAGCGACCTTCTGGACACGTCCGATCCGGTCCCGGCGCTGCTCGCCGCGGTCACGCCGTAGCCTGCCCACCATAGCCAGCGGAACGGCCCTCCCAAGTCACGGACCAGAAAGCCTCTAGCTGTTGGGATGGCGCCTAGCTGTCTGCGATACAGCTAAAAACTGCTAAATTTCTGTTGTAAGTACGTCTCATAGATGCTAGCCTGATGTTCACAAGAAGCGTTCGAGGCAGTTGGCAACTGCCCCCCAGTCATTAGCGGCTCACTCGGCATCGCGCCAGGCAGCCGGCACGACTGGGGCCACGGAGGAGGTGAGCATCGCCGCCCCGTGGCCGGGCCTTAAAGGCCCGGCCATGGGCAACCACGGCGCTCGCACGATCTTCGTGAGCTGGCGCCGTGAGCGACTCCGGGTCGGCTCGGGAGGGACTCAAGCCGACAGCCCGGGACAGCAGGCCCCGGGCTCCCCCGCGACCAAGCGAGAAGGAGCGAAACGATGAACACGAACTCGACCTATAAATTCCCGCGGCTGCTGCCAGGCACGGCGATGGTACATGTGCGCCGCGGCAGCCCGCGAGGCTGCGATGAGCACATACCGGCGGGGCGGGCCCGGCGGGGTGCGGCATGATCGTGACATACCTGCTGATCGCACTCGCGCTGTTCCTGCTCGGAGCGACGGGCGGCTACATCGCCGTCATCTCGCTAGCAAGCCACCGTGACGATATAACCAAGCCAGCCACGGGCCGGTTGGCCCGCGGCGCCAGAACCGCCACCCAGTTGCATACCCGTGGCCTCGGGGCGCGTCCCGAGGTTGCCTACCGGCATGACCGGGCGAGGATGATCGACCGGGAATGGTGACATGACGAAGAGAAACCGCGCGCCAGAATCACCTGGACAAATACGCGGCGGCGGCCGGAGCCGGGCACACGCCTGATATCGGCGACCGGCCGCCGCGCGGTCCTGGATTCCGGCGCCATTGTGCTGATGGACGGGAATCGGCCAGCACTGATCGCCTGGCCGGAGGCCGCTCAGCACAATGTGTCGCCTCTCCTGGCACCACTGGCTGCATTCTGTCACTTGCGTTTATTCCCTGAGATTACATTGATTCGCCAGTACGCTGACATTTGACTGTATAAATTTAGGCAGCGATTTCCTGCAGTAAAGCATTCTGTTATGCCGATGTATCTCGGCTTCGCAGCGAAAGCGGCGGAGGGACGAGAACTCGCTGCCAGAAGGCAGGATCGCGATGCCAATGAGCCCACGCGGTCCTCCCCATCAGGACGACACTGCCCGATCTACCCAGGCTGAGCAGATCGCTGTTACCCTGATCCCGCCAGTAGCGCAGGATCTCCGGTGGCTTCAGGATCGGACCGGCCTGTCCCGGACAGACATCATGAACCGCGCGATAACGCTTTACCGGTTCATTGAAGCGCAGGTGCGGGAACATCGTGACCTGATCATCCGTGACGAGCGCACAGGAGAGACCCGGCTCGTCCGGCTCACGTGAGGCCTCGGTTTCAGCCGACCCACCGAAACGTGATCGTCTTGGTCGGCGGCCAGCGTACCGATGTCGACCTCAGCTCGATATTGAGCTCTGCCCGGTTCGAGGGGCGAGCATCCTTGGCCGAATGAAGCCTCGCGCGGACAAGCCGGGTCAGGCGCCCAGCGCCCCGTAGCACTACCGGGATCGTCACGCCGACGATGATGGCCAGGAGGCCTTCAGGATGGCCCTTCATCGCGATCAGGACCAGCGTGACGACGATGAATGCTGCGGCTAGGACGCCAGGCACCAAGGCCAGCAGGAGCAGGCCCAGGCGGCGCCGTGGCCGCGACGGCGTAGCGCTGCTCAATGTGACCATCCCTTCAACGCGTCGGCTACCAGCCCGATATTCGCGTTGAGCCACCAGAAGACGCAGAGCACGGCGCAGCCGAAAATGCTCGTACACCACGCGGCCCCGCTCGTCATGCGATCTATGGCGATGTAATGCGGTCGTTTAGCCGTCCCTACCCGCCGGAACATGTCCTCGCTTTTCTCGTACCCTCGTATCCGCAGGTACAACGCCATGGCGGAGAGCATGAGGAAGAGCGACACGAGGCCGGCCCAGCGGTAGCCGAGCTCGGCGCCATGCGAGCCGGGCAGGAAGCCGGATTGGAGAACCATGGTGGCCACGAGGAGATCGAACCCGATGGCCAGTTCTGGAATCTCGGGCTTCTCGTTACGGGACAGCGCATGCCAGCAGGCGGTGAGCAGCGCGGCGATGAGGGCGACGCCAGCCGACTCCAGGAAGGAGATCACGCTAGGACAATATTCTCATGCACATGACGCTGGTATTTACAAGCACGCCAGGACGGCCGGGCCATAGCACGAGCGAGACCGTCACGCGGCCTGCCTCGTCGGCGGGCATTAGCGCTGCCATATTCCGCTGTCGGCTGTCGGCTGTCGGCTTCGGTCGGCTAAGGCAGCTCTGAGAGCAGGGCGAAACCCACCTGCAGGACCACATGCACGTCGACAGCGTCTACCGGATACCATAACCCGGCGGCCATCACAGGAATTTGACAAGCTGACTCTCACCTGTCTTGCGGTCCCTGACGACGAAGTCGTTATCAGCGTCTATCTGGGCCTGGAGGAACTCATAAAGTGAGATCGCCCGGTTCACAATATCGGTCTTAGATAGCCCAGTGGCAGACTGCAGGCGTGAAAGATCATCAGCAGCCTTCGGAATCAAGGCAACGGTGATACGTTCCGTGGCCAGCCGTATTTCATCGTCTTCTTTATCAGCCTTTGCGATTCTAGGTGCCATGTTACAGTTTCCCCTCCCCACAGCGAGGACATTGTTCCTGGGATCTCCAGGCTTCCATGCAACCTCGCCAGTTCTGCTTCAGGTGGACACGATACTCGGGCATAGAACGTAGCCTACCTGGCCGGACATGACTCCGCTGTGAACGGTTCACTGAAAATTTTAGCTGATTTAACGCATAGCAGCAAGCAGATCCACAGCCGTGACCTGCTCAAATGATACACGAGAGCGCTCAAATCAGTGCGAGCGGAGGCCGTGGGCATCATGTACCATCCGTTGCCGCACAGTCGCAGACTGTCGGCGTTCCCACTTTCCGGCCATTCTGCGGGGCCGACGGCTACCACCGCCGCCCCCCGGCCGTTCCGCGTGACATCTCGCCTCGCCGGACGACAGGAGGGGCAGACGGCGACTGCGAGCCTTCCCGTGCCTGGTGGCGATCATGCGTAATATGTGACGACAATGACATCAGATATGCATGATAAGGATGCGCTAGACGACCTCATCGGGCCTCGTTTTCCTCCGCGAGGCCTGACTGGTCTCGACGCTGCGATTCCGGCGTGCCGCACTAAGGAAAATTACGTAGTCTGCAAATCTCCCTATGAGATTCTTCTGTTTGGCCGCGAAGGAGCGAGATGTCCTCTCGGCGGGAAATTTCAGCAGGTGCAACTCGGCTATCCTCGATGGATCGCCCCAGGCAGGAGGCCTGGACGGCGGTCTAGAGCCGGTACGCGAGGTCCGCCATGACATAGCCAGCCTTACCCGCTATGTCCGGCGACACAGGTAGGAAAGCACTCCCTCGCCGACGCCTGTCGATCATCCATACTTATTTATACTGCTCCGCATGGTTGGAGCGCCAGCATTCGGGAGACATCTATAACGCAGCCGCGTACCAGCGATACGATGGGGCGGGGTGTAGTAGGCGATGGGGCATAGTAGGCTGAGACCTGCCCCTCTGCCCTGCGAGGGCTGAGGAGGTCGAGAGCTGAAGCGAGAGCAGCTAGCCAGCGGAAGCACCGATCTCGGCATGCTCGACATTGCTTCTGCATCGGAAGCAACGGGTTGGCCCGGTCCAGAACCGCCACCCGGGCGGAGCCGAAGCGCCACAAACCGCGGCGCCCACTCATGCGCCTACCCAAGACCAGGGGAAAGGATCGTTACCGCCATGCCCAGAAAGAAGATGGCATTTGAATGCCGCTGGGCCGCCGCGACGCCGCCAGGAAAGAAAAGGGGTTCCAGTCATGCACGTTTGCCGCAACGTGGTCAGCGCGATCGCCGGCCACGCTAACAGTGCGTGCCGAGACAACAGTGCGCCAAGGACGGCGACCCGAGCAGGTCAGCCGGGATGAGCGGGAACCGAGAAGAGTCCAGGCTACCCGCCGAACCTGACGATCCGACCGATGAGCCGCCTCCAAGCTCCAGCTCGCAGTCTGTCCATGGCGAACCGATTACCGTCATGCTGGTCGACAAGGCCGCGGGCGACCTGCAGATTACGCATGAACGGACTAATATGTCCAAAACGGACATAGTTAACCGCGCGATCTCCCTCTACGAATTCGTGGACGATGAAATAAGGACCGGAGCCGAGCTGATCATCCGCCGGAACGGCCAGGATTACCTGGTCAAGCTGATGTGACCCAGGCAGCCGGGCAGGAAGGCGCACCGAGTGGCAGTGCTCGCTAGGTCATCTCGCTATTCCTGGCGCACGGCGGCGGGTCCCTGAGCGAGAAGAGTCCGGAACTCGTCCTCGTTCAGGATGGGAACGCCGCGCTCGACCGCCTTGTCATATTTGGAGCCGGCGTTCTCGCCTGCCACCACGAAGCTGGTCTTCTTGGACACCGAGGAGGTGACCTTCCCGCCTGCCTGCCTGACCGCTTCGGCCGCTTCGTCCCGGCTGAGACCCTCCAGGGTGCCAGTGATGACCACCGTGACGCCGGCCAGCAGCCGCGCCGCGGCGCGGGTGGCATCGAAGTCCAGGTCCTCGAGCCGCACACCCGCAGTCCGCCACTTGGTGATGATCGCCTGATGCCAGTCGACGGTGAACCAGTCACGCAGCGAGGCCGCGATCGTCGGCCCGACGCCATCCACCGCGGCGAGTGCGTCCGTACCTGCTTCCTCGATCGCCGTCACGGAACCGAACTCGGCCGCCAGTGCCCGGGCCGCGGTCGGGCCTACGTGCCGGATGGACAGCGCGACCAGGATCCGCCACAGCGGCCGGGTCCTGGCCTGCTCGAGGTTGACCAGCAGGCGGGTGGCGTTGGCGCTCAGCGTGCCCTGCTTGACCACGAAGAACGGACAGGTCAGCAGCTGCTCCTCGGTGAGCGTGAAGACGTCGCCCTCATCGGCCACCAGTCCGCAGTCGAGCAGGGCGCCGACCGCCTCGTAGCCGAGCACCTCGATGTCGAAGGCGCCCCGCCCGGCCAGGTGGAACAGCCGCTCGCGGAGCTGGGCCGGGCAGGACCTGGTGTTCGGGCAGCGCCAGTCGACCTCGTCCTCCTCCCGGCCGAGCTCGGTGCCGCAGGACGGGCAGTGGGTGGGGTAGACGTACTCGCGCTCGTCCCCGGTGCGCAGGTCGGCGACCGGGCCGAGCACCTCGGGGATGACGTCGCCGGCCTTGCGCAGGATCACCATGTCGCCGATGAGCACGCCCTTGCGCTTGACCTCGTCCGCGTTGTGCAAGGTGGCCCGGTCCACGGTCGACCCGCTCACCTTGACCGGCTCCATCACCGCGAACGGGGTAACCCGGCCGGTGCGCCCGACGTTGACCTGGATGTCGAGCAGCCGGGTGGTGACCTCCTCCGGCGGGTACTTGAAGGCGATGGCCCACCGGGGCGCGCGGCTAGTCGAGCCGAGCTGGCGCTGGAGCGCGATCTGGTCCACCTTCACCACCACGCCGTCGATCTCGTACGGCGGATCATGCCGGTGCTCGCCGTAGTAGGCGATGTACTCGCGCACCCCGTTCATGTCCGGCACGATCTTGTACAGTCGGCTGACCGGCAGGCCCCAGCTGTCCAGCCGCTCGTACCAGCCCGATTGGGTGTCGGGCGCGCCCTCCAGGTGCCCCTCATCCTCGCCCGGACCAGCCGTTTCGCCGCTGATGCCCTTGGCGTCGGCCGAGCCTTCGACCCGGCCGATGCCGTGCACGATCGCGTCGAGCGCCCGGGACGCGGTGACCTTGGGATCCTTCTGACGCAGCGAGCCGGCCGCGGAGTTCCGCGGGTTGGCGAAGGCGGCCTTGCCCGCGTCGAGCAGCGACTCGTTCAACTTGCCGAACGCGTCGACCGGCATGAACACCTCGCCCCTGACCTCGAGCACGGCCGGGTGCCCAGTGCCCTTGAGCCGGGCCGGGATGGATTCGATCGTGCGAATATTCGGCGTGACGTCCTCGCCGGTCCGCCCGTCGCCCCGGGTGGCCGCCTTGACCAGCACGCCATCCCGGTAGACGAGGTCAATGGCAAGACCGTCGATCTTCAGCTCGCACAGGTAGGGCCCGGCCCCGCCGAGCTTGGCCGCCCGGTCGGACCAGCCGCCCAGGTCCTCGAGGGTGAAGACGTTGTCCAGGCTGAGCAGCCGCTCCAGGTGCTCGACCGGGGTGAACAGCGTGGAGATGGCGCCGTGCACGGTCTGGGTCGGCGAGTCCGGCGTGCGCAGCTCGGGATAC
>Ga0070714_100001176_pt1 | contig 18843 bp, 12 predicted proteins | sample LARL83metaG_FD_65450 | JGI IMG/M metagenome (GOLD analysis project Ga0070714, IMG submission 65450) | Corn, switchgrass and miscanthus rhizosphere microbial communities from Kellogg Biological Station, Michigan, USA - LAR L8-3 metaG | ecosystem: Host-associated > Plants > Roots > Rhizosphere ... | reverse complement strand
GGCTTGTAGGCCGGGTGCAGGGTCATTGGCTGCCCGCCCGGCACGGTCATCTCCAGCGCCGGGTCTACGAGGAACCACTCTTCGTGGAGGCTGAGCGAGCCCGTAGCCGGCGCCGGGTGCGGCGAGACGTACAGGTCGAACCCGGCGGCCGCGCCGAGATTCTCCGCGCTGACGCCGGCCGAGACACTCATACGGACGGCCGCACCGCCGAGCACGAGTTCGGCATAGTGGTACAGATGGTCGACGGGTTGCGCCGTGGTCACCCGCAGCGGGACATCCGCGTCGGCCGCCAGAGTCAGTTGAGCGGGTCCGGTGGGCGTGACCTGGTCACTGACCAGCAGATCACGCCGACGCGCGATGATCGTGTTGCTGGACAACGTGGCTACCGCAGCATATGTGTCGCCCGCCACGACCTGTGCCGTACCTGTGCCATCGCTGATCGGCACCGGATAGATCAGCGTGCTGTCTGGACCGGCGGTCAGGTCCACCACCGTCACGTTGCCGGTCGCGACCGGCTGCCCGGCCGCGTCGGTGAGCGCGACAGTCAGCGGCACGGTCGGCGCGTCGGCGGGTTTCGCCGTGACCGGCGAGAAGTCCGTGCCGACCGACCCGGCGACCGCGAACCGCGACCAACGGATCGCGCCGCTGGTCAATCCGGCCCAGGCGTCGTCGGGCACGACGAACGCGCTCGGGCCGCCCGCACCGCGTAGTTCGACCGTCGTGAACATCGGACTCGACCCGTCCGGCCGGTCCGCCGGAGTCACCGCGAGCTGCGGGTACCCACCGGCCGCCGCGTCCGCCTCGACCTGATCGCCGGTCGGCAGCGTCGTCGACGCGCCCACGGTGGGCACCGGCGGTGACTGCGGCACCAGCGTCGGCGCCGCCGAGGCCGGCACGGCGGCACCGACCAGCACCAGCAGAGGTACCCAGCACACCCTGGCCCACTGAACCATCACCTGTCGTCGCATGGCCCCGACTCCTTCTTTCCCATGAACGGATGACAAATGGATACGGCGCTCCACCAACTTTCCTGGCGACAGTTGCGTGGAACCGCAACTGTCGTCAGGAGTTCTGTGGAGCATGCGGTCGGTATACCGACGTGGGCTAGACCGCTCGGCGGCGGATATCAGCCATTGGCGACTTTCCGCCACTGGCGAGGTGCTGCTGGCCGTATGGTTTGTCCGTGTTGGATGTGGTGAATCTGAACGCCGTCGAGCAGGCTGTCTACGAGTTGCTGGTCGAAGTGCCGGTGGCGGCCATCGAGGAGCTGTCGAGCGCGCTGGGCCTGCCGACGCCGACGTTGTGGCAAGCGCTGGAACGGCTGGAGGACAGGGGCTTGGTGAGCCGGGTGCCGGGTGTGGCCGGCCGGTTCACCGCGACCGCGCCGGACGTCGCGCTGGAAGTGTTGTTCCTGGAGCAGGAGGAGCGGATCAAGCGCGGCAGGCTGCTGGCCGACCGACTGTCCGCGAAGTTCCGCCACGCCGTCGCGCGGCGAGACCCTGCCACTCTGGTCGAGGTGATCAGCGGCAGATCGGCTGCGGCGCAACGGTTCGAGCAGATGCAGCGCAGCGCGCGTTATCAGATCCGGGCCATCGACCGACCGCCTTATGCCAGCGAGCCGGCACGCAATCATCCGGTGGAGGTGGAAATGCTGCAACGCGGCATCATCTACCGCGTGATCTATGACGCGACCGGGATGGACCAGTTCCACGACCTGCTCGGCGAGTTGGAGATCAGCATCAAGCACGGCGAGCAGGCCAGAATCCTGCCGGCCGCGCCGTTGAAGCTGTGCCTCGCCGACGACCGGATCGGGATGATCCCGTTGCAGGCCGCGCCACCGGACATCGAGAGCGCGGTGGTGGTGCACCGCTCCGCGTTGTTGGAAGCGCTCTGCACGCTGTTCGACGCGTTGTGGGAGCGCGCACTGCCGCTGCCCTCGGCGCTGGGCGCCGATCCGGCCCTCTCCGATGGCCCGACTTCGGGCGAGCGGCGGCTGCTGGCGCTGCTCACCACCGGTATCCCGGACGAGACCATTGCCAAGCAACTCGGGCTGAGCTCGCGCACCCTACAGCGCAGGATACGCGCCCTGATGACCAGGCTGGGCGCGGAAACCAGGTTCCAGGCCGGTTTGCGCGCCGCCCAGATCGGCTGGATCACCGCCAACGTAGCGCCGCGGGACAACTGCTGCTGACTCGTCATCTCGGAGTCTCGGTGTCTCGGGGACGGCATGTTTTGGCGGTCTGTTGTGGACTGTCTCGCATTCGGCAGCATTGGCCGTCCACCAACCAGCTCAGCGTTCTGGTGTGCATATCGTCACCGCAATGGCCGAGTCCGCGAAATTGGGCACTTTCCGGCCACGCCGCACAGGGCTAGAACCGAAGCCAGCCATAGCCCGGGCTGACCGACAGCTCGCCGCTGGAGATCCCGCCTGCCAGGCCCACTCCGCCACCAGGAGCTCCCTTGTCTACCAGCACCTCACACGTGATATGTCCGGCCGGTCTCGGCCCCGCACCCAGCAGCGCGCAGGTCCGTGATGACCAACAGCGCATCTGGTCACTCGGTGTGGACGGCATTTACCACACCGCAGACAACCGCCACCATGAAACACCGGAAGACCTCCACTGCCGCACCGACCTCGTGGAGTTGTCCAGCACCGACACCCGCTCGTCGACGCTTCGGGCTGTCGAAGCGTCCGAACGTGGGTTGCCGTCGACAGCTCCACCACTAAAGCAGCTCCAGAGCTCCTGGTCGGACCAGGTGCGGTCGAACTGCACCTGGACGGCACCGCGGTGTGGCGCAATGGCACAGATCTCGGGGTGACCATTCGGGGATACGACTTCGGGGCGTGGCTGGCCGCGCTGGTCGACCTGGACTCCTACGGCCTGACCGTGGTCCACGACCTCGATCCGGCGACGGCGCTGCGCCGGTTGGGCGCCGACACCGTCGAGCCGGGTACTGGGCACGTTCGTGCGGCGGCGGCGGGCCGATGAGTCCGAGCGCCGCCGGGCAGCCGCTGTCGCGGCGACCACCGCCGAACGGGCGCGCATCGCGCGGGAACTGCACGACGTGGTCACCCACCACGTCACGGCCATCGTCGTGCAGGCCGACGCGACCCAGTTCGTGGCAGACTCACCGGAGCGCGTCGTCACGGCGCTCACGACGATCGGCGGCGCCGGCCGGCGAGCGCTGACCGACCTGCGCCGCTTGCTGGACGTGTTGGAAGCGACCGGTGAACCGACGACGTCACGGACGCCGGTCGGGGGGACGGTGCGGGATCTGGTGGAACAGACCCGGACCGGCGGGCAGCCGGTCGAACTTGTCGAGGTCGGTGCACAGCCCGCGTTGCCCTCGGACGTGCGGTTGGCCGTGTACCGGGTGGTGCAGGAGGGTTTGACCAACGTCGTCAAATATGCCGCCGGGCAGCCGACCGTCGTGCGGACCAGCTGTCGGGACGACCACATCGAGGTCGAGGTGGCCAACGCCGCCGCCGCTGTGCCGCTGCCGGCGGGCGCCCGACGTGACCTGTTCGGCGGACGTGGCCTGGCCGGGCTGCGCGAACGGGTCGGGACACTCGGTGGCGAGTTGACGGCCGACGAGCAGCCGGACGGCTGGTTCCGGCTGCGTGCCGTGATTCCCATCGTGAGGGACACATGAGCGTTCGCCTGGTGATCTGCGAGGACCACGAACTCGTCCGCGCCGGCTACGTCACGGTCTTCGGCGCGCAACCGGACATGGAGGTCGTCGGCGAGGCCGCCGACGGCCCGGCCGCGGTCGACGTCGCCACCCGCATGCAGCCGGACGTCGTGGTGATGGACATTCACCTGCCGCTGATGGACGGAATCGAGGTCACCCGCCGCATCGCGGGACCCGGCATCGCGCAGGCACCCAAGGTGCTCGTCGTGACCACCTTCAACGTCGACCAGTACGTCTACGACGCGCTGCGCGCCGGGGCGAGCGGCTTCCTGCTCAAGGACACGCCGTCAGCCGAACTGGTCAACGCCGTGCGCATCGTGGCACGCGGCGACTCGCTGCTGTCGCCGGCCGTGACCCGCACGCTGATCGGCCGGTACGCCGACCGAGTCCGCCCGGCCGCCACCGCGCCCGCCACCGACCCACTCGGCGCGATCGCCCCCCGCGAACGCGAGGTACTGCACCACATCGCGCGCGGCCTGTCCAACGCCGAAATCGCCGACGAACTGATCATCAGCGTCGAAACGGTGAAGACCTACGTCTCCCGCATCCTGACCAAACTGGACCTGCGCGACCGCGTCCAGGCCGTCGTCCTGGCCTACCGCACCGGTTTGGTCGGCACCGACGGGTAGCCGTGTCGAGCTTTCCGCACGGGTTGTCAGGGGGCCGGTGTTCGCAAGGTGTGGGAGGGACTGGTTCCGCAGACGGCGTGATAGTCGGCGGCGAACCGGCTGTGGTTGGCGAATCCCCACCGTGCGGCGATGGCGGTCACGGTCAGGCCGGTGCCCGGGTCGGACTCGAGTAGGTCCTGGTGGGCGAAGGCGTATTGCAGCGCGCGTGGGCTGACGTGGCAGGCCTCGGCGAGTTCGGTCAGTCCGAAGTTGGTGTGGGCATGGGCATTCATGTAGTCCTCTGCCCGGCGCACGGTCGGGGGTGTTGCGTCGCGTTCGCTCAGCCGACTGATCAACCGCGCGAGCCGCGCACGCGCACGCCACGCGATCCGGCACGGGCCGGGTCGCCGAACGCCGACCGGCGACGGCGAGTCGCCGGCTCCCGTCAGCCGTTGACCATCTCGACGTCTCCGTTGCTCGGCGGTGGCGAACTGAGCTCGCTGGCGGCGTCGCTCCCGTTGCCGTTCCCGGTGTGCGCGTGACTCGGGCCTGGGACGGCCGGCGCGGGCGGTGGCGCGGCCGGGGCGGTGGCCGGGGTCCATGCCCCGGTCCTCGGGTCGAGTCGGCCGTTGGGCAGTTGCGGCCACGGCCGGTTGGCCGGCAACTGACCCGGCGGGACCGGTTCGACCGGACCGTCGCCGACCCTCGGCCTGCGGATGTAGTGCGAGTTGATGTCGATGTGATGGGCGACCGCGCTCTGCGGGTTGTTCGTGGCGACCGGGCTGGCGTGCTGCACCCTGGTGTTGAAATCGACGCCGTACCAGTACGGATCGTGGCGGTCGAACCGGCCGGACTGACTCGCCGTCGTGACCGCGTTCTTGATCGGGGTCTCGACGTTGTGCAGGTGGCTGCCGTTCGCGTCGCTGGTCAACGGTGTCAGGTTCTGGCTGTTGTTCCTACCGCCGAGATTCGAGTTGACGATGTGCCCCTTGATCCACGGCGGTGATCCGAGCTGGTTGACCGCGGTCAACTCGTTGTGCCCGGGCAGGTGACTGTGTCCGGGGATCGGATCCCCGGACGCCGGGCCGAGCTGGACATGGGCACCGGTGCCGCCGCCGAAGGTGGTGTGGGGCCCGTAGTTCTCGTGCCACCACCGCTGGTTCTGGTACTGGGACGGGGCCTGTTGCAGCCGGGACGAGCTGCGGCCACCACCCTGGAACGCTTTCTTGATCCTGGAGCCGAACTTCCGCAGCGGCCCGGATGGCTTCTTGTTGGGGTCGTTGCCCTTGCCGGGATCACCGCCCTGCCCGCCCGGTGCGCACTGCTCCTTCGCCAGGCCGAGCGGGTCGACCCACACCAGCGGATTCGGCACGTAGCTGACCGGGTTGAGCGCCGCGACCAGCCCGAGTGGGTCGGGACTGAGGAACCGGGCGGTTTCCGGGTCGTAGTAGCGCAGGGTGTTGTAGTACAGGCCGGTCTCGGCGTCGTGGTACTGCCCGGGGAAGCGCAACGGGATGTCCACGCCGCCGCGCGGCTCGGCCAGGCCCCACAGGGTTTGCCGACGCTGCCAGGCCAACTCGCCGGTCGGGGTGAACAGTTCGGTCGGCGTACCCACCTGGTCGGTGAGCACGGTGTACCAGCGCACCCCGACCGCAGTGTCCGAGCCCGCCGGCAACAACTGCTCCACCTGGGTCAGCACCGTGCCGTCCGTCGGGTGATAGTCCCAGGTGACGACGTGCCGGCCGCCGTCGACCGCGGTACGCACCTGCTCCACCAGTTGCCAGTCCGCCCAACTGAAGTCGGTCCGCTCCAGCACTGTCCCGTCCGCGGCGATGCGGTGCTTGGCCACCCGGCGACCGCGCCCGTCGTACCGGTACTCCCAGCGCGTGCCGTCCGGATTGGACACGCCGACCAACCGGTCATCCGCGTCCCAGGTGTAACGCCGGACGCCGTCGGCGGTCTCACTGGCGACGCGACGGCCGTACGCGTCATGCCGATAGCGGACGCCACCGGCCGACTCGATCACCGTGCCGGTGTACCGCCGCTCGCCGGAAGCCGGGCTGCAGATCGCCCCGTTCGGCCACTGCGCGAAGACCACGTTGCCCATCGCGTCGTAGTGATACCGCTCCTGCCAGCCGGCCGACCGCACGCCGACCACCTGACCGGCCGCGTCCACGTCGAACTCCTGCGAACCGATCGCGGGCGTGCGCACGCCAGCCAGCTCGCCGCCGGAACGGTAGCGGAAGTCCTTGCGGTGCACGGGGCCCGGGGCGGACGACACGGCCTGCGTCGTCGGCCCGTCGGTCATGCCGTAGGACTGGGTGAGATGGAAGCCGAGGGACACGCGGCGTTCGGTCTCCCGGCCGACGCCGTCGTGACCGAAGACGACCGCCTGACCGCCGGTACGCAGCTCGACCGGGTTCCCGGTCGCGTCGAAGGTCCACTCGCTCACCGCGCCACTGGGCGTCTCCCGCCGGACCATCCGCCCGGCGAGGTCATAGCCGGTGCGTACCGTTCGCCCATTGACGGTCTCGGCCACCACCCGGCCGAACTCGTCGCGCTCCAGCACCAGCTCGGTGTCCGTGGTGCTGGCCAGAACCAGCCGGTCCAACCCGTCGTAGGCGTACCGAGACGTCGATCCGTCGGGGCGCCGCGCGGCCACCGTGTTGCCGACCGCGTCATGGTCGAACTCGGTGACCACGCCGGCCGGATCCGTCGCGGCCACCACCCGCCCGAGCGGGTCATAGCGGTAGGAGCGCCGCCGTCCGTCGAAGTCGACGGTCCGGGACACACGCCCGGCCGGATCGTATTCGTAGCGCCAGGTCAAGTCCTGCGAGCCCTGCATGGCGCGGATCTCGGTGACTCGCAACTCGGTGTCGTAGCGGTACTCCGTGCGCGCGCCGAGCGGATCGGTCACCGTAACGGGCAGGTCGAAACCGGCGTACTCGGTGCGGGTCGTGCGGCCGGCCGGGTCGGTGTACTCGATCTCGTTGCCTTCGGCGTCGTAGCGCCAACTGTGCCGGGAGCCGTCCGGATCGACCTGCCAGGCCGGCAATCCCTCGACGGTCCATCCGTGGCGGGTGACACCGCCCTGCGGTCCGGTGACCGTGACGGGCCGGCCGAACTGGTCGTACTCGATCCGGGTGGTGGCGCCTGATTCGTCGGTCTCGGAGATGATCAGGCCGGCCGCGTTACGGACCATGCCCCGCTCCGAGGCACTCCGGCTGACAATGGTCACGCCGTCCGGTCCGGCCAGCATCGTGGTGCCGCCGTGTTCGCCGAGCAACCAGCTCACGCCGTCGGGCGCGGTGATCGTGGCGGGTGCGCCGGTCGGGCTCAGCACGGCGGACGTGCTGGTGCCGTCGGGATAGTCGATCCGCGTCAGCCGGCCGTCCTCGTCGTAGGCGAAGCGGGTCACGCGACCGGCCGGATCGGTTTCGCTGAGCTTGCGGTCGTAGCGGTCCCACTCGAAGCTCGTGGTGTTGCCCAGCGGGTCCGTCTCGCGCAGGAGTTGGCGGGCGGCGTTGAGGTCGTAGGTGGTGACGTTGCCCAGCGAGTCGGTGTAGCTGGTGCGGCGCCGCTCGGTGTCGTAGGCGAACTGGCTGCTCAGGAAGCCGTCCGCGCCGATCGTTCGGATGCACCGGCCCTGCTGGTCGTACTCGTAGCGGTACCAGAGACCGTTGCGGTCCTGCCAGCCGGCCAGGCGGCCCGCGTCGTCGTAGCGCAACAGGGTGGGCAGGCCCGAGGAATTGACCACCTCGGTGAGCCGGCCCTGCTCGTCGTAGCCGTAGCGCATGATCGGCACATCCGGTGTGGTGTCGGCGCCGATCAGCCGCAACGCCGTGATGCGCCGCGACGCGACGGTCAGCCCGACCCGGTAGCCACCGGAATGCCGCAGCTCCACCGGGTTTCCCTCGGCATCGTAGGCCAGGTCGATCCGGTGGCCGGCCGCACCAGTGATCGCGCGCAACCGCGCGGTCCGGTCGATGGGGTCGGGCCGGTCGAAGTGCAGGGTCTGCTCGGCGGTGGTGTCGCGCAGCGACAGCGTGCCGTCCGCGGCGAGGGTCAGCGGCCAGCGCGGTCCTTCCACCGGCAACGTCGGTTCGCCGGCCACCAGCGACGGATAGACCAGGATCATCCCGTCCGGCGCGAAGAACCGGACCCCGGCATCGCCGACCTCGAGCCGCTGGTCCACAGTGGACGTCCACGACGGTCCGAACCACCGCCCGGAGCGGTAGGAGGACACGTGCGTACGGTCGAACACCAGCCGCAGCAGCCCGGGCAGTTCGACATCGCGCTGTCCCGTGATCACCTCGCCGCTGGCGACGTCCACCGGGTCGGACTTGCAGACCCGGCCATCGCCGGGCACGGCGGTGTCGCGCGGATCGGTGTTCTCGTTGGTGTCATGCGGTGTGGTCCGGGTGGTCGGCCGGGCGCCGGGGGCTGGCCGGCCCGGTCCGTTCCCCGTGGGCTCGGCCTGATGCCCGGCCGGGCTGGCCTTGCGTACCGATGGGTCGATCTGTTCGAACGAACGCCGGTGGTGGTCCTCGACCTCCTGCATGCTGCTGGCATTGCGGTGCAACAGGTCGGACTGGTGGCGCAGTCCCGTCCCGGCGCGGCCGGCCGCGGAACCCAACCGGCCGACCAATTGCTGGTGACTGCCGGCGGACCCTTCGCCGACCGCGCCCAGCGCGCTGCCATGCAGGCCGGCGCCCTGCGCGCGGGAGCCCACGTCGGACACCTGGCCGGACCGGTCACTCAACCGGTCCGCGTGACTGTGGAGGGCCGAGGGACTGGCCGAGAAACCGCCGCCGATTTTGGCCATCACTTGCCTCCGGGCTGGTTCGTCGTCTTCTCACCGATCACCGGGGGTGGCAGGTCGTCACCGGGCACCTGGAACACGCTCTCGCCCCGCACGTAACCCGCTGACTTGCGCTCCTGGTCCCCGCCGCCACCGGAGCCACCCCGCATGCCACCCATCGAGCCCATTCCGCCTCCGGCGGCCGGGGCGCCGGCCGGCTCGGCCGGTGGGGCGGCCGTCGCGCCCGGGGTGGGATTCTGGACCGCCGAGCCGGCCATGGCGCCGCTCGTGGCCCCGGCGGTGGGTGGCGTCGTGCCGCCGACCGGCAATGTGCCGGACGTGACGCCGGACATCCCGCCGGCCGAGCCGCCACCGGAACTGGACGGCACGACGTGCGCGGATGCCGTCAGGCCATGGTCGATCGGCAGCGTCCCAGCGGTCGGGTTGAACCCGGGTTCACTCTCGATCGCGTGATTGATTTCCTGCTCGGCCTGGTGCAGCGCGGCCGATTCGGGACCGGGTCCGTTGAACCCGGGCACACTCTCGATCGCCTTGTCCACGTCCTTTTCCACCTGGTGCAGGATGTCGCTGGTGGTGCGGCCACCGGTGGCGCCGCCGGCCGTGGGGTCCCCCGAGCCGGAACCGCTGCCGCCCGTGGTGCTCCCCGGCGTCATCGACGGCGTGCCGATGCCCGGCGGTGTGTAGGACGCGGACCGTGCGGTGCCGGACGGCGAGCCGCCACCACCCGACGGCGAACCACCACCGCTCGTGGTCATCGGTGGCATAGCGACAGACGGCGGTGTGTACGAGGCCGGGTCCGTCGAGCCACCGGGCCCGGAACCGGGCGGGAGGCCGGCAGCACCGCCGGCGGATCCCGAACCGCCACCGGACGAACCACCGCCCGTGGTCATCGGCGGTACACCGATGTCGGGCGGGTTGTAGGAGGCCGGCGCGGTACTCGAAGCACCGCCATCAGACGGCGCACCACCGGATGGCGCACCACCAGATGGCATGCCACCGGATGGCGCGCCACCGCCCGACGAGCCGCTGGTGGTCATCGGCGGCGCACTGACATCCGGGGGCGTGTACGACGCGGGCGATGCGTTCGAGGCACCACCACCGGACAGCGCACCACCGCCCGCTGCACCGGCGGTCGTCATCGGCGGCGCACCGACATCCGGCGGCGTGTAGGAGGCAGGCGAGGCACCGCCGCCGGACGGCGTTCCGTTCGCGCCGCCATCGGATGGCGCGCCACCATCGGACGAACCGGGGGTGGTCATCGGCGGCGCACCGACGTTCGGCGGCGTGTACGACGCGGGCGCGTTGTTCATGTAGCCGGCATCGGACGGGCTCCCGCTCCCGCCGGCAGACCCCGGACCATCGCCGGACCCGTTGCTTCCGGCGGCCGCGCCGTTCCCGCCCGAGTTGTCGCCGCCCTGGCCGGAGTTGTCCGGGCCGTAGCTGGAACCGGAGCCGTCAGAACCTGAGCCGTAGCCGGAGTTGTCCGTCTGGCCGGCGTAGCCGACGGTCTGGGTGCCGTCGGACTGTGATCCGTCCGAACCGGAGGACCCGTCGGTCCCGCCGGAGCCCTGATCGCCGGAGCCCTGACTCCCGGAACCCTGATCACCGGAACCCTGCCCACCATCCGAGCCCTGACCGCCGGGCGCGGTGCCGGCACCGAACATCTGCTCGACCAGTTGGTCCAGCATCTGACCGAGCTGACTCATGGACTGCTCGGCCTGGCGTAAGCCGTTCACCAGACTCTCGACCTTGCTGGCGATCTGCTCGCCGACCTGGACCCCCACGCCCAGTGCCTCGCCGAGGAACGCGATGATGGAGGTGCCGAACGTCTCCGGTGCGGCGGCGAGGGCACCGATTCCGCCGGGCAGCAGCCGTTCCACCAGGTCGCCGATCACCTTGGTCACCAGGCTGCGCACGCCGCTGACCATCCCGCCCATCGAGGTCGTCACTTTGCCGGCGCCCTCGGCGATCCGGCCCATGGAGGCCAGTTGGCCGCTGGTCCGGTCGGCCACGGTGCGATAGCCGTCCGCCGCGCTGCCCTGCCAGTGGCTGCTGGTGCCCTGCGCGTCCTGGGCATGAGCCTGCGCCAGTTGCGTCAGTGTCTGCGCGACCGACTGAAGCTGCGACGCGGACGACTGCACCGCACTCCCGTCGGCCTCCAACTGCTTCAGCGGCTCCAACAGCGGCTCGATCACCTGCATCAGGAAGTTCAGGCCCGCCGAGATCAGCGTCCCGACTGGATCCGTGGCGAACGAGACCACTTCGGACAGGGCATTGGCCGGCGATTGTCCCAGAATGCCCTGCCCCACCTGCTCGATGGCATTCTCGATCTGCTTGACCGCCGAGTCGGTGCTGGCGTAGGTGGAACTGCCGTCGTTGCCGGAACCGGCCGATCCGGCGGAGGCGCCGGTGTCCGTGCTGCCGGATGCCGCCTGGACACCCTGGTTGACGGACATTCCGATCGTGCCCGCAGTCATCGTCACCACGGCCTTTCGTCGAAGTCGTCGCTGTCCTCGACGGCCGGCCGGGCGTGCCGGGCCCGTGCAGCGGCAGGGGGCGCGACGGGCAACGGTGGTGTCGGCGGGGCGGATGGCTGCGGCTCGGGCGGCGCGTCGACGGCGAACTTGTCGTAGGCGTTCGCGGGTGCCGGGGGCTCGTCGGCGGTTTCCGCCGGCACGTAACCGATCAGCATGTCCATCGTGCTGGTTCCCGTGCCCAGTGGTGCGAACGCCTCGACGACCTTGTCCGCGACCGCGCGTTGGCCCTTCGCCACTGTCTTCATCACCAGCGCCGCCAACTCGGCATAGCTGTGCTCGGCGGCGCGATGGCTGAACCGCAGGTCACGCAGGCTGCCGTTCGGTCCGATCGTGACGGTCACCGACTCGTCCGCCGAACTCGTCGTCACCGTCGCCGCCGCCAGTTCATCACCCAGATCGGTGGCGGCCTGTTTCAGCCCGCCGATCCGGTTCCGGTACTGCGCAAGCCATTGCTCGGTGTCCATCCGTACCCTCCGTGTTTCAGCGCTCGCCGGCCATCGTGGTCAGCACCTGATCGACGCGTGCCGCGAGCCGGTCCGTTCCGGCCGGCGCGACGCTGACCCAGTCGTGTTCTCGCACCACCAGATAACGACCGGCGTGCGTGTCGAACCATGTCACCAATGTCGGCTGCCGGATGGTGTCCCCGCGCGCCCGGTTCCAGCACGTGATGCCGAACTGGCCACCGCGAACACGTCCTTCGACCAGGCTGGCGAGCAACCGGGCATCGCCCTTGCTCATCCCGCCGCGTACCAGCACGTCGTGGCCACCCCCACCGAAGGGCAACTCCTCGTCGGGGTCGTCGAGGTCGTCGGGGTCATCCGCCGCCAGCACGCGGTGCGGGAAGTTGAACGCGTACCCGGGTCCCGGCTCCGCGTACGGCAACAGGTCGACCAGCGTGGCCACCAGTGCGGTCGGGCGGATCTCCACCATGGTGAGTCCGGTACCGGTCAACATGGCCGCCGCCGCCCGAGCGCCGTCGCGGACCGCCAGAGCGCGCAAAGGCGCACCGATGTCGCCGACGGCGTCCACGCCCAACGCCGGCCGGGCCAACAGCCGCAACAGGTCGGCCACGTCCTCATCGAGGGTCGACCCGTGGACCAGACCCCGCGCCGCGAGGCCCTCCCATGCCCGCTCGATGACGGCGGCCCGTTCGTCCCACCGGAAACCGGCGCTCGGTACGCCCAGCGGATAGGGCAGGCGGCCGATCTCCAGGTGCGCGCACAGTACATCGACTTCTACCGTGGACAGAAAGATCTGGTCAGTGATCGACATCCGGCCTTCCCGGTTCACTTGGGCTGTGCCGGTCGGCGCTCGCCGATCACCGGTGGGGCCAGGTCGCCGCCGAGCGGTTCGAAGATGTCGTCGTCGCCATGGACGTAGCCGGCGGACTTGTGCTCCTTGTCGTCCTCCTTGCGGCCACGCCGGGCGCCCGACATGCCCGCGCCACCGCCCGGCGCGCCCGGCTCGGCCGCGCCACCCGCCGAACCCGCCCGCGTGCCCGCACGTTCAGCCTCATCGGCGCCCAGCGCGCCTGAGCCCGATCCGGCACCACCAGAACTCCCGCCCAGCCGCGAACTGATCGTGCCGGGCCGGTAGCCCTGCTCACCGGCGGCCGATCCGACACCGCTGCCGACGCCCGGCACAGTCAGGCCGTCCGGTCCGATGCCGGCACCGGCCGTCGGCCCACCGCCGCCCGACGAGAACGGCGCGCCATCGGGACCGCTCGTGGACCAGGGATTGCCGTCGGTCCAGGTCGATGTCCCCGAGCCGCCAGGCGCCGGCTGCGGATTCTCGCTGGAGGACGGCACGACCCAGGGGCCGGGCCCGGGATAGGCCGACGGTGTCGTGGTGAGGGGCGAGGGATCGCCGCCGGCCGGCGGGACGAAGCCGCCCGGCCCGATCCCCGGTGTCGCCGCCATTCCGGGCGTGTACCAGGAGGTAGAGGTAGCGGTACTGGTCGTGGCGCCTGGTTGCCATGAGCCGGCCTGGCCACCCGCGATGGGTTGCCCCGGGCCTGGCTGGGCGCCCGTGGATGTCGCCTGCGGCGCGGTGTAGCCGGAGCCGGCCGTGCCCGGCGCGGACAAGCCTGCCGGTGTGACCGATCGCGCGGCGATCCCGTCGGTCGGCATACCGTGCTGCATGTTCTGTATACCGGGGACGGCCGGGGCGTTCCCGGCCTGCGGCTGCCGGGCCATCGACCCGTCACTGGTCCCCGTTCGCAGCGCGGGGCCGTCCGCCGGCAACACCGGGGTGACCGCGGTGGCGACACCCTTCTTCCGTACCGTCGGCACCGGCTCGAACTCCGGCGTGGCCGAATCGATCGGGATCGACGCGCTTTCCATGGCGCGCGCCACGTCGACCGCCCTGGCATGTGCCTCGTCGGCCGCGTGCGCGGCCACCTGCATGTCCACCAGCGAGTTGCGTAACCCGGCCATTCCTGGGGTGGCCGCGGTCGCCTGGTTCAGGTCGAACTGCTGCGGCTGCGGCATGTTCGCCTTGGCGGTCGCCATCACCTGGGCCTGCTGGTTGAGCTGATGCCCCATGAACTGCGCGGTCTGCGACGCCTTCCCACCCCAGTCCACCAACTGGATGACCGCGTTCCGCGCGGAGTCGGCCGCGTCGCCCTCCCAACCCGACGCTGTGTTCACCACCTGTTGGTGCAGCGTGTTGACCGACTCCAGCATGGAGTTACCCAGATCGACCCACCGGTCGGACACGTCGAAGACGACACCTGGATCGTTGTTGCCGCACACCGCGTCGTACAACTGTTGGTGCGACAGTGCGGCCCAGTTCGTCGGACCGGCGATCGCACGATCGCCACCGATCCGGACCAGGCCGTTGAGCCATGACGGTTGCGCCACCTCGGCCGGCGGCTGCTGCTGCCCACTCGCAGTCACGTGGATCTCCGCTTTCGTCGGTCAGGTCGCCGAGATGCGTCGGAACGAATCGTGAATGGCGTGCTCATTGCCGGCGTAGCGTTGCATCGCCTGCTCGATTGCCGCGCCTGCGTCCACCACGGCGTCCCGATACTGCGCCAGCACCGTACCCAGGGCGGTGTCATGACCTTGGGCGCGGCTGGCGAACTTCACGCCCATCGAGGTGCCAACCGGGTTGTCGCCCAACGGCAGCGGACGGGCAAGCTCGCCGGCCCGCCATTGCCACTGGGCGATCTCCTCGGCGTGGGCGCGCATCGCCACCAGCAACGCACTGCCGACGGCGGGGTCGACCCGCACCTTGCCCGCCCGCACGTTCACGCCGAGCTGCCCGACATCCGCAACGGCTTGACGCAGCTCACTGAAATTTTCATTGGCATTGGGGGCCGTGGGCTGCGCGTTCGGATCTGACTGGCCGGTCAATGAAACCTCCCCGACACAAAACACCGGTAACCGACGAAAGACGCTGGGAAGCGCCGTCACTGTACAGCGACGCCCGACCCGTGCAATGCGGTCGGGCCCCGGAACCGGTCCCGGCACCGCATGTCCAACCACATGAAGGCGCGAAACACACCATGGTTGAGTTGCCGTTGCAGGTGTACTGGCGCAGTGCGACGCCACCGCCGTAGTGGCGGAGGGAATGTCGATGCACTTCCCGCTGTCAACCGACTGGACTTTCCAGCCGTCGGAGCCGAAGTTGACGAGTTGGTACTCCTGGCTGGCGCCTTTCGGTGCAGGGACAAAACCGGAGGGCCGCTGGTCGGCGACGCTGGTCCGGCGACGTCGACGCACTCGCCGCCGGCCCGGTCGCGGTGTCGGATGAATGCCTGTACCGGACCCGTCTCCCTCCGGCGGGCCCGGCACAACCACGATGTACCGTCGATCGAGGGAAAACCTTGCGAACAACCCAGAACTCGCAGGTCGGCCTGGTATGCCGGACACCGAGCGGTACAGGTGGGAGTCGTGATGGTGGCGCGGTTCCGGATCCTGGGCGGCGTCGAGGTACTCGTCGACGGCGAGCCGCTCGACGTGGGGCACCCCAAGCAGCGCGGGGTGCTGGGCGTGCTGCTGACCCAGGCCAACACCCCCGTGACCACCGATCAACTGCTGGACCGCGTCTGGGGTGACCACCCGCCGCAACGGGGCCGGGAGACGCTCCACAGCTATCTGGCCCGCCTGCGCACCGCCCTGCGCGCCGCCGAGGGCGAGGTGCACCTGCACCGCCGCGCCGGCGGCTACCAACTCGACGCGGACGACAACCGCATCGACCTGCACCAGTTCCACCGCCTGCTCGCCCAGGCCAGGCATACCGCCGACGACGACCAGGCCGCGGACCTGTTCGAGCAGGCCCTGGCGCTGTGCCGGGGCACACTACTGCCTGAGTTGGACACCCACTGGGTGATCAGCCTGCGTGCCACGCTGGACCAGCAGCGGTGGGCCGCCGAACTTCACCACGTCGACGCCGCGCTGCGCCTTGGTCGGCAGGCCGAACTGTTGCCAACGCTGTTCGAGCGCACGCAGCGGCATCCGTTGGACGAACGGGTGGCGGGCCATCTGATGCTCGCCCTGTACCGCAGCGGCCGCCAGGCCGACGCCCTGGACCAGTACCGGCAGTTGCGCATCCGACTGGCCAACGACCTGGGCAGCGACCCTGGGCCACACCTGCAACAGCTACACCAACAGATCCTCACCGCGGACCCGGACCTGACCACACCAGCCGACACGGCCACCGCGTCGGCCGTACCCCGCCAACTCCCGCCCGCACCACGGCTGTTCACGGGTCGAACCGCGGAACTTGCCACCCTGACCACCGCGCTGGATCAGGGCGCGACGGTAGTGATCTGGGCGCTGGCCGGGACGGGCGGGATCGGCAAGACCTGGCTGGGACTGCACTGGGCGCATCAGAACCTGCACCGGTTCCCGGACGGGCAGCTGTTCGTGGACCTCCGTGGCTTCAGCCCGGACGGGCAACACCTGGCCCCCGAAGCGGTAACAAGGGGGTTCCTGTCCGCTCTCGGGGTCGAGCCGGCGCAGATCCCGCCCGACCCGCACGCCCTGACCGCCTGCTACCGAAACCGGCTGGCGGGCAGGCGAATGCTGATCGTGCTCGACAACGCGGTGGACGTCGACCAGGTGACCCCACTGCTGCCCGGCAGCCCGACCTGCACGGTCCTGGTGACCAGCCGGCGCCGCCTGGCCGGGTTGGCCGCCCTGCACAGCGCCGAACTGCTCGACCTGGACGTCCTGCCCGAGCCCGACGCGTACAACATCCTCGCCCACCACCTCGGTCCGCAACGGTTGGCCGCCGAACCGGCGGCGGTCACCGACCTGCTCGCGGTCTGTGCGGGACTCCCCCTGGCGGTGCGGATCGTGGCCACCCGCGCCGCACACCACCTCACCTTCCCGTTGGCCGTACTAGTCGACGAACTCCGCGACGCCACCACCCGGTTGGACGGGCTGGACGCCGGAGACCTGCACTCCAATCTGCGGGCAGTGCTGTCCTGGTCGGCCCGCACCCTCAGCCCGCGGGCGACCAGCCTGTTCGGGTTGCTGGGCATCGCGCCCGGCCCCGACATCGGCCTACCCGCCGCCGCTGCGCTCGCTGGCCAACCGGCCGGACAGGTACGACTCGTGTTGCGGGAGTTGGAACACGCGTCGCTAATACAGCAGCACCTGCCGGACCGGTACCGGATGCACGACCTCGTCCGCCTCTACGCCGCCGGGGCCGCCCATCACGACATCGCCACGGACGTGCGAAAGTCCGCACTGCGCCGGGTGATCGACTTCTACATCCACACCGCGTACACCGCGGACCGACTCCTGGAACCCCACCGCCTGCCGATTTCACTCGATCCGCCCGCACCCGGCGTGCAGCCCCAGCCACTGGCGGACTATCCGGCGGCACTGGCATGGTTCGATACGGAACACTCCGTGCTGCTCGCCGCCCAGCAGACCGCCACCAGCCACGCCTGGCACACCGCCGTCTGGCGGCTGGCCTGGACTCTCAACACATTCCACGTCTGGCGGGGACACCGCCACGACCGGCTCACCGTGTGGCAGACCGCACTGGACTCCGCCACACACCTGCCTGGCCCCATCCCGCGCATACACGCCCACCGGGCTCTTGGCCACGCCTACACTGCCCTGGGCCACCACGACGACGCGATCGGGCACCTGCACCAAGCCCTTGCCCTGGCCGAGGAGCACCGCGACACCGGCCAGCAAACCCACACCCACCGGGTGCTCGGGTTGGCCTGGGAAGGCCAGGGAGACCTCCGGCAAGCCCTGGAGCACGCCACCCGCGCCCTGGACCTCGTCCGCACCCTCGACCAACCGGTCGAAGAAGCCGACGCGCTCAACGCGGCCGGCTGGTTGACCGCCCGGCTGGGCGAGTCCGACATGGCTCGGACCTACTGCGAGGCCGCCCTCGCCTTGCACCAACGCCACCACAATCGCGCCGGTGAGGCGGATACCCTGGACAGCCTCGCTTACGTCGCCCACCACAGCGGCCACCACCAGCAAGCCATCGGCTACTACCAGCAGGCACTCGCCCTGGTGCGCGCACTCGGCAACTCCCACCAAACGGCCGTCGTCCTCGATAGGCTCGGCCACCCATATGTCGCTCTGGGCGATCATGAACAAGCCCGCGTGGTGTGGCGAGAAGCCATGGTGCTGTACCAGAACCAAAGCCACGACATCGAGGCCACCCGCATCCAGCGGCAGCTCGATGATCTGGGCAATGGATGCGGTGCCAGACCTTGCCGCGCATCCAGCGGGCGATAACGCAGCAGTAGACCAATGCTGTCCTTGGGCAGGCCCGACGTGCTGATATCCGGACACCGGCACCTGCGACGTGTGCCGGCTGCGACCTTGAAGGGTTTCGAAACTCAGCGCAGCACACGGTCCGCACCCACCGCTCGGCAAAGGCATTCGCTGTCGGTGCCCGCACCGGTGTCTTGATCACTTTGGTACCCGCTGCGGCGAACGCCTCATCGAACACGGTGGTGAACTTGGTATCACGCTCACGGCGTGTGAGAACGCGGCGCGGCCGATCGGTCCGTGGCGTAGGCGACGCGCACGGCCGCCGTCGCGGTGTCTACGTCCGCGCCCAGATCCCATGCCAGCGCGGCGAATTCGGCCGCCGCCGACCGCAGTACCGCCGAGGGCTCGGGACGGGTCGAGGATGTGCCACTGCGCGTCGGTGGTGTCGGAGGGGTAGCGGTGAGGTGGCTCCAGATCGGGCCAGACAC
>Ga0070714_100001175_pt1 | contig 18874 bp, 17 predicted proteins | sample LARL83metaG_FD_65450 | JGI IMG/M metagenome (GOLD analysis project Ga0070714, IMG submission 65450) | Corn, switchgrass and miscanthus rhizosphere microbial communities from Kellogg Biological Station, Michigan, USA - LAR L8-3 metaG | ecosystem: Host-associated > Plants > Roots > Rhizosphere ... | reverse complement strand
GAAGGAGCACGCCACGCAGGCCGCGCTCGCGGCGTTCCGCGCCAAGATGCAGGGGCTCAACGAGTTCGCGGGGCAGCTGCTCGCGCTCGTGATGCTCAACGTCCTGGACGAGAAGTGGAAGGATCACCTCTACGATCTCGACCAGCTGCGCAACGCGATCCACTATCGCTCGTGGGGTCAGGTGGATCCGCTCGTGGAGTACAAGCAGGAGGCCTACACGATGTTCGTGGACCTCATGCAGGACATCCAGCACACGTTCACCGAGCGGTTCGCGCGCGCGCAGATCGTCTTCGAGCAGGCGCCGCCCCCGCCGCCGACGGGATTCGTCCAACCGGTGTCGCCGAATCCGCCGCCGCAGCGCGCGACGAAGCGCTACAACGCGCTCGGCATCCTCGAGGACGTCATCGACGAGGTGCCGACGACGGGCGACGGCGCGGAGCCCGAGACCGGAACCGAGGAAACGATGGACGTCGGGCCTGCCGAGACGCCGACCGATGCGGTCGCGACGACGCGACCGGAGCCGTCGGTCGTCGGGCTCGGTCGCCAGCGCTCGCTCAATCCGGCGGCGCAGCAGACGACGGCGGCCGGGCTGCCTCCCGGAACGGACTGGACCAACGTGAAGCGCAACGACCCGTGTCCGTGCGGGTCGGGGAAGAAGTTCAAGAAGTGCCACGGCGCCGTGATGGCGTGAGTCGTCGCACGCCGAGGTGATCGCTGGAACGGCCCGGGAATCGATTCCCGGGCCGTTCGCGTTTCGGGTGCTTCGAAACGATGTCGCGCGAGAGCGCGGGCCACATCCGCCGCGACGAAGTCGTTGTTACGTGGTGCATCGCTTCACTGGAGCCCGCCGATGTCCCGTGTCGTCATTCAGGAGATTCCCGCCGCCGAGCGTCCGCGCGAGCGGCTCAAGCATCACGGTGCCTCCGCGCTCAGCGCGGTGGAGCTCGTCGCGATCCTGCTCGGGACTGGGGCCGAAGGGCGTTCGTCGCTCGACGTCGCGCGCGAGGTGCTCGCGGCATCGCACGGATCATTGCGCAAGCTCGCGTCGCGACCGGTCGCGGCGCTGACCTCGGTTCCCGGCGTCGGCGGTGCGCGCGCGGTCGCGGTGCACGCGGCGCTCGAGCTCGGGCGCCGGATGGTGGCCGAGCAGCGCGAGGAGGGAACGCCGGTGCGCGAGGCGCGCGACGTCTACCGCGCGTACGCGTCGCGCATGGAAGATCTTCCGGTGGAAGAGTTCCACGTCGCGACGCTGGACGCGCAGCATCGGCTGGAGCACGACATTCTCGTCACGCGCGGGATTCTCAACTCGTCGCTGGTGCACCCGCGCGAGGTGTTCCGGCGCGCGATCGCGGAGAACGCGTGCGCCCTGATTCTCATCCACAACCATCCGTCTGGCGATCCCACGCCGTCGGCCGAGGATCGCGCGGTGACGTCGCAGCTCGTAGCGGCGGGGAAGGTGCTCGGGATCGACGTGCTGGACCACATCATCATCGGACGCGGCCGCTTCACGAGCTTCGCCGAGAGCGGGATCCTCGTGTAGCGTCAGCTCTCGATGCGGTAGATCTCGCGGCGCCCGTGGTCGACGAGATCGTGGTAGCCGGACATCGCCGACTCGAAGGCCTTCATGTCGTCGGCGCTCATCTGCGGACCGGGCATCATCTTCTCGAAGGCCGCGAGATCGCTGACCTCCATCTCCGCGACGAGCGTCCAGTATTCGGCGCCGGCGACGTCGGTGAGGATGCGCATGCGCGGCATCCCCATCTTCTCGCCTACCTGCGACATCTTCCTGAACTTCTCGACGAGCGGGCGAACCTGGCCTGGCTTGCAGTGAAAGACTTCGCGAACGAGCAGCATCGTCGCCTCACGGTGGAGTTTGGGAGCGGCCGAAATCGTGCCGAGAGGGGCAATTCTTCGCTACACGGATGAACCGTCAAGCGCGAGGACGGAACCTGCCGAGGCCCCGAGCGCTATATTGAGGGCAATGGGTTCGACCGCCGTACAGCCTGAGGATCTCCCCTCGCCGGACATGCGGACCGCCGAGCATCCCATTCCAGGGGTGCCCCGCGAGATCCTTCCGGGGTGGGACACGAGCGTCGATCCACTCCCGGAGCGGCTGGACGTGGAGCAGCTGCTGCGCGCCTACCGGTTCAGCGAGGAGGCGCACCGCGGCCAGAAGCGACGCTCGGGCGAGGATTACGTCGTCCACTGCGTCGAGGTCGCCAAGATCCTCGCCGGGCTCAGGCTCGACACGACGACGATCGTCAGCGGGCTCGTACACGACGTCATCGAGGACACCCGCTTCACGCTCGCGGACATCGAACGCGAGTTCGGGAAGGAGGTCGCTGCGATCGTCGACGGGCTGACGAAGATCGAGCACCTCCCGGCGCACGCGCCGCGCGACCGGCAGGTGGAGAACTATCGCAAGCTCCTGCTCTCGATCGCGAAGGACGCGCGCGTCATCATCATCAAGCTCGCGGACCGGCTGCACAACATGCGCACGCTGGAGCCGCTCCCCGAAGAGAAGCGCCGTCGCATCGCGCAGGAGACGCGCGATCTCTACGCGCCGCTCGCGCATCGCTTCGGGATGGCGCGCGTTCGCTGGGAGCTCGAGGACCTCGCGTTCAAGCATCTGGAGCCCGATGCCTACCGAGCGCTCGCCCGCCTGGTCGCGCAGAAGCGCGCCGAGCGTGACGACCTGATCGCGCGCATGCGCGAGCCGCTCATCCAGGAGATGGCGCGCGCCGGGATCAAGGATGTCGAGGTGACGGGCCGGCCCAAGCATCTCTGGTCGATCTACAAGAAGATGCTGAACCGGAACAAGCCGTACGACGAGATCTACGATCTGCTCGCGATCCGTGTCCTCGTCAATTCGGTGCCGGAGTGTTATCACGCGCTCGGCGTCATTCACGACGGGTGGACGCCGCTGCAGGAGCGCATCAAGGACTACATCGCGCAGCCCAAGTCGAACGGGTACCAGTCGCTGCACACCACGGTGTTCGGCCCCGGCAAGCAGCTCTTCGAGATCCAGATCCGGACGCGCGAGATGCATCGCACGGCCGAGTACGGCATCGCGGCGCACTGGCGCTTCAAGGAGCACGCGCGCAACTCCGACGAGCTCGACAGGCACCTCCAGTGGTTCCGGCAGGTGCTGGAGCTGCAGCTCGACGCGAAGACGCCGGACGAGTTCCTCGAGTTCCTGAAGCTCGACCTGTATCAGGACGAGATCTTCGTCTTCACGCCGACCGGCGACGTCATCCAGCTTCCGAAGGGCGCGACGCCAATCGACTTCGCGTTCGCGGTGCACACGGAAGTGGGGCTGCACTGCTACGGCGCGCGCGTCAACGGACGCATCGCGCCGCTCACGCGCGAGCTCAAGAACTCCGACACCGTCGAGATCCTGACGTCGCCGACGGCGCGGCCGAATCGCGACTGGCTCGCGCACGTGCGCACCGGACGTGCGCGGCACCGCATCCGTCAGCGGCTGCGCGTCGAGGAGCAGAAGGCGGCGATCAAGCTGGGGCGCGAGCTCGTCGAGAAGGAGGCACGGCGGCGCCGGCTTCCTCGTCCCGCGGATTCGGAGCTCGAGCGTGCGGCGAAGTCGCTCAAATATTCGGACGTCACGCATCTCGTGGCGGCGGTCGGAGAGGGGCAGCTCAGCGGCGGCGACGTGCTCAAGCAGCTGCATCCCACGCTCGATCCCGCGGTCGAGCCGCCCAAGCCGGGCCCCATCGGTCGGCTGGTGGACCGGGTGCGCGGGAACGGCAAGGGCGTCCGCATCCAGGGCGCCGATGGTCTGCTCGTGCGGTACGCGCAGTGCTGCCAGCCGGTGCCTGGTGACGCCGTTTCCGGGTACGTCACGCGCGGGCGCGGCGTCTCGATCCACCGCGCCGACTGCCCCAATCTCATGCTCCTCGACGACGAGCCCGAGCGTCGGCTCGACATCGACTGGCAGGAGATGGAAGGGGAGCGCTTCACCGTGCGCCTCGCGGTGGAGGCAACGGATCACCGGACGCTCTATGCGGACATCGCGTCGGCAGTGAGCGGCACCGGAACCGACATCCGCAGCTTCGAGCTGCGCAGTCGCGACGCGCGCGCGACCGGTGCGATCGAGGTCGAGGTCGAGAACCTCCCACACCTGCAGCGGATCCTCCGCGCCATCCGGCGCGTGAAGGGCGTCATCGAGGTCAGCCGGCGCGAGCGCATCGACCTCGGCGATGGTGCGTGATCGTACGAGCATGCCCGAGCGCATGCGCGGCACGCCATCCTGAATTCGACGTATCGAGCGCGGCGCGGCGCTTGCCCCGCTCCCGAGGCACACAGGATGCCTCTTGAAGAAGTGATGACAGATTTCGACGTGCACCCCGTGGCGGGCGAGATGGAGCGCCCGCTGATCGTCCTCTCCAATCGCGAGCCGTACGAACACGTACGCTCCGCCGGCGGCACCGACGTCCGCTCACCCGCTGGTGGGCTCGTCTCCGCGCTCGACCCCATCCTGCGCCGGATCTCGGGGACGTGGGTCGCGTGGGGATCGGGCTCGGCCGACCGCGCGACGGCGGATGCGCACGGACGCGTCATGGTCCCGCCCGCCGACCCGCGCTACACGCTCCGTCGTGTGTGGCTGAGCGAGGCCGACGTCAAGGCGTACTATCTGGGCTTCGCGAACAGCGCGCTCTGGCCGCTCTGCCATCTCTTCATCCCGCACCTCGACATCCGGCGCAAGAACTGGGAGCGCTACAGCGCCGTGAACGACCTGTTCGCGGCCGCCGTGGCAGAGGAGGCGGAGCGTTTCGACACGCCGCCGATGGTGTGGGTGCAGGACTATCACTTCGCGCTCGCCCCGGCGATGATCCGCGCTCGCGTTCCCGAGGCGCTCATCCACCAGTTCTGGCACATCCCGTTTCCGCCGGCGGACGTCTTCCGCATCATGCCGCTCGGCGTGCACGACTCGCTGTTGCGCGGGCTGCTCGGCAACGATCTCGTCGAGTTCCAGACCGCGGGATACGCGCGCAACTTCCTCGAGTGTATCGAGAGAGCGCTTCCGGACGTGCACGTCGACTACACCGCGGGCACGGTCGACGTAGGGGACCGCCGCGTCCGCGTCGGCGCGTTCCCCATCAGCATCGACGTCCGCGAATGGGAGCGGCTGGCCACGCTCCCGCGCACCATCGAGGTGGCCAACGGCCTGCGCGAGCGGTACGCGCAGAACGGCCGCCAGCTCGTCGTCAGCGTGGACCGGATGGACTACACCAAGGGACTCGTTCGCCGACTGCGCGCGGTGGAGACGGTATGGCGCGCGCACCCGGAGCGACGGGGCACGTTCACGATGCTCTTCGTCGCGCCGCCGTCGCGTTCCGATCTCGCGCCGTACGCGCAGCTCGAGCGCGAGGTGCTGCGCCGCGTGGCGGCTCTGAACGCACGCTTCGGCACCGATGACTGGACGCCCGTCGTCCTCATCCATGGCAACGTCGACGCGGATCTGCTCGCGGCGGTGTATCGCGCCGCGGATGCGTGCATCGTCTCGTCGCTGCAGGACGGGATGAACCTCGTCGCCAAGGAGTTCATCGCGTGTCAGGGCGGCGAGCCGGGTGTGCTGGTGCTGAGCCGCTTCACCGGCGCGGCGGACGAGCTCGAGGGCGCGCTCCTGGTCAATCCGTTCTTCACCGATTCGTTCGCGGACGCCATCGTCACGGCACTCGACATGCCGCGTGCCGAACGGGAAACGCGCATGGCGACGCTACGGGAGCAGTTGCGCGGCGCCACGATCGATGACTGGCTGCGCTCGGTGATGCGTGCGGCGAATGCCGCTGCGCCCGCGGCGGCGGCGCCGGTCCTCGGCGCTCCGGTGGTCGGATGACGACGCGCGTCGCCCGCCGGCGGCATCGCGCGTCTTCGCCGCCGCAGCCGATCGAACCCGCGGCGCTCGCGTCGAAGCTCGACGGGTCGCCGCTGCTTCTCCTGCTCGACATCGATGGAACGCTGTGCGATCTCGTCGCCGACCCGAATGCGTCGCGTGTTCCGGACGCGACGCGCGCGACGCTCGAGCGCCTCGCCGCCCAGAATGGCGTGCACGTCGCGCTGGTGACCGGGCGCGCCGTCGCGGATGCGCGGCGCGTCGCCGGTGTGTCGGGCATTCCCATCGTCGGCAATCACGGTCTGGAATGGATCGACGCGACCGGAGCCGTCCACCCGATCGAAGGATGGGACGACGTCGAGCCGGCGATGCGGCGTGCGCACGACGAGCTCCTCGCGATCGCCTCGCGCGAGCCGGGCGCGATGGTCGAGGACAAGACGTATTCCCTCAGCATCCATTACCGCCACGTCGACGAAGAACGCGTGGACGCACTCCGTGAGCAGGTCGCGAGCGTCGCCGCGCGCGCGGGACTGCACGTGGAGGATGGCAAGCGCATTCTCAACGTGCTCCCGCCGCTCGCGATGGACAAGGGCGACGCGGCGCTCCGGTTCGCGCGCGAGGCGGGCGCTCTCGATTCGCGCGCCTCGATCCTCTTCGCCGGCGACGACGTCACCGACGAGAACGCGTTCGTCGCGCTCGCGGAGCACGCGCCGCACGCGCTGACCGTCCGCGTCGCCACCGACGACGCGCCGACCGCCGCGCGATATCGCATCGCTTCGCCGCAGGCGCTCGCTCGAGCGCTCGACGATGTTCTCGCACGACGCACCGAACGACGCACGGCATGACCGATTCGATCGCTACCGAACCGACCGACGAAGCCGCGGACGAAGCCGCGACCCGGCGGCGCCGGCGCTGGACGGATCGCGAGGGGGGCGAGCGGCCGGCGCACGACCTGCGCGGCTGCGCACCGGAGCGTGAGGCTGCGTATGCGCCGATCTCGAGCTATGGCGTCATCGGCGACATGCGGACGGCGGCACTCGTCGGCCTCAACGGCTCGATCGACTGGTACTGCGCGCCCGAGTTCTCGAGCTGCTCCGTCTTCGCCTCGCTGCTCGACGCGCGCCGCGGCGGCTCGTTCTGCATCTCGCCGACCGAGGCGTACACGACCGAGCAGCGCTATCTCCCGGCGACGAACGTCCTCGTCACCACGTTCCACTGCGACTCCGGCGGCGCGCTCGAGATCTGCGACTTCATGCCGGTCGATCGCAACGGACGACGGGGCCGCTACGCGGAGCTGCACCGACAGGTGCGGTGCACGCGCGGGACCGTCGACGTCCTCGTACGCTTCGCGCCCCGGCTCAACTACGCCGCGACGCGCACGCGCCTCATCCCGCGCCGCAACGGCGTCCTCGCCACGGACGACGACGACGAGGCGCTCGCGCTGTCCGCCCCCGCCGACGTCTGGTGGCACCTCGAGAGCGATATCGCGACCGCCAACTTCCGACTCGGTTGCGACGAGCACGCGTGGTTCGTTCTCCGCTACGACGACGACGAGGTGCTCCCGATCGACGAGTACGGCTCCGAGGAGGCGCTGCGCGATACGGTCGCGTTCTGGGATAGCTGGGTCTCGCGCATTCGCTATCGCGGACGGCATCGCGCCGTCGTCGAGCGCTCCGCGCTCACGCTCAAGCTGCTGTGCTACGAGGCGAGTGGCGCCATCGTCGCGGCCGCGACCACGTCGCTCCCCGAGGAGATCGGCGGGTCGCGCAACTGGGACTATCGCTTCACGTGGCTGCGCGATGCCGCATTCACGCTCGACGCGCTGCATGCGATCGGGCAGATCGACGAGGCCGGCGCGTGGATGGCGTTCCTGCGTCGCGTGACGCGCAAGTCGGGCGCGAAGCACCTGCAGATCATGTACGGGATCGATGGTGCACGCGACCTGACGGAGCGCTCGCTCCCGCATCTCGAGGGGTATCGCTGCTCCGGCCCCGTCCGCGTGGGGAATGGCGCGTACGATCAGCTCCAGCTCGACGTGTACGGCGAGGTGCTCGCGACCGCGTATCTCTGGAGCCGCAACGCGCCGGTGGGGGAGGGAACCTGGGCCTCGCTCTGTCGGCTCGTGGATTGGGTGGCCGATCACTGGCGCGAGCCTGACAGCGGCATCTGGGAAGTGCGTGCGGGCGTCCAGCACTACGTGATGAGCAAGGTGATGTGCTGGGTCGCGCTGGATCGTGGCATCCGCATCGCGACCGAGTTCGACCTGCGCGCCGATCTCGATCGCTGGAACAGCGAGCGTGACGCCATTCGCGCGGACATCCTCGAGCGCGGCTGGAGCGAGTCGAAGCAGAGCTTCGTGCAGTACTACGGCACCGAAGCGCTCGACGCCGCGAACCTCATCATCCCGATGGTCGGCTTTCTCCCCGGCGACGATCCGCACGTGAAGGGGACGATCGCCGCGACGTTGCGCGAGCTGACGAGTGAGGACCGCGAGCTTGTATACCGGTACCGGAACGAGGACGGCCTGGAAGGCGGTGAGGGCGTCTTCTCCATCTGCACCTTCTGGCTCGCGCAGGCGCTCATCCTGTCGGGCGCGGTCGACCAGGGCGAGCGCATCTTCCTGCGCATGCTCAAGCACGCGAACCACGTTGGGCTGTACAGCGAGGAGCTCGACCCGGAGAACGGCGAGTTCCTGGGGAACTTCCCGCAGGCCTTCACGCACATCGCGCTGATCAACTGCGCGGACGCGCTGGCGGCCGCTCGCGAGCGGGAGGCCGTGGGTCGCGACGGAGGCAGGGCGGTGCCAGGCGAGGGACGGGAGAGGGACAGGCCCGCATGAACGCGATTCCACGCGCGCATAAACATCTGTCGAACACTCGTCCGACGATCGGGTTCGGTTAAATTTCGGGTATGGCGCGCTTCGATCTCCAGTCACCGTTCCGCCCCGCCGGCGACCAGCCTCGCGCGATCGAGGAGCTGACCGCCGGCCTCGCCCGTGGCGACCGGTTCCAGACGCTCCTCGGCGTCACCGGCTCGGGGAAGACGATGACGATGGCGAACGTCATCCAGAATTACGGCAAGCCCGCGCTCGTCCTCTCGCACAACAAGACGCTCGCGGCGCAGCTGTACGGAGAGCTCAAGAGCTTCTTCCCGCACAACGCGGTCGAGTACTTCATCTCGTACTACGACTACTACCAGCCGGAAGCGTACGTCCCCACGACCGACACGTACATCGAGAAGGACGCGTCGATCAACGAGGACATCGACCGGCTGCGCCTGCGCGCGACGTCGTCGCTCATGGAGCGCGAGGACGTCATCATCGTCGCGACGGTCTCGGCGATCTACGGCCTCGGAGATCCCGTCTCCTATCGCGAGCAGATGGTCACGCTCACGAAAGGGCAGACGATCCCGCGCGACGACATCCTGCGCTCGCTGGTCAAGATCCAGTACGGCCGCAACGACGTGGCCTTCGAGCGCGGCACGTTCCGCGTGCGTGGCGACACCGTCGAGATCCTCCCGGCGTACGAGGAGCAGGGCGTCCGCATCGAGATGTGGGGCGACGAGATCGAGCGCATCAGCAAGATCGATCCGCTCACAGGCGAGGTGATCACCACGCTCGAGCGCGCGGCGATCTACCCCGCGAAGCACTTCGTCACGAATCGTCCCACGATCGAGCGCGCGGTGCGGCGCATCCAGGCCGAGCTGGCGGAGCGGCTGCAGGAGCTGCGCGCGACGAACAAGCTGCTCGAGGCGCAGCGGCTCGAGTCGCGGACCAACTTCGACATCGAGATGATGCTCGAGATCGGGACGTGCGCGGGGATCGAGAACTACTCCCGGCACCTCTCCGGACGCGACGTCGGCGAGCGCCCGGCATGCCTCTTCGACTACTTCCCGGACGACTTCCTCGTCGTCGTGGACGAGTCGCACGTCACGCTGCCGCAGATCGGCGGGATGTTCAACGGCGACCGTGCGCGCAAGCTCACGCTCGTGGATTACGGCTTCCGTCTCCCGAGCGCGCTCGACAACCGTCCGCTCACCTTCGACGAGTTCCTCTCGCTCACGCCGCGCGCGGTGAACGTGTCCGCGACCCCGGGCGACATCGAGCTGAAGCTCTCCGAAGGCGTGGTGGTCGAGCAGATCATCCGGCCCACGGGGCTCATCGATCCGGAGATCGAGGTGCGTCCGGTGCGGGGCCAGGTGGACGACCTGCTGCACGAGATCCGGCAGCGCGAGCGCAAGAACGAGCGCGTCCTCGTGACGACGCTCACCAAGCGCATGGCCGAGGATCTCACGGATTACCTGCAGCAGATGGGCGTGCGGGTGCGCTACATGCACTCCGACATCGACGCGATCGAGCGCATGGAGATCGTGCGCGGGCTGCGGCTGGGCGAGTTCGACGTGCTCGTCGGGATCAATCTCCTGCGCGAAGGACTCGACATGCCCGAGGTGTCGCTCGTCGCGATCCTCGACGCCGATCAGGAAGGCTTCCTGCGCAGCGACCGATCGCTCATCCAGACCGTCGGTCGCGCAGCGCGCCACGTGAACGGTCGCGCGATCTTCTACGCCGATCGCATCACCGGCTCGATGAAGCGCTGCATGGACGAGACGGCGCGTCGTCGCACCGCGCAGGTCGCGTACAACGAGGAGCACGGCATCACGCCGAAGGGCGTGACGAAGAGCATCGATCAGGTGCGCTTCATCACGCGCGTCGCGGATGCGCGGACCGAACGCCAGGAGCGCGAGGCGGAGCAGGCGCGCCGCGTCGCGGAGTCGCCGGCCGCGAAGTACTCGGCGCAGGATCTCGAGGCCACGATCGCGCGGCTCGAGGGCGAGATGAAGCAGGCCGCGAAGGATCTCGACTTCGAGGCGGCCGCGCGGCTGCGCGACCAGCTCTTTGAGCTGCGCGCCAAGAAGGACGGCGGCGGCGCCCGTCGCGCGGGCGCGCCGTCGCTCGCCGCACTGCGAGGCGAGTGATGGACGCCGAGCACCACATCGTTCCGAAGCTCGCGCCGCGCGGCCACCTCGTGATGAACGAGCGGGAGCTCATCGCGTGGGGTGAGCGTTTCGGCGCGGAGGCGCACGCACCGCTCGTCGTGACGCTCACCGGTGAGCTCGGGACGGGGAAGACGACGCTCGCGCAGGCGATCTGCCGCGGCTACGGCGTCACGTCGCCGGTGACGAGCCCGACGTACGCGCTGGTGCACGAATACGCGTCACCGCGCACGCCCGTGTTCCACATCGATCTGTATCGATTGAATTCGCCCGACGATCTCACGCAGCTCGGCTGGGACGACCTCGTGCGTGAGCGCGCGCTCGTGCTCATCGAGTGGCCCGAGCGCGCGGGCGCGCGCATTCCCGACGAGCACGTTCCGATCACGCTCGATTACGATCCCGACGACGCGTCGGCGCGCATTCTCCTCGCCGGATGAGCGCACGCTACCTGGTTCTCGAATCCGCGACCGACGCCGGCTCCGTCGCCGTCCTCACGGAAGGGAACGTCGTCGCCTCGCTCGAGTTCGGCGCGCGTGATCCGATCACCGGCGCGCGAACGGAGATGCTCGGCCGCGCCGTGCAGCAGGTGCTTCGTGACGCGGAGGTCGCGGCGCACGAGCTCGCGGGCATCGTCTGCGATGCGGGCCCGGGGAGCTTCACGAGCCTCCGCTGCGCGGCGGCGATCGCGAAGGGAATCGCTGCCGCGGTGGACGTGCCGCTGTATGCGGTGTCTTCGCTCGAGCTCCTCGCGCGCAGCGCCGGTGCGCTCGCGCCCGGGGCGTACGTCGCGATCCTCGATGCGGGGCGCGGTGAGTGGTTCGCGGCAGACGTCGAAGTCCGCGGTGATGGGACGAAGTCGATCGGTATGACGCGGCTCGTGAGCGATCCCGCGCTGCGTGCGCACGTCGCGGGACTCGCCGCGCGCCTCATCGGCCGCGGCGAGGCGATCGACGCGGTGCCACGCGCGGCCGCGGTCGTGCACGTCCTCGACCGCGTGCTGCGCGACGGGCCCGTCGCGCTCGATGCGTGGGAGCCGGACTACGGACGGTTGGCGGAGGCACAGGTGCGCTGGGAAGCGCAGCACGGCCGCCCGCTCGTCGGGTGAGCGCCGGGAGCCTCGTGCGCCGCCGCACCGCGCCCACGGCGAGCGAATGTCGCACGCGCGCCGCGGTGCATCGCGATCTGCGCGCGGTCGCCAGGATCGAGCGCGCCGTGTTCCCCGACCCCTGGTCGCACGACATGTTCGTCGCGCACCTGCGCTACGCCCCTCCGGAGATGTTTCTCATCGCCGAGGCGAGCGAGGGCGAGGTACTCGGGTATGCGCTGATGCGAACGGTGCTCGACGAGGCGGAGCTGCTCAACATCGCCGTCACGCCCGAAGCGCGTCGCCGAGGCATCGGCCTGCAACTGCTGCGTGCGGCGATGGAGACGTGCCGCGCGCACGGCGCGGAGTGGATGCTCCTCGAAGTGCGTGAGGCGAACGTCGCCGCGCGCACGCTGTACGAGCGGCACGGATTCGTCCCCATCGGGCGGCGAGCGGGGTATTATCACTCGCCGCGCGAGGACGCCATCGTCATGCGCGCGCCGCTCGTCGATCCCGCCGATCGGACCGACCGAGGCCCCGATCAGCGGGAGTCGCCCCCGAGGTGACGGACGCAGGAAATGATTTGATGACGGACGCGGACACCGGTTTGCCGCTGTCGGCCGTCGACTCTATACTTTCACGAGCGAGCCAATTCACTCGCCAGGAGAATCCATGAGCCGTAGCCTCAACAAAGCCATCCTGATCGGCAACGTCGGTCAGGACCCCGACATCCGCTCCACCCAGAACGGTGGCCGCGTCGCCACGTTCTCGCTCGCCACGACGCGCACCTGGAACGGTCCCAGCGGGGACCGCCAGGAGAAGACCGAGTGGCATCGGTGCGTCGCGTGGAACGCGAACGGCCGCGGCCAGGGGATGGGCCTCGCCGACGTGGTCGAGAAGTACGTCAAGAAGGGCGACCGGCTGTACGTCGAGGGACCCATCGAGTACCGCCAGTGGCAGGACAAGGACAACCAGACGCGCTACACGACCGAGATTCGTGTGCGTGAGCTCGTGATGCTCAGCTCGCGCGGTGGCGGCGGCGACTACGACGGCGAGTCGGCGGCACCGCCTCAGCGCTCGCGCGCGGCCACGCCGTCCGGACGCGGCGGGTCGCAGGGCGGCGGATCGTCGCAGGAGTTCGAGGACTTCCCGCAGGCGCTGCAGGACGAGGACGACGACCTGCCGTTCTGAGCGGGGACGTTCGACGGAAGCGGGCGGCGATCGGAAACGGTCGCTGCCCGTTTGTGCATTCGGTACACGCCTCTGGCGAAGTCGGCGCGTGACGTGCACCGTTCGGGAGAGGTTCACCTTGCAAAAGGAGTGAATCGATGCAGCTCGCCATGCGCAGCACCATGCGCGACGTCCGCAGTGGCACCCCCGCGGAGCGCGACGTCAACCTGTATGCCTTCCTCGCCGCGCGCGGCCGCACCGCGTCACGCCGATCACTCGCACTGACGGCCGCGGGTGCCGGCATCGTGGCGATCGCGGCCGTGATCCTCGGTGCAGGGCACTGGATGCTCCTCACCACCTGCTATCTCGCATGGAGCTACGCGGTCTGGGGGCTCGTCTTCGCGCCGCGTGACCGGATGCCGCGTGGCTGGCGCGCCGTCGAGCTGCTCATCGTGGCGTCCGACACGATCCTCGCCGCCGCGGTCATCGTCGGCGTGTTCTATCTCGCGCTCGGACCGCGCTGGATGCTCTGACCCGGCCGCGCGATTTCGATCACGCGCCAGTCACGACGCTTCGATCACCTGCCGCCAGCGTCCGCATATTGCTCGAGTGACGCCGGCGCGCACAAAAGTGCTCTCGGCGTTGCGGCCCCCTCGCGCGGTCGTCTTTCGAGCAACGCCTATGAGACCTCCTCACGCACCGAGCACCTGGCTTTCGCGCGCCGTGACCACCGCTGGCGCAGCGGTCGCCCTCTCCCTGGTCGCTGGCATCATTCCCACGTCGGCCGCTGCGCAGCAGCCCGAACGCCCAGCCGCCGATTCCGCGCGCCCCCATCCCGCCGTCGTCAAGCACACGGTGAAGAAGGGCGACACGCTGTGGGACATCGCCAAGTTCTACCTCAAGGACCCGTTCCGCTGGCCCGAGGTCTTCCACGCGAACACGGACATCGTGAAGAACCCGCACTGGATCTATCCAGGGCAGATCCTCACGATCGACGGCGCCGCGGTGAAGGACGAGGTCGCCGCCCGCGTCGATAGCACCGGTTTCGTCGTCTCGCGCATCCAGACCCGCGCCCAGGAACCGACGGTCTTCTCCGACGGCGCACCGATGCGCTCCGCCTCCTCGCTCGGCAGCATCGAGAAGGCACCGGCGCTGACGATTCGCCCCGGCGAGTACGAGGCTGCCCCCTACGTCGTCCCGTCCGACCGCCCGCTCGGCGCGGGCAAGCTGCTCGGCGGTGTCGACACCCCCGCGCTGGGCCTCACCTCGAGCGCCGGCTTCCGCATCTACGACCGCCTGTACGTCACGCCGCCCGCCGGGATGACGTTCCAGGTCGGCGACCGCGTCGTCGTCGCGAGAACGCACGATGACCTGGCGGATGTCGGCACGATCGTCGAGCCCACCGGGATCCTGCGCATCGACTCCGTCGCGGCGCACGGCCCCGCGATCGCCGAGCTGATCGCGCAGTTCGGCACCGTCGTTCCCGAGCAGCTCATCGTCCCCGCGGGACACTCGTTCCAGGCGACGACCCAGCGCCCGGTCGGCGGGAAGTATGCGACGGCGGGGAAGGTCCTCTGGATCAAGGGGACGCCGGAGCTTCCGTCGATCCAGACGTATGTCCTCCTCGCCGCTGGCGAGCGGGCAGGAGTGCGGCCTGGCGACGAGTTCACGCTGTACGACGATGCCGCCAGCAAGCGGATCCAGGGTGTCGCGCCCGTCGCCACGGCGACCGTGAAGGTGGTGCGCGTGACGCCGCTCGCGAGCTCTGGCATCATCGTCGACCAGACGCAGCCGCAGGTTCACGCGGGAATGGCCGCGCGGCTCACCGCCAGGATGCCCTGAGGATCTCCAAGATGGGGTGAAGGGTGTGCCCGGCGGTGCCCGTCGGCTAGATTAGCGGTTTTGCCGACGGAGTAAGAGGTTGACCGGAATCCTCGTCTTCGCCCAGTTGGAGGGCGCTGTACCAACGACACCCTTGGACATGGTCGTCCGCTCGACGGCCGCGACCAAGGGTGTCCTGTTCATCCTCGCCGTGCTCTCGCTCGTGAGCTGGGCGATCATGCTGGCGAAGTGGGTGCAGTTCCGGCGCGTCGAGAACGCGGCCGACGACTTCATGCGCGACTTCACGCACGCGACGTCGTTCGACCAGGCGGCCGAGCGCACGCGCGGTGAGCCCGGTCTCCCGCACGCGCAGATCATGGATCGCGCGCGCGACTTCCTGAGCGAAGTCACTCCCGCACTCGGCGCGACCCCCGGTCGCGCCGCCAAGTACAGCGGCTCGCAGGTCGAAGCGCTGCGCCTCGTCCTCGACGCGGAGACGAACTCCGCGCGTGACCGGCTCGGCCGCTTCATCGCCTCGCTCGCGACGATCGGCTCCGTGAGCCCGCTCATCGGCCTGCTCGGTACCGTGCTCGGCGTCATCGAGGCGTTCATCGGGATCGCGTCGAAGGGGTCCGGAAACATCGGCGCCGTCGCGCCGGGCGTCGCCGAAGCGCTCATCGCGACCGCGGCCGCGCTCTCCGTCGCGATTCCGGCGGTGTTCGGCTACAACATCTTCGCGAACCGGCTGAACCGCATCGACAGCGAGCTGGAAGGATTCGGCACGGAGCTGATCGCGCTGCTCGTGCGCGAGGGACGCATCTAGCATGGCCGGACGCGGCCGCCGGCGCGGCGAGCGCCTCGCGCTCAATGCGGAGATCAACGTCGTGTCGCTCATCGACGTCATGATGCTCCTCATGGTGATCTTCATGATCACCGCGCCGATCATGCAGGGCGGCGTCGACGTCGCGCTGCCGAAAGCGCAGGCCAAGCCGCTCGAGGCCAAGAACGGGCTCACGGTCACGATCAATCGCAACGGCGAGATCTTCGTCGATCAGGATCGCCTGACGTTCGAGGAATTTCAGGCGAGCTTCAAGGCGCTCGCGAATCAGAAGGGACAGGCGGGCGTCTATCTGCGCGCCGACCAGGGCGTGCCGTACGGCACGGTCGTGCGCGTGCTCGCAGTGATGCGCGCGAGCGGCTCGAGCGACGTGGGACTCGTCGCCGAGCCCGAAGACGTGCAGCGGTAGGGCTGGACGTGGCGGTGAGCACGCGCGCGGCGGATGCGCGCCTGAGTGGTGCGCTCGGCGTGTCGGCGCTGCTGCACGCGGCGGTTCTCGCGGCGGTGCTGTGGGCCTTCCGCCCGGGTCCGCCGGTCGTGCTCCCGCCGATCTACAAGGTCAACATCGTGGCTGCGCCGCCGGGACCTCGCGCGATCGGCCAGGTCTCGTCGGCGCCCGAGCCGGCCAAGCCCGCGCCCACGCCGCCCAAGATGCGCGAGGTGCCGAAGCCGGAGCCCGCGGCGCCGGTGAAGAGCGCACCCGCGCCCACGCCACGCGCGACGCCGACGAACGCGCCGACCAAGGCGACCGCGCCGTCCAAGGCACCGCAGGCGCACGGAGGACCCAAGGGTGGGAAGGGGACCGACGTCGCCACGGTGCAGACCAATGGCATCGACTTTCCGTTCCCAGGGTATCTGAACAACATCGTGCGTCAGATCGCGCTCAACTTCCATCCCAGCAATCCGAACGCGCCGCTCACCGCGGTGGTCTCGTTCATGATTCATCGCGATGGCAGCGTCACCGGCTTCAAGTTCGTGACGAAGTCGGGTGTCTACGCGTTCGATCTGGAGGCGCAGGGAGCCGTTGAGCGCGCGTCGACGGCGTTCGGTCCGCTCCCCGATGGTTTCCACGATGATGTCCTCCCCGTAGTTTTCAGCTTCGACCCCAAATTCCTGCAGTGATTCGCTCGATTCGATCGACCGCGGCGTGTGTCTCGACCGTCGCCGCGCTCGCTGGCGCGCTCGCGCTCGTGGCGCTCTCGCCCCGTGCCGCGCACGCGCAGAACCCGACGCAGCCACCGCAGGGCGTGCGGCTCGGCCTGAGCTACGCGCTCGGTACCAAGCCGGGCGTCCTCGTCCTCCCCGCCGACTCGGCGGACGGCGATTCGATCCGCGCCATTCTCCAGCGCGACCTCGACTACGACGATCGCGCGACGGTGATCCAGCTCGACGAGGCGGGCGCGCGCGCGCTGCTGCCCAAGACCGCCGACAGGTTCAACTACCCGCTCTTCGCGAAGCTCGGCGTCGTCGCGATCCTGCGCCCGCAGCGGTCGCTCGACGGCATCACGGTGACGATGTACGACGTTGCCTCGAAGAAGCGCGTGCAGACCGGGAGCTTCCCGCTCCCCGACGGCGCGAATTCGCCGGCGTGGCGCATGGCCGTGCACGCGGTCAGCGATCGCATCGGGATGTGGATCTTCGGCACGCCCGGGTCGGCAGCGACGCGCGTGTTGTACAGCGGTGGCGACAAGCAGATCTGGCAGATCGACACCGATGGCGCGAATCCGCGCAAGCTGACGTCGCTCACGCTCGCCATGTCGCCGGCGTGGAGTCCAGACGGGCGCCGCTTCGTGTTCAGCGGATTCAACTCGCGCGGGTCGCAGATCGCCGTGTACGACTTCACGACGCGCGACTTCACGTGGAAGAGCGCGACGCCGCGTGGCCTCAACATCACGCCCGTGTTCTCGCCCGACGGCAATACCATCGCGTACGCCAGCGGTGCCGATCGCGGCACGGACATCATGCTCACCGACGCGGGTGCAGAAGATCCGGCGCGCCGCATCACCGTGGGACGCGGGAGCGACAACACGTCGCCCACGTACTCGCCGGATGGTCGCCAGATCGCCTTCATGTCGGGACGCGCGGGGCATCCCGAGGTGTACGTGATGGACGCCGACGGAACGAATCCGCAGATCCTCACCGATTTCACCTACGGCGAGGCCGCCTATCGCGCGTCGCCCGACTGGTCGCCGGACGGTCGGCAGATCGCGTACGAGTCGCGCATCGACGGGAGCTTCCAGATCATGACCATCGATCTGCGCGACCGGTCGACCAAGCAGTACACGAGCGACGGCGAGAACGAAGACCCATCGTGGGCGCCCGACGGGCGCCATCTCGTCTTCTCGTCTACGCGTGCGGGCCCGCGCGAGCTCTGGATCCTGGACACCGAATCGGGGCGGATGCGTCAGCTGACGCACGCACCGGGAGCACGGCTCCCGGCCTGGTCGCCGCTCCTCGCCGGCCGCTGACGCGTCCGGCCGTCACCTCTCACCCCATCGTCGTCATGATGCAACGTCGCCTTCTCACTCCGACGCTCATGGGTGCCGCGCTTGCCGGTGCCGTCCTGACTTCCGCCTGCGCCAAGAAGCCGGTTCCGCTGGCGCCGACGCCAGCCGCGAACTCGGACTCGCTGGCCCGTGCGCGCGCCGATTCGATCGCGCGCGCCGAGGCCGCGCGCCAGGCCGAGCTGGCGCGCGCACGCGCCGAGCAGGACAGTCTGCGCGCGGTGCGAGAGGCGGAGCAGCGCGAGGCGGCCAAGAACGCCGATGCCATGCGCGTGCTCGGAGCGACGATCTACTATGATTACGATCAGTCGGATCTGACCGAGGCGGCGCGCTCGCTGCTGCAGGCCAAGGTGCCGGTGCTGCAGGCGAACTCGGCGATGCGTATTCGCATCACCGGCCATACGGACGATCGCGGCTCGTCGGAGTACAACCTCGCGCTCGGGCTGCGTCGTGCGGCCGAGGCGAAGGCGTTCCTGGTGGCGAACGGGATCGACGGCGCGCGCATCGATATCGCGAGCATGGGCGAGGAGATGCCGGCGGTGCAGGGCGAGAACGAAGAGGCATGGTCCAAGAACCGGCGTGCGGAGTTCGCGCCGATCACCGGGGGGGCAGAG
>Ga0070714_100001174_pt1 | contig 18877 bp, 19 predicted proteins | sample LARL83metaG_FD_65450 | JGI IMG/M metagenome (GOLD analysis project Ga0070714, IMG submission 65450) | Corn, switchgrass and miscanthus rhizosphere microbial communities from Kellogg Biological Station, Michigan, USA - LAR L8-3 metaG | ecosystem: Host-associated > Plants > Roots > Rhizosphere ... | reverse complement strand
GGTGGACCGCTCGCCGCCGCGAATCTCGCCTTCCTCGGCACCAGCGTGCAGAGCGGGACCGCGCGTGCGGTCGTCGTGCGCACAGGTGGCGCGACCTTGTTCGGAAGCATGGTGCGCGAGGTGTCCGCCGAGCCGCAGGAGACCGCGTTCGATCGCGGCATCGGGCGCTTCACGTGGCTCATGATCCGGATCGTCGCGGTGATGGTGCCGCTCGTCTTCGTCATCAACGGCGTCACGAAGCACGACTGGCGCGAGGCGTTCTTCTTCGCGTTGGCGGTCGCGGTGGGGCTCACGCCCGAGATGCTTCCGATGATCGTCTCGGTGTGTCTCTCGAAGGGTGCGGTGGCGATGTCCCGCAAGAAGGCGATCGTGAAGCGGCTCGACGCGATCCAGAACTTCGGCGCCATGGACGTCCTGTGCACCGACAAGACGGGAACGCTGACGTGGGATTCGGTGATCCTCGAGCGTTACTGCGATGCGCAGGGACGTCAGAGCGATCGCGTCCTGCTCGATGCGCTGTTGATCAGTCATCTGCAGACGGGGCTGCGCAGCGCGCTCGACGACGCGGTGCTGCAGCACCTGCCGAGGCACCCCGAGCTGCACGTGGAGCAGTACCGCAAGATCGACGAGATCCCGTTCGATTTCTCGCGACGCGTCATGTCGGTGGTGGTGGAATCGCCGACCGGCGCGCGTCGGCTGCTCGCGAAGGGCGCGCCGGAAGAGATCATTCGGCGCTGCACCGGTTTCGAGGTCGAGGGTGCACCGTTCGCGTGCGAGCCGGCGTTCTTCGACGCGCTACGCGAGGAGTACGACGCGCTGAGCACGCAGGGGTTCCGGGTCCTCGCGGTCGCGTCGCGCGACGTGCCCGCGCAGCCGACGTACGCGAAGGACGACGAGTGCGACCTGGTGCTCGTGGGCTACATCGCGTTCCTCGATCCGCCGAAGGAGACGGCCGGCCCCGCGATCGCCGCGCTCGCGCAGGCGGGGATTCGCGTCAAGATCCTCACCGGCGACAACGAGCTGGTGACGCGCACGATCTGCAAGCACGTCGGCATCCCGACCGACGACGACTCGGTGGTACTCGGCGCCGACATCGCCAGCATGGACGACACGGCGCTGCGCGACGCCGTGGAGCGCGCCACCGTGTTCGCGCGGCTCTCTCCCGCCGACAAGGAGCGCATCATCCGCGCGCTCCAGGCGCGGAACCACGTCGTCGGCTACCTCGGCGACGGAATCAACGACGCGCCCGCGCTGCGCGCCGCGGACGTCGGGATCTCGGTGGACAGCGGCGTGGACGTCGCGAAGGAGTCCGCGGACATCATCCTGCTCGAGAAGAACCTGCTGGTGCTGCACGACGGCGTGCTGGAAGGGCGGAAGGTCTTCTCGAACATCGTGAAGTACGTGCGGATGGGCGCGAGCTCCAACTTTGGCAACATGTTCAGCGTGCTGGGCGCCAGCGCGCTCCTTCCGTTCGTCCCCATGGCGCCCATCCAGGTGCTGACGAACAATCTGCTGTACGACTTCTCGCAGATCCCCATTCCCACGGACAACGTCGATCCGGAGCAGATCGCGCGGCCGCGGCCGTGGGACATCGGCGAGATAGAGCGCTACATCCTGCTCATCGGCCCGCTGAGCTCGATCTTCGACTACACGACGTTCGCGATGATGTGGTGGGTCTTCCACGCGAGCTCGCTCGCGAGCGCGTCGCTCTTCCAGACGGGATGGTTCGTCGAGTCGCTCATGACGCAGACGCTCATCATCCACGTCATCCGGACGAACCACGTGCCGTTCGTGCACAGCCGACCGAGCTGGCCGCTGCTCGTGACCACGGTCACGGTGATGACGGTCGGCGCCCTCCTGCCCTACTCGCCCTTCGCCCCGTCGCTCGGCTTCACGCCGCTCCCTCCACTCTACTGGCCGCTGCTCCTGCTCACGCTGCTCTGCTACCTCACGCTGACGCAGCTGGTCAAGACGTTGCTCGTGCGCAGACACTGGATCTGAGCGCGCCGTCGGGCGCGAAAATGATGCGGGGAGCGGGCGCGTGCTTGATCCGGCACGCGCCCGCTCACGTACTGTGGCGGCGTGCACTTCCATCCATTCCGCCGCCTCGCGGCAGGAGCTCGCATGACCCGCATTCGCACGCTCGCGGTGGCCGTCGTCGCGGCCACGCTCACAACCACCCCGCTCGCGGCCCAGTCGACGGCCAGTGCCTCGCTCGCGGTCACCGGAAAGGTGGTCAACCCGATCTCGCTGTCGGTCACGGCACCGCTCGACTTCGGAGGGATGTTCGTCGGCACGCCGAAGGCGATCGCGGCGGACGCCACGGGGAGTGGCCGCTTCACGGTGAATGGTGAGGCCGGCGCGGCGATCAGCGTCACGCTCCAGATGCCGACGACGGTGAGCAGCACTGGCGGCGCCACGATCCCGCTCAGCAACTGGAGCTACGTCGTCGGATCGACGGCGGCGCTCACCGGAACGTCGCCCGTGAGCTTCAGCCCCACGGCCGGCACGCCGATCTCCGCGACGCTCGGTGGCAGCTCGGGCGTCGGCCATCTGTACTTCGGCGTGGGGGCGACGGCGTCACCGTCCGCGACGGCCGCGAACGGGACCTATACCGCGACGGGGCAGATCACCGTCGCATACGTGGGGATGTGATGCGCCGCATCCCACCGCGCATCGCGATGCGGACGGCGGGGGTGGCGTGGTGCGCGCTCGGGCGGTTGGCGAGCGCGCAGCTTCCCGGCGTCGCGGTCGATCCGCATCTCGTGGTGCTCACGCACTCCAAACCCAGCGGCGAGATCGTCGTCGTAAATCCGCGATCGCATGCCACCGACTTCAGCGTCGATCTCCACTTTGGCTATGCATCCACGGATTCGAGCGGACAGGCGCGCGTGACGCTGGCCGAAGGAGCCGATAGCGCGAGCGCCGCGGAGTGGATCCTTCCGTCGCCGCGGCGCTTTCGCCTCGCGCCGGGCGCGTCGCAGACGGTGCGACTGCTCGCGCATCCACCCGCCGACACGCGCGACGGTGAGTACTGGGCGCGGCTCACGGTGCACGCACGCGACGTCGCTCCGCCGTCACGCGTGGCGGAGGGCGTCGTCGACGTCACGAGCACATCCGATGGCGCGCCGCACGTCGCGCTCACGCTCGAGACGGCGACGGTGCTCCCGGTGTTCTATCGCCAGGGCAACGTGCAGACGGGCGTCGCGGTGGAATCGATCGAGGCGCGCGCGGTCTCGGACAGCGCGATCGAAGTGCGCGCGGCGCTCCGGCGCACCGGCAATGCCGCGTTCGTGGGACTCGCGACGATCACGGTGCGCGACGCGATGGATCGGATCGTCGCCGCGACGACGCGTCAGGTCGCCGTGTATCGCGCGAGCGCGCCGCGGTGGCGCGTTCCCTTCCCCGGGAGCGATCGCGGCGTGGGTTACCGCGTCACGGTCGAGCTGTCGACGCGGCGCCACGACGTCGATCCCCACCTCGTGGTGCAGAGCGACGCGCAGGAGCACACCGTGGCCGTGATTCCCGAGTGAGACGCTCGAACGCCGATCAGGCGAGCGTCTCGACGCCCCGTGCCGTGACGCGGTGTGAGACGAGCGGGAGCGGCGTCACGCGTGCGTCGCCGATCGTGATCGCCTCGTCGAGGACCGTCCGTCCCGTGGCGGCACCGGCGGCGTCGCGCGCGTGGATCGTCGCGATCACGCCGCCCGCGCGCACGGCGTCACCGGGACGCTTCGTGATGACGAAGCCGACCGCGGGATCGACGGTGTCTTCCATCGTGCGTCGGCCACCGCCCAGCTCGACGATGCCGTGGCCGATGCGGCGCGGCCGGATCTCCTGGATGATGCCGTCGCGCGCGGCGCGATACTCCGTGATGATCGGCGCGATCGGAAGGCGAGACGGATCGTCCACGACGGACGGATCGCCACCCTGTGCGGCGATGATCTCGCGGAACTTCGCGGCGGCACGGCCATCCGCGATGGCGGCTCGCATCATCGCGTACGCGTCGTCGTGCGAGCGTGCGACGCCGGCGAGCAGCAGCATCTCCGCGCCGAGTGCGTAGGTGACTTCCGCGAGATCGGCGGGTGGCGAGCCGTTGAGGAAGTCGATCGACTCGCGAACTTCGAGCGCGTCGCCGCACGCGTCGCCGAGCGGGCGGTCCATGGCCGTGACGAGCGCGACGACCGGGCAGCCGCGATCCTCGCCGAGCGAGATCATCGTCTTCGCGAGCTCGAGCTCGCGATCGAGCTCCGGGAGGAAGGCGCCGCTTCCGCGCTTGATGTCGAGCACGAGCGCGCTGAGTCCTTCCGCGAGCTTCTTGCTCATGATGCTGGCCGAGATGAGCGGGATCGCTTCCACCGTCCCCGTGGCGTCGCGGAGGGCGTACATCTTCTTGTCGGCCGGGGCGATCTCACCGGTCTGGCCGATGAGCGCGCAGCCGATGCGCTCGATCTGTATGCGCGCCCGGTCGAGCGAGAGATCGGTTCGGAATCCGGGGATCGACTCGAGCTTGTCGAGCGTTCCACCGGTGTGGCCGAGTCCACGTCCAGACATCATGGGGACGGCGACGCCCAACGCGGCGACGAGCGGCGCGAGGATGAGCGACGTCTTGTCACCGACACCGCCGGTCGAGTGCTTGTCGACGCGTGGGATCCCCAGCGACGCGAGATCGAGTCGCGCGCCGGAGCCGAGCATCGCGTCGGTGAGCGCTTCGGTCTCGCTGCGCTCCATGCCGCGGAAGAAGATCGCCATGAGGAGGGCGGCGATCTGGTAGTCCGGGACGTCCCCCGCGGCGTAGGCGAGGACCAGCTCGCGCCACTCGTCCGGGGAGAGGGTACCGCCGTCGCGCTTTCGCTCGATGAGTCGTGGAACGATCATGGGGGTATTTTATCGGCGAGGTCCATCCCAGGGCACCGTTCACCGTCAATTCGGAGCGATTCACGAGATGAAGCATCAACGATCTGGCACGTGGAGCGGGATGCGTCTGGGCATGCTTCCCGGAGCGTTGCTCGGGATGTTGCTCGCGATCGTGCCATCGGCACGCGCCGCTGCGCAGGGCGCGGGCGACCTCATGGCACAGGCGAACGCGGAGTACGATGCGCGGAACGTGTCGGCAGCGCTGCGCGACTACGAGAAGGTGCTCGCGAGCGATCCGCACAACTACGAGGCGCTGTGGAAGGCGTCCCGCGCCGGCGTGGACCTGGGCGAGTTCGACTCGAACGAGAGCGAGCGGAACGCGTACTTCAAGACGGCGACCCAGCGCGGCCGACTCGCGGTCCAGGTGGACCCCGGCGACGCCGAGGGGCATTTCGTGCTCGCGCGGGCACTCGGCCGCGAGGCGCAGACCCTCGGGCCGCGGGACCGCGTGAAGTACGCCAAGGAGATCCTGGGTGAGGCGCAGTCGTGCCTCAAGGCGAATCCCACGCATGCCGGCTGCGATCACGTGCTCGGCGTGTGGAACGCCGAAGTCATGCGGCTCAACGGGATCACGCGCATGATCGCGCGCAACTTCCTCGGCGGGCAGGTGTTCGGTCAGGCGAGCTGGTCGAACGCCGAGCGGTACATGGTGGAGTCGGTGAAGAACGATCCGCGGCGCGTGGTGCACCGTCTCGATCTCGCGCGGGTGTACCGGGACGAGGGGAAGACCGCGGCCGCGCGGACGCAGTACCAGGCAGTGCTGAGCGGCGAGCTGATCGACTACAACGATCCGCACTACAAGGAGCAGGCGGCTGCCGAGCTGAAGGCGCTGTAGGTCGTCGATCACGCTGCGCACGGAGGGGTCGATTCGGCAATGTCGCTTCAGTGCCTTCGCCGAATCGCCCCCTCCGTGCTTCGCTGCTTCCGAGATCCGCCGGGCCGCTCTCCTCGAGCGGCCTTTTTTTCAGGCGGTCTGGCGCTCTCGACGATGCAAACGCTTGTTTCGCTTCTCGACGAGATCGTTGAGGTTGTCGCCAAGCTTGTCCCATGGCGAGCGCTTCCACGGACGGTGGCGCCGAAGCTCGCGCCCGAGGGCGAGGCGGGTGTGGCCTCCAGATTGCGGCGCAGTGAGGAGGGCGATCCCTGCGCCGAGGGCGGCGCCGGCGGCGACGCTGGCTCCGACGAGGGCGAAGAGACGCCAGTTGACCTCACGAGAGTAAGGGCGCCCCTTGGGGCGCGTCACGACGGCACCCGCGTTCGCGCTGGTGTTGCCGGGACGGTCGGACGAGGTCGAGCGAGTCGCGGTGCCCGAGTCTTCGAGCCCGCCATCTATTGTAGCCATCACCGTGGTCACCATTTCGTGGTAAGAAACTTGCCTAGTGCCGAGTGCAATACCCGTGCGAGGAGTTGATGAGCGACTCTGGTAAGTTGGTTTTGCTGGTCGAAGACAACGAGGACAATCGGATCGTGTATTCCACGATCCTCAAGCATTTCGGCTACGATGTGTCCGAAGCGCTGAACGGGGAGGAGGGGATCGCGAAAGCGAGATCCCAACAACCCGATCTGGTGCTCATGGACATCTCGATCCCGGTGATCGACGGCTGGGAGGCCACGCAGGTGCTGAAGCACGATCCTGCCACGCGCCACATTCCGATCATCGCGTTGACCGCGCATGCGCTCGCGTCCGATCGGGAGAAGGCGATGGAAGTCGGGTGTGACGGATACCTTGCGAAGCCGTGCGAGCCCCGGGCCGTCGTTGCCGAGGTGCAGCGCTTCCTTGGTCGCCCCGATGGCGGATGAGCGTCCTCGGCGCATTCTCGTCGTAGACGACCACCCGGACAACATCATGGTGCTGCGCGCTCGACTCGAGGCGCGCGGCTACGTGGTCGACTCCGCCGAGGACGGTGAAGCCGCCCTGCAGCGCATCCACGAGGCTCCGCCGGACCTCGTGCTGCTCGACGTCATGATGCCGAAGATGGACGGCTTCGAGGTCGCGCGTCGCATGAAGAGCGACCCGACGTTGCCGTTCATCCCGGTCATCATGCAGACCGCGCTCGACAGCACGGAGAGCATGGTGCAGGGCGTGGATGCGGGTGCCGACGATTACATCGCGAAGCCGATCAACTTCCGCGAGCTCGAAGCGCGCGTGAAGTCGCTGCTGCGCATCCAGGCGCTGCAGCAGACGCTGGAGGAGCGCGAGCGGCAGCTGCAGGACGCCAACGAGCAGCTCACCGTGATGTCGCGCACCGACGCGCTCACGGGGCTCGCCAACCGCGGCTACATCGAGGAGCGGCTGCACGAGCAGTGGGAGCACGGGCAGCGGCTGCACGAGCCGCTCTCGATCGTGCTCTGCGACATCGACCATTTCAAGCGCGTCAACGACGAGTACGGCCATCAGGCCGGCGACGCCGTGTTGCAACAGTTTGCCGGCGTACTCAAGTCGGCGGCGCGCGAGATCGACCGCGTGGGTCGCTTCGGCGGCGAGGAGTTTCTCCTCATCCTCCCTGGCACCGTGCTCGATGCGGCGGTAACATTCGCCGAGCGCGTCCGCGAGAGCGTGGCCGCGCACGAGTTCGACATCGGCGGCGGGGAGGTCCTGCACCGCACGATGAGCTGCGGCGTCGCCGCGTGGCCGCATCCGGCCATCCCGAGCCAGCACGCGCTCGTGAAGGCGGCGGACGACGCGCTGTACGTCGCCAAGGAGACGGGGCGCAACCGCGTCGTCAGGTTCGACAGCCGCGAATTCAATGAGCACATCGCGCAGAACGAAAGCGGAGCAAACGACGACGCGCACGCCACCGCCGGAGGCGCCGTCCGCTGACGTGAGCGGCGCGCCGGGCGTGCGTCCCGGCGCGGACGCCATCGCGCGCGCCGCGGAGCTGCGCGCCCTGCTCCACCGCGCGTCGCACGAGTACTACGTGCTCGACCGGCCGTCGATCAGCGATCGCGAGTACGATCTCCGCTTCCGCGAGCTGCAGGAGCTGGAGCGCGACTTCCCGTCGCTGCGCACGCCGGACTCCCCGACGCAGCGCGTCGGCGCCGAAGCGCAGAGCGCGCTCGCCAAGGTGACGCACGCGATCCCGATGGTGTCGCTCGGCAACGCGTTCGACGACGACGAGCTGCGCGCGTGGCAGGACCGGCTCGTGCGCATCGTCGGCGACGACGTCCTGCGCGATGGATACACGGCCGAGCTCAAGATCGACGGAACCGCGGTGAGCCTCACGTACGAGGACGGCGTGCTCGTCGTCGGCGCGACGCGTGGCAACGGGACGATCGGCGAGGACGTGACCGCGAACCTGCGCACGGTGCGCGACGTCCCGCTGCGGCTCACGGGCGACGTGCCGCCGGGGCGCGTCGAGATCCGTGGCGAGGTGTACTTCCCGTTCGCGCAGTTCGAGCGCATGAACGAGGCGCGCGTCGCCGCGGGCGAGCCGGTGTTCGCGAATCCGCGCAACGCGGCCGCGGGATCGCTCCGACAGCTCGATCCCGCGGTCACGGCGTCGCGTCCGCTCCGCTTCTTCGGCTACTCGGTCGTCTCCGAGCGCCCCGATTCGCTACCGTTCCAGACACAGTGGGAGCTGCTGCAGACGCTGCGCTCGTGGGGCGTTCCGGTCGCGCCGCACGGCGCGCACTGCGCGACGCTGGACGAGGTCGTCGCGTGGGCACACCGCGTGGAGCACACGATTCGCGGTCAGCTCGACTTCGCGATCGATGGCGGCGTCGTGAAGGTCAACTCGCTGCGCCTGCAGGACGACCTCGGCGTCGTCGGTGGACGCGAGCCGCGCTGGGCGATCGCGCGCAAGTTCGCCCCCGACATCGCGGAGACGAAGCTGCTCGCGATTCGCGTGAACGTGGGACGCACCGGTCAGCTCAATCCCTACGCCGTCCTCGATCCGGTGGAGATCGGCGGAACGACGGTGCAGCTCGCGACGCTCCACAATGAGGATCTCATCCGCACGAAGGATCTGCGCGAGGGCGACATCGTGCAGGTGAAGCGCGCGGGCGACGTGATCCCGCAGGTGATCGGCCCGGTGCCGGAGCGGCGCACGGGCGCGGAGCGCGAATGGGCGATGCCGACGCACTGCCCCGCGTGCAACACGCCGGTGGAGCGCGATCCGGATCTCGCGGCGATCTACTGCCCCAACGTCGCGTGTCCGGGGAAGCAGCTCGAGGCGATGGTGTACTTCGCGTCGCGTGGCGCGATGGACATTCGCGGATTGTCGTACGCGCGCATCGAGCAGCTGCTGCGCGAGGGAAAGGTGCGCGACGTCGCCGACTTCTATTTCCTGCAAGTGGCGGATTTTCTCGCGCTCGACGGCTACCAGCAGAAGAGCGCGGGCGCGCTCGTCGCCGCAATCGATGCGTCGCGCGCGCAGCCGCTCTCGCGCCTCCTCACGGCGCTCGGCATCCCGCACGTGGGCGAGACCGCGGCACGGCTCCTCGCGCGCCACTTCGGGACGATGGCGGCGCTGCGCGACGCGACGCAGGAGCAGATCGAGGAGATTCGCGGGCTCGGCGAGACGATCGCGCAATCGGTCGCGAGCTGGTTCCGCGATCCGAGCGCACGCGCGCTGGTGGACAAGCTCGAGCGCGCGGGGCTGACGCTCACCGAGCCGATGCAGGCCGCGGCGAGCGGTGCCCTGGCGGGGCTCACGATCGTCATCACGGGAACGCTTCCCACGCTCTCGCGTGCGGCCGCCACGGAGCTCATCGAGCGCAACGGCGGGCGCGTCACGAGCTCGGTCTCCAAGGCGACGTCATTCGTCGTCGCGGGGACGGAGGCGGGGAGCAAGCTCGAGAAGGCGCAGGCACTCGGCATCCAGGTCATCGACGAAGCCGAGCTGCTCGCGCGCATCGGCACCTGAATCGCCGCTGATCAGCTCCTGCATCCGACTCTCATCGTCCACCGACGCGATCCGTGACCACGACGCCTCCCACGACCTCGCCGCTCCTGTCCGCGCCTGCGCAGACGCTCCTCGCGCTGCGCGCCGCCCTGCTGACGCGGCCGGATCTCGACACCGTCTTCGCGCTGCGCGACGCCGGCTACGCGGGCGGCGACGCGATCTACGCCGCGTTCGAAGCATTCGTGCGCGAGCGCGACCTCATCGATCCGCAACAGCTCGAGATCACGCACTTCTTCCGTCGCGCCGGCGAGTTCTGGACGCGCGCCGGGTGGGGCGAGACGACGTTCGAGGAGCGCGACGGCGCCTTCTGCGTCGTGCGCATCGGGAACTGCTGGGAAGCGAATGCCGACGACCAGCCGGACCCGCGCGGCTGCCACCTCACGGTGGGGCTGCTGGGCGCCTTCCTCGGGCGCTTCGCGGACTATCCGGTCGCGGTGCTCGAGACGGAGGGCCCCGCGACCAACTCGACGACCGTGGAGATGATCGCTGGCAACACGGAGATGATCGGCGCGTTCTACGCCGAGCACTCGTAGGGCGGCCTAGCCCCCGGAGAGCTCCATCGCGTCGCGGTAGAGCGGATTCGGGACGAGGGCGCCGTCGACGATGACCTCGCGGTCCCACGGCAGGACGATCGCCGCCTCGGTGGCGAGGGCGTGGAAGTCCGGCTCGTAGTCGCCGGTCCGGAAACAGACGGCTGTACGCACCTCGATCGCGCCCGCATGCAGCACCGACGCGACGGCGAGCCGGAGCGTATCTCCCGAATCACACGTTTCGTCGACGATGAGGACGCGGCGTCCGCGCGCCTGCGCCGGCGCCTCGCTGAAGACTGCCGGCGTCTCGCGCACGCGCTCGGCGTGATACGTCCGGCTCACGAGGATCGAGTGAAAGTCGCGACGGAGCATCGCGGCGACGACCGCACCGGGGACGACGCCGGCGGTTGCGATGCCGATCACGAGGTCGGGCGCGTACTGCCGCGCGACGCGTAGCGCGAGGCCGCGCGACAGCTCGCCGAACAGCGGCCAGTCCACCATCAGCACCCCGGTCACCGGGTCGATCGACGTGCGGCGCGGCATACCCCAAGCTAGCCCGACACGCCCCGGGTGGATAGCTTCCCCCTCATGTCGTTCTGGAGCCGTCTCACCGGGAAATCCGGGAGCCCGAAGCCGCAAAAGCTTGATTATCTGAGCGAGGCGCTCGCGCTCGAGCGGCAGGGCGACTACGACGCCGCGCTGACGTCGTATCGGCTCGCGCTCAGGGACCAGCCGTCGAACTACAAGGTCCTCCAGAACATGGCGATCGCCTACACCAAGACGGGGCAGATCGACCAGGCGATCAAGTGCTATCGCGGCGCACTCGAGCGCGAGCCGCGGCTCGCGGGCGCGCATTACGGGCTCGCGTTCCTGCTGCTCAAGCGCGGCGACGTCTCGGACGCGGCGTATCATCTGGATGCCTTCCTGATGGACGCGCCGAAGAGCCCGGAAGCGATGCGGTGGGTGACGCACGCGCGCGAGACGCTCGACGCGCTGCGCACGACCGGCGATCCGCTCGCCGTCGATCCTGCGACCACCGATGCCGGCGGCCTCGACGGCTCCGCCGGCGCCGATCCCTACGACTCGCCCGACGCGGACCTGCACTAGATGGGCTCCGTTCTCTCGGTCGTCAGCCAGAAGGGGGGCGTCGGCAAGACGACCACGGCCGTGAACCTCGCGGCGGCGTTCGCGCGCCGCGGGCTCAAGACGCTCATCGTCGACGTCGATCCGCAGGGCGCGGTGCGATACGGCGTGGGGCTGCGGCGCGATCACTCGGTGTACGGCTTCGCCGACTATCTGAACGGCGAAGTGCCGCTGCGCGACGTGATCCTTCCCACCGCGCTGCCGTGGCTGCGCGTCATCCTCGCCGGAACGGTGAGCGATGAGGCGGATCACGCGACGTATCAGGGAATCGTCGCCGAGACGAACCTCCTCCCCGAACTGCTCGAGACGGCGCGGCAGCGCTGCCACATCGTGGTCGTCGACACGCCGCCCGGGCTCGGCACGATCACGCGCAAGGTGCTCGCGGGAAGCCAGCACGTCATCGTGCCGCTGCAGTGCGAGCCGCTCGCGCTGCAGACGACGCCTCAGATCCTGCGAGCGATCCAGGACGTCGCGGCCGAGAACGAGCAGCTCACGCTCGACGGCGTCCTGCTCACGATGTACGAGCAGGGCAATCCCGCGAGCGAGCGCGTCCTGGATTACGTGCGGCAGCACCTTCCGTCGAACATCGTCTTCAGGCAGCCGATCCCGCGCACGATCGCGGCGGCGGACGCGTTCGCGGCGGGGCAGCCGGTGGTGACGCGCTCGCCGGCCGACCCGGCGTCGCAGGCGTACATCAACGTCGCCACGGCGCTCGTCGATCGCATCGGAGCGTGACGTGAGGGCGCGCTCGCTTCCGTCGCCGCGCCTCACCCGGCGCGCGCTCGCGCTCCTTCCGCTCACGCTGGTCGCGTGCACCGCGCTCGCGCTCGGCTGCGCAGACATCAACACGGATCCGCAGAGCGTCGCGTCCATGGGGATCGACACGATTCCCTCGCCCGCCGTCGTCACGCACGACTCGCTCCGCGACACGCTCGGCGTCGCACGTCCGCTGCACGCGACGGCGTACAATCCGCAGGGCGACGCGCTGACGAACGTGCCGATCCGGTTTCTCGCCGCGGATTCCGGCGCGTTCGTGGACAGCGCCACCGGCTACGTGATCGGCGGCAACGTGCGCTCCACACCGGTACGCATCATCGCGGAGGCGGGCGGGCTGCAGACGATGGCCGACACGGTGTGGGTCGTCCCCGCGCCCGACAGCATCGTCGCGCAGAATCCGTCCGACACGCTCGCGTACTCGCTCAGCGACAGCACGCTGAACGTGTCGAGCGGGTTCGTCGTGAAGGTGCTACATCGCAATGGCACGGCGACGCCCGATCCGGTGCGCGGCTGGATCGTCAGCTATCGCATCGTCGCGCCGGCGGACACGCTGCTCGCGCAACTGGTCGGCGACAACGGGCGCGGCGCGCGCGTCGACACGACGGCGAGCGATGGCACCGCGAGCCGGCGCATCCGCGTCCGTCCCATCCGGCTCGGTGCGTCGACCGACTCGGTGATCGTCGAGGCGATGGTCCGCTACCGTGGCGTGCCGATCTCGGGTGCACCACTCCGCTTCGTTCTGCAGGTCAAGCCCCGCTCCTGACAGGGAGCGGTCCCGATACGGAGGCGCCATGATGGTGGCGAACGGTGGTCCCCGTCCGGCGACGGGAACGCTGACGCAACTGTTCTTCGACGCGATCGACAGGTTCGGCAAGCCCGACGCGCTGCAGGTGAAGATCGGCGGGCGCTTCGAGCCCATCTCGCACGCCACGCTGCTCGAGCGCGTGCGGCACGTCGCGTCGGGACTCACGTCGCTCGGCCTCGTTCCCGGAGATCGGGTCGCGATCCTCTCGGAGAATCGACCGGAGTGGGCGATCGCGGACTACGCCTGCCTCACGGGCCGCTTCGCGGACGTCGCGATCTATCCCGTGCTCCCGTCCGCGCAGATCGCGTACATCCTGCGCGACTCGGGTGCTGCGGCCATCTTCGTCTCGAGCGCGGAGCAGGCCGCGAAGGTCGCGGAGATCCGCGCGTCGGTCCCGTCGCTGCGCTCCGTCGTCGTGTTCGACCGGAACGGCGGCGCCGAGGCGGACTTGACGCTCGCGGAGCTCGAGCGACGCGGCGCCGCGAGCGAAGCACCGGACGCCGCCGCGCGGCACCGCGCCGACGCGCTGAGCGTGCAGCCGGACGACCTCGCGACGCTGCTGTACACGTCGGGGACGACCGGCGATCCCAAGGGCGTCATGCTGACGCACGACAACATCTACTCGAACGTGGCCGCGGTCACCGACCTCATCGAGTTCAGCGGGCACGACGTCGCGCTCAGCTTCCTTCCGCTGTCGCACATCCTCGAGCGCACCGTCGGCCATTACCTGATGTTCGCCACCGGGACGTCGATCGCGTACGCGGAGTCGATCAACTCCGTTCCTGACGACATGCTGGCCACGCGTCCGACGATCATGGTGTCGGTACCGCGACTGTACGAGAAGATGTACGCGCGCGTCCTCGAAACCGGGACGAGCGGGAGCGTGGTGAAGCGCTCGATCTTCCGCTGGGCGACGAGCGTGGGCGATCGCTGGGCGGACGTCATGCTCGAGGGACGCCGCCCCGCGCGCACGCTGGCGCTTCGCTACCGCGTCGCGGAGCGTCTCGTCTACGGCAAGCTGCGCGAGCGGACAGGCGGCCGGCTGCGGTACTTCGTGTCCGGGGGCGCACCGCTCGCGGCGGACATCGGAAAGTTCTTCTTCGCCGCGGGACTCACGATCCTCGAAGGATACGGCCTCACCGAGACGTCACCGATCGTCTCGGCCAATCGTCCGGGTGCGATTCGACTCGGCACCGTCGGCATGCCGGTGGCGGGCGTCTCGGTCGCGATCGCGGACGACGGTGAGATCCTCGTCCGCGGCCCCGGCGTCATGCGCGGCTACTACAACGCACCCACCGCCACCGCGGAGACGATCGACGGCGAGGGGTGGCTGCACACCGGTGACATCGGCGAGCTGCGCGACGGCTTCGTCGTCATCACCGATCGCAAGAAGGATCTGGTCGTGACGTCGGGTGGGAAGAACATCGCGCCGCAGCCAATCGAGAATCGCATCCGGCAGAACCGCTTCGTCGCGCAGGCGGTGATCATCGCGGACCGACGCAAGTTCCCCATCGTGCTCGTCGTGCCGAACTTCGAGCAGCTCGAGCGCTGGGCCCACATGCGCGAGCTGACGTGGCGCGATCACGACGAGCTGATCGCGCTCCCCGACGTGCGCCGGAAGATGGATCACGAAGTGCTCGACCCGCTCACCGATCTCGCGCACTACGAGACGCCGCGCAAGGTCCTGCTGCTCCCGGCCGACTTCTCGGTCGACACGGGCGAGCTCACCCCCACGCTCAAGGTGAAGCGTCGCGTCGTGGATCGGCGCTACGCGACGCTCATCGATGCGCTGTACGCGGCGGCGGAGCACGAAGCGCCCGTCGCGCACGCGGAGTCAGGCGCGGCGTAGCCCCACGAGCGCGCCGCGCTTCTCGGCGATCCACCACGCCTCGTCGCGCGCCAGCTCGGTCATCTCGGGCGGAAGCGCGAGCGAGGCTGGCGCGACGAGCCGCGCGCCGTCGGCGAGGACGCGGACGGCGCCAGCGAGATCCTGTGCCGTCGCGCGCTCGTCGAGCGCGATGCCGCGCAGCGAGCGCGGGGCGAACGGAAGCCCCATCGACGTGTGAACGACGGCGACGCGCTCCGACTCCTCGAGCGCGACGTCCGGGTTCACGGCGAAGACGCGCATCGGCATCAGCTCGGCCAGCGCCGGCGCGTGCGCGGCCCAGCTCCCCAGGAGCACGATGGAGGATCCTTCGACCGGCGCGAGGAAGGCACCGGCGCGCATCGCCCCTTCCTCATCGAAGGAGACAGGGGTCGCCGGCTCCGCGAAGTTCGCCGGGTCGACCCCGAACCACGCGGCGCCGCGCGCGATCGGGTACTCGCGCGCGCAGACCGGGCAGCCGAGCATCCCCTCGCGCACCAGGCGGTCGTCGCGCTCGACGATGGACGCGACGAGCCAGCTGTCACGGTGATCCACCGGACAGCGCAGCGTGTCGATGACCTCGATGAACATGCGCGGCGTGCGGTCAGGCGTGCGACAGGCGCAGCTCGTCGACGTTCACGGCGGCATCGCGCGTGACGACCCAGAGCACCGCGTCGGCGACGGCCGCGGGGTCGAGCATGACGTCACGCGTCGGAAGCTGCCGACCGGCGCCATGCTCGAGGATCTCGTCCCAGAGCGGCGTGTCGACGGGCCCGGGCGAGACCAGCGTCGCGCGCACGCCGCTTCCGCGCGACTCGGCGCGCAGCACCTCGTGCATCGCGCGTGCGCCGTACTTGGCGGCGGAGTACGCGCCGTTCTCCGGGAACACCATTCGGTCCGCGATCGAGCCGACCGTGACGACATGGCCGCTGCCGCGCGCGCGCATTCTCTGAAGAAATGCGCGCAGCAGGACGAACGGCGCGACCAGGTTGGTCTGCACGGTGCGCTCGAAGACGTCGCGCGACATCTCGGCGAGCGGCGCGAGCTCGAAGATGCCAGCGTTGCTCACGACGACGTCCGGCGCATCGCCGAGCGTCGTGATGACTTCGGTCGCCATGCGCTCCGTCGCGTCCATGTCGGTGAGATCGCACGCGAGCGGGATGGCACCCCCGCCGATCTCGCTTGCCAGCGTGCGCAGCGCGTCGGCGTTGCGCGAGACGAGGACGACGCGCGCACCGGCCGCCGCGAGCGCACGAGCCGTCGCCGCACCGATGCCGCGCGATGCGCCGGTGACGAGCGCCGTGCGTCCGGCGAGGCCGGCCATCAGATCGAGATCGAGCTGGTCCCCTGCGTCAGCCGCAGGAACTCGTCGCGCGTCTTGGGATCGTCGCGGAAGGCACCGAGCACGGCCGAGGTGACCGTCTTGGAGTTCTGCTTCTCGACGCCGCGCATCATCATGCAGAAGTGCGCCGCCTCGATGACGACGCCGACGCCGCGCGGCTGGAGCACGTCGGTGAGCGCCTGCGCGATCTGGTCGGTGAGGCGCTCCTGCACCTGCAGCCGCCGCGCGAAGACGTCCACGAGGCGCGCGACCTTGGAGAGGCCGATGATGCGACCGTCCGGGATGTAGGCGACGTGCGCCTTCCCCACGAACGGAAGGAGATGATGCTCGCACAGTGAGTACAGCTCGATGTCGCGCACGAGGATCATGTTGCTGTGCGACTCCTCGAAGATCGCCTCGCCGATGACGTCGCGCGGATCCTGATGATAGCCCTGCGTCATGAAGGCCATCGCGCGCGCGACGCGCTCCGGCGTGCGCCGCAGCCCCTCGCGGTCGGGATCCTCGCCCAGGAGCTCGAGCTGGCGGCGGAACAGCGCGGCGTATTCCGCGAGCGCCTCCGGCGATTCGACGCCTGGAGGTGCCGCGAGATCGCTTTCCTGCGTGGTCAGGTTATCCGCCAGTGTATTCGACATAGTTGTTGTCGGTCTCCCAGAGCACGAGTCGCGTGAGGGTTGCGGGGGCAACGGCCCCCTCGAGCCTGCGCCAGAACGCGACGATGAGGTTCTCGGACGTCGGGATGATCCCCTGCATGAAGGGAACGTCCACGTTCAGGTTGTGGTGATCGACGGCATCCACGACCTCGCGCTCGACGAGATCGTTGAGCTTCCCGAGATCCATGACGTATCCCGTCGCCGGATCGACCTCGCCACTGACCGAGACGTCGAGCGTGTAGTTGTGGCCGTGCCCGTGCGGGTTGTTGCACTTCCCGAACGTCGCACGATTCTCCTCGTCGGAGAAGGTCGGATTGTGCACGCGATGGGCCGCGTTGAACTTGAGTCGCCGCGTCACGGTGACGACGGGCATGGCTGCTATTCCTCCAGCGGACAAAGCAAAAGCTCCGCCGTAGCCAATGAGTGGCTACGGCGGAGCACGGAACGAAGAGGATTTTTGAAGCCCTGTCGAAACAATGAGGCTCTCACCCGCGCCTACCGCCTTCCCCGCACTGGGGCGTGACGTCGGCACGATTTGTTGATCCCACGCGAAGGACTTATCGGCTCAAAAACTGAGCTCTCCGCCCCGTTGAAAACAGCGTAACTTAGTACGCCATAAGCTACCGGTGGTTCCCGTACCGGTCAACGATTTTCTTGCGACCACTCGACCGATCGACACCTCGATCGACCGTGCCGTTCGCATCGCTCGGCCTGCCTACACACACATGGATCTGGGGATTCTCGTCGCGCTCGTCATGCTCGTCGTCTGGGGCGTCTGGACCTTCGCCTTCAACGCACCCGGCTTCGCGCACATCCTCCTGACCGCGGGCGTCTTCCTGCTCATCTACCGGATCGTGGTGCGCGGCACGCCCGGATATCACGTCGGCGACGACCGCTAGCCACACGCACGCATGAGCACCCCGCTCGCGGACGATCCGGCGGGACCGTCGGGGAGCTCGGCGACGGCGGTCGCGGAGCAGCTGGAGCCGCTTCGCGCGGACCGGGCCGGCATCGTCGCGGTGACCGGCGCGTCGGGCTTCGTCGGGAGCCGACTGTGCCAGACGCTCACCGAGCGCGGGTGGCGCGTTCGTGCGCTGGTGCACAATCCCGTCTCCGCGGCGACGCGGCTCGCGCATCTCCCCGTCGAGCTCAGGGCGGGCGACATTCGCGACGCATCGTTCGTCCGTGATGCGTTCACCGGCGCCGCCGCGGTCGTCCATCTCGCGGCCGTCGCGATCGAGCGGCGCGGCGCGAGCTACGAATCGGTGAACGCCCATGCAACGCGCGTCGTGCTCGACGGCGCGCGCGAGGCGGGCGCGACGCGCTTCGTTCACATGTCGCAGAACGGCTCCGACAGTCGCTCGCCGTACGCCTTCCTGCGCAGCAAGGGCGAGGCGCAGGACATGGTGACGGAGAGCACGCTGCGGTGGACCGCGCTCCGTCCGTCGGTGATCTTCGGCGTGCGCGACGAGTTCGTGAACGTCCTCGCGCGGCTCGTTCGGCTCAGCCCGCTGATCTATCCCCTGCCCGACGGCGGCCGCGCCCGATTCCAGCCGATCGCCGTCGGCGACGTCGCACGGGCCATCGCCCGCGCGCTCGACGACGACAACACGATCGGCGGCGTCTACTCCCTCGGCGGCCCCGCGCCGCTGACGCTGCGCCAGATGGTGCAGCGCGTCCTCGTCGCGATGCGGGCGCACCGCTGGCTCGTCGGCGTTCCCACGCGCCTGTTGCGCCCACTCGTCGCCATCGCGCAGCGCGTCCTTCCCAATCCGCCCGTCACGACCGAGCTCATGCAGCTGCTCGCTCTCGACAACACCGTGCCGGACAACGCGCTCACCACGACCTTCGGCGTGACGCCGACGCCGTTCGCGCCGGAGGAGCTGCTCTACCTCCGCCGCATCACCACGCGAGGCGCGCTCGCGGCGTTGCTCTCGCGCCGCTA
>Ga0070714_100001172_pt1 | contig 18893 bp, 16 predicted proteins | sample LARL83metaG_FD_65450 | JGI IMG/M metagenome (GOLD analysis project Ga0070714, IMG submission 65450) | Corn, switchgrass and miscanthus rhizosphere microbial communities from Kellogg Biological Station, Michigan, USA - LAR L8-3 metaG | ecosystem: Host-associated > Plants > Roots > Rhizosphere ... | reverse complement strand
TGGGCGACTCGCGTAAGGGCTCTGTTGCACCGCGAACGCGTGCCCGATCGCATAGTTGCCGACGGACGAATACGGCACCTCGCGCGTGATCAGCGCGTCGAAGAACCGACCGTCCAGCTCGGCCACCGCCTCTTCGATCCAGTGCGTGCGCGAGACGGTCGCCCGGTCGCGGACATCCGAGGCGAGGATCGACATATCTGCCGCGCGGATCGAGACCCCTTCGACGCCCTGACGACCGACTTGATTGCCGAGATTGCCACTGATGCGTCGCGATCCCAGCTGGGCGATTCGCTCGCACATGTAGACTTCGTGAGCCTGACCGATACTCGCCAGTCCATTGGACAGCAGCGACGCGCGACGCGTGTATGCCGGGAGCTCGGCAAGGAACGCGCGCCCGAGATCGATCACCTCGTGCCGCATCCCATAGTGACGGCACAACGCGCTCGCGATGCGCGCGTCGAGACCGCGGTTGCCGGCGCCGCTCATGGTGACTGCGGGCACGTCGGTACTGCGAGCGGCGAGCTCCGAAAAGATCGCGCGCGTATCCAATCCACCGGAAAGCGACAACACGCTCGCATCCAGATCCAGCGCGCGGGCGGCCGCACGGAACATCTCCACCTGCTGATCGACCGGAAGCGCGCGCTCGTCCGCGTGAACTTCGCCGAAGAGGGCCGCCGGCCGCTCCGCGGCCGCACGGCCACGAGCGGCAGTCAACCTCGTCGCGGCCGGGACGATCGTGACGTCGCGAAACAGTGTCCGCCACTGCAGCGGGAAGCCAATATGCAGCAGTTCGACGACGCTCTGCGGCTCGAACGTGAGCGGGACGGCTCGAGCGATTCGGAGTGCCTGCACCGACGTCGCGATCGCGAGCATTCCTGGCCCGCTGGCGACGTCCACGAAAACTGGCGGGAGTCCCGTCACACTCGACGTGATCCGGCCCTCGCCCGTCGAGAGGTCGAACCGGAGCTGCGCCGCGGCTCCGAGCGGCGCCTCGCGCGGAATCTCGTCGCGCTCCATGTCGTCCCCGACCAGAACGCCGACATTACCAGCGTGCTCCGGGCCCGACTCCGCAACGACGTCCCAGACGACGAGCAACGCGCTGCGATCCTCACTCACGAATCGGCGCGCGTCGGCCGGGAGTGGCGTACCCGCCTCCGGAACACGATCCGGCGCGGAGCCGTCGCTCGTCGTGACGAAGAGAAAGGAGCGTGCGAGAATCATCGAGGCTAAGAGGACGTGAGCTCCACGAGCGACGCGCCGGCCGGCTGGGCTCCGACTCGGGGCGGTATCTCGTCCGGTCCTACAAGTTATCGGGCGACGCGCGGTTATTCTTGGGCGCGCCGGCACCTTCCGTCGCCGGCGAGCTGCCGGAGCCACGATCTGTTGCGCCGGTTGCCGCGTGCGGGTAGCGTCGATCGGAGCCAACCGGCTACATTTCGCCAGTCGCGCGAGTAGCTCAGTTGGATAGAGCGTCGGCCTCCGGAGCCGAAGGTCGTGGGTTCGAATCCCGCCTCGCGCACTCTCCGCCCTCCCCGCCGCGCCCGAACCCGGCCTGCGCACCTCGCGCATCCCCGCCTCCGCCCTGGCACGACTCCGGCACCCTCCGCCGCATGCCCCGCGCCGCCCGCTGGTCCCAACTGACGATCGGCATCGTCGCCTTCGCCGTCATCGTGGCGGCCGTACTGGGCGTCCTGATCTTCGCACGGGTCGGGGCGCTGCACGGGACGACGACGGAGCTGTACATGGTGACCGACCGCGCCAGCGGAGTCATCAAGGGGACGGAGGTGTGGCTGGGCGGGCAGAAGGTCGGCGTCGTGACGTCGGTGTCGCTGCGGCCGCCCTCCGCCGACACGACCGAGCGCGTGGCGATCGCGATGGACGTGCTGCGGCAGTATCTCCCGCTCATCCGGCACGACTCCGACGTGCAGATCCAGCCCGGCGGGAGCCTCATCGGATCGCCCGTGGTCTATATCACGGTCGGGACCCAGCGCGCGCCGCCCGTGCAGGCGGGTGACACACTGCGCGCTCGCGCGCAGACGGAGAAGCGCTCGGAGCTCGCCGACGTCGGCTCGCTCGGCGACAGCGTCGACGCGATCGCCGCCGGGATGAAGCACGTGAGCCACGAGCTGGACACGACGCTGAGCGAGGTGAGCGTGCTGCGAGCGCGCTCGGTGCAACAGGTCGGAGCGGTGGAGCGCGCCATGGCCGGCTTCAGTCGGCGCGCGCTGCACTCGCAGGGAACGGTCGCGCGCGCGCTGGCTGACACCGCAGAGCTGCGGCGAGAGGTCACGCGGCTCAGCGCACTCTCCGACTCGATTCACCTCGCCGCGACGAACGGCAGCGGGACGCTCGGCCGCTTTCGCCGCGACTCGACGCTCATTCGACAGGCGCATCGCACGCTCGGCGCCGTGGACTCGCTGCGCGCCGCCGTCGCACGCTACACCGGTCGCGCGCCGGGCGACACCGCGATGGCCAATGCGCTCGCGCGGACGCACGCGCAGCTCGACTCGCTCGTCGCCGACGCGAAGCACCATCCATTCCGGTACATCGCGCTGTAGCACCTTCCCGATCGCACCACCGACCTACCGTACACCGCACCACGCGTGGAAATCGCCGAACTGAAGCGCCAATCGCTCAACGAGCTACAGGGCATGGCCGACGGGCTGCACGTCGCCAACACGGAGCAGCTGAACAAGCCCGAGCTGATCCTCCGCATCGGGCAGAGCCTGCTCGATGCCGGCGTGTCGCTCAGCGCGGCCGGCGTGCTCGAGATCCTCCCCGAAGGGTACGGCTTCCTCCGGAGCCAGGACTGGAGCTATCTCGCTGGGCCCGACGACGTCTACGTGTCGCCGTCGCAGATCAAGCGCTTCGACCTCCGCACGGGCGATGAAGTCGAGGGTGAGGTGCGGCCGCCCAAGCCGTGGGAGAAGTACCTCGCGCTGCTGCGCGTCTCGCGCGTGAACGGGAACGAGCCCGACGTCACGAAGACGCGCGCGCCGTTCGACGCGCTGCGCCCGCGCTATCCCGACACGCGACTCCGACTCGAGACGGCGGATGGCGACCTGAGCATGCGCGTGGTCGACATCATGGCGCCCATCGGCAAGGGACAGCGCGGCCTCATCGTCGCGCCGCCACGCGCGGGCAAGACGATCCTGCTGCGCAAGATCGCGAACGCGATCTCGGAGAATCACCCCGAAGTGCGCGTCATCGTCCTCCTCATCGACGAGCGGCCGGAAGAAGTCACGGACATGAAGGCGATGCTCCCGCACGCCGAGGTGATCAGCTCGACCTTCGACGAGAACGCGGCGCGGCACGTCGCGGTCGCCGACATGGTGATGCAGAAGGCGAAGCGACTGGTGGAGAGCGGGCACGACGTCGTCATCCTGCTCGATTCGATCACGCGCTTCGCCCGGGCGCACAACACCCTCGCACCGACGACGGGAAAGATTCTCTCGGGCGGCGTCGAGGCCACGGCGCTGCAGAAGCCCAAGGCGTTCTTCGGCTCCGCGCGCAACATCGAGAACGGTGGCTCGCTCACGATCATCGCCACGGCGCTCGTCGAGACGGGCTCGCGCATGGACGACGTCATCTTCGAGGAGTTCAAGGGCACCGGCAACATGGAGCTCGTCCTCGACCGGCGCATCGCCGATCGGCGCATCTATCCGGCGATCGACATCTTCCGCTCGGGAACGCGCAAGGAAGAGCTCCTGCTCAGCCCGGCCGAGATCAATCGCGTGACGCTGCTGCGTCAGTTCCTGTCCGACATGCCGGAGACCGACGCGATCGACTTCCTGCTCAAGCAGATGGCGCGCACCAAGAACAACGCCGAGTTCTTCCGTCGGATGGCGGAAGGGTGAGCATGAGCGCGACGGTGACCGGCCGCATCATGGCGGTGGATTACGGTGAGCGACGCATCGGCCTCGCGGTGAGCGATCCGACGCGCATGATCGCGTCACCCGCGGGGTTCATCGAGCGCCGCGCCGGGAAGCGCCCGCCCGTCGCCGAGATCATTCGCCGCGCGCAGGAGGCGGAGGCGACGGCGTTCGTGCTCGGACTCCCGCTCGACGGCAACGGCGACGAGACGCCGCGCTGCGCCGAAGTCCGCGCCATCGGCGCGACGCTGGTGGAGCGGACCGGGCTTCCGGTGCGCTACGTGGACGAGCGCTTCACGACCGCGGCAGCGCTGCGCACCATCCGCGACATGGGCGGCTCGACCGCGGGACGAAAGGGCGACGTCGACGCGATGGCCGCGACGGTCCTGCTGCAGCACGCGCTGCGGATGCCGGAAGCCGGAGCCGAACCATGACCGCGCTCCGTCGACTCGCTGTCGGCACAGCACTCCTCGTCGGCGCGTGCGCGTCGCCGCACGGCGCGCCGGTGCGCGTCATCGTCCCGCGCGGTGTCTCGTTCCGCGCGGCAGCCGACTCGATGGCGCATGCGGGAATCATCGACTTCCCGCTGGCGTTCCGACTGTACGCGCGCGTCACGGGGCACGATCGCAACATCCAGGCGGGGACGTACCTGCTCCGCCGCGGGACCGCGTGGAGCGACCTCGTGCGCGCGATGAACGGCGGCGCCGGTGTCATCAACCGCGTCACGATTCCCGAAGGGTACTCCATCGCGCAGATCACGCCGGTCCTCGTGCGCGAGCTGCGCGTTCCCGCTGAATCGGTCGATGCCGTCGTCCGCGATTCGGCGCTGCGCGCACGACTCCGCGATCCGGCGCCGACGCTCGAGGGGTATCTGTTCCCCGACACCTACGTCCTCGCGCCGGGAACGACCGCGCGTCAGGCGGTGACGGAGATGGTCAAGCGCTTCGAGCGCGAGTGGAAGCCCGCGTACGACTCCGAAGCGACGGCGCTCGGCCATTCGCGCCACGAGATCATGACCATGGCGTCGATCGTCGAGAAGGAAGCGAAGCTTCCGGAGGAGCGCCCCGTCATCGCCGCCGTGTACTACAACCGGCTGCGCGACGGGATGCTGCTGCAGGCCGATCCGACGGTGCAGTTCGCGATGGGGCACCACGTGGGTCGCGTGCTGTACCGCGATCTCGAGATCGACTCGCCCTACAACACGTACAAGTATCCGGGCCTCCCGCCCGGGCCGATCGCCTCGCCGGGGAGCGCGAGCATTCGCGCGGCGCTGCAGCCGGCGAGCGTGCCGTATCTCTTCTTCGTCGCCGCACCCGACGGCCATCACGAGTTCCGGACGACGATGGCCGGACATGAACAGGCGAAGCAGCAGGTCCGGAAGGACGAGCAGCCGCCTCACCCCGCGACACCCTCGCCGCGCACGCGAGCGACACAGTAGCGCGCCGCTTCGCGACGCTCAACAGCGCACGCTCAACAGCGCGCGCTCGGCGGCGCGCGCTCAGCGGCGCGCGCGCAGCGCGTGCCGCTCGTCCGGAACCGTCGCGCGCCAGCGGAAGCTGACGTCGGGCGCATCGAGATGCTCGCCGTGTTTGGGGCGGTGCGAGAGGCGCCCGCCTTCGATGGCCGCCGCCTGCCGCATCTCGTGGATGACGCGCTCCTGCACGGGCGGCGAGAGGAAGAGGTCGACCAGCAGCGGGTCGAACTCGGTGCCGCGTCCCGCAGCGATCACGTCGCGGCCGCGCTGGATGCTGCGGCCGCGACGGTAGCGGCGCGAGTGCGTCACCGCGTCGAACGTGTCGGCGATGGCGACGATGCGCGCCGCGAGCGGGATGCGCTTCCCGCGCAGCCCCTCGGGATAGCCGCTCCCGTCCCAGCGCTCGTGATGCGCGATGACGCCCGCCGCGAGATCCGGATAGAAGGCCGCGAGCGGCTCGAGAACGCGAGCGCCGCGCGCCGGATGCGTGCGGATCGCGCGGCGCTCCTCCGGCGTCAGCTTCCGATCGTCGTGAATCACGTCGAACAGCGCCTCGTGGATCTTGCCGATGTCGTGAAAGAGCGCGACGCGCTCGACGCTGTGTGACTCGTGCTCGCTCACGCCTCGCGCGTGGGCGAGCACCAGGGCGTAGCGCGCGACGCGCCGGACGTGCGCGCCGGTGACCGGGTCGTTCGCGTCGATCGCGCCGAGAAGCGTCTCGAGCGCGGCGCCTCCCAGCCGCTCCACGCGAGTCGTGAAGCGGCGCTGCCGCAGCCAGAGCGCGGCCGCCCCGGCGATCGCCGCGAGGACGGGGACGACCAGCGCGGGCTGCGTGGCGGAATCGGACGGAAGACGGATGGCTCGCATGACGCTTCCACTGGATCGCAAGAATCATGTACCTTGCGCGATGCCTTCCGTGAGCGATCGAGCGATCGCGGTCGTGAGCCGGCGCGGCGCGGCGCGCTGGGATGCTGGTCACCCATGGATCTTCCGTAGCGACGTCGTCGCGCCTCCTGACGCGCCCGCCGGCGCGGTGACCGTGCACGACCAGCGCGGCAAGCCACTCGGCACCGCGCTCTGGAGCCCGACGTCCGAGATCTCGCTCCGCCTCGTCGACCTCGATCCCGATGCGGTGCTGGACGCGCGCTGGTGGCGCGAGCGCATCGCGGCGGCGATCGCGCGGCGCGGCTCACTGCGCGAGGTCACCACGGCGTGGCGCGTCGTGCACGGCGAGGGCGACGGCCTTCCGTCACTCGTCGTCGACGCGTACGACCGATACGTCGTCGTCCAGCTCACGAGCGCGGGCGTCGAGGCGTACCGCGCCGAGATCGTGAGCGCGCTCGATGGTCTGCTCTCCCCACTCGGCATCCTCGCGCGCAACGACATGGCGACGCGCTCTCGCGAGGGACTGGCGCGCGAGACCGTCCTGCTCGCCGGCGAGGTTCCGGAAGCCGTGGAGGTGCGCGAGTACGGCGTGCGCTATCTCGCCGCGCCATGGACGGGACAGAAGACCGGCGCGTTCATCGACCAGCGCGAGAGCCGGCATCTCGTCGGCCAGGTGGCGCGCGGTACGGCGCTCGACTGCTTCAGCTACCACGGATCGTTCGCGCTGCACCTGGCGCAGCGCGCGGAGCACGTCACCGCGCTCGACGTCTCGGGCGAGGCGCTGACACGCGCGCGGGAGAACGCCGCGCTCAACGCGCTCGGGAACATCGACTTCGTGGAAGCCGACACCTTCGATTTCCTGCGCGCCCGCGCGCGCGACGGAGCGCGGTACGATACGATCGTCCTCGATCCGCCCGCGTTCGCGAAGAATCGCGCTTCGGTGGCGGGCGCGGTGCGCGGCTACAAGGACATCAACCTGCGCGCGCTGCGGCTGCTCGCGCCTGGCGGCATTCTCTACACCGCGAGCTGCAGCTATCACATGTCGAAGGACATGTTCCTCGACATGTTGCGCGCGGCGGCGGCCGACAGTGGTCGGCGCGTCATCCTTCGCGAGCTGACGGGCCAACCGATCGACCATCCGGAAGTGCTGACGATTCCGGAGACCGGCTACCTGAAAGGCGCGCTGCTCGAAGTCGAAGGGTAGCCCGCGCTCTTCGGCGTCACCGCTGGCGCCATCTCGTCGCGATCGCGGTACGGTGTCGGTTCGGTTTGCGTGCGGCGACGCGAATTCCCTCTTGCGCGCCACACCTGCCTCCCTACCTTCCATTCCGCATGCCGAGATCGCCCCAGCGCTCGCTTCGCCACGAGTACGAGCTGTACGTGGAGAACGAGATCGAAGCCTACAAGGAATCGCTTCCGCGCAGCGCGCTCCTCAAGCTGGGGGACGAGGCGGTGGCCGCGCTGCGCGATCAGGCGCAGCTGGCGCTGACGGAGCTGGTCGTGTGGGAAGAGGTCGACCGCATCATCTCGCGGCGACTGCGACTGGTGAGCTACGAGACGTGGCGCCGCAAGCGGCTCAAGGAGCAGCGCGAGCGGCAGCGTCCCGAGCACTGGGGCCTGTCACCCGACTGCGCACTCGCGCGCGAGGTGCATCCGCCCGCCGATTCGAACGTGCTGGTGACGGGCGACGGTGGCGAGCGCGCGGCGTGCTATCTCGCCGCGCACGGCTACGAGGTCTTCGCGGTCGCGCCGGAGCCGAGCATCGTCGAGCGGATCGTATCGGCGGCGGCCGAGCACGGCCTCACGGAGCGCGTGCACGGCTACATCGGCGATCTGCGCGAGTGGTCGCCCGAGGTGCGACTCGGCGCGGTGGTGTGGACGCCGAGCACGTTCAGCGAGCTGAGTCCGGCCGAGCGGAAGCAGGCCGTGGAGCTGCTGCAGACCGTGACGCAGAGCGGCGGCGTGCACCTCGTGACCGGGAGCGGAATCGACGCCCCGTCGGTGCGCGAGCTCTCGGCGCAGTACCGCGGATGGAAGGTGCACGTCGAGGGTCCCGAGACGTCGCCGACGAGCTTCCTCGCGCGGAAGGGCGCGGCGTAACGCCGGCGGGATCGGCCGAGTATCGATCGGCGCGCATCTCCATCAACGAACGCGGCGCGTGTCGAAGTGACACGCGCCGCTCGCGTTTCGTGTGTCGATTCGTCGCGCTCCGCACCGTGCCGATCCCGGGTGCACGGGGTACAACTCATTGTGATTCCTGCACTTACCGAGACTCCGATCCGTGGCCTCGATGCTGCCATAGGGGGGCGCGTGCAGGAGGATGCAACCATGACGACACCAACGACGACAGCGCCGACGGACGAGCCGATCGGCATCATCATCTCGCGCGGCGGGGCGAGCGAGCCCAAGCCGCGTGTGGCCAGCTATGTCTGGGGGCCGGTGCCGGATCTTCCGGCGGACGACGCCTCGAAGGCAGCGTAGCACGACCATGTAGGACGACGGTGTGTCCGGCGCACGCGCGCGGAGCACCACGATCACCGCGGCGGTCGCGGCGACACACCAACAGGATGCCCGATCGACGGGCACAAAAAAAGCCGGCGCATGCGCCGGCTTTCTTTGTTCGTGCGTGCAGCTTACATCATGTCCGACGAGGTCGCCGTGCTCGCGCTCTTGCGCGAGCTCTTGCGAGCGCCGGTCTTGCGACGCGCGCTCTTCTTGGCGCCCGACTTCTTCGCGCCGCTCTTGCGGCCAGCGCTCTTGCGGCTTGCGCTCTTGCGCGAGGAGCTCTTCTTCTTCGCGCCAGACTTCTTCGCGCCGCTCTTCCGGCCCGCGGACTTCTTCGCGCCGCTCTTGCGGCCGGCGGACTTACGGCTGGAGGACTTGCGCGCGCCGCCCTTACGCGACGAGCTGCTCTTGCGGCCCGAGCTCTTGCGAGCCCCGCCCTTGCGTCCACCCTTCTTCGCTGCTGCCATGATCGATTCTCCTGTCGGAGTTCATCTCCCGGCGCTCCCCCGGTGGATCGCCGGGCACTGCACGCGGACCAGTGCATCACCCGCGTCGGTTGCGAATTCCGCGCGCAGTACGCGCATTACGAATTCGTAACCACTAGAGAATATACGAGTGCCCGATTTGCAAGGCAATACTTTAGTTACAGATTTCCAGTGTCGTCACACCACACGTTGCAGTTCACTCCGGAGTTGATTGCGTGAGAGCGCTCGTCAAAGCGGCTGCAGGTCCCGGTTTCACCATGCGCGACGTCCCGACGCCCAAGATTCGCGACGACGAAGTGCTCATTCGCGTGCGCCGCGCCGGCGTGTGCGGCACCGACGTGCACATCTACGACTGGGACGAATGGGCGCAGAATCGCTGCCGCCCGCCGTTCACCGTCGGTCACGAGTTCGCCGGTGACGTCGTGCGCGTCGGCTCGCTCGTCACGGACGTGCGCGAGGGCGATCGCGTCACGGCGGAAGGACACATCGTCGACGGGCGCTGCCTCCTCTGCCGCACGGGGAACGCACACGTCTGCCCGTACACGAAGATCATCGGCGTCGACCGCGACGGCTGCTTCGCCGACTACATCGCGATGCCGGCGACGAACGTCTGGCACCTCGACGACACGACGCCGTACGAGATCGGCGGGATCATGGATCCCATGGGGAACGCGTTCCACACGGCGCTCACCGCGGAGATCCCGGGCTCGGTGGTGCTCATCACCGGATGCGGACCGATCGGGATCTTCGCGGTCGGGATCTGCAAGGCGGCGGGGGCGTCGCGCATCATCGCGTCGGACGTGAACGAGACGCGCCTCGCGCTCGCGAGGCAGATGGGCGCCGACGACGCGGTGCACCCGAACGAAGCGGAAGCCGCGGTCAAGCGCGCGACCGACGGACTCGGCGCCGACGTCGTGCTCGAGATGTCCGGCGTCCCGTCGGCGATCCACCAGGCGTTCGCGCTCGTGCGCGTGGGTGGTCGGGTGCAGATGCTCGGCATCCCCGCGAAGGCGATGGACGTCAACTTCGCGAGCGAGGTCATCTTCAAGGGACTCACGATCTACGGCGTCGTGGGGCGCCGGATGTACGACACGTGGATCCAGATGACGCGCTTCCTCCGCTCCGGCGAGTTCGATCCCACCCCCGTCATCACGCACCGCTTTCCGCTCGAGCAGTACGACGCGGCCATCGCCGCGATCAAGTCGGGCGAGGCGGGCAAGGTCGTCTTCGAGATCGCGTAATTCGTTTCGATTCGGGTCAGGCAGGTGCCTGGCCCGATTTTCATTCAGCCAGGCACGCGCCCGGCGCCACCACGCTCGCCATGTCGATCAATCGCGACTTCGTCGCCTCCCTCGAAGGGACCATCCAGCAGCTCAAGGACGACAACGTCTACAAGCGGCTCAACTATCTGGAATCGCCGCAGGCGGCGCACGTGAAGATGGAAGGGCGCGGCGACGTCCTCATCCTCTCGTCCAACAACTACCTCGGCCTCTCGGCGCAGCCGGAAGTCGTGCGCGCCGGCATTCAGGGGCTGGAGAAGTTCGGCGCGGGCACCGGGAGCGTGCGCTTCATCTGCGGGACGTTCACGATCCACCGCGACCTCGAGCGTGCGCTGGCGGAGCTCGTCGGGACCGAGGCGTCGCTCTCCTACGTGTCGGCGTGGAACGCGAACGAGGGACTGACGCAGATCATCGCCGAGGAAGGCGACTTCGTGATCTCGGACGCGCTGAACCACGCATCGATCATCGACTCGATGCGGCTCGCGAAGGCGATCACCAAGTGCACGACCGGCGTCTACAAGCACTCCGACATGGACGACCTGCGCGAGAAGCTGCGCGCGGCGAGCGGCGCGCGGCGGCGCATCATCTGGACGGACGGTGTCTTCTCCATGGAAGGGAGCATCGCGAAGCTCCCGGAGATCCTCGAGATCGCGCGCGAGACGAACTCGATCGTGGCGATGGACGACTCGCACGCGACGGGCGTTCTCGGGAAGACGGGGCGCGGCACCGCGGAGCACTTCGGCGTGCTGGGCGAAGTGGACATCATCACGTCGACGCTCGGCAAGGCGCTCGGCGGCGCGGCGGGCGGCTTCGTCGCTGGCGCGGCGGCGCTGTGCGACATGCTGACGCAGCGGTCACGGCCACAGCTGTTTTCCAACGCGCTGCCGCCGACGGTCGCTGCGAGCGCACTGGCGTCGGTGAACTATCTCACGTCACATCCGCAGCGCGTCACCGAGCTCCGCTCGAACGCGCAGTACTTCCGCGAGGCGATCTCCGAGGCGGGGTTCAAGCCGCTTCCCGGCGACACGCCAATCGTCCCGATCATCGTGGGCGAGACGTCGGCGGCGATCCGGATGAGTGACATGTTGCTGGACCAAGGCGTCTTTGTGACAGGCTTCGGGTTCCCGGTCGTACCGCAGGGGCAGGCACGGGTGCGATGCCAGATCAGCGCCGCGCACACGCGCGACGATCTGGACCGCGCCGTGGATGCCTTCAAGACGGTCGGACGGCAGCTCGGAGTCATCTCGTAAAGGCCAGGCAGACGTCTGGCTGAACTGCAGGCGAGGCGGGAGCCTCGCCCTACCACGCACTTTCACGCAGGAGTCGCCATGCGTCTTCACCGTCTGCTCGCCACCGTCGCGTCGCTCGCCGTCCTTCCTCTCACGGCGGCGGGCGCGCAGCAAGCGCGGCTCTTCGACAATGCGTGGTTCTGGGGGATTCACGGCGGTGCGACCGAGATCGGGACACCCGCGACCGCGACGCAGGCCGAGGGGACGATCGGCGCGGAGTGGCTGATCACGCGCCACACGGGCGGGCTGTACGTCTCGTACGATCAGACGATGTTCAACCGCACGTCGGCGATCGGCGACGGGAGCGCGGTCGGTGGACTGCGCCGCGTGTCGATCCACGACATGCGCGCGGGGTCGATCGCTGGCGTCGTCTTCCCGTGGCATTCCGGCGGATTCCGCCCGTACGCCGGACTCGGCGCGCAGCTCGCGGTGCTCGGGAGCGCGACGGCGCAGACCGACGCGAACGGCGCACCGAGCACGGACGTCGCGTCGCGCGTGGAGAACGCGCGCAGCCGCACGACGGTCTTCCTGATGGGTGGCGCGCAGTGGCAGGTGCGGCGCGCGGCGGTCTTCGGTCAGGTGACGATGACGCCGTCGGACAGCCAGTTCCTCGTCACGAAGCCGACGACGTCGTTCGTCGCCGGGCTGCGCTACAACTTCGGGAGCTCGATCGGGGACTGATCCGATCCGCGCAGTTCGATCCGCGCAGCTCGATCAGCGCCTTACGTTGGTGATGACGCCGGCCGCACTGCAAAGTGCGCCGGCGTTTTCGATACGTACGGGTTGCCGCGCACGAGCCAGCGCAGCGGCCAATCGGCGGCCCGCGTGATCCCGATGCGCGGCGTGACGTCGACATCGGCGTCGGGATAGCTCGTGCGGTCGCGCACGACGAGCGCGCCGCGCTGCAGCGGCTTGCCGTTCATGCTCCCGTCGATGCCGAGCGCGAGGCAGAGCTTTCCGGGACCATTGGTGAGATCGACGTCGCGCTTCACGCGCGGGCGACGGCGCCGCATGAGCGGGATTCCCTCGAGCGGCTCGAGGGCGCGGACGAGAACGGCGCTCGGGTGATCCACGGCCTGCGTCACCGCGTTGAAGCACCAGTACATGCCGTAGATGAAGTACACGTACGCGAGCCCGGGCGCGCCGTAGAGCGGCTCGGTGCGCTCGGTGCGTCCGGCCGCGGCGTGACAGGCGGCATCGTGCTCGCCGACGTACGCCTCGGTCTCGACGATGATCCCGCTCGCGACGCCGTCGTCGGTGCGGCACTCGAGGACCATGCCGAGCATCTCGCGCGCGACGATCTCGGTATCGCGCGCGTAGAAGCTGGCCGGGACGATGCGACCGCGGGTCACGCGACGCACCGTGCACGAAGGCAGGATGCGGTCACGTGACCCGCGATACGACGCGCTCCGCTCACGCGGATTTGCGCGCCGTCTTCTTGCGTGCGGTCTTGGCGCCGGTCTTCGCCGCCGTCTTGGCAGCGGGTGCCGTCTTGGCCGCAGGCGCCGACTTGGCGGCGGTCTTCTTCGCAGTTCCCTTGCGACCGCGCGCGGAGCGCGACGGCGCAGGTTCTGCCGCGGCCGACGGCGCTGCTCCGCCGCGCGGCTGCGCTGGCGCTTCAGCCGGAGCGGTCCCGGGACCGACGGGTGCGGCCGATGCGCTCGACACGCTCGGTGCCGTCACGGTCGGCTCCTCGAAATCGACGACACCGACCGAGAGGAGATCCGCCGGGAGCGGTGCGGTCTTCGCGCCACCGCGACCGCGACCACCAGCGGTGACGCCACGCGGCCCCATGCCGCGCGGTGCAGCCGCGGTTGCGGAGGTGGACGGCGCGCTCGGCTCGGGCGTGGCCGACGGCTCCGCGGGTTCGGAGGGCGCGGCGAGCGTGACCTCGGACTCGTCGCCATTGCGGCGCAGCTCGATCACGCCGTTGTCGCTCGCGTCCTGCAGGATGCGCGTGAAGTTGCGCTCGCTGAGGCTCTCGCTGTCGCGCCCGAGGACGTCGCGCGCGGCGCGACGCACGTCGTTGGCGCGCGCCGCACGACCGGACACCGTGGCGCTCGCGACGGCGCGGCGCACGAGATCGAACGCCTCGTCGCGCGTGAGGCGGAGACCGGACGTCCCGATGGCCTCGACGGGCGCCGGCGTCGGCGCTTCGGGCGCGGGCATCTCGAGCACACCCTGCTCCGGCGCGGCACTCTCACCACGACGGGGAGCGCGCTCCTCGCGCCCACGACCACCGCGGCCGCGGCGACCACGCTCACGCGGAGCACGCGCTTCGGCCGGCTCCGCGGGCGCAGGTGCAGGCGCTTCGGGGGCGGCTGCCGGCGTCGCGCGCGGAAGGTCGACCTCGAGCTGGCCGTTGTCCATCTTGTGCACCGACAGCAGCCCACGGTGCGACGCTTCCTGAACGAAGCGGGTGAACTTGGACATGCCCAGGTTCTTCTCGTCGAAGGACGAGTCGATCTGCTGCATGACCTGCTTCAGGCGGTCGGCGCGCATGACGTCGCCGTTGCGCTTCATGCGCTGCACGGCCTCGCTCGCGAGCTCCCACGGATCCCACTTGGGAACCTCTTCCTCGCGCGTGTTGACGAGGCCGGCGAGCGTGTTGTAGCTGTAGTACTCGTCGCAATTCTGGACGAGGAGGTCGCTGGACGACTCGCGAATGCCGACGCCGATGACGTACTTGCCGTACTCCTTGAGCTTGATGACGAGGCTCGAGAAGTCGCTGTCGCCGCTCAGGAGGATGAAGGTGCCGATCTCGGGGCGCGTGAAGACGAGCTCCATCGCGTCGATGGCGAGGCGGATGTCGGTCGCGTTCTTCTTCGCCGAGCCGTAGGCCGGGGCGAAGATGAGATCGATGGACGACTCGGTGAGCGGGACGATGTACTGCGGATAGCGTCGCCAGTCGGCGTACGCGCGCTGCACGGAGACCTTGCCCTTGATGATCTCGGAGGACATGAGGTTCCGCAGCTCGGCGTGCATGTCCTTCTGGATCCCCATCGTGACGTTGTCGAAGTCGATGAGGAGCGCCGCGTTGGGCGCGTGGAACGGATACGGTGCGACGGAGGCGGGGAGCGTGGCGGCCTGTGGGCCGCGGTGCACCGGCGCGACGGGACCGCGCGCAGCGGGCGCGGGCCGGGTGTGGCGTGGTGGCATGCGATCGGTTGTGAGTTTGAACCGCGGAAATCGCGGCGCGACTTCAGGTACCGGTGCGGCGCCCACTCGGTGGGGCGTGCCAGGGCAGCGGATCCTCGAAGTCGCGCAGTCTCGTGTAATTTACCCCGACATGCCCCCGAAGCAACTACGCTTCCGCACGCGGCTGTTCGTCATCCTGTCGCTGTTCGCGGTCGTGCCGGCGGCGGTGCTGACGCTGCTGTGGGGCGTGACCGTGGGGAGCGCGCTCCCGATCGTTACCGCGCGCGCGGGGTGGGACAGCGTCGCGGCGACGGGACGACGCGCGGTCGCGGCGGCGGAGCAGGCCCCGCTCACGCGCGCGCAGCGCGACGCATTCCGCGCACACGAGCGCGAGCTGCGCGCGTCGCTGGAGCAGGCGGAGCGCTTCAACTATCTCGTCCGGCGCGGCGCGGAAGTCGTGGTCATCTCGTCGGTCATCGCGCTCGCGGCCATCGGGTACGGCGCGTCGCGCGTCGCGGGGCACCTGAGCCGACAGCTCTCCCGTCCGCTGGACGAGCTGGTGGAGTGGACGGAGCTGATCCGGCGCGGCGAGCCGCTTCCCGCGACGCCGCAACGGCGCGGCGCGCCGGAGTTCGAGACGCTGCGCCAGCGGCTGCGCATGGCCGCGGTCGCGCTCGATCTCGGACGGCAGCGCGCGCTCGAAGCGGAGCGCCTGCGTGCATTCCGCGAGAGCGCGCGGCAGGTGGCGCACGAGATCAAGAATCCGCTCACGCCGATGCGCTTCGCGATCGAGCGGCTCAGACGGGGCGCAGGGCCGGAGCTCGCCGACGCGGTGGACGTGCTCGCCACGGAGACGGAGCGGCTCGAGCGCACCGCGCGCAGCTTCTCGCAGTTCGGCCGGCTGCCCGAAGGGCCGCCATCGGCGATCGACGTCGGCGAGCTGGCGCGCTACGCGGCGACCGCGACGGTCCCGCCGACGATGACGCTGACGCTCGACGTTGACCAGGAGCTCCCCATGATCGTCGGACATCACGACGCGCTCGCGGGCGCGGTGTCCAACGTGCTCCTGAACGCGGTGGACGCGTGCGGCGGACACGGGACGATCACGGTGCGCGTCGCGCGCGCGACGCTCGGTCCCACGCCCGCGGTGCGCATCCGCGTGGAAGACGATGGTCCCGGAATCGCGCCGGCGCAGTTGAAACGGATCTGGGAGCCGTATGTGACGAACAAGGCGGGGGGAACCGGGCTCGGCCTCGCAATCGCGCGCCAGGCGGTGTGGGCCCATGGCGGGACCGTCGCCGCGACGAGCGAGCCCGGGCGCGGTACGCAGATCGAATTCACGCTGCCGGTGCGGCACGAACAGCCCACCGCGGCCTAACGAGACAGAGAATACATCATGGGTCCAGACGTCATCGTCCCCGTTTCGGGCATGATCATGATCCTCGGCATCGTGCTCGGGATCCCGCTCGTGCGCTCGTACACCAAGCGCAGCGAGATCTCGGCGCGCCAGCCGGCGCTCCCCGCGGATCTCGTCGCGCGGCTCGAGCGCATCGAGCAGGGAATCGAAGCGATGTCGACGGAGATCGAGCGCATCTCCGAAGGCCAGCGCTTCACGACCAAGCTGCTGAGCGAGGTGCGCACCGCGCCTGCACTCCCGGCGCAGGTCGCGGCTCCCGCACCCGTAGCGCAGGCCGCACCCGCACCGCAGCAGCCGCAGGGCATTCCCGACGGGACGATCCTCGTCGAATCCGCGCGACGCAACGGCTAGTGCGCCGAATGCACGACGACGTGCACCTTCGCGTGCACGTCGACACGCACGCCCGCCTCCGTTCGCGTCGCGCGGCGCGCGTGACTCACGCTCGCTGAGCCGCGCATGGCGAGCGTTCTCATCATCGACGACGAGCCGAACATCCGACGGATGATCGGCGCGCTGCTGGCCGCCGAAGGATACGAGGTGCGCCAGGCGTCGGACGGACGCGCGGGCGTGAGCGCGGTCGAGGAGGAAGAGCCCGACGTCGCGCTCATCGATCTCATGATGCCGGGCGAGCTCGACGGCCTCGCGACGCTCGAGCGCATTCGCGCGCGGTGGAGCGACCTCCCGGTCGTGATGATGAGCGGACGTGCCTCGCTCGGTGACGCGGTGCGCGCGACGAAGCTCGGCGCCGTCAACTTTCTCGAGAAGCCGCTCGCGCCGGAAGCGGTGCTCCTCGCGCTCGCCTCGGCGCTCGAGCTGCGCCAGACGCGTCGCGCCGCGCGTGCACTGCGCGCGGAGCTGGGACTCGGCGGTGACATGGTCGGATCCAGCGAGGCGATGGCGCGCGTGCGCGCCGTCATCGAGCGCGTGGCGCCCAGCGATGCGCGCGTCCTCATCACCGGCGAATCAGGGACCGGGAAGGAGCTCGTCGCGGCGGCGATCCACGAGCACAGCCCGCGACGCGACCACCCGTTCGTGCGCGTGAACTGCGCCGCGATCCCGCGCGATCTCGTGGAGAGCGAGATGTTCGGGCACGAGAAGGGGGCGTTCACCGGGGCAGCCGAGCGACGGATCGGGAAGTTCGAGCTCGCGGACACGGGGACGCTGTTCCTGGACGAGGTGGGCGATCTCAGCCTCGAGGCGCAGGCCAAGCTGCTGCGCGCGATCGAGGCGAAGGAGATCCAGCGCGTCGGCGGAAGCAAGACCATTCGCGTGGACGTGCGCATCGTCGCGGCGACGAATCACGACCTGACGCAGGCGGTGCGCGACGGCGCGTTCCGCGAGGATCTCTTCTTTCGACTGAACGTCATCCCCATCCAGCTTCCACCGCTGCGCGAGCGCGGCGACGACGTGGTCGAGCTGGTGCGGCACTTCTCCGAGGTCCAGCGCCAGCGGACGGGACGTCCCCTGCTCCGCTGGTCGGACGAGGCGCTCGCGCTCGTGCGCGCGTACGCGTGGCCCGGCAACGTCCGCGAGCTGGCCAACATCGTGGAGCGCATCGCGATCCTGAGCAACGACTCGCGCGTGAGCGCCGCCGACGTGGCCGCGGTGCTCCCGGTGGGCGGCGTGCCCACGACCGCGGCGCCCACGTCGCTCGCGCCGGATCAGAGTCTCACCGACGCGCTCGACGCGACCGAGCGCGCGCTCATCGCCGACGCGCTCGCGTGGGCGCAGGGGAACGTCGCGGAGGCGGCGCGCCGGCTGCGCACCGATCGCGCGAACCTGTATCGTCGCATGCGCCGCCTCGGGATGACCGTCGTGCTCCTCGCCATCGCGGCGACGCTCGCGCTACCGCGCGTACTCCGCGCGCAGACCGGTGACTCCACGCGTGTCGCGCGCGACACGATCGTGACGCCGGAGACGCTCGCCGTCGAGAGCACGTCGCGCAGCTTCGACGCGGGGATCCGGCTGTCGTCCGGAAAGACGTACAATCGCGTCGAGGGACTTCCGATCCTCGTCGGACCCTCAGCGACACTGCAGACACCATCGCTCGACGCCGATCTCGCGGTGTTCGCGATCGGGCGTACGGGGCGGTGGCACCGGCTCGCGGAGCCGGACGGCGGACACGACGTGCGGCTGCGCACGCGCTTCGGTCCCGACAAGGTGCTCGGCCTCGATGCACGCGCGTACGACATCATCGCCCCGATCGAACGGTGGCAGCTTCCCGAGCCGGACGCCGGGCTCGCGGCGTTCCTGCTGCGTCGCGACTACATGGACTACTACGAGCGGCACGGCGCGAGCGCGAGCGCGCTCTGGAGCGTGAACGCGAAGGCGACGCTCTCCGCCGGCTATGCCGCCGAGCGGTGGAGCGCGATCAACGCGCGCAATCCGTTCACGCTGTTCCGCGAGAATGGTCACTGGCGTCGCAACCCCGCGGCAGATGAAGGGGTGGTGCACCTCCTCACGGCCGGCGGGACGATCGACACGCGCAACGACGATCGTGAGCCGTCGGGCGGATGGTACCTCGTCGGGAAATACGAGCACGGCTCGA
>Ga0070714_100001171_pt1 | contig 18913 bp, 22 predicted proteins | sample LARL83metaG_FD_65450 | JGI IMG/M metagenome (GOLD analysis project Ga0070714, IMG submission 65450) | Corn, switchgrass and miscanthus rhizosphere microbial communities from Kellogg Biological Station, Michigan, USA - LAR L8-3 metaG | ecosystem: Host-associated > Plants > Roots > Rhizosphere ... | reverse complement strand
ACCGCACAGGACAACGACCAGACCACCGGTATCACCAGTGGGCAGATAGACCCGGTGTTCGGCAGTCCCTGAAACCGTTGAGCGGAGATGAAGGGCGGCCCATGGCCGCCCTTTTTATTGCGGTATCCAGTGCGGGTGGAAGTGCTTGCACTCGGCGACGACGCGCGGGTTCTTGGCCATGGTGTAGGCGGTATCGCCCGGTTGCACGCCCAAGCAAGCCAAGGCGGACACCTGGTCTTCGGTGAGGGTGCGGCCGGAGAGCAGGTGCGGTATCTGCAATGCGTCCCAGCTCTCGGGTGGCCTGGCGCTCGGGTCCATGACCACCACCAGCATCATGTCCGCAGGACCGCCCAGGCTCCAGAGGTGGATGGTGTGCGCCTCGCCCAGGCGCAGCCGCGGGTCGATCTGTTCACCGTCAACGCTCTCCAGGAACGGCACATCCGCCACGTTGCCATCCGCATCCGGCATCGGGTGCGGCCATTCCGACGTGGGGATGATGTAGTAGCGCTTCATGGCTTATACACCGTGTTGTGCAGCTTCGGGCCGTTCGGAGTCACATAGAACAGGTGGTCATCGGATTCCATCTCTACGCACACCTTCATGGTCTTCTCCACGACCTTGCGGACCTGGCGCACCTCCAGCGGATGCTGCATGCCGTCGATGATGTCGTCCAGCCTGAGGGCCTTGGCCTTGGTGAAGCTTCCGTCCGGGTGATATACGGGCTCATGCGGCGTCACGCAGATGCGCTCGCCGTTGTGGAAGGTGACCTCGGTGAACTCCTCATGTGGCTCGGTCCAGGCCCGCACCACCTTGCTCCATTCCCTGCCGGTATAAAGCTCATCGCCTTCGCGCGCTTCGCAGGCTGGAATCATGGTGATCTCGCCGGAGCGACGGACCATCAGCGGCTGCCTCGGGTGCAGGCAATTGGTGGTGCCCCCGCCGGAGCCGCCGCCGGTGCCGCTGCTGGTGGTGGCCACAGAGCAGGCGCCTATCGAGAGCGGGATGCGGCCCAGGCGCGTCTGTGCGCTGGCGATGATGCCGGAGCTCACGATAGTGCTGAAGATGGCTGGGCTGCCGGCACTGCGTTGGCAGAACTCCACGTCCAGATTGATCTCGTCCCAGAACGGGTAATAGCCGTAGGTGGTGCCTGAAGACAGGCCGGTCACGTTCTGGCTGCCGCTGGCGACGCTAGTAGTGCTGGAATCCGGCCGCCGTATGCTGAAGCTGCTCCAGGAGATGAGGATGCTGGTGGTGTTCCTGGTGTAGCCGAAGTTCATGTCGGGGATGATGGCCGGCGTGCTGCCGGTCGGTATCTGCGTGGCGCCGGAAGGGTCGTTCACACCCCAATCGGTCGGCGCCTCGTAGACCGAGGGCGCGGTGTAGGTGCCGACCATCTCCTCCACCTGCACACCCTGGATCAGGCCATTGCCTGCGCTGGGATTGGAATCCCACACCAGAGCCAGGAACACGTCCAAGGTCGAAGCCCCGGTGAGGTCGATGACGCCCGTGTAGACGCCGGCGGTGTTCGCCGCGTGGTCAGAAGTAGCGGTCACCGTCGATGACGCGGCGATGGTGGTGGGGACGCCGCCACCGTTCATGAACTCGAAGTGGAAGGCATAGGCGTTGTTGTTGCTGGTGCCATTGTCCACGTATACGGACACCACGTACTTCTTCTTGCGCAGGTGCAGCGTGGTCTCGTTTGAGGACTGGCGCAGCCGCAGATAGCCAGTGGCCACACCGTCGAAGGCCAGTTGCAGTGCGGCGAAACCATAGATCACCGTGGCCGAGGCGCTGGTGGTGATATGGTTCGTGCCGAAACCCGGCTGCAGGCTGTTGACGTTGAACAGGGAATAGATCAGCCGGCACAGGTTTGAGCCGGCGCCGTTGGTGTGGTTGACGGTGACGTCTGCGCCGAGCTCTGACGCGGTGAAGTTGGTCTCGCCCTGGTTCGCATCGTCCAGGGATGCCACGGGATTCGGGCTGAAGTCCTGCACCACCGTGGACGTCCCCGCCATCTCGAACACGGCGACGGCCTGCATGTTGCAGAAATGGCTGCTGGTGATGGTGCCAAGCCACTCGAACTCGAGATAGACCAGCGTATCCGTCGCCGCCGTCATATCCAGGAAGGCGTAGTACACGCCTGAGCCGGAACCGCCTCCGACGCGACTCAGCGCGACAGCGGTGCATTGGCCTGTGCCGCTGCCGTTATAGAACCGCGCGGTGAGGCTGTAGAAGGCCGCGTCAGTCGAATTGAGCCATACCTGCACTCCATACCGTTTGGTGCTGAGCTGCATCTTGGGCGTGGCAGTGCTGGCCACCAGCGCGAGCTTCGGCGCCACGCTGCTGTTGTTGCTGGTCAGTACGAATGTCTTGTAACCCTGATAAGCCGTGCTCGAAGCGCGGCTGATGGTGAGGCTTGTGCTCAGGCCGAAGACCGGGAGCGTCGGCGTGGTGGATAGGGAATACTTGGCCGGCATGAGGTTCGGCCCGGTGCCGCCGACCACATCGGTGACGTTTCTGGCGGTCCCGCTCAGGGGCGACGTGAACCCGGAATACTGGCCGGCATAGTTCTTGGCGCGGACCTTGTACCAGTACGTCGTGGTCGTGGGGATGGTGTCGTCCCACTTGGTGTCGGGCGTGATCTTGACCTTGGTGTAGGTGCCGCCTGAGCTGGTGCTGCGCCACACCTCGTAGTTGGTAACGGCCCAGGGCGCCTGCTCGTCCCAATCCAGGCTGACGCCGCCGACGTGGCCCTGCACGACCATGTTCGTCGGCGTGTGCGGCGGATGCTGCACCAGCGGCGGCTGGCCCAGCGGATCCACCTCAGTGAAGGTGGTCTCGGTGAAGGTGCCGCTGTTGGCCTGCTGGGCGGTGAGCAGGATGGAGCTGTCGCCCTTGCGCTGCCAGTTCTTGATGCGGACGACGTAGTTGGTGAGGCCGTACTCGGCGATGTCGATCTCGACGTTCTCGCCCGTGTCCACGTCCATGCCCAGCAGGTTGCAGGGCAGCGTGAGCTGGCCCATCTCCCGGCTCTGCTTGCCGCTGATCATGGTGATCAACTGCGCGTTGTATTGCGCCGGCACGGCCACCAGGTTGAGGTTCTTGGTGAGGGGGATGCCGCCATCGGCGGCGATGGCGCCGGTGGGGCTGAAGGTCGGGGTCTGCACCACCTGGTAGGCGCTGTCCTGGTCGGTGAAGGTGGCGTTGACGCTGTTGTACCGGGTGTCCTGCTCGCCGGTGGTCTGGAAACTCGGGCCGCCGCAGAGCCAGTCCTCGTTGATGGTGGTGACCGGCGCGACGTATGAGCCGGCGAAGATGCGCAGCTCGCCGCCGGTCTGCACGATCCAGCCCGCCATGGCGTCCAAAAGCTTCTGGCAGTTGGCTGGGACACCATCACTGGTGACGAGGCCGACGCCGCAGATATAGCGGCTGGTGGTGGTCGTACCACCGAGGTTGTTGGGCACGGTGAGGCTGCTGTCGCAGACGTTGGCAGCGGCGGACAGGTAGTCGTCGGGGATGACGGCGTAGTTGATGCCGCCACCGCCTTCGCTGATGGGACGCACCAGGTAGTCGCGCAGGCACAGCGCGGGGTTGGCGCTGTAGGTCCATGTGGTGGGGTCGTTCTTGCGCTGGGAGCCGGATCCGCCGGCGGTGCCGTCCAGGCGAGGGTCGTAGACGCGGCTGCCATTGAGCACCACCGCGAGGTTGCGCGGCAGCCCGCTGGGGAAGGCGGCGTTTACGGCATCATTGGTCGGATCGGCATTGATCTGGGCGACGAGGTAGACGATGCCCTTGCCGATGGCGGTGCTGGTCCAGTAACTGAGGTTGCCGGTGAGGATGGAATCGGCGACGGTCTGGGCACCCAGATGGACCTTGATGGAGATGATGCCGTCGTAGTCGATCTGGTTGCCGACACCGCCTGAGCCGACGATGGCACCCGTGCCGCTCCAGTCCACGAAGCCGGTATTGATTGGGTTGTCGTCGATGTAGAAGTAGCCGGTATTCGGCGGACCTTCGATCTGGATGGCGCTGCTGCCGTTCTTGAGGCTCAGGCCCAAGGCCACAGCCATGACCTTGATGTCGGGGTTGCTTGAATTGGAGTCGGAGGCGATGAGGAGCCCGCTGAACTTGGTGCAGCCGTAAGGGATCTGCAGGGGCGTGATGGGGCTGGAGAGCGTGGTGTTGATCGCGCTCGGCGCGGGCGTGGGATTGCCGGGGACGCCTTCCCAGGTGGCCAGGCCGGCCAGGATGAGGCCGTTGCCGAAGGTCCCATAGTCGAAGTAGTCTAGGATCGCGCCTACGACGATCTCGGCCGCACCGATGATCTTATGGAACTTCGAGTTAGCTCCCACGGCCGGCCTCCACGAGCTTGGCGACGTGGGCGAACTCATCGCAGGGGATGTGCCAGGCGGCGTCACAGCGGCTGAGACGGACCTTGGACAGGCCGTGGTCGCTGATGAAGGCGCAATGGCCGCCGAGGCAGATGCCGAGGCAGGGCTGGCCATCGCTGACGGTGGCCATGACGAGGTCGCCGTACTGCGCCAGCAGCACGCCAGGCAGCGGCGCGCCCAAGCGCGCGGTGACCATGGCGCGCACGCCGCCGGAGGCTTCCACGTCTGCGAGGATGGGATCCATGACGCGCTTTGCCGCGGCCTGCACGGCCAGGGCCTGCTGGCGGTGGCTGGCGGCGAGGTCATCCACCCGCTGCTGCGCCGCTTCTACCTGTGCCGTGGATCTCTTCACGCTGGGCACCAGCGACGGCGCAAGGCGCCCCCAGAACGTATCGGCTGCGTCCTTGAGCTTCGCCTGTTCCACGGCCAAGGCCTTGGCGGCGGCGCGGTACTGGCTCTCGATGTCCTTGAGCTTCGCGCGCTCCAAGGCTTCCGCCTCCACGTGTTCTGGCTTGGCGCTGGCGAGAAGCTCATCGGGATAGAGGCGCTCGCCGGTGATGGCCTCGAGCGCGGCGGCGGCGAAGATGCCACCATGGTTGGCACCCCACGAAAAAGCCGCCTTGCGGCGGCTTGCGATGAGGTCGTGCAGGCGCTGACGCCAGTCGGGGAGCCGTTTCAATATAGCCTCACTGGAAGGACGAAAGGATCTGCCGGGGTAGGCGTGCTCCAGCCACCACCGCCCCCGCCACCGATCGAGCCCGTGCCAGACACGGGTCCAGTCGCGGGTCCGGAATTGTCGGCGCCGCCCCACTGGATGTTGTTGCCGAAGGCGATCTTGCGGATGCCCTGCACAGAGACCTGGTGGAAGAGGGTGTCGCCGGCGAAGCGCGCCTGCTGGTCGGCATCGCAGCCGCGCACCATGCTCACGCGCGCGAGCGCGGCGTTGAGCGTCTCCGCGGTGACGACGATGGTGCTGCTGTTGCTGCCGGTCTGCACGGTGGGTGAGCCGAGGAAGCCATCGAAGACGCGGTAAGGCGTGGTGACGAGCGCGCCCGTCACATCCATGTAACCCAGCCAGATCACCACGCGCAGCCAGTGCACGGCATCGTTCACGCACTTCGAGATCAGCGCGCTGTCGCAGCCGCCCAGGGTCAAGGTGCAACGTTCGGCGGCGCCGGTGTCGTTCTCGTTGATGTTCTCGATGCTGGCGATGCCGCCGGGGACGAAGGTGAGCGCGCCCAGGCCGGAGGCGGAATCCGTGAAGGTATGGGGACTGTCGTCCGTGCTGATGGTGATGGTGCCGGAGGGGAAGGGGATGTAGAGGAAGGCGACCTCGCGCACCAGACGGCTGTTGGTCTCGGTGCGGTTGGCGCTGGCGAGGTCTTGCCTGGTCACGCGGGCGGCCTCACTGCGGGTCTTCCACGAGATCGACGCTGAAGGCGCCTACCGGCTTGGGATTGGCGGGGGAATAACCCACGGTGTAACTCTTCTTGGGGAACATGAAGAGCGCGGTGGGGCTGGCGAGCGTGAGCGCGCTGTTGTCCGCGGGGCTGGTGCGGATCTTGGGCTCGATGTCCAGCGTGAGGTTGCCGGCGCCGTCCGAGGTGCCATCGGAGCAGACCATGACCAACTGGCCGGTGGCGAGCTGCACCATGTCGCCCATCGACAGCACCAGCGTGCTGAAAGGCCAGCCATCGGTGATGAGGGCGATGCCGGTCTGGTTGGCGCCGTTCACGAGCGGGGTACCGCCGCCGGCGCCGTGCTGCACATAGCCGTAATTCGGCAGGCGGCAGCGGATGCCGGCCTTGCTCATGCGCGCCGCCCAGGCACTGACCTTGGCGGCGTCCTTGTCGGACAGCACCTTCCATGTGAGCGTGGCCATCCAGCGCGCGCCGCCGCGCTCCAGCTCCTGCGTGAAGCCGCTCAGGGGGCTCACGAAGCTGCCGTCGTTGCGCTCCAGGCCCCATGACACCTGCGCGGGCTCGGCGGTGCTGGGCAGGCTGATGGTCGTGGTGCTGCTCATGCCGGCCAGACTCCGCGCGAGACGCGGTGTTCGACGTCGGCATGGAGGAGACGGCGAAGCGCCGGCAGCGCCTGCAGGAACTGCGCGGCGCTGGCGCCATCGGCGCCACGGGCGTCGATGGAGTAATTGATGTTGACGTCGCCACCCCAGTTGCCGGTACCGGTGCCGGTTCCGAGCGGGATGATCTGGCCGCCTGTGGAGGGGATGAAGCCTTCGGTGTTGGGGCCGCCTTCGTTGACCTGGTAGAGCATGCCCGCGCTGGCGGGGCCGCCTCCGGCTCTGTGGCCGCCGAAGAAGTTGCTGAGTACCATGCCGAGTCCGACGTTGCCGTTGTTGTTGCCGGTGGTGTCGTAACCGCCGAACAGGGACTTCATGAGTTGCGCGGCTTCGGCCTGCGCGAGCATCTGCAGGAGTGTCTGCTCGAAGGCCTTGGCGAGACCGCCCAGTCCTTCCTTGAAGGGGTCCATGAAATAGGTGGCGAAATCACTCTGGATGCTCTGCGCCGCGGACTGGGCGCTCGCCACCATGGCGTCGTTCTGCTTGTCGTATTCGAGCTGAAGGGAGGCGATGTGCTTCTGCGCGTCATCGGCGGTGAAGGTGATGCCGTCCACCTGCACGCCGACGAGATCGTTGGTCTTCTGTATCTGCTCCTGCAGATAGGCCGCGGGGTCGTTCTCCTTCCAGATGTCAACGGCCTTCTTCTGCGCCTGTGCAAGGCTGTCGTAGCCGAGTGCGACCTGCCGCAGGTCGAAGCCTGGTATGGAGTCGGACTTTCCCAAGTCAGGGAAATCCGCGTATTTGGGGAACGCCTCGGGGACGTTGGTGGGCTCGATATTCCTGGCGTGTATACTGTCTTGCAGCTTGAGCAGGCCTTGCAGCGAGAGTTGCGCCTGGTCAAGACGGGCCTGAAGCTTGGAGGTATCCGGCGCGATGAGCTTGCCAAGCAGGCCCTCGTTGTTGTTCTCTTCGTTGGCGCGCTCGATCTGGGATTGCAGTGACGAGATCTCCACCTGCAGATCCTTGACCATGCCGGGGATGTCGTTGTCATTGCCGGTGACGAAGGCGGAAGCCAGCACCTGGCCGAGGCTCTTGGGGATGGCGGCGATGGTGGACGCTGCCTTGGCGGCGGCACTGGCGAGTTCGAGCACGCCCGTGACGATGGTCTGCAGGCCTTCCGCAGTGGAAGGATCCTTGAGCGTGTCATCTAGGTCATGCACGGCGGCGGTCATGTCCGCCACGCCGGCGCCGTGGCCTTCCAGCATGTCGTTGAAGTCGTTCTTGAGGACTTGCAGCGCGCCGGAGAGCGTGTTGCGCGCCGCCGCGGCGGCGCCGCCATAGCTCTGTGTCATCTGGTCCAGCAGCACCTTCTGCGCGCCGACGATGTCGCCCTGCTCGGCCAGAGACTTGATGACTTGCTTGACGCTGGAACTGAGCTCGATGCCCGCGCGCGAGAGGCGCTGCATGCCGGTGATGGGATCGTTGAGCGCCATGCCGAGGCTGGTGACGGCGGCGGAAGCGTCTTTGCCGGTGACGGCGGAGAAATCGAGCGCGGCCTGGATGACGGCCTTGAACTGGTCGCCGGCGATGTTGCGGAAGGCGAGGAGCTGACCTTCCAGCTGCTCGACCTGGGTGGCGGAGGTGGTGGTGGTGTCCTGGAAGCCGTGGGCCATGGCCACGAGCTGTTCGGCGGTGAAGCCGGCGGCGGCGCCGGTGGCCTTGATCTGGCTCTCCAGCAGCGCCTGGGCCTTCTCGCCCTCGGCGGTGGCTTCAATGACGCTCTTGAAGATCTCGCCCACGCCCAGGACCGCCAGCGCGTCCTTGGCGAGATCCACGGCGCCTTTGAACGTGGTGAGCCCGCGCGTGGACTGCTGTATCTGCTCGTCCAGCTTGGCGGTCTGCGCCTCGAGCAGGACCAGCAGCCGACCGATCTGTTCGTCAGCCACTTAGCGTCTCCGGGGGTTCTTCGTGGGCGGTTCGCGCTTGAGTTCTTCGAGGCCGCGCTCGGCCTGGGCTTGCGCGAGATGCTGGAGGCGGCGGGTTTCGGCGAGCTCGGACTCGACCTGATACCAGGCCAGCCATTCCATGATCTCGGCCGCACTCATGCGCTTCAGCAGCTCGGCCCGGGTGCAGCCCAGCCGCTCAGCCAGGGCGAAGGTGTGTCGCCGCCAACTGTCGGCTGCTAGTCTTTTTTTGCGTCGTCCTTGGCTCTCTCGCTGAGGCCGTTGAAATCCATGCCCTGGGTGAAGATGGCGCGCTGGACCTTGATGCTGAGCTTGCCCGCCTGCTCGGCGGTGAACGTGGGCTCACCCGCGTCGGTGCAGGCGCAGGCGGCGACGAAGGCGGCGAAACGCTTGCCGGTGGACCCCTTCTCCGGCAGGGAGGCGAGCTGGTCTTGCCAGGCATCGAAGTCGTCGCCGCTCAGGGTCTTGACGAAGACCGAGCCTGCGAGCTTCTGGGGCAGGCCTTCGACGGCCTTGATCTCGATGCCTAGCTGTTCCAGCTCTTGCGGGGTCATGGGTCACCTCTGGGATGGGTCTGTTATGCGGGCGTTCGCGAACCGGGGGCCGATTGGCCCCCGGGGATGGTCTTGATGGGGTGGCGCTGGGTCGCGCCCTATTCAGATCACCTGAGTTACGAAGTAGCTCTGGTGATGGCGCCTGCTGGCTTGAACGTGGCCTTGCACATGGCCATGGCGCCCACGGAGCCGCTGATGGCCTCGTAGCTCTCGAGCATGACGTTGCCGGTCCACTTGGGATTGGTGGCGCCGACCGTGGTATTCACCGGGCGCACCTCGATGGCCACGGCGACACCGCCGGCCAGGATGGCGGAGAGCGTGGCGTCCACGCTGCCGGCGCCGTAATCCTGGTAGAAGGTGAAGCTGAAGTCGTCGTTCAGCAGGCCGGGCTGGAAGGTGTGGGTGGTGGCACCCATGGCCGTGTTCTCCAGCGCGTCCGCCTTCTGCGTGAAGTTCTCGTCTTTGCAGTGGTCGCTCAGGTCTACGCCGTTGATGCTGACGTAGCTGTTCGAGAGTACGAGCTTGGACATGGCGGTCTCCGATTATCAGTGAGTGCTGGCGATGCCGGCGGCGGCGGTGAAGTCGAAGGTTCCGGTGCCGGCGATGGTGTACTTGAAGCGATACCATGTGTCGGTGTTGGCGCCGGCGATGGCCTGGAACTGGGCCTCGACACCTGTCACATCGGTCACGTCCGTGAACGTGGCGACGGTGACGGGGCTGGGGAAGTTGTTGGCGCTGTCGCTCTCGATGGTGCCGGTGAGCGTGACACCGGTGCCGGTGATATTGGTGACGTGAAGGCTGGCGAACAGCGACTGCGTGGCGGTGGCGGCGCCGAGCTGGAAGGCGGTGCCGGTGCCTGTGGCGCTGATGCCGGTCTTGTTGGCGAGCACCTGGCCGCGTGTGAGGGAACCTGCGGCGTTGAAGGTGAGCGCCATGGTGGCGAGCTTGCCCGCGCCATCCGCGATGGTCTTGTACTGCGCCTGCACGGACTTCATGAAGTAGGTGACGGCGCCTTCGGCCTGGCTCAGGGCCAGGGTGATCACGTCCGTGAGCGTGAGGTCCGCGCTGAGATAGGCGTCGTTGGCCGTGTCCCAGAAGCCGGAGACGCTGCACTTCACGGTCTTGAGGCCGGGCTGGTAGGTGTGGTTGGTGCTGGCGAGGTTGGTGTTATCCAGGGCGTCCGCACCCTCTGCCAGCGCGATGGCGTTGACATCCGCGGTGAGGTCGTAGCCGCCCAGGCGGACCAGGCCGTTACTGAATACTTGCTTGGACATGGGTTTCCTTAGCCGTCGTAGACGACATCGAAGTCCACGGCTCGCTTGAACTTTCTTGCTTCGAAGTCGAAGAGGTCCACCTGGCCGAGCGCGAAGATGTCGCGGATGACCGTGGAGCCGCCGGTGTAATTCACGGTGCCGCGATAGCGCAGCAGCGCCGCCTTAACCGCGTCCGCCAGGTTGCTGGCGCCGGTGGCGGTCTTGTCGTAACAGTCGAACTGGTAGCGCCGGCGCAGCGTGCCGGCGTCCGTGCCCATGGCGCTGTAGTTGGTCTCGCTTGCGAGGGTGTAGGCGATGAACGGGTATTGCGGCGGCTCTGGGGCCAGCACGGGATAGATGCGGCCGCTCACCAGGGCCACGACGGCGCTGTTGGCCTCCAGGACCGTATTGAGGGCTTCTTCAATCACGGGTCAGTTTCCCCAGCCTGGCGGAGGCGTAGTCGCGCATGCGCGCGAGCAGCGAGCCCTTGATGCCGTCCCATGCGGGACGGATGAAGGGTTGCGGCGGCCGGTTGTGCGGGCTGCCGAATTCGATCCAGCGCCAGTAGTATCCATCCGCCATCGCGGAGGCCAAGGCCGTGGCGGCGGTCTTGAGCCGGCCCTTGCCTAGTGCGCGGCCGGCGCTCTTGGTCTCTTGCAGAGCTTCCGCGCTGCCTCTGATCTTGACGCCGGCAGCGACTGCACCCGGCGTCTGGTTCGGGTTGACGCGCACGCTGATGACGCTGTCCCGTAACTGGCCGGGATACCGGTTGTGCGGGTTCAGCGTCTCGGGCTTCAGCAGCGGCGCCCGTTCCTTGATGGCATCCCGCGTGGCGGCGGCGGAGTCCGCGACCATGCCTCTTAGGATGTTCTTCTCGGCGCGCGCCGGGAGCTTCTGCAGGTTCTCTATGAGATCTTGCCAGCCTTCGAGCTGATACTCCGGCATGGCTCAGGACGTCTGCCCGACGCGCTCGATGCAGAGGATCTGCAGTTCGCGGTGGCGCTCCTCCGTGTCGAGGATGCTCTGGATGTCGAAGAGCCGTGTGCCGTATACGATGTGCATGTCCGGCGTCAGCGTGATAGACGTCCCCGGCCAGCGGATGGTGACGCGGTGGCTTATATCCGCCTGCACCTGCATGGCCGCCATGAGCTCGCGGCCGCTGAGCGGCTCAATCTCGGCGCGACAGGTGTAATAGTCCGTCCAGTTCGGGATCGGGTCGCCTCTGGTGTTCTGCGTGGCGTCCTTCTGCTGGAAGGTGATCCGCCGTCGCATGCTGCCGATGTCCATGTCAGAGCCCGTAGTCGCGATAAGGCGCGATCAGGCTCTGCACGCCCAGCGGGATCTGCTGGACGGTGGCGCGGCCAGTCTCGACCACCACCTCCTGGCGGTTCTCATAGAGATGGCCTATCAGGAGCTTGATGGCGGCCATGAGCGCCTCCGGCGTCTGCTCCTGATAGAGGAACGTCTGGCCGGTGCCGGCGCTGGTGATGTCGATGGCGCTGCCGCCGCTGGTGGCGCTGAGCTGCAGCGCGTCCGTGGTGGCGTTGACCACGTAGTACGCCGTCGCAGCGGCGAGGCCGCCGGGGAAGGCGTTGTCGGTGTTGTAGACCCGCACGATGGCGCCGTTGGCGAGGCCATGCGCGGGGATGGTGAGCGTGTCCGCCGTGTCGTCGGCCACCGTCGGCAGCAGGTAGCCGCTGGTGTGGTTGACGGTGATGGCATCCATGCGATACCAGACCGACGGCCAGACCTGGTTCCAGACCGCGCGGATGCGGCCCGGCCGGCTGGCCGTGACCACCTGGTAGACGCTGGTATCCACCGTCTGCAGGGCGTCGTTGACGTCGTAATACTGGATGCTGTCCACGCTGCGCAGCGGGAAGCCCCTGGGGATGCGGATCTCCCAGCGGTACCACTGCTGGAAGCTGTAGGCCCAGGACTGGCGCACCAGGCAGATGCCGCACCAATCCTCGATGAGCTGGCGCGCAGCGGTGATGTAGGCCGTGATCAGCGCGTCGTCATCGGTGAAGTCCACCCGCAGGTGTGCCTTAGCCATGGCGAGGCTGACCGGCTCCGCGGTCGGCGCCGAGGTCTGGACGATCGAATATTCGCCGCGCAGATCATCGGCGTTGTAACCGCGGTTGATCATGGCTTAGGGCTTATTTCTTGCCCTTGGAGTCGGGCTTGCCCGTGCGCGCCGCGGCATTCTCCGGGCCGCCTTCGGCTTCGGCGCTCTCGATCACCTGAGCGGGCTTGGCTTCCGCCTTCACGTCCACATACGATGCATGCTTGCGGCTGACGAACTGCTCGGCCTCTTCCTTGCTGATGTGCGAGCCCACTTCGTACCGCTGGCCGGCGTAGAAGTTGCCTTCGGGGCCGCATGCGGTGTCGTGCATGACGATGGTCTTGCTCATGTGTAGTCCTCGATGATGACGGTGACGGCCGCTGGCGCAGCGGTGCCGCCGAGTGTGGCGTAGCAGTCGGTGGCGAACAGGAGGCCGCCGCCGGGGATGGGGCCGCCGAAGGCGCCGGCATTCGGCGAATCCTCGATATGCTTCGAGGTGCCGCCGCTGCCGCCGTCATTGAGCGTGACCGTGCCGACGCCTGCGCCGCCGAGGCCGCGCACGGCCAGGACCTTACAGGGCGTGGAACTGACGCTGCCGCTGGCGGTGACGTGGACGCTCGTGACGGCCATTACGCGGTCAGCCCTGCGCCACGCAAGACGGCGCGGATGGCATTCAGCTGCGTAGCTATCTCCGAGAGAGCGTTCTTGACCGCAGTCATGTCAGCGGTCAGGGATGTGGTGGCGTTGGCCGCCGGCGCGGTGATAGCCGCGAAGGTGGCACTGCCGGTGCCCCCGGTGCTATCGGTGATGGCGCCGATGTCAGATGCCTGCACGCCGGCGGCGAGGATCTGGCCGCCGGCGAGGATGTTGAGGACGCCGGTGGGCCCGATGACGAGCTCGCCGCCGCCCTGCTTGAGATAGACCTGGGTATCGACGCTGGTGTCGATGGTGGTATCGGCCATGGGAATGCTCCAGAACGGGCTGGCCCCGCGAGGGGCCAGCCGTGGGTTTAGATCAGTTTCTGATCAGGCCGTGCCGAGGACGGGGTCCGCGACCAGGTTGGAGGCCTGGGTGCTGGCGACGGTGTTGCTGACCGGGCCGAAGTTGCCCTTGTACTGGATGGCCCATACGCCATCGCTGGTGGTGGAGGCGGCACGGATCTGGCTCACCGTGACGTAGCGGTCGGTGGGCCGGTAGATGTCCAGCACGAAGGACTTGCCGGTGCCGTCGCTCAGGACCTTGGAGCCCTTGTAGTCGCTGGCATCGGAGCCGTTGCTGGCCGCGCCGCCGCCGGCCTTGGCGCCGTTGGTGGCGTCCGCCGTGCCCATGCTGCCGATGAACACGACGCCGTCGTAGCCGCTCATGTCCACGGTGCCGGTGAGCGTCGTGGTGCCGGCGCCGGTGGTGGCGATCACTTTCGTGATCTTGACGTTGTTGCTGAGATTGCTCATGGAATTGTCCTCTGAAAGGGGGTGAAGAGACGGCCCCTTGCGGGGCCGTGCTCAGTCGCTGGTGACGGCGGCGCTTACGCCAGCTTCATGCGGGCGAATGCCTCGGCCAGCACGGGCATGCCGTCCGTCTCCTTGCGCATGATGAAGCCGATCTGCGCGGACTCCGCGTACAGCTCGTTGAGGCGCTGCACCGTCATGGTCAGCGCGTCGGCGATGTAGTAGTACTTGAGGTTGCCGTACAGGCCGACGTACTTGCCGGTGGTGAAGGTGCTGGGCGCATACTCGCTCTCCTTGACGGGGTCGCCGAGTATGCGGTCCGGGGAACCGGCCTGCAGGCCAGCCTGCCAGAGGTACTGGCCTTCGCCGTCCTTGAGCTTGGCGACCTGCTTCACGCCGGTGCGGTTGAAGATCCAGCCGGAACCTGGGCGGTACTGCGCCTTGACGCTGTACTTGGTGCTGATCAGGTCGTCGGCACCGATGGCCGTGGTGAGTGCGCAGGAGACGTCGCGGCTGGTGTCGATGCCCGCGGCGCTGGCTGTGAACAGGCCCAGGGGCTGGTTCGCGCCGGAGCCGGTGAGGAAGGCCTTCTCTTCCGTGACCGCGAACTTGTAGGTGAAGCGGTCCATGACCAGGGACTCGGGGTTGAGGGCGGCCACGCGCAGCAGCTTGCCGCTGATCTTGATGCGCTTGGCGGTCGGGTGCGGCTTCAGGTCGCGGCGACCGAAGGCCATGGTGCTGTCTTCGCTGCCGGTGCTGAGCTCGTTGGTCCAGTCCGCATCCGCCGGATCGGCGGACAGGGTCGGGCAGCCCAGGGCGTCGGCGCTGGTGACGGGGATCACGGTGGCGCCGGCACGCACGAACACCAGGTCCTTCAGCGGGACGATGATGTCGTTCTGCAGCTGCAGGGGCAGCGTGAGGTAGCCGCCGGCGGCATCGCTGTCGTTCTGCAGCGAACGCACTTCGTTCTGGTAGGCCTCGGTGCCGATGCGGCCGGTGAGGTACTTGCGGAACGCGGCCAGGTGCTTCTGGGCGCGCTGATCGCCGTCGCTGCCGCCCTGCGTGGTCTCTCGGGCGCGGGCCTCTGCATCCTGCTGGGTGGCCAGCTCCTTGTCGAGCTCGATCTGGCGCTCCTGCGCCTGGATGGTCTTGCCCAGGGCTTCCTGCTCGGCCCAGGCATTGTCATAGATGGACTGCTCTTCGGTAGTCATGCCGCGCTTCTCGGCGGCGGCCTTGTCGCTCACGGCACGCGCAGCGGCGATGGCGATGCCGCGCTTCTCGCGGAGGTCTTTCAGGTTCTTGGTATCGCTCATGGTCTTCTCCAGATTCAGGCAATAAAAAACCCGCTTACGCGGGTGGGTGGTTGCAGCCGCGCCTCCGCGCCGCTACGAGATCTCTGCGAGCTTGGCCCGCGCCGAGAGGGTACGGGCGTGGCCGGCTTCATCGGGTTTCACCGCAGGCGGATGGGCCTTGCGGAACTGTTCCAGGCTGCGCACGGCGACATCGGTGTCGTCGTAGGCGGGATAGGTGACGGGGCTGACGTCGAACAGCCGCACCTTCTTGAGGGTGCGGGTGGCGCTGCCGTCCTCGGCATAGTCCCAGGTCTCTTCCAAGGCGCAGAAGCCGAAGCTCATCTGGCTGATGTCGCCGCGGCCGATGCTGACCATGAGGTCCCGGGCCCACTGGGTGTCGGGCGGGTCCACCTCGATGGCGAGGCCGATGTCGTCTTCGCTCATGCGCAGCGTGCCGGCGGTGTTGCGGCCGAGCACGTAGTTCGGGTCATGGTTGAACAGGGCGCGCACGTCGTCGCTGCCGATGCTGTCGGCGAAGGCGCCGGGCATGATCTGCTCGCGGAAGCTGGAGCCGATCTCGGCCGCGGAGTTGAACACGGCCGCGTGGCCGACGATCTTGGCGGGCGCGCCATCAGCCGCGGCGCGCACTTCCAGCTTGTCCAGCTTGATCTGCCGGCGCTCCAGGTTCTTTTCGCTCATGCTCGTGCTCCGGCCGCCCAGAGGACAGCGCGCTGGGTCTCGGTCTCGATGATGTCGGTGACGCCGGCGGCGTCCATGCCATCCAGGGCCTTGCGCACGCCTTCCAGCGTGCCGGCCTCGGAGAGCTCCTGGGCCAGCTCCTGCACGTGCTGGCGGATGGTGCCTTCGACGAAGTCCTCGGTCTTGAGCGTGTCCTTGGCGTCGATGGCGCGGCGCAGGCTCTCTATGACCGGTGTCAGATGCTTGCGCATCAGCGGCTTGATCTCGTCGAGCTGCTTGCTGGCCGCCTTGCCGAACTGCTCGAGCGTGGCACCATCCAGCGCGCGGCGCAGGCCGCGCACCTCAGCGGTGACGATGCGGTCCCAGGCCTGACGGAACAGCGGCTCGAAGGCGCGTGCCGCCTTCTTGACGGGCTCCTGCGGCGGGTCGCCGGCGGGGTCTGCGCTCGGGTCCGGCGTGGGCGCGTTCGCATCCACCATGTTCAGCGGCACGAAGTAGCGGTCGCCGCCCTCGCGGGGGTTCATGCCTTCCATGTCGCGGATGTCGTTCGGGCTCGCGGCGCCGGTGTTGAACAGGGCATTGCCCAGTGCGGCGCGGCCGGCGCTATCGCCCTGCAGGCGGGCGCTGTAATCGAAGCCGATGAAGAAGCTCTTCTTGCCGGTATCGGTGAGCAGATCCTTCTGCATGCGCTGGCTGAGGCGCGTGGTCCACGGCGTTAGCGTGTTCACCACGAAATCGAGCGACTGCTGCTCGATGTTGTTGTTGGTGCTGCGCTCGAGGTCGCCGATGAGGTGCGGGGGCACCCGGAACATGCGCGCGATCTCGGCGGTCTGGAACTTGCGTGTCTCCAGGAACTGGGCATCGTCGGGGTTGATGCCTACCTGCTGCCACTTCATGCCCTGTTCCAGCACCATTGTGCGGTGGGCGTTCTGGCTGCCTTCGTGTCGCTCCTTGAGCGAGGCCTTGAGGTTCTCCCGCGCCTTATCGCTCAGCACCTGATCGGTCTGGAGCACGCCTCCTGGCGTGGCGCCGTTCTGGAACAGGCGCGCGCCGAACTGCTCGGCGGCGAGGCCGAGGCCGACGGCCTCGCGGTTGTATTCGATTACGCTGCGGCCCTTCAAGCCATCACTGAAGATGGTGAAGTGCATGATCTCTTCGGCGCCATATACGAGACGCTCGCCATTGTTAGGCTGATACTCGTACCAGACCTGGCCCTTGCTGTCCCGGAACGGCCGCATCAGCGCCGGGTTCAGCGGGATCATGCCGGCCAGCGGGCCGGCCAGCGGGTAGAGCAGCTTGTTGTAGGCGTTGCCGCGCAGGGCCAGGTGGCCCACCATCATCTCCACCCAGTCGAAGGTGGTCTGCTCGTCATTTGGCCCGTACTGGAACAGTTTCCAGAGCGGGTGATTGCTGGCCTCTTCCTTGCCGCGCGGGTTCAGCCGGCGGTAGACGTTCAGCGGCAGGCTGGCGAGGCTCTCCGTGAGGATGCGCACGCAGGCCATGACGGCGTTCAGCTGCAGCGCCGTCTCCGGCGTGACGCTGATTCCGGCCTCGGTTAGTGCGGCCAGGCCCCACCAGTTGGCGAGGACTGGGTCACGCGGGTTAGCGATCAGGACCGTGGCGCGCTTCTCCAGCGCTCGCTCAAGCAGCACGCTTGTTCCCCGGAGTCACGGTGCCGGTGTAGGCGATGAGCACGCCGGTGACGATGAGGAACGCGCCCACGGCGATGATGCCCGCGGGCCAGTAGATGCAGCCGATGCCGATGCTAACGGCCGCGGCGCCGGAGGCCAGTAAGGCGTCACTGAGATATTTCATAACAGTAGGACGCCTCGGTCTTCATAGACGCTGCGGGGCGGCGTCTGGCCTTCGTTGGCGACGGCTCGGCCTAGGGCCATGAGCGCGGCGACGATGGGGTCGATCTTCTCTTCGCTGTTGGACTTGTCCGGCGCCATGTTTCGGTTGGCGTCGTGCCTGGCGACGATGTTCGCCGCGGCCCAGTCCCAGATGGGGTTGCCGTCGTGATCGACGCAGCCGCTGAGATAGAGCTTCTCGAAGGCCTGCATGGCCGGAGCGAAGCTCTTGACGCCTTGGCGGAACTCCACCATCGGCGCGCCTTCGCTCATGAGCCGGTTCGCGGTCGAGCCGGCGTTCCATGGGTCGAAGGCCAATTCTTTGACCTGGTATTCCTTCAGGGCCGCGCGGATGTCGTTCTCGACGTAGTCATAGTCCACGACATTGCCGGGCGTGAGCAGCAGATGGCCCTGCTTGGCCCATGTCTGATACGGCACGTTCCCACGCTCGGTGCGAGGGATGACGGTGTCTTCCGGCAGGTAGAACCTGCCCCAGAGATTGAGGCGCTGCTGGGTCTCGGTCTTGCCCTTGCGGGTGACTTCGACGCTGATGAGCCACGCCAGCACGAAGGCGGTGATGTCCGTGGTGGCGGACAGGTCCAGGCCGCCGAAGCAGGCCAGTGCCTTGAGCGCCGCGAGGTCTATGACCTTGCCGCAGCGCTTCCAATATTCGAGGTTGATCCAGCCGTTGCGGGCGGCGGTCCAGATGTTGAGCCGCTTGGTCATGAACTCGCCGCGGGTGTCCGGCGAGCGCTTCGCCTCCTTGGCGTAGCTGCGCATGCTCTCCCACGTCGGCGTGACGCCGATCATGGGGTTGGCTTTGATCCAGTTCTTCTCTTCGAACGGATCGTCGCCCTCGTCAAGGGTGAAGACGATGCCGAAATAGTGGTCGGCTTCGAAGACGCCGTTGAGGATCTGCTCTACGAGCTTGCGCTGCTCGTAACAGACGCCCATGACGTTGTAGCCGGCGGTGGTGATACGCCACAGCAACGGGTTCTTGCGGGCACCGAAGGCAGACTTGATGACGTCGTGCAGGCCCCGGTCTTTGTGGGCGTGCAGCTCGTCCAGGATGCCGACGTGCGGGTTCCAGCCGTCCTGGGTGCTGGACTTGGCGTTGATCGGCTGGATGAACCCGCCGTTCTCGCCGCAGACGATGGACTTGGCCAGCGCCTCGAGTTCGTAGGCCTCCCGCAGCTCGCCGGTGCGCTGCACCATGCGCTGCGCGGGCAGGAAGACCTTCTTGGCCTGGTCGCCGGTGGTGGCGCCGATGACGATCTGTGGCCCGACCTCTCCCTCGCGTGTTAGGCAGTAGAGCGCCACGCCGGCCGTGAGCGTGGACTTGGCGCCCTTGCGCGCCATCTCGATGTAGACGTCGGTGAA
>Ga0070714_100001170_pt1 | contig 18916 bp, 23 predicted proteins | sample LARL83metaG_FD_65450 | JGI IMG/M metagenome (GOLD analysis project Ga0070714, IMG submission 65450) | Corn, switchgrass and miscanthus rhizosphere microbial communities from Kellogg Biological Station, Michigan, USA - LAR L8-3 metaG | ecosystem: Host-associated > Plants > Roots > Rhizosphere ... | reverse complement strand
GGCGCTGCGCGCGCAGGGCGCCCAGCCGCTCGCGCGCTGACCGCTCGCGAATCGCCGCGTGTCGATCTGGCCGCGCCCCGTTCGTCGTGGGAGTAGAAACCAGGCCTGCGGGCCACGACGAACAGGAGCCGCTCAGATGCGATTCATGGTGATGGTGAAGGCGACCGCCGAGAGCGAGGCCGGCGTGATGCCGAGACAGGAGCTGCTCGCGGCGATGGGCGCCTACAACGAGGAGCTGGCGAACGCCGGCGTGATGCTCGCGGGCGAGGGGCTGCAGCCGAGCGCGAAGGGCGCGCGCGTGCGCTTCGCCGGCGACAGACGCACGGTCGTCGACGGCCCCTTCGCGGAGACGAAGGAGCTGATCGCCGGCTTCTGGATCCTCCAGTGCAAGTCGCTGGAGGAGTGCGTCGAGTGGGTCAAGCGCTGCCCGAACCCGATGCCGGGCGAGTCCGAGATCGAGATCCGCCAGGTGTTCGAGGCCGACGACTTCGGCGACGAGCTCACGCCCGAGTTGCGCGCGCAGGAGGCTCGCCTGCGCGCGCAGGCCGGCGGCGAGCAGCGCTAGGACCATGGACGCGGCGACGCGCGCCACGATCGACGCCGTCTGGCGGATCGAGGCGCCGCGCCTGATCGGCGGACTCACGCGCATGACGCGCGACGTCGGGCTCGCCGAGGACCTCGCGCAGGACGCGCTCGTCGTCGCGCTGGAGCGGTGGCCGCGGTCGGGCGTCCCGGAGAGCCCGGGCGCCTGGCTGATGGCCACCGCCAAGCACCGCGCGATCGACCTCTTCCGCCGCGGCGAGACGCTCCAGGCCAAGCAGGAGCAGCTCGCGCGCGAGCTGGCGGACGCCGCGGACGAGGACCCGACGGCCGAAGCCGCCGAGCAGGCCGGCGAGGACCTGCTCGGCTTGATCTTCATGTGCTGCCACCCGGTGCTCGCGCTCGAGGCGCGCGTGGCGCTCACGCTGCGGCTGCTCGGCGGCCTCACGAGCGACGAGATCGCGCGCGCGTTCCTGACGCCGAGAGCGACCGTCCAGCAGCGGATCGTGCGCGCGAAGAGAACGCTCGCCGCCGCGCGCGTGCCGTTCGAGGTCCCGGCCGGCGAGCAGCTCGCCGAGCGGCTGCCGGCCGTGCTCGGCGTGATCTACCTCGTCTTCAACGAGGGCTATGCGGCGAGCAGCGGCGAGCAGTGGACGCGGCCGGAGCTGTGCGAGGACGCGCTGCGGCTCGGGCGCATGCTCGCCGAGCTGATGCCGCGCGAGCCCGAGGTCCACGGGCTCGCAGCGCTGCTGGAGCTGCAGGCCTCGCGCCTGCGCGCGCGGCGCGGTCCGGACGGCGATCCGGTGCTGCTGAGCGAGCAGGACCGCTCGCGCTGGGATCTGCTGCTGATCGGGCGCGGGCTGCGCGCGCTCGACCGCGCCGAGGCGCTCAGTCGCGGCGGCCTCGGCCCTTACGCGCTGCAGGCCGCGATCGCCGCCTGCCACGCCCGCGCGCGCACGCCGGAGCAGACCGACTGGGAGTGGATCGTCGCGCTCTACGACGCGCTCGCGGCGCTGACCGGCTCGCCGGTCGTGGAGCTCAACCGCGCCGTCGCGGTCGCGATGGCGTCCGGCCCGGCGGCCGGACTGGAGCTGGTCGACGCGCTCGCGCAGGAGCCGGCGCTCACCGCCTACCACCTGCTCCCCAGCGTGCGCGCCGACCTGCTGGCGAGACTCGGCCGCCGCCGGGAGGCCTACGCGGAGCTGACGCGCGCGGCCGGACTGACCGCCAACGAGCGCGAGCGCCGCCTGCTGCTGGAGCGGGCGGCTGGGCTGGCGGGCGACTGATGCGCGTCGTCGTCGTCGGGGGCGGGATCGTCGGGCTCGCGACGGCGCGACTGATCGCCTCGACGCGCCCCGACGCCGAGGTCGTCGTGCTCGAGCGCGAGGCGGAGCTGGCGACGCACCAGACGGCGCGCAACTCCGGCGTCGTGCACGCCGGCGTCTACTACGAGCCGGGCTCGCTGAAGGCACAGCTGTGCCGGCGCGGCGTCGAGCAGCTGCGCGCGTTCTGCGCCGAGCGCGGGCTGCCGTACGTGATGTGCGGGAAGGTCGTCGTGGCGCTGGAGGAGCGCGAGCTGCCGCGGCTGGAGCGCCTGGAGGAGCGGGCGCGCGCGAACGGCGTGCCGGGGCTGGCGCGGATCGACGCGGCCGGGTTGCGATCGATCGAGCCGCACGCTGCCGGCATCGCCGCGCTGCACTCCCCGCAGACGGCGATCGCCGACTTCCGCGCCGTCGCGCTGGCGCTCGCGGACGAGCTGCGGGCGCGCGGCGGGCGCGTGCGGACGGGCGCGGAGGTCGTGCGGGTGCGGAGGACGGGCGCGGCAGCGCGCGAGACCGCCGGCCGCCGGCCGCGGGACACCGCCGCACAGCCAGCCGCCGCGACGCCGTCCGCGCCGGTCGGCCCGCCGCGCGCACCGGGTCTCGTCGTGCTCGAGCTGGCTGACGGCTCCGAGCTGCGCGTCGACCGCGCCATCGTCTGCGCCGGCCTGCACGCCGACCGCCTCGCGCGCCGCTCAGGCGAGCCAGGCGCGCCGCGGATCGTGCCGTTCCGCGGCGATTACTGGGCGCTGAGGCCGGGGCCGGCCCAGCTCGTGCGCGGCCTGATCTACCCCGTGCCCGACCCGGAGCTGCCGTTCCTCGGGGTCCACCTCACCCGCACGCTCGACGGCTCCGTGCTGCTCGGCCCCAACGCCGTGCTCGCTCCCGGTCGCGACATCGTCGACCTGGCCTGCTACGGCGGCACGCGGCGACTGCTGCGCCGCCACTGGCGCACGGGCGTCGGCGAGCTGCGCCGCTCGCTGTCGAAGGCGGCGTTCGTCGCACAGGCGCGCCGCTACGTGCCGGAGCTGCGCACCGAGGACGCGGTCCGCGCGCGCGCCGGCGTGCGCGCCCAGGCGGTCGACCCCGATGGCTCGCTCGTCGACGACTTCCGCATCGGCGGGGACGCGCGCGTCGCCTGGATCCGCAACGCGCCCTCCCCCGCCGCGACCTCCGCGCTCGCGATCGCGGAGGAGATCGCCCGGCGAGTCGGGCTCGGCTGAGGCGGCTGCCGTGACCATGACCCAGGCGGCGGCGAAGCAAGCGCGCGCCGTGCGCCTGCAGGGAGACCCGACACCGGCTGCGTGCCGGTGCAGATCAGGCTGGGCGCGGCGGAAGACGGGCTCCACTGGGGGAGTGTGGAGCTGCCCGTCCGCCGCCACGCCGGGACCGCATACGCGGCTCGCGGCAGGCTATTCACCCGCTTTCGGCGGCACCAGCCTAACGCTGATCACTTCGCGTTCAGCTACGTGGCTCGCTGCTGTCCGTTGCAGACGCGCCAGGTCCGCAGGACCGGTAAGAGCAGCTCCGTCAGCGAGCCGCCGGCGGCGGCGATCTCGGCGGTGGTCGTCCGTCGCTCCGGCGCTCGAACGCTGTCCTTGCTGAGGTAGAGCGCGACCATGCAGGCGAGCAGCACCGCGTGGCGCCGGCCGTCCGGCAACGCGCGCACGGCGTGCGCGGCGCGCTGGATGCACTCGCAGAGCCGGTCCACCGCGCCCGCCTCGTCGACGTAGTAGCTCAGGTAGTTGTGGCCGCCCGTCGCCGCGTCCTCGAGCAGGTCCGCATAGCCGTCGATCAGCGTGAGCGTCAGGGCCAGCCAGGGGAAGTAGGCGGCGTGCACGGCCTCGGCTTCGGAGACCGTCGCGCCCGGCCGGGCCGCGACCGCCAACAGCGCGTGCGTCGTGATCCAACCGCTCGCGGCGGCGGTCAGCTCATGCCAGGGCAGCTCGATCGCGGCGCCGAAGTGGCCCTCGGCCCATCGCCGCAGCGCAGCGCGCCGCGCCGCCGCCCGCGGCTCGTGGTTCAGGAGCAGCACCTCGGCTCGATCGACCTCCCGCAGCAGCAGCGGCCGCACCGCCGCATGGCTCGGCAGCGCGCGGCATCCGGTCCGGCAGGCGTCGACGAGCGCGCCGATGTAGCCGCCGTCGTCGCACCGCGGCAGGTGAGCGAGGTAGGCCGACGGCGATCGAGCGGGATCGAGCGCGTCGCCCAACGCGGCGTACAGCGCCGCGCCGCGCTCCGGCCCGAGCGATCCGCTGTCCTCGCTGGCGCTGTCGAGGAAGTCCTGCAGCAGCTCGTATTGCACGAGCGTGCTCAACAGCACCGGATTGCGCCGGCGCGGCAAGGTCCAGAACATCGCCGCACCGTCGATGTGGCCGCGCTTCGACCCCTGCGCGCGCAGCGCGTCGCGGCGCAGCCCGGGATCCGGGATCGCGGCCGCGCGCGCCTGCCAGCGTCTCACCTCCCGCGAGACGGCGCGCAGGCCCCATCCGAGCTCTCGCCCGGCTGCTGCGACCAGCGCCCGCCACTGCGAGCGGCTGAGTGGCAGGGCGTTCGGCGTGTGAGCGGCACGCATCCCCCTCTGCGAGCAGCCTAAAGACGCCGATCGATGGTCGCTGCGCTACCGCAGCGCCGTCTCCGCCGGGACGCGCGTCGCGCGGTGCCCGAACGCGGCGACGATCGCCACGGCGGCGACGGTCACGACCGTGCAGCTCAAGAGCGCGCCGAGCGCCGCGATCGCGTAGTCGACGGGGAAGCCGGTCACGACCCTGAGCGTGCGGCTCAAGAGGCTCTGCCCGAGCAGGCCGAAGGCCGCGCCGACGAGGCAGCCGCACCCCATCAGCACGACGGCCTCGAGCAGCAGCGACCGCCACAGCTCCGTGGTCCCGTAGCCCTCGACCTTCATCGTCGCCAGGAACGCGCGCCGCTGCCAGATCATCCCGGCCATCGCCGCGGCCATCGCGATCATCGCCGAGACGAGCACGAGCGCGGCGATCTGCGTCAGGCGCGTCAGGCCTTCGCGGCTCGCGGCCCGCTGGTCCAGGTCCCGCCGCGTCGCCGTCTGCACCTCGAGGCCCGAGTGCGGGCCGAGCGCCGCTCGCAGCGCCGCGGCTCCCTGCGCCTGCGTCGCGCCCGCCGCCAGCGTCGCCTGCAGCGCGCTCACGTCCTCGCTGCCCCACGCGCGCGCGTAGTCGGCCGCGTTGATGACGATCGCGCCCGGCGGCCAGCCCATGTTCGTCGAGAGCGCCGAGATCCGCAGCGACAGCGGGCGCGGCCCCGGCAGCGTGAAGCGACGACCGACGCGCCAGCCCTCCTGGTCCGCGAGCGCCGACGAGACGACGGCCCAGCCACCGGCTCGCAGCAGCCGCGTCGCGCGCTGGGTGTCGCCGTCCACCATCTGCCCGCGCGGGATCGGCCGCCGGGCCGTCGCGGGCGCGCCGAGCACCCACACGCGCCGATCGCCGATGTCCAGGAAGGAGCCCCGATAGCGGTCGATCCGGCTCACGACGCCGCGCGGCAATCGGAGCCTCGGCGCGGGGAAGGCCGCGGTCGCCAGCAGGTTCGCTCTGCCCGGGGCGACGACCCACACCTCGCCGATCGAGGACAGGTCGGCCGAGGTCCGATCGAGGCCGCGTTGCAGGTCGGCGTGGGCACCCTGCAACGCGACGCTGCCCAGCACGGCGACGGCGCCCGTCGCGGCGACCGCGAGCGAGCGCGCCCGCGTCGTCGGGTCGCGGAGGTCGGTGAGCGTCAGGAACGCGACGATGCTGCGCATGCCGCGCGTCAGGACGTCGAGGCCGGCGACGATGCCGTCCAACAGCAGCGGCAGCAGCATCAGCATCGCGAGCGTCAGGCACACGAGCCCGAGGATCGCGACGCCGGCGGAGCTCGGGGCGGCCACCACGATCGCGGCGCCGGCGGCCAGCAGCGCGAGCCCGCCGCCGGCGCGCCCGGCATGGGCGCCTCGTGGCAGCGTCGCGGCGGCGCCATGCTCACGGCCCAGGAGGGACGAGGCCATCGGCCCGAGCACGGCGATCAGGCTCGCCAGGATTCCGCCCGCCGCCGCGACGGCGACGCTCGAGAACGTCACGATCCGGCCTGATCCGTAGGGGAACGCCATCTGCAGGAACGTCGGCTGGCTGAAGAGATGCCGTGCGAACTGGTCGCCGACGAGGATGCCGAGCGCAGACGCCGTCACCCCCAGGACGAGCGCGTCGAACAGCAGGACCTTGAGGATCGTCGTAGGCCCGTAGCCCTCCACGCCGAGGTCCGCGACCAGGCGGCGGCGCTGGGGAACCGTCAGCAGCACGGCGCTCAGCGCGAACAGGAAGCCGACCATCGCGCTGAAGATCGAGAACAGCGCCGTGGACTGGTTCGTCGGCTGCGACGCCTGTCGGAAGAGCGCCGCGTCGTGATCGGCCGAGACCACGTCGGCCCGGCCGGCCGCGAGCGTCCGAAGGCCCCGCGCCACCTCCGCGTCCCGGCCGCGCAGCGGCCGCACGAAGATGCGGCTGACCTCTCCCGCGTGGCCGCTCAGCTCCTGCGCGTAGCGCAGCGGCGCGATCGCGATCGGGCTGGTGAACAGGCCGCCCGCCTCGCCGTCCTGAAGACGGACGGCGACGCGCGCCCGCGTCGCCCGACCGCTCAGGTTGAGCTGCACCAGCTGGCCGAGCGCGATCCCGAGCGAGTCGGCGAGCGGCGTCGGGAGCGCGACGGCGCGGACGTTCGTGATGAAGGCGTAGGAGAAGCCGCGGGTGAGCTTGCCGCGCAGCTGCGCGAAGTCCGGTGTCACGCCGATCAGCTCGATCGAGCGGCGACCGACCGGACCGCGGGCCTCGCCGCGCACTTCGATCACCTCCGCCGCCGCGGCCACGCCGGGAAGGCGCCGGACCGCGGCGATCTCGTCGGGCATGAACGTCCCGCCGCGGGCGGCGAGCTGCAGCCGCGCATCTCCGACGACGCCCCTGCTCACGCGCTCGAACGACCCGGTCAGGCTCGTGTTCGCGACGAGCGCCGCGAACAGCAGCGACACGCCGACCGCGATGCCGACGAGCGCGAGCAGCTCCTGCCCCAGCTGCGCGCGCAGGCGCATCGCGTAGAGCGCGGCGACGTTCGAGAGCTTCACGGCTGCAGCGGCTCGGCGACGTAGCTGCGCAGCTGACCGTCGTGCAGCTCGAGCGCGCGGTCGGCGTAGCCGGCGACGAGCGGGTCGTGCGTCACCAGCAGGGTCGCGAGCCGGCGCTCGTGGCAAAGCTCGACGAGCAGCTCCATCACCTCGCGGCTGCGGCGGCTGTCGAGGTTGCCGGTCGGCTCGTCGGCGAGCAGCAGCGCCGGCTCGGTCGAGAGCGCCCGGGCGATCAGCACCCGCTGACGCTCGCCGGTCGAGAGCTGCTCGGCCGTATGGCGCAGCCGCGCGCCGAGCCCGAGCCGGTGCAGGAGCGGCTCGACGCGGTCGCGCGCCGCCCCCCGGCGCAGCTCGTCGAACAGCTTGAGGGCGGCGTTGTCGATCGCGCTCGCTCCCGGGACGAAGTCGGGCTGTTGGCGCACGAACCCCAGCTCGTGCAGCCGGTAGCGAGCCGCCTCCCGCGGGCTGAGCGTGGTGATCTCGCTCCGACCGACGCGAATCGTCCCGGCGTCCGGCCTGAGGAGCGCGGCGATGAGCTTGAGCAGCGTCGTCTTGCCGGAGCCGCTCGGCCCGTAGAGCGCGACCATCTCGCCGGCCGCGATCGAGAGCGAGACGCCGTCGACCGCGCGCACGACCTCTTCGCCCGCCGCGGCGAAGTGCTTGACGACGTCGCGCAGCTCCAGCACCGAGCCGGTCTACTGCTCGTCTCGGGGGAAGGCGACGACCTCGCCGCCGCGCCGTGCGGCGTCGGTCACCGCCATCAGCCGGCCGTCGCTGAGCGTGAAGGCGTCGTGCGCGTCGGTGATCGTCGAGAGCACCGAGGAGATCATGAGCACGGCGACGTTGTCGCGAGTGGCGAACGCGCGCAGCAGGTCGACGACCTCCTGCTGCTGGAGCGTGTCGAGGCCGGCGGTGGGGTCGTCGACGAGCAGCAGGCGCGGCTCGCGCACCAGCGCGTGCGCGAGGTTCACGAGCGTCTTCTCGCCGTCGGAGAGCTGGTGCCAGAGCGCGTCCCGGCACTCGACGACGTCGACCCGTCTGAGCGCGGCGAGCGCACGGCTGCGCGCCTCGTGTCGCTTGCGGCGACCGAACAGCGGCAGGGCCACGTAGTCGAGCACCGTGAGCCGGCCGCTCTGCGGCCCGGTGCCCTGCACGAGCCCGATCTCGCCGAGCCGCAGCCGATCGCGCTGGGTCTTCGAGAGCGCGGCGAGGTCCGTGCCGTCGAAGCGGACCGTGCCGACGTCGGGCGTCTCGAGGCCCGCGGCGATCCGCAGCAGCGTCGACTTGCCGGAGCGCTGCGCACCCCAGACGCCGAACAGGTCGCCGCCGCGCATCGAGAGCGAGACGTCCACGAGGACGCGCTTCTCGTACGGGCCGACCCGATGGGTCTTGCCGACGTGCTCGACCGAGAGGAGCGTCATGCCGCCTCCAGCCTACGGACGGCGACGGCCGGGAACGCCGGCGGGATGGTCGCGCAGCGTCTGGAGCGACGCGCGCGTGCGCTGCGCCCACTCCATCGAGGTCTGGAGGTGCGAGAAGAGCGCGTCGTGAACGAACGTCGCGCCGAGCGGACGGTCGCCCGCCGGCTGACTGCCAAGCGGACGCTCGATCAGCTGGCCGAGCTGCCGGCGGCACTGCTCCTCGAAGTCTCGGAGCGCTTCCACGAGACAGGGCACGTCCTCGGGGTCCGCGGCCATCAGCTGCATGTGCAGCTCCTCGCGCAGCGGCGTCTTTCTCGGCGGGTTGCCCATCCACGTCCGATAGTGGTCCTCCCCGGCGTTCGTCACCTCGTAGTAGACGCGCGAGGCAGACTGGCGCGGGCGGGCCGCACGTCCGCTCTCCTCGTCGGTCGCGGGCTGGTCGCCCTCGCGTTCGACGACGACCACGAGTCCCTGGCGTTCGAGCGCGACGAGCGCGGCGTACACGAACGTGTCGGAGTAGCCGAGCGTCTCGGAGAACTCGCGCAGCTGGTCGCGCAGCTCGTAGCCGTAGCCGTAGCCCCGCCGCTTGATCAGCTCTCCGAGTACGACGTTCTGGACCGACACCTCATCCCCCGATCGCCCATCCGCTGCCTACGGGATCAGAAACGGGACCGTACAGGAGAGCCTGACGGAAGGCCAGCCGCCGGCGATAGCCGACCCAGGACAGCAGCGGGGGATTCAGGAATCGAACCTGGCGTCGCGGTTTTGGAGGCTTGGAGCGGTTCCCAGGCATGTTGTACATACGGTATGAGGTCTTGTACGATCCCTGCATGGCGACGATGAACATGAGCTCGGCACGGGAGAGACTGCCCGAGGCCGTCGAGCTCGCCCGTTCCGAGGCGGTCTTCCTGGAGCGCTACGGGAGGCGTGCGGCGGTACTGCTCAGTCCTGAGCGCTATGACGAGTTGATGGAAGCGCTGGAGGAGGCTGAGGATGTCGCGGCCTTTGACGCCGCAATGGCCGAGGAGGGTCCCAACATCCCGTGGGATCAGGCCAAGGCCGACCTCGGCTGGGCGTGACCTACCGCATCGAGCTGCGCCCGGCCGCCGTCCGCGCGCTCAAGAAGCTTGACCCGCCCGTCGCCCGGCGCATCCAGGGCGCCATCGCGCTGCTCGCGGAGGACCCCCGACCACCGGCATCGCGCCCGCTGCGGGGCCGGCCCGGCCTGCGGGTCCGAGTCGACGACTACCGGATCATCTACACGGTCGAGGATGATGTCTTGCTTGTGGTCGTCGTGACGCTCGGGCATCGGCGCGATGTCTACGACCGCTGAGGAGGGTCGGAGCGGGGGACCCAGGAATCGAACCTGGCGTCGCGGTTTTGGAGGCTTGCGTGGATTGGTCGCCCGGGCCGTCGTGGCAGGCGATCACGCGGGACAGTGGCAGGGACAGAACCGCTTACGATCACTCCCGGCCAAGGACGAGGTCGATTCCGGCGAGGACGAGTTGCAGATCGCTGGCCGTGAGGCGTCCGACGCGTTCGGTCAGGAGCGAGCGATCGATCGTCAGGATCTGCGAGACGTTCGCGACCGAGTCCTTGGGAAGGCCGGTGCGCTCGGCACTCAGGACCACGTTCCCGGGCGCGGCGCTCAGGCGTAGGTTGCTCGTGAGAGGCACGACCACGGTTGTGGCGATCCGGCTCGCGTTGAAGCTGTCGCCCTGGACGACGGTCACCGGACGTCGAAATCCAGGAGACGAGCCGACCGGGTCGTCGAGCGACGCCCAGCAGACGTCGCCTTTGCTGATCACCATTCGCTCTGTGCGAGGGTGCGGCGGGCGGCCGCTGTAGTGAACGCGCGCTCCTCGGCGGAGATCTCATCGGCGATCTCGTCGAGTGCGCGGGTGACGGCACCGGGATCCCGTCGGCAGACGTAGTCGGCCAGCGCCTCGCGGTAGACCTCGCTCCGACTCTTACCCATCCGGCCGGCAAGCTCGTCGGCCTTGCGAAACAGGTCGTCTGGAATCGAGACCGCAGTCTTCATACCAAAAGTATAACTGCAGTCGACTTCGGGTGCAACAGCGAGCGGGGGACCCAGGAATCGAACCTGGCGTTGCGGTTTTGGAGACCGCCGTGTTACCGATACACCAGTCCCCCGGGGACCGGTCGCCCATTGTAGGTGGGTGCGACGGGGTGCGGCGCGTGCCCCGGGGCGCGGCCGCGCGCGTCGGCTCACCCTGCCGGCAGCAGCCGTCCGATCGCCAGCCGCAGCTCGGTCAGCGTCTCGAACACCGCGACAGCGCCGGCAGCCTCCAGCTCCTCGCGTCCGAAGCCGCCGCAGCGCACCGCGACCGGCGTGACGCCGGCGTTGCGCGCCGCCTCGCAGTCCCACGTGGCGTCGCCGACCATCAGGGCCGCGCCGGGATCCAGCTCGGGCGCGGCCTGCTCCCGCGCGAGCGCGAGCACGTCGGGCGCCGGCTTCGTCGTCTCGACGTCAGCCGAGCTGACGACCGCGTCCGGCAGGCCGTCGGCGTCGAGCAGCTCCAGGTAGTGCCGCACCTCGTCGGCTCGGCCGGAGCTGGCCAGCGCGATCCGCCAGCCGTCGGCCTTGCAGGCGACGAGCAGCTCCTGCGCCCCCGCGAACGGGCGGATCTCCGGCAGCAGCTCCGCGTAGAGGTCGTGCTGGCGCTTGCGCAGCTCCTCGCCGCAGCGACGGTCCTGCTCCTCCCCGATCAGGTCCGGGACGAGCCGGTCTCCGCCCTTGCCGATCTCGCGATGGATCCGCCACATCGGCAGCACGATCCCCCGCTCGGAGAACGCGCGGTGCCACGCGAGCGCGTGGTGGTAGGTGCTGTCGACGAGCGTCCCGTCGACGTCGAAGATCGCGAGGCGCTCGCCGGGCATGCCGGACGAGCTACCCGGCCCGGCGCGTTCTCAGCCGAGCGCGTCGAGGTCCTGCCGCGCCAGCCGTCTCGGCGCCCGGCACAGCCGTCCCTCGACGATCAGCTCCTCCAACTCGTCGACGCCGATCCGCTCGCCGGCGAACGGCGCCTCCTTCGCGCCGAGGTCCGCGAGGGGTTGTCGCGGGCTGAGGTCGCGAGGCATGAAGCTCTACCGTCACCGCCCGGGAAGGCGGGAGCGCGGCAAAGCGGGCTGAGATGCGGGTGGAGGGATTCGAACCCACAGTGGCCTCTACCTGGCCACCGGCTCCTAAGGCCGGCGCGTCTACCGTTTCGCCACACCCGCAACTGACACCCTAGCGGCGGGGGGATTGTAGGGTCCATGAGCGATGGACGCGGGCTACGTGATCGAGCGCCCCAACCGCGAGAAGGCGTCGTCGAAGACCACGCGCGCGATCGTGGTCGCGCTGCTGCTGATCTCCGCCGCGCTCATGCTGATCGTGGTGCTCGGCGGCTGGTCGACGTTGCAGAGCGGCGGCGCGCTGCAGCTCGCCTACGTGGTCCTCTACCTCGTGATGGCGTACTACGTCGCGCAGTGGAACCGCGGGCCGCTGCCGGTCGTCACCGCGCTCGCGATCATCCTCGGGATCTTCGCCGTGATCGCCGGGCCGCAGTGGTTCGACCGCGACAAGGCCGGCTTCTCGACGCCCGAATCCATCTTCGGCACGACCGGCCTGCACTCGCAGACGCTCGGCGTCGTGACGCTGCTGCTCGTGCCGTTGCAGGCGCTGCTGATCTTCTTCTCGCTGCAGGGCTTCCGCCAGGACTGGCACGTCGAGGTCGAGCGCCCGGTCGGCCGCCTCGACCGCCGCCCGATGCACGGCGCGCACTGAGCGCGGCGCCTACGGGACGAGCAGCAGCTTGCGGTGCGCGCCGCGCTGCACGCGCTCCCACGCGTCCGCCACGTCGGCAAGCGCGATCCGCTCGAGCTCGACCGCGATCCGGCCGGCGACCGCGTGCTCGACGAGCGTCCGATATGCCTCGCGCCGCAGCTCGAGCGGTGCGAGGAAGTTGAGGTAGCCGCGGATTTCCAGCTGGCGACCGCGGATCGAGGACGACGCGAACGTCGCCTCCGCGCCCGCCGACTGCCCGAGCTGCACGAGCCGTCCGCCGACGCCGAGCGCCTCGACCGCCGCCGCCGCCGGCGCGCCCCACAGCGGGTCGTGGACGACGTGGACGTCGCCGCCGGCCGCCTCGCGGAAGGCGCTCGTCAGCTCCGCCCCCTCGAGCCCGGTCAGCTCGACGGTCGCATCCGCGCCGAGCTGCGCCGCGCGCGAGAGCAGCTCCCGGTCGCGCCCTGCGGCGATCACCCGCCCGGCGCCGAGCAGCTTGGCCGCCTGCACCGCGAGCTGGCCGACGACGCCGGTCGCGCCGAGCACGAGCACCGTCTCGCCCGGCTGCAGCTGCGCGCGCCACGCGAGCGGAAGCCACGCGGCGAGCCCGGCGATCCCGAGCGCCGCGGCGACGCCGTCGTCGACCGCGTCGGGCAGCTCGATCGGATCCTCGGCGGGCACGAGCACCCGCTCGGCGAACGCGCCGAACGGCGGGATCGGCAGATCGAAGTAGGCGCGGCGCGTCTCGCCAGCGATCCGCCCGACGCCCTCGGTCCCGACGACGGAGGGCAGCGGCGGCGGACCGGAGATGTACGTCCCCGACGCCTTGCGCACGTCGACCGGGTTGACCGCCGCCACCGCCACCTCGACGACGACCTGCCCGTCCCCCGCGACCGGCTCCTCGAAGGCCTCGTAGACCGGCGTGGCGCCGTGCTCGTGCAGGACCGCGGCGTGCATCGACGGGACGCTACCGCAGCCTCTTGGCGTTGCGCACCCCCGGCCGCCGGAGCCGCAGAGGGACCTCGATCGATTCTCTATCATCCAGTGTGACAGTCCCCGTTCCATCGAGCTCACGGGAGGTTCCGATGGCGGACGTTCAGACTGGCTCGGAGGTCGATCTCGAGGCGGTGATCTCCTCGATCCGGACGCTCGCCGGCGAGCTGGACGCGCAGGCGCCCACGCCGCGGATCGTCGGCATCGTCGCGCAGCTCGAGGCGCAGCTGTCGCTGCTCAGCGCGAGCGTGCCGTCATCTGTCGGAACCTGCGAGTACGACGGCAAGCCGCTCCGCTACCAGGGGCGCGACGACGGGCTCTACGTGTGCTGCTCACGCGGACACTGCTGGCCCGTCCAGGGACGGTCCGCGTCTCCGTGAGGCACGGATGACACGGGCGGCCGAGGCGTTCGGGGCCGTATGCGTCGCCCTGGTGGCGGTAGCCGGCGGGACTCGTGCGCTACTGCCGAGCTGGGCAGGCGACGCGCTCGCGGGAAGGTGGCAGCGTCTCTGGCGGGCCGGGTGCGCGATCTCGCCGCTGCTCCCCACCGCGCTGCTCGGGCTGCTCCTGGCCGGGCTCGCCCTCGCCTTCCAGGCAACCGACGCTCTGCGCACCGAGACGAGCAAGGACGTCGTCGTGCCGGTGATGGTCGGCGTCCTCGCTGCAGCGCTCTACGATCGCTTGATCCACCTCCGCGATCTGTATTGGCAGGCGACAGACGCGTCACTTGACCGGGCACTGAACCAGAGGCAGCTTGGTGAAGCGAACCAGCGTCGGCAGTTCAACCGCACGCGCCTCGACCTCTGCGACGGTCTGGCGTCCGATCGCAAGGCCGTCCTCGAGCGGATCCTGAACGGCCAGCTCGACGCGGAGACCCTCGAGCGCTCGCGCCACGTGCGAGCGGCTCCAGGCGCATGACGCGGGACAAGGCCCTCGGAGGCTCGGCGGCTCGAGACCGGATGGAACGCGCGACCGGACGCTGACCTCCGCCGGTCGGGAGCACAGGTGGGGCGGGCGGGAGTCGAACCCGCACGTCCGTGAGGACAGTCGCTTTTGAGGCGACCGCGTCTGCCATTCCGCCACCGCCCCGGTGGGACACGCAGTCTACGTGGACGGGGAGCGGCCGCGTGGCGCACGCTCAAGCGACGAGCGCACGCAGCTCGGCGGCCAGCGCCGGCGGCGCCGCGAGCAGGCCCGCCGGCAGCCCGTCGGCGGCCGGCAGTTCGTGCAGCTCCAGCCCCGCGCGCTCGCACAGCAGCGCGCCGGCGGCGACGTCCCAGGCCTTCACCCCGCGCTCCCAGTAGGCGTCGCAGCGGCCGAGCGCGGTCCAGGCGAGGTCGAGCGCGGCGCTGCCGCCGCGGCGCACGTCGCGCACGCGCGGGAGCACGCGCCGCAGCACCTCCGCCTGCCGCGCCCGCATGGCGGCGTCGTAGCCGAAGCCGGTCGCGACGAGCGCGACGCCGAGCGAGGACGCGCGCGGGCGCAGCGCCGGCCCGACCGGCCCGCCGTCGCGCAGCAGCGGACCGCAGCGCGTCGCGGCCAGCTCCTCGTCGCGCAGCGGGTCGAGCACGACGCCCGCGACCGTGCCGTCCGGGTCCTGCGCCGCCACGCTGACCGACCACTGCGGGTAGCGGTAGAGATAGTTGACGGTGCCGTCGAGCGGATCGACGACCCAGCGCACGCCGCCGTCGCCCGCGGTCTCGCCGCCCTCCTCCCCGAGGATCGCGTCGCCGGGCCGGCGCTCGGCCAGCACGCGGCGGATCGCCGCCTCGGCGGCGCGGTCGGCGTCGCTGACGGGGTCGGTCGCGCTCGACTTGGTGCCGAAGCCCTCGACCGCGTGGTCGTAGCGCGCCAACAGCTCGGCCGCCGCGCCGCGCGCGGCCGCGCGCGCGACCTCGAGCAGCTCCGCTTCCGGCTCCGCGGGCCCGCTCACGCCGCGAGCGGCGGACGCCGGTCGGCCCACGGCCGCGCCGCCTCGAGCTGCGCGGAGAGCGAGAGCAGCGTCGCCTCGGCGTGCGGGCGGCCGACGAGCTGCACCGCGAGCGGCACCCCGTCCGGGGTGAAGCCGGCGGGGATCGAGGCTGCCGGCTGCCCGGTCACGTTCCACGCGGGCGTGTACGGCGTGTAGCGGGCGACGCCGTTGAACGTCCACAGCGCGCCGCGGCCCTCGTATCTGCCGACCGGAAGCGGCAGCTGCGCCGTGCCCGGCGTCAGCAGCACGTCGTGCTCGGCGAAGACGCGGCCGAGCCGCTGCGCCGTCGCCGCCTCGTGCGCGCGCGCCCGCGCGAGGACGGCGCCCGGCAGCATCCGCCCCATCCGCACCATGCCGCGCGTGCGGCGCTCCAACCGACGCGGGTGCGCGAGCGTCGCGGCGTCGTCGGCGACGCCGCGCAGGTAGCGCGGCACGATCTCGGTGAGGACGTCCGCGTAGGGGACCTTGACCTCCTCGACCGTGTGGCCGAGCGAGCGCAGCAGCGCGATCGTCTCCTCGTAGGCGGCGCGCTGCTCCGCGCACAGCGGCGCGAACAGCGGGTTGGCGGTCGAGCAGCCGATCCGCAGGCGGCCGGGATCGCCGGCGGCCGCATCCGAGAAGGAGCACTGCGCTTCGTCGCGGTCCGCGACGACGTCCCACCACAGCGCGGTGTCGGCGACGCCGCGCGTCAGGCAGCCGACCGTCGTGAGCCCCTGCCAGCCGTCCTCGTGGGGAGCGGTCGGGATCCGGCCGCGCTGCGGCTTGAGGCCGTAGAGCGCGCAGCACGTCGCGGGGATGCGGATCGAGCCCGCGCCGTCGCTCGCGAGCGCCGCGCCCGCCAGCCCGGCCGCCACCGCGGCGCCGGAGCCGCCGCTCGAGCCGCCGGGCGAGCGGTCGAGCGCCCACGGGTTGCGCGTGACGCCCCAGGTGGCGGACTCGGTGAACGGCCACTGCATCAGCTCGGGCGTGTGCGTCTTGCCGAGCACGATCGCGCCCGCGCCGCGCAGCCGCTTGACGACCTCGGCGTCGTCGGCGGCCGGGCGGTCCTCGGCGCCGCTGCCCTTGCACGTCACGACCCCCGCCACGTCGACGTCGTCCTTGATCAGCACCGGCACGCCGAGCAGCGGCCGCTCGTCGCCGCCTCTGCGGCGCGCGGCGGCCTGCTCGGCCTCGGCGAGCGCGCGCTCGGCGAAGACGACGCGGACCGCGTTCAGCCGCGGGTCGATCCGCTCGATCCGCTCCAGGTAGAGCTCGACCAGCTCGCGCGGCGTCACCTCGCCCGCGCGGACGAGCTCCGCCTGGCGGACGATCCCTGCGAAGGCGAGGTCGGCGCGCTCCATCGCGGCGCAGCCTACCGCTCGAGATCTCAGCCGAGCACCGGCATGAGCGCGGAGGACGGCCGCACGGCCAGCCCGCGCGGCGCCGCGAGCCGCTCCAGCATCACGGCCGTGTCGGCGAACGCGACGCCGGTCAGGTGCTCGGTGCGCGCGGCGAAGTCGGCGACGATCGCGGCGAGCGCCTGCGCGTAGGCGTCGCGATCGCCGAGCGCGAGCGCGTGCAGCGCCTCCGCGGTGCGCGCGAACGCCTCGCCGCCCTCGCCCATCCGCGCGATCGCCGGCAGCGCCGCCTCGTCGTCGCCCTGGGCGAGCGCGGCGAGCGCGAGCGCGTAGCAGGAGGCGGGCGACTCGCACGCGTCACCCAGCTGGGCACGCACGTATGCGGCCGCGTGGCCGCCCTCGCCCCACAGGATCGAGGACTTCAGCAACCCGATCAGGCGCCCGTACGCGGTCGGCCCCGCCGCCTCCCACGACGCGCGGTAGCGCTCGGCGGCGGCGCGGAAGAGCGTGCGCGCACGCGCCGCGTCGCCGCGCAGCAGCGCCTGCTGCGCGAGTCCGTCGCAGCGGATCGCCTCGCCCATCAGCTCCTGCGCCTCGGCGCTCATCCCGATGCGCACCGTAGCGCGCGGCGCCTACGCGCGCTCGTCGTCGCCCGGCGACCCCGACGCCCACAGGCCGCCGGGACGCGGCGGGCGCCGCGCGCCCGGGCCGGGCAGCGGCCGCGTCGGCTGCTCGCCGCCCGCGCCGGGCGGCTCGGGCGGCAGCTCGCGGCGCGGACGCAGGCCGAAGCCGATCGCGACGCCGCCGATCAGCAGCAGCGCGAGCGGCCAGAACCACAGGCTCGCGCCGGCCGCGCCGGGGATCCCGACCAGCGCGACGAACACGAGCAGGACGAGCGCGCCGAGATACGCCGGCCCGGACTCGCCGTCGACGCCGGCATAGGCGACCAGCCCCAGTCCGGCGGCGAGCAGCACGAGCTTCCAGCCGCCGCCCGGCACGCCCGTGGGGACGTGGAGGATCTGCAGCAGCCCGACCGGCACCGGCGTGAAGGCTGCGACTGCCGCGCCCAGGAACGTCGCCCCGAGCGCGAGGATCGCGACGCCGGCGGCGTCGATCAGGTAGACCGACTCGCGCCGCTGCACGTCGCGCCGCGCCAGCGCGCCCAGCACGAGCGCGATCGCGAGCGCGAGCAGCAGCCACCGCGTCGTCGCGAAGGCCGACGGCTTGAACGCCCAGTCCACGAACGAGAGCGCGGCGACGATCGCCGCGAGCGCCGCGACCAGCGCGCAGATCGCGCTGCGCCGCCGGCGCACGACGAGCGCGGCCCCGAGCGTCACGACGAGGAAGATCCACGTGCGCGAGCCGGCAGCGAACAGCGGGCTGTCCGCGCCGAGCAGGTGCGCGAGCCGCAGCAGCGCGACGAACCCGAGCGCCAGGCCCGCCAGCAGCAGCACCTGCTGATAGGCGCGCGGGCGCTCGCCTTCCAGGGGCGACAGCAGTCCCATCCCGAGCACGAACGCACACGCGAGGGCGCTCAGGACGAACAGGATCGCGGTCGCCCACTGCCCGGCGAAGCGCACGTTCACGAGCAGCACGCCGAGCACGAGCGGCACGGCGCCGGCGGCGATCAGGTCACCGCGGTGGGGATGCGGCGTCAGCGCCGCGATGCCCCTGCCCGCGAGCGCGCGCACGTCGTTCGCCTCGGCCATGACGCGCCAGCCTAACGCGGCTTCGCCACGCGGTTCGCACGTCTCGTACCATCGCGAGATGACCGACGACGAGCAGCCCGCCGCCTCGCCTCCGCTGCGCGCCTCCGACTCGGAGCGCGAGCGCGCGGCGACGCAGCTGCGCGACCACGCCGGCGCCGGCCGACTCACGCCGGAGGAGCTGGACGAGCGCCTCGGCGCCGCCTACGCTGCGCGCACCGTCCCCGAGCTGGAGGCGCTGCTGCGCGACCTGCCGGCGGATGCCGGCGCGCCCGCGGCCAGATCGCCCGCCCGCTCCGAGCATCGCGAGCTGGCGCGTCGACGCGTCGCGCACGCGGTCGGCCAGGCGGCGCTCGTCAGCGTCGCCGCCGTCGCGATCTGGCTCGCGAGCGGCGCGAACGGCTCCTTCTGGCCGCTGTGGGTCGTGCTGGTCATGGCGATCCGCGTCGCCTTCCGCACGTGGGCGGAGCTGGGGCCGGCCGGCCGCGCCGAGCGCCGGCACCGCCGCGACGAGGCGCGCCTCGGACGCGGCGGCGTGCGCCCGCGCGAGCTGCGTCGCGAGCCGGGCGACGAGCGCTAGCCTCGGCCGACTCCGTCCACGCCCACGTCCAGCCCGGAGGCCCCATGGCGCTCGTCGAGACCGAGGACCGCGGCGCGGTCCGCCACCTGATCCTCAACCGCCCCGAGAAGCGCAACGCGATGCACGGCGAGCT